>Ga0206974_1144_pt1 | contig 15505 bp, 20 predicted proteins | sample Alteio_BWOrgHeat_84_FD_152920 | JGI IMG/M metagenome (GOLD analysis project Ga0206974, IMG submission 152920) | Enriched cells from forest soil in Barre Woods Harvard Forest LTER site, Petersham, Massachusetts, United States -... | ecosystem: Environmental > Terrestrial > Soil > Temperate forest >... | reverse complement strand
AAATAAATTGCCGTATTGCTGACTGAGCAACATCAATTCATAATTCAGTTTACGAACTTGAAACAAAAAAGAAACATCTAACACATTGTCCGGAAATTCAGGGAAATTGCAAAAAATAATTTTTGCTTTTGAATATTGACGAAGATGGTCAAACCATCCTTTTGCATTTTGCAAAAAATTATTGGCCAAATTTGCTTTGGAAGTTGATTTGTGAAAAGACTGCTCCAGCTTATACACCGAATTGCTTATAATAATAATTTCAGGCGCAAAAGAATACAACTCGGAATCAGCGTCAAAAATTTGCTGATCAATCTGCGAATATTCAGCTTCAAAAATATTGTACTGCATTATTGAAATGGCACCATAACCTAACAATGCTTCTTTTAAAAACTGAGTAGCATGATCGCCCAATATGGCTATTTTCAGCTCTTTCCAATCTTCATGAATTGTTTTTTTCGCTTTTTTTAAAGTATTAAAATCCAGAACTGATGAAGTATTAAATTTGGGGGAAGAATGATTTACCATTATAAAAACCGATTTTTATACCAGCAAAAATAGCAATTACGCCCACACTTTTGTTCCTTCGGTACAATTTTTACAAATGTCAATTTCTGAGCGGGATTTCAATAAACTTTTCCTGAACTGATTGTAAGGTGCACCAGTCCATAACTGGTGAAAATTTTGATTTTTCAAACTACCTAACTGGTGCGTAGCGTCTTTATCGAAACAACAAGGAACCACTAATCCATCCCATGTAATCACGCAACCGTGCCACATGCGCCAACAGCTGTTTACCATTTTATTTTTAATGGAAAAAGTGCCATCGGAATTTTTTTTGTAACGCGAATATTTTTCCTGATGCGGAAAATTTAAAAAATGTTTGATTCTCGATTTAGACAATACTACCTGGGGAGGAATTATTGGTGATGATGGTATTGAAAATATTAAAATTGGTGATTTAGGCATTGGAAAAGCGTTTTCCAAATTGCAAACCTGGGCTAAGGCACTTAAAGAAAGAGGAATTATTATTGCTATTTGCAGTAAAAATGATGAAGCCAATGCGAAAGAGCCCTTTGAAAAACATCCCGATATGGTGCTCAAGCTGGAAGATATTTCGGTGTTTGTTGCCAATTGGGAAAACAAAGCAGATAATATTCGCCGTATTCAGGAAATTTTAAATATAGGATTTGATGCTATGGTTTTTCTGGATGACAATCCTTTTGAAAGAAATTTAATCCGACAGGAACTTCCGGAGATTACAGTACCTGAATTACCTGAAGATCCGGCTGAATATATGGATTATTTAAATAAATTAAATTTATTTGAAACGACGTCTTTTTCCGACAATGATAAAGACAGAACTCAGCAATATCAGGCTGAAGCAGCAAGAATAACTTTGCAATCCCAATTTGGAAATATTGATGATTACTTGAATTCTTTGGAAATGGTTTCCGAAGTCAAGGAAATTGATTCTTTTTCTCTCCCTAGAGTAGCGCAGCTTACACAGCGATCGAATCAGTTTAATCTGCGTACTAAAAGATATACCGATGAAGATTTAAAATCCATGCTGGCTTCAGGAGAATACATTGGTATAACCTTTACGCTCGTTGATAAATATGGTGATAATGGTTTAATAAGTGCTATCCTTTTGAAAAAGGAAAAGCATTGTGTTTTTATTGATACCTGGATAATGAGTTGCAGGGTTTTGAAGAGAACGATGGAACCTTTCGTGTTGAATACTATTATTGAATACACTAAAAAATCGGGATTCAATAAATTAGTCGGAGAATATATTCCAACAGCAAAAAATGGAATGGTGAAAGATCATTATAAAAATTTCGGATTTAAAGAAAATGATGTGGAAGGTCAATGGAAACTGGACGCCGAGAATTTTGAATCATTAAAATGTTTTATATCAAAAAAATGAAACAGGGAGATATTTTTCAGCATCAATTTACTGTAAATGAAAAAGTATACAAAGGATTCATTGATATTTTCCGCGATGAAAATCCATTGCATACTAACTTGGAATTTGCTAAGGGCAAGGGATTTGAGAGTGTAGTGATGCATGGAAATATTTTAAATGGATTTTTATCGTATTTTATCGGAGAGCTTTTACCAACAAAGGATGTGATGATTGTGAGTCAGAATATTGATTTTAAAAAACCTGTTTTTTTAAATGACACTTTGCAATTTACGGCAAAGGTGAATGATGTTTCTGAATCCGTGAATTTGGTAGAGTTTAAATATGATTTTACCAACGAAAAAAATATAAAAGTGGCAAAAGGTACAATTACAATAATACTATTCAAATGAACATATTAATTACAGGAGGTGTTTCAGGATTAGGTAAGGCCATCAGCGAAAAATTAGCTATAGCTTATCCCGATAAAATTATTTATGCAACTTTTTGTTCCTCTGAAGAGGCTGCACAAAAAATGGAGACTGCCTTCAAAAATATAAAAACAATAAAATGCGATTTTACTTCTGCATCCGAAGTATTGAACTTGGCGAAGCTATTAGGTGAATGGAATCTGGGTTATCTTGTAAACAATGCCATTACAGGAATGGATCAAAATTATTTTCATAAAACCGATCCTGAATATTTTCTAAATAGTTTTAAGTCGAATATTCTGCCAACGATACAAATAACACAAGCTTGTCTCTCCATTTTCCGAAAACAAAAATTTGGTAAAATAGTGAATATTCTTAGCTCGGCTATTGTAAACACTCCACCCATCGGGATGAGCGAATATGCTGCAAGTAAGGCATACCTGAGATCATTGAGTAATTCATGGGCAGTAGAAAACATTAAATTTAATGTTAGTTCAAATTCTGTTTCTCCGGCAATGATGCGGACGACATTAACCAGTTACAGAGATGAAAGATTATTTGAGGAAATGATAGCGCAGCATCCTTTAAAAAAGTTGGTTACTCTGGAAGAAGTTGCCGAATCGGTACTTTTTTTATGCAATGCTTCGCAACATGTTAATGGGGTTAATTTGTTGATGAATGCAGGAGAGAGTATTCAGTAAAAAATAAAAGGTTCGGGATATTTTTTCCCGAACCTTTATTTATCGCTTGTTTCCTTTAGCCCCTTAATTTGTCCAAAAGATCATTGATTTGTTTTGCTTCTTTAAGTGAAATGGCATCTTTCAATATATCCATTTCATTGTTTTTTGCATCGATAGCTTCCAAAAGATCCAATCCTTTTTGAGTAATAGAAATGTCAACATGTCTTCTGTCGTTTTTATTTTCTTTTCTATTCACGAAGCCTTTTTGTTTGAGTTTTTCAACTATTCTTGAGCAATTGGACGATTTGTCTATCATTCTCTCGCTTACCAGTTGATTGTTCGCGCAGTTAGGATATTGACCTCTCAGAATGCGTAACACATTGAATTGCTCAGGCGAAATTCCAAAAGTTTTTAAAAACTGGGTATGTGTTCTATACAGCCAACTGCTTGTAAAACCAATGTTGACGGCAAGTTTTAGGTACTCGCTTTTAAACTTTTTAGTTTGTTTTATTTCGTCTTCGATTTTCATATTATGCAGAAACAAAAGTATGATTATTATGCAGCTTTCACAAGTTGAATGTTTAAAGCCAACTTGATATCGGCACTCACCATTGCGCCTCCAGCTTCAGTCAATACATTCCATTTTAATTCATAATCGAAACGATTTACAGTTCCTGTAATTTCAAATCCAACTTTTGTATTTCCCCACGGATCAACAGCAGTACCTGCATATTCAACATTCAATTCAATACTTTTTGTAATGTTGCGGATAGTGAGATCACCAGTCAATTTGTAATTGCCAGCCGATACTTTTTTTAATTCCTTGGAAGAAAAAGTAATCGCAGGATATTTTTCCGCGTTGAAAAAATCATCGGATTTCAAATGTCCGTCGCGTTGTTCATTGTTGGTGTCAATGCTGTTTACATCTGCGGAGAAATTAATTTTAGCATCAGAGAAATCTTCTTTTTCAGCTTGCATGCTGCCTTCAAATTTTTTGAAGTGTCCGGTCACCGTTGTAATTACAAGGTGTTTCACTTTAAACTGTACTTCTGAGTGGTTGGGGTCGATGTTAAAAGTTGCCATAATTTTAAGTTTTAAATATTAAGTGTTGATACAAATGTATAAACATTAATTGTATATACAAATAAATTAAGGGAAATTAACTTCAATACTTAACACAAAATTAACAAAAGCGAATTCACATAATGTTTTGTTAACACAAGCGTAACGTTTTCCAAACGGAATTAACGATAAAAGCACGGTTACTTTACAAAAAATTAAAAACAAGATAACATGAAGACAAACAAAGTACAAATGCCATCACGACTTACCTTTGCGGGAATAATGATTTATTTATTATGCGGTTTTACAGTAAATGCCGGAGATACAAGAGAATGGGATAAAAAAAATTCTTTTTGGAGTGAATTCGTTTTTATTCAACCTATCAATGATAAATGGAAAGTTCAAATGGATTTTCAATATCGTACTCAATCCGACGAACAATATTATCAGCCAAATCCAAATCTTTCAAATATATTCTTACATCCTTATCAAACAGTTTTTCGTCCGTGGATACATTATTACCCTACTAAAAAAGTAAGATTTTCCATTTCACCGATTGGCTATTGGATGACTTATGGATTAGCGGGTATGCCCGGAGTTGTTTCTCCTCCCGGGGTTGCTGCGAATAAAGATTTTTTAAGAACGCCGGAATTAAGAACATGTTTACAAGCAACTCTTTATGATCAAATTGGCCGCGTTAGTTTTCAACAACGATATCGATTGGAGTTTAGATGGACAGGTAACAAACAACCATCTTTAATTAGTCCTGACGACGCATTAGGAAGTTTTAACCTTAGCCCGGGGAATTTATTGGATAGCACTACGAACAGATTAAGATTTAGATATTTCATTAGAGCTATGGTAGCTTTAAAAGGAAACACAATTGACGAAAATGAGTTTTATGTTCCAATTCAAAATGAGATATTTTTGGGAATAGGTGACAATGTGAAAAACGTAAATGCTTTTGATCAGAATCGTTCATATATCGGACTGGGTTTCAAAACAAAAAATAAAATATTGATTGAATTGGCTTATTTGAATCAAATTCAAACGCAAAAAATGGTAACCGTTGGATCAAACAATGTATTGCATATGGATTTTAATAATGTATTTCAATTGTGGATGTGTTTTGAAGATGTAGGTTCGCTTTTCAGAAAGAAAGCGAAAAAAGTAGATCCTTCAGCTGCACCGGAACCTGTTAAATAGTTAGCAAATAAAATAAGTGTAAGGGCTTGCCAACAATGGCAAGCCCTTATTTTTTTGATGAAGTTTAAATTACTAACTTCGTCCCTCTTTTTTTAAATTTAAAATTATAGTATAATGAATATCACACAACAAAAGATTGACGACTTAAATGCGGTTCTAAACGTTGAAGTACAATTGGCCGATTATCAGGAAAAAGTAGAGGGTGCTTTGAGAAAGCATCAAAAGAATGCTAAGATGCAAGGCTTTCGCCCCGGCAAAGTGCCGATGGGCCTGGTTAAAAAAATGTATGAGCCTTCCGTTAAAGTAGAGGAAATCAACCGTTTGGTGAGTAAATCTCTGGAACAATATATTGTTGACAATAAAATTGAAATCATCGGTCAGCCTTTACCTAAAGAAAATGCCGGAAATACCTATGATTGGCACAATCAGGACGATTTTAAATTTACTTATGAATTGGGAATTTCCCCAAAATTTGAAATTCCTTTGAGTACGAAAGTTTCCTTCAATCAATATAAAGTGACTGTTGATGATGCAATGGCGGATAAATTTATTAAGGATATCACTAAAAGGTATGGTAAAATGACTGCTCCTGAAGCAGCTTCTGCTGAGGATATGTTATATGTTGATATTTCTGAGCTGGATGCTGCCGGTGTTGAAAAAGAAGATGGTGTGCACAAAATGACCGTTCTTCCTTTGGAGGAAGTAAGCAAAAAAGCAGTTGATCTTTTCATAGGAAAGAAAAAAGATGAAGAATTAACTTTAGATCCTTCTGTTTTATATGATGATAAAGCGAAAGTGGCTACATTATTGGGAATTGATAAGGCAGCTGTCGCTTCTTTGGGTAAATCTTTCAAAGTTAAAATCGTAAACGTTAGTAAACTCGAGCCAGCTGAAATGAACCAGGAACTTTTCGATAAAATTTATGGAAATGGCGTAGTTACTTCAGTAGAGGAATTCCGTGCAAAAGTAAAAGAAGAAACTTCGGGAATGCTCACCGAACAAGTTTTGGCTAAACTGAAAAACGATGTGATCAACTATCTTTTGGAAAACGTACAATTGACTTTGCCTGATGAGTTCCTGAAAAGATGGCTGGTGGCTGCTTCTCAAAAGCCAACCACATTAGAGCAAATTGAAAAAGAATATGATCACTATAAAAAAGGGGTGAAGTGGCAGTTGATTGAAAACAAAATCATCAAAGAAAACGACCTGAAAGTAGAATATACCGAGTTGCAGGAAAAAACTAAAGAATTGGTAAGAGCTAATTTCAAACAATATGGTCAGGAAGTAGATGAGGAGCAGTTGGCTTCTATCGTCGTGAATGTGCTGCAAAAAGAGGAAGAACGCAGAAATATTTATGATGCACTTTACTCCGAAAAAATAGTAAATGTTGTTAAGTCAAAATGTAAAGTAGAAGAAAAAGTCATTTCTTATGATGATTTTCTTAAATTAGTTTCAGAACAAAATAATTAATCCGATATAAATATGATGATGGACGGTAAAGAATTCAGAAAATATGCTACCAAACACGTTGGTATCAGCAGTATGCACTTGGATAAATATATTGAGTCTTCCATGACTCCCTATATTATTGAGGAGCGTCAATTGAACGTTGCACAAATGGACGTTTTCTCTCGTTTGATGATGGACAGAATTATTTTCCTGGGAACAGGAATTGATGACCATGTTGCCAATATTATTCAGGCACAATTGCTTTTCCTGGAATCTGCGGATGCTGTGAAAGATATTCAAATTTATCTGAACTCTCCCGGCGGATCTGTATATGCAGGTTTGGGAATTTACGATACCATGCAATACATCAATCCTGATGTAGCGACTATCTGCACAGGAATGGCTGCATCAATGGGTGCTGTTTTATTATGTGCCGGTGCGAAAGGCAAACGTACGGCTTTGAAACACTCACGGGTGATGATTCACCAACCAATGGGAGGTGCTCAGGGACAAGCGACTGACATTGAAATCACAGCAAAGGAAATTCAAAAATTGAAAAAGGAATTGTATGATATTATTGCTTACCATTCCGGCCAAACCTATGAAAAAGTATGGGCAGATAGCGATAGAGATTATTGGATGATTTCTCAGGAGGCAAAAGAATATGGAATGATTGACGAGGTGTTGTTCAAAAACGCAAATACAAGCAAAAAATAATTTGAAATATAAGAAGTATGGCTAAGTCGGTAAAAGAAGAAATACGTTGTTCATTTTGCGGTAGAAGCAAAGTGGATACTAATGTTCTCATTGCGGGGATCAGCGGTCATATTTGTGATAAATGCATTGAACAGGCACACCAGATTTCAAAAGATGAATTGGCTTCCAAAAGTGGTCATTCTATCAATACAAGCATTAATTTGTTGAAGCCGACGGAGATCAAAAAGTATCTCGATCAGTACGTTATCGGTCAGGATGAAGCTAAGAAAGTATTGTCGGTAGCCGTTTACAACCATTTTAAAAGACTAGGGCAAAGCAACCTTGTTGATGATAATGTGGAGATTGAAAAATCAAATATTATTCTGGTGGGTGAAACGGGTACCGGTAAAACCTTATTGGCAAAAACCATTGCTCAATTATTAAATGTACCTTTTTGCATAGCTGATGCCACTGTTTTAACAGAAGCAGGTTACGTTGGTGAGGACGTTGAAAGTATCTTATCCAGATTATTACAGGCGGCTGATTTTGACGTTACAGCAGCTGAAAGAGGGATTGTATTTATTGATGAAATAGATAAAATTGCACGTAAAGGCGACAATGCTTCTATCACACGTGATGTATCCGGTGAAGGTGTTCAACAGGCTCTATTAAAATTATTGGAAGGCTCTGTAGTAGGTGTTCCGCCACAAGGAGGAAGAAAACATCCTGAACAAAAATTGGTTCAGGTCAACACTAAAAATATCCTGTTCATTTGCGGTGGTGCTTTTGACGGCTTGGATCGCATCATTGAAAAAAGAATGAAGTCACAAACGCTAGGATTCAGTGCCAGCAAGCAAATGCGTCAATTGGATAGAAAAAATATTTTGCAGCATGTTACTCCGCAAGACATAAAATCTTTCGGATTGATTCCTGAATTAATTGGTCGTTTACCAATTCTTTCTTTCCTGCTTCCGCTGGACAGAGAGGCTTTGCGAAGAATTTTAACTGAACCTAAAAATGCCATCATCAAACAATATGTCAAGTTGTTTGAGATAGATAAGATCAAACTTTCTTTAGATAAAGAGGTATTGGATTATATCGTTGATAAAGCGATGATTCATAAATTGGGAGCACGTGGATTGCGTTCTATCTGCGAGGCAATTATGCTGGATGCAATGTTTGATTTACCTTCTGCCAAAGAAACAAAAGAATTTAAAGTGACTCTGGAATATGCGCAGGAGAAAATTGACAACTCAAAAAGTGAAAGTTTGAAAGTGGCTTAAAAGCTCTCCTGACAACTCCTTTAATACAAAAAGTTGTTGTGGGGATATTTCTCCTGATGCAATTTCTTCACGGTTTGATACAAGGAAGTTTTAAATTCATCCCAGTTTTCCTTTTTTGTTGCAGAGATAAACATACAGGATTCATTGGTTTTTGCCATCCAGCTTCTTTTCAATTCTTCCAAAGCATCAACAGGTTCTGCATCGGGTTCTTCCAGTAAGGCTTCTCTGTTGATGGTTGGCTGATAAGCATCAATTTTATTGAAGATGAGAAAAGTCGGTTTGTCGGAAGACTCAATGTCTTTCAAGGTTTCCTGAACTACATGAATGTGATCTTCAAAGCTGGGATGTGATACATCCACAACGTGCAGTAAAATATCCGCTTCGCGAACTTCATCCAAAGTGGATTTAAAAGATTCCACCAAGTCATGTGGCAATTTGCGGATAAATCCAACAGTATCCGATAATAAAAAAGGAATATTTTCAATTACTACTTTGCGCACCGTGGTATCCAGCGTAGCGAAAAGTTTGTTTTCTGCAAATACTTCCGATTTGCTGATAGCATTCATGATGGTACTTTTTCCAACGTTGGTATAACCCACCAAAGCCACGCGGATCATGCTTTCGCGATTGCTGCGTTGCGCCATGGCTTGTTTGTCTATTTTTTCCAAGCGCTCTTTCAACAAAGAAATTTTATCACGTACCACACGTCGGTCAGTTTCAATCTCCGTTTCACCCGGACCTTTCATTCCTATCCCTCCTTTTTGTTTGGAAAGATGGGTCCACAATCTTGTTAATCGCGGTAATAAATATTTGTATTGAGCCAACTCTACTTGTGTTTTAGCGTTGGCTGTCTGCGCGCGCTTTGCAAAAATATCCAAAATCAAATTGGTGCGGTCGAGGATTTTTATTTCCAATACTTTCTCGATATTCCTGATTTGTGAAGGTGATAATTCATCATCAAAAATGGCGAGTTCCACTTTTTCCGCTTTCACGAAAAGTTGAATTTCTTCCAGTTTTCCTTTTCCTACATAAGTAGTAGAATCTGGTCGCGGTAATTTTTGCTGGAAAACTTTTAAAGTATTTGCTCCTGCGGTTTCTGCCAGGAAAGCCAGCTCATCCATGTATTCCTGAGCATGATGCTTGGAGTACTGATCGGTGATAACACCAATCAATATGGCTCTTTCATAGCCTTTGCCGCGTGTGTCGAATCCTTTTTTTGCCATTTATTATTTTCCTTTTAGCGACTGTAAGTAAGTTGCCAAAGCTTTAATTTCTTCTTCTTTCAATTGACCTCCATAAGGAGCCATACTTCCTCTGCCGTTTGTAATTATACCTGTAGCTTCGTCTTCAGTTAAGATGGATGCAGATAAATCAGATGCTCCGCCCAATCCTTTTTTACCGTCTTCACCATGACAAGGAGTACAGTTGACTTTGTATAATTCTATGCCAAGTTGTGAAGCTTCTTCAACATGAACTTCCTGTACAACGGCTTTCTTTTTAGCAACTTCCGCTAAACCGTAGGCAGCAAAGAAACATAGGAACGACAGGGTAACAATAGCTTTACTGTGTTTTTTGGCACCAATAATTCCCAAGGGAATACCAGCTGCAACTACTGCCAGTTTAATCCAGAACAGTAGATGGAAATTCCCGTCTTTCATGACCATCAATATAATTCCCAATACCAAAAAGAGTATGGTCACCAGCATTTCTATCATTTTTGTTTTTGCCCGGTATTTATCAAAGGCTTCATTGTTTTTAAAAATCAGGATGACCTTGATAAACATGGAAATCACAAATAGCAATGCCAATGCCATATGCGCTTTGCTGAGGAGGTTGAAAGTATTCATTGAGTATGGGTTTTAAAGATGAGCAAATGTAAGAATCTTCTTTTAACTTTGGCGCTATGAATTTAAGTGTATTTTCCGACGAGTATTTTATGAAACAGGCCATGGTGGAGGCGCAACAAGCTTTTCACGAAGATGAGATTCCGGTGGGTGCTGTAATTGTTTGTAAAAATCAGATTATCGCCCGTGCGCACAACCAAACCGAGCAGCTGAATGATGTTACGGCTCATGCGGAAATGCTGGCTTTTACATCAGCGGCCAATTTCTTGGGCGGAAAATTTTTGAATGAATGTACTTTGTACGTGACCCTGGAGCCTTGCTGTATGTGTGCAGGAGCGGCTTATTGGACGAGATTAAAACGTGTTGTTTTCGGTTCTTCCGATCCAAAACGCGGATACAGCTTGGTGAGTTTGGATATGCTGCATCCTAAAACAGAAGTGGCGCGCGGAATTCTGGCAGAAGAAAGCAGGCAACTTCTTCAATCTTTTTTTGAGAAGAAGAGATAGATTTTATTTATCATTTTTTAATTAATTGTTGCTACAATCTTCCCTAACTTTAATGCCAGAACTTTTAAAATCTAAATATATGTACCCAGCAGAAATAGTACTTCCGTTAAAACAAGAATTGGTGAGCGCAGGGTTTACCGATTTAAGCACTTCAGAAGAAGTGGATAACACCCTTAATTCAGGAAAAGAGGAAACCGTATTGGTGGTGATTAACTCGGTTTGTGGTTGTGCTGCACGAAATGCGCGTCCGGCTGCAAAACAAGCCGCTGCAACCAGTGGAAAAAAACCAACAAAATTCACAACAGTGTTTGCAGGCTTTGATACCGATGCAGTAGCGCGTGCGCGTCAGTACATGCTGCCTTATCCTCCGTCATCACCGGCAATTGCCTTATTTAAAAACGGAAAATTGGTGCACATGATAGAACGTCACGCGATTGAAGGTCGTCCGGCCGAATTGATTGCTGATAATCTGGTTGCTGCTTTTGAAGAGTATTGTTAAGCGTTGAATTCTTTCAATATTTTTTCCATTTCAGAATAAACTTTTTCAATTAAGGACTCCACATCTTTTTGTGTGAGTCCTTTTGTTTCTATAGGATTTAGCACTACCATGCGGCTCCTTCCCGGTCCGGCCATGCTTTTGAACAAACCTTTTCCGCCCTCCAGTCTTTTGTAATTATCCAGAAAAACCAGAGGAACAATAGGTACCTGTTCTTTGATGGCCAGCTTGAAAGCCCCGCTTTTAAAAGGAATCATCATCGGCGCATTTTTCGAGCGTGTTCCTTCAGGAAAAATTAAAATATTAATGTCATTATCCAATTTGGTTTTACATTCGGTAAGAGATTCGAGTCCGGAGATCAAACTTTTTCTATCTACAGTAATATTCATTCCTCTGAAGTTTGTTCTGAACAAAGGCAGTTTGGTGAGTTCGCGTTTGGCGAGGAAGGCGAAATGCTGTGATAATAAAGTATAAGGAACTACAATATCCAGTTGTGAAGTATGGTTGGAAACCACTATGAATCCTTGTTTTTCCGGAAATTTTCCGCGCATGATCTTTTTAGGAAAAATACCAATCGGAATTAAAATACTCCAGGCCCAGCAACGGTAAAAAATATTATAAGTAAGGTCGTAGCGCTTAAATATTACAATGGTGAGATAAACAAAAGGAAAATAGAAAAGAGTAGTGATGATCATCACGATCAAAAACCATATTTTCCATATAAATGAGAATATCCGCATAGCTAAAAACAAAAACCTTCTAACTCTTTCGAATCAGAAGGTTTGTATATTTTACAAAAGATGAACTTATTCAGCTACAACAGAAACATAAGATCTGTTGTCTTTTTTCTTTCTGAACTGAACAACACCCGGTGCAGTTGCAAAAAGAGTATGGTCTTTACCCATTCCTACATTCAGGCCCGGATTGTGAACTGTACCTCTTTGTCTAACCAAAATGTTACCGGCGATTACTTTTTCGCCACCGAATTTTTTCACTCCAAGTCTCTTCGACTCTGACTCTCTACCGTTGGTGGTGCTACCTGCCCCTTTCTTATGTGCCATGGCGTTTTGTTTTTAATGTTAATGTTTACTTTAAGCTGATTCCTTCAATTTGAACTTGGGTAAATTGTTGACGGTGACCGTTCAACTTTTGATACCCTTTTCTTCTTTTCTTTTTGAAAATCAAAACTTTGTCTCCTTTTACCAGTGGAGTAACTACTTTAGCAGTGACTGAAGCACCACTTACAGCGGGGGCGCCAACAGAGATCTTTCCGTTATCATCAACCAAAAGAACTTTCTCGAAAGTAAGTGATTTACCTTCTTCAGCTCCAAGATGATGTACATAGATCTGTTGATCTTTTTCCACTTTGTATTGTTGCCCTGCTATCTCTACAATTGCGTACATTTTCTTCGCGTTTAAAAAATTAAGGGAGGCAAAACTAATAAAATAAGCTGAATAAACAAATAGATTTTAAATTTCGTCTTAACTTTGGTGGAATAAAGCAATAATCAATAAAAGATGGAATATATAAAGCGGGCTGCTCTGTTCATCATGTTTGTGTTTTTTATCTCCTGCGGATCCACTCCCGGAGCAATTAAAAATGTGGAAATGTCAATAGAAGGTATGTCGTGTGCGCACAGTTGTGCGCCTACGATTCAGGAAAAGTTAATCACTTTGGAAGGTGTTAAAGAAGCCCGGGTGGATTTTAATTCCAAACTGGCTTTGGTGTCTTATGATGACGGAATTACAAATCCGGAAACAATCAAAACAGCCATTGAATCTCTTGCTGAAGGATCTTATAAAGTAGCGTCCACTAAAGAAATTGCTGCTTTACCAAAAGATAGCGTTCAATAATTCCATGAACTTAAAAAGCCAAAATCGTTTCAAACTTTTTTCTAAGCTCACGCTTATTTTTTCTTTATTGGTTGTTCTTGCGGGTAGTTTGGTAAAGGCTACCGGAGCCGGAATGGGTTGTCCCGACTGGCCAAAATGCTATGGACATTGGGTACCGCCTTTTGATGAACAGGAAGTACTTTGGCAGCCTGAAAAACAATTTCAAAAAGGGGAGATGATCATCCATGACAATAAATTATTAGTGGCGAAGGAAAATTTTAAAGGCGCTGCCGATTTTAATATTGCCGATTGGGAGCCTTACAAAAAACATGATTATGCGATTTACAAAGTTCAGTATACTATCATTGAATACATCAATCGCCTGATGGGCGCCACTTTAGGTATTATGGCAATATTGATGGTGTATTTTTCTTTTTCTTACCGCAAAGAAAACCCCATCGTTTTTTGGGGAAGCTGGATCTCTTTAATCCTGATTTGCATTGAAGGATATTTGGGTGCTAAAGTGGTTTCATCGGTATTGCAACCTATTAAAATAAGCATTCATCTTTATGCTGCTTTCCTGATTTTGATGGTTGTGGCTTATACCCGCTCAAAGGTTTTGGAACCTTTGATTTTGGAGAATTCCAAATTTATTAAACGCTTGTTAGGCTTGTCGATACTGATGCTTTTGCTGCAATTGGTATTTGGAACCAACGTGCGTCAATCCTTTGATGATTTGAGATTATCCGGTTTGGAGCGATCGGATTGGGTGGATGAATCGGGCTGGATCTTTTTGCTTCACCGTTCTTTTTCCCTGATTTATGCAGGAGTAACAGGAGCGGCAATTTATTTTTTGTACGAAGCAAAAGTCAAACATCCTGCAGTAAGGGCGATTTTGCTTTTAATCATATTGAATATTTTAACCGGGGTGGTGATGGGTTATTTTGAAATTCCTCAGGTGATGCAGCCCACACATCTAGTGCTGGCAAGTATGTTGCTGACTTATTCCTGTATTTTGTTTTTCAGCCTCAAAAGAAAAACTACTTCCATTTAAAAGTTTCAATGAGTTTTCTCATATCATCTTTAATGAAGCCAATGACAGGAGCAATGGAGTCATTGTTCGGAGAATGGTAAAAATACAGGGCTCCGCGAAAAAAATGTTGGGTACTGTCGGTAATAAAAAATTGAAGAGGAGTGGCGGTTTTGGTGCCGTTGATATTGAATACCGTGGCACTTACATGTTTGCCCGGGAAAATAAAAACGGAGTCGTTAATGGAGGAAGCCAGTTGAATATGTTTTTCTTTTCTGCGGTGTTCCTCGTCAATTAATTCCTTTAAATCATTTTTAATAGGTAAGTAAGTAAGGTGAACAGTGGCTTTCCATTCGGGATATTCCAGGTTATAAAAACAAGTATTGGAATCTTTGAGCACCATTTTAGCTACTGAAGCAATGTCGAATTCGAAAGGACATTTCGATTGAAAATGAACATATTTTTTTTCGGGTAAAGTAATATGGAAATAACCTTTCGGCTTGGGAACAGGAGCTTCTTCACATCCGAAGAGAAGAGCCATAAAAGCAAGTATGAATACTATTTTCTTCATTTATTTGCGTTGTTTCGGATCAGATGGAAGCGTTACTTTTATGCTTACGATTCTTCTTTTGTCCATACTGTCGATTTTAAAGCGGATGCCGCTAAACTCAACCACCGTATCTTTCTTAGGAAAAACGCCTGTTTGCTCCAATATAAATCCTGCAATCGTATCGGCTTCACCTTTTGCTGCTTCAAAAAGTTCTTCGTCAATTTCTAAAACACGGTACATATCGATCAGTAAGGTTTTGCCATCGAACACATAATTTTTGTCATCCAGTTTTGAATAAATCACATCTTCATCATCGTATTCATCACTGAGATCACCAACAATTTCCTCAATAATATCTTCTAAAGTAATAATGCCCGACGTACCTCCGTATTCATCCACTACAATAGCCATGTGCATTTTTTTTTCCTGAAATTCTTTCAGAAGGTCGTCAATTTTTTTACTTTCAGGAACGAAGAAAGGCGGACGTTTTAATGTTTTCCAATCGAAATTATCTCCATCATTTAAATGAGGAAGCA
>Ga0206974_1143_pt1 | contig 15590 bp, 8 predicted proteins | sample Alteio_BWOrgHeat_84_FD_152920 | JGI IMG/M metagenome (GOLD analysis project Ga0206974, IMG submission 152920) | Enriched cells from forest soil in Barre Woods Harvard Forest LTER site, Petersham, Massachusetts, United States -... | ecosystem: Environmental > Terrestrial > Soil > Temperate forest > O... | reverse complement strand
GACGAACCTTTGGTACCATGTTGGCTCCAAGGACGATCCGCCCTCTCGCACTGGTTTCGCACATCTGTTCGAGCACATGATGTTTCAGGGTTCCCAGAATGTGCGGAAAGGTGAGCATTTCAAGAATATACTCGGCGCGGGCGGGGCGCTCAATGCAACGACCAGTGTCGATCGGACGAATTATTTCGAAACGCTTCCTTCCAGCGAATTAGAGACAGCGCTTTGGCTTGAAAGCGACCGCTTGCTCGCGCTCGATGTAACGCACGACAATTTTGAGAACCAAAGGGACGTCGTAAAAGAGGAGCGGCGTCAGCGTTACGACAACAAGCCTTATGGCACGGTGTGGGAAAACGTCGCTCAGCGGTTGTGGCCGACCAGCGGATACCACTGGACGACCATTGGCTCCATGGATCATCTCGACCAAGCCACGGTTGACGATGCCCGAGCATTCCACAATGAGTACTATAAGCCGAATAACTGCTCGCTCGCACTCGTTGGAGATTTTAAGGAGTCGGATGCCAGGAAACTCATCGACCGGTACTTCGGAGCGATTCCGAAAGGAAAGCCCGTCGATCGTATCGTGCAACATATTACTCCAACGCCAACCGAGATGCGTTTTACGATCAAGGATGCGGTGAAGTTATCGGCGGTCTCGATCGCATTTCAATCGGCGGAAGCCTTTACCCGCGAAGACTATGCGCTAGACCTTCTTTCGTATGCGCTTTCCGATGGCCGAAGCAGCCGCCTCTACCGGGAACTGGTGTATAACCGTAAGATCGCGCGCAGTGTTACGGCGGGCAGCAGCGGTCTGGAAAAATCGGGTGTGTTCTATTTCGATACGAAGGTACAAACCGATAGCTCGGTCGGAGAAGTGGAAGAAGCACTGTGGGGGGAGATCGAAAAGCTGCACCGCGCGCCGCTCGAAGCGGTGGAACTCGAAAAAGCAAAAAATAGAGCGGAGATGGAGATAGTAGCTTTCATGACAGAGCTTGGTCATCGTGCCGATCGCTTGCAGCATGGCTGGTGCTTTAAACGCGATACCGCCCATTGCTTCAGCGAGATAGAAACGTATCGCTCGATCACTGCGGAAGAGATTCAGCACGTCGCTGTAAAATACTTAACACGATCCCAGTGCGTGGTTGGCCACGTCGTTCCCAAATGATCGAAGCGCCACTCGAGATCGGAGCGGTTGCATCGGAGGAACTTCCTTCCGGATTCATTGCATTCGAGGAGCATCGCCTCGAAAATGGGCTTCGAGTGATCTTGCACGAAGATCATTCGTCTGCTGTGGTGTGCCTTAACATTGCCTATCATGTCGGAAGCAAGAACGAAAGCGTTCATCGCCGAGGCTTTGCGCATCTCTTCGAACATCTGCTGTTCGACGGTTCGAGGAACGTTCCGCGCGGCTCGTTCGACGTTTATATCACGCAGGCCGGTGGGAATGATAATGCCTATACGACCGAAGACAAGACCAATTATTACGAAGTTCTGCCCTCGAACCAGTTAGAACTTGCCTTATGGCTCGAAAGCGACCGTATGCTGGAGTTCGCTGTTTCTGAGATCGCGCTTGCCACTCAAAAACAAGTGGTGAAAGAGGAGAAGCGAGAACGTTATGACAATACGCCGTATGGCTCGATGACCATTCGAATGAATCGTTTAGCGTATCGCACCTATCCCTATTGGTGGGCTGTCATTGGCGATATGGAAACGATCGATGCCGCATCGCTCACGGATGTTCGTAACTTTTTCGAGGCGTTCTATGTGCCCTCGAACGCCGTGCTGGTCTTAGCGGGCGATTTCGATCCATCGCACGCGCTCGAACGCATTCGCCATTATTTTGAAGGAATTCCGAACGCTCCATCTGTGCCCATTGTACAGCCGCCGTTCGATGAACCGGAATTTTTGGAAGAACAGCGCGAGATCGTCGATTCGGAACCCATTCCGCTGCCGGCCGTTTTTTATGCCTATCGCATTCCTTCGGAAGGTTCTCGAGAATGCCATGCACTCGATCTGTTAACGACCATTTTGTCGAGCGGCGAAAGCTCAAGGCTGTATCAGTCGCTGGTGTATGATCTGCAGATCGCTTCCGAGGCTTCGTCGTTCGTTGATGGACGTGAAATGCCGGGATTGCTTTATCTCTATGCTGTTCATAGTACGCCGGATGGCGGAACTCAAGAATTAGAAGCTGCGATCGAGCAAATTATCGGGGAAGTGATTTCTAAAGGCATCACCTCCGAGGAATTACAAAAAGCCAAAAACAAGACGGAAGCAATGACGGTCGCGAGCCGCGTGACCGTGAATGGAAAAGCAGATCAACTCGCTCACACGGCGCTGATGTTCGGCGATACCGGACGTGTAAATACAATTTTGGATGAATATAACTCGATCAAGATGGAAGAGATCCGAGCGGCAGCAGAGCGGTATCTGCGTCCGGCTAATCGCTGCGCGGTGCTGTATCATTTAAATCGAGCTTTGCCTCAAGAATAGAACGATCCATGAATAACACAGTAACAATCTTAGACCGCTCGACTCCTCCGAAACCAGGGCCTTATCCGAAGGTCGCATTTCCAGCGTTCGAGTGCGCAAGCATCTCCAACGGACTCGATGTATGGACGGTGTCCAATCACGATCAACCGATCGTATCCCTTTCGCTTTACATACGAGGAGGGTCTGCTTGCGATCCGCGAGGCCGAGAGGGACTCGCCGCATCGGTCGTCGATCTTCTGACAAAGGGAACCCATCGCCGCAGTGCTACCAAGATCGCCGATGAGATCGACTTCGTTGGCGGTTCCCTTAGCGCGTCTGCAGGCTGGGATGCGCTTACGATCAATGTGAGCGTCCTCACCAAATATCTCGATGTTGCGGTCGATCTCATTTCCGATGTCATACAATTTTCGACCTTTCCCGAAGAGGAGATAGAACGTATGCGTTTGCAGCGCCTCGCGAGTTTGCGTCAGGCAAAATCCGACGCAGGGTTCCTTGCCGATGTGGTGTTTTCCAAACTGGTGTTTCCCGGTCACCCGTATGGTCAGCAGTCGGGAGGAACTGAGCGATCTATTTCCGAAATAACGCGTGAGGACATTGTTCGTTTTGCAAAAGAGTATATCACGCCTTCCGATGCGTTCGTGGTGGCTTCGGGAGATATTTCTCCCGATAGCTTTCGGAAACTATTAGACACAAATTTATCGTCATGGTCTGGCTCAGCTCGAAAAACGCCGGTGTTAGGAAATGCGAAACCGTTGCACTCACGTAAAGTAGGTCTTATAAATCGGGAAGGCGCGGTGCAATCCGCACTCAGGGTTGGACATATTGGTATTCCGAGGAACCATCCAGACTTTATTCCGCTCTCGGTGATGAATGTACTGTTGGGCGGCTATTTTAATTCCCGAATCAATCTTAATCTGCGGGAAGTTCACGGATATACGTATGGCGCGCGAAGCGCATTCGATACCCGCATGGCTGCAGGGCCGTTTGCGGTTTCGACCGAAGTACGGACGGAAGTTACCACGCGCGCCGTGGAGGAAATTTTGAGCGAAATTACGCGGCTGACCGTCGAGGAAGTGGCCGCAGATGAACTTCAGATGGTGAAGAATTACATGATCGGAAATTTCCCACTTCAGATCGAAACGCCGCAGCAGGTGGCGGGGCGTGTGGCAACGCTGGTACTTTTTGGCATCGAGCGCGATTATTGGGATACGTATCGTGAGAAACTTTCTGCGATCACATCCGTCGATCTGTATAGGGTGGCCCAGCAATATCTCCACCCCAGCACGCTGGCAATCGTTGCTTCGGGGGACGTTCAGGCGCTCGAAGCCGGGATGGGTGAATTCGGCGAAATGAATGTATTTAACGACGAGGGAACGGTAATTGAACGACCGATCTCAGTATAGATCATAGCGGTTATAGAATTTCAAATGGCTCAAGTATCATCAGAGATCTCTTCTCGGCCTCAAGCCTCTTCCAATGGAAGAGAGATCGAAGCCGCTGGAGCGCTCGTCCATAAATTTCAGGAATTAAAGCGAGAAGTAGGGAAGGTCATCGTGGGGCAGGAAGCGGTGATCGATCAACTGATGATCGCATTGCTTGCGCGCGGGCATTGCCTGCTTGTTGGAGTTCCCGGTCTCGCAAAAACACTCCTTATTCGCACCGTGAGCGATGTGCTGCGCCTTTCGTTCAGCCGCATTCAATTCACGCCCGATCTGATGCCGACGGATATTACCGGTACCGAGATCTTGGAACAAAATGTCACGACGGGCAGCAAGGAGTTTCGTTTTATCCGTGGGCCGGTGTTCGCGAACATCATTCTCGCGGATGAAATAAACCGTACGCCCCCGAAAACGCAGGCCGCTCTTTTAGAGGCGATGCAGGAACATCGTGTAACCGCTGCAAATACGACGTACACCTTGGCTGAGCCTTTCTTTGTGCTTGCTACACAGAATCCCATCGAGCAGGAGGGAACGTACCCCTTGCCCGAAGCGCAGCTCGATCGCTTTATGTTCAATCTGTGGCTCGATTACCCATCGGAATCCGAGGAGATCGAGATCGTTAGAACCACTACCAGCCAATACAATGCCGGACTTACCAAAGTGATGGATGCTGCGGAGATCTGTGCATTCCAGGACCTGATACGCACCGTGCCTGTTGCGGATAATGTTATTTCGTATGCCGTGCGGCTTGTCGGCAAAACGCGTCCAAAGCGTTCAGGAACTCCTGATTATATTTCGAAATATGTCAGCTATGGCGCCGGACCGCGTGCATCACAATATCTGGTGCTTGGCGCAAAAGTACGGGCGGTTCTTAACGGACGCTATACTCCATCTATTGAAGATGTTCGAGCACTGGCGCTGCCCGTACTTCGGCATCGCATTATCACCAATTTTAACGCGGAGGCGGAAGGGCTTTCGAGCGTTGAAATGATCGAACGATTGGTCAAGGAATAATAATTGTAAGAGATGCTCAAAGGGAGAACATTCGTAATTGCCTCGATCGTATTCTTCCTCGGTATTGAGGTTTTTTCTCCAGCACTATCATTTGCTCAATCGAAATATTGGATCGAATTTGCCGATAAAGGGATCAGCAATAAAACGTTCGTTCCGGGGAATCCAATTTTTGAGAAGACGAAAGCATCGCTTTCGAGGAGGTGCCTTCAGCGCCGTGCATTAGCTCTGCATGAAGAGGAAATCTCTACGATCACGATCGGTGATGCCCCGATCTGCCCTCGTTATCTTCGATCCCTTCGCGCAAACGGAATAAAACCCCTTGCGGAATCCAAGTGGTCTAATGCTGTGAGTGCAATGCTCACGCCACGGCAAGCAAAACGATTATTAAAGTTACCATTCGTGCGCTGCATTTCTCCTGTTGGACATGCGGATCTCGTCTCGACACAGCCGATGACAATACCCGCGCGACTTCGGTGTGCAGTAGCCAGAATGAATCCCCAATCGATCGATTCTGGCTGCGGGTACGATCCTATCATTTATCACTATGGCGATACCAACATTGGCTCGAACAATCGTGCCGAGATATACCGCCTCAATGTCTGGCCGCTCCATGCGATGGGATTCGATGGTTCCGGCGTGCTTTATGGGTTCCTTGATGACGGAATGCGTTGGACCACGACTTCATCCATCGAACATTGTAAGGTACTTAGCCAACATAACTATGTTGATGATACCGATGTCCTTTATGATGTTCCGGGCGACAGTGTGTATCAGGATTGGCATGGGACAACGACGCTTTCATCTGCAATGGGCTATCTTCCAGATACGCTGATCGGACCGGCATATAACGCTACGGTAATGCTCGCTGAAACAGAAAATGCAGGCAGCGAGCGCAATGTTGAAGAAGACAATTATGCCAACGCGCTTGAAGATATGGAAGCGCGCGGTGTGGAAATTACATCGAGTTCCCTTGGATATTTTACATTCGATTCCGGTCAGCATAGTTATTCCTATAAGGATATGAACGGGCATACGGCGATCTGTACGCAAGCGGTTGATAGTGCGGTAAAACGTGGAGTTTTAGTTGTCACCGCGATGGGAAATGGGGGCGACAAACCTTATCCCTACGTTCAAGCACCAGGAGATGCCGATAGCATTCTTGCATGCGGCGCGCTCGATGTGAATGATTCCATCGCAGGGTTTTCCTCTCGCGGCCCAACCAGCGATGGACGTATGAAGCCAGATATTTGCGCTCCGGGTGTTGAAGTATGGGTGCAGAATCATGATGGGAGCTTTAGTGGTGGGACAGGAACAAGCTATGCGACGCCGCTGACGTCCAGTTCGTGTGTTCTTATTAAACAGGCGCATCCGGAAGCTACCGCCCAGCAGATCCGCCATGCCGTGATGATAACAGCCGCCAATGCTGCTCATCCTGACACAGCGTATGGATGGGGCGAGATCAACGCGTATGCTGCGGCATTGGAACTGGGAACGATCGTGCATCCGATGCAAGCCTCGTCAGATTCTGTAGTGGCTCGTATATGTGCCGGCATTGCTTCGAAATATCATTTGAAGAATGTGTATCTTACGTATTTCGGGAACCGTGATACCACTACTCGCACAGCGCCGTTCGATCTTGTTGCCGATTCGCTCATTTATTCATGCTCGGTTGGGAATGCTGGGTCACCCATTACGAAGATCGGTACGACAATGTATTTTAAGATATCGGCACTCGATAGTTCTGGCGTAACGACGCTAAATCCTCGTTCTGGCTGGGATATGTTGACGCTGCCCGGGACTTCCGGCGTTGCGGATAATCCGCAAAATGCTATTACTTCGAAGCTCGATGTGTTCCCGAATCCATGCTCATCGGAATTGGAGTTCGATTCCAATGTTCCCGGAGAATGGCAATTGGTCAATTCCAATGGAAGCTCTGTAATGACGGGAACTTCACGTGGGGCTGCCACCGTGCATATTGGAACATCGCAGATTGTCAACGGGGCATATTATCTTCAGTTCATCAGCACATCCGGCGAGGCTAAAACTGCCTCCGTTGTGGTTCATCACTGACCTTTCGGGGTGTTAGCGCCATGACATTTCTCAATCCATTCTATTTGATCGGTCTTGCGGCGGCAAGTTTGCCGGTGCTGTTCCATTTGTTCGCGCGAAGAAGATCGCGACGGGTAGAATTTAGCTCTCTGCGGTTTCTCCAAAAACTCGAAAAAACTTCCATGCGTGCCGTCAAGATACGGCAATTGCTCTTGCTCATTGTTCGCACGTTGTTAGTAATGGCGCTGGTGCTGGCATTTGCGCGCCCCGCCATGAAAGGGTATCTTGGAAGTTTTTTTGGATCGTCCCACGCGAATACTTCGATGATATTTCTCATCGATAACTCTGCGAGTATGTCGCGCTCGGATGACCACGGCGAATTGCTGAAGCAGGCAAAAGATGCTGCGTCCGACATTGTGAAAGTATTAGAAGATGGCGACGATGTGACGATCATTCCGCTTGCCTCGATGGGACGCGGCGCCGAGTATCATCCCGTTCATACCAAACGCGATGTGCTCGCCGCGATCAATGATGTTCGCATCGCGGATCGGCCTGCGTTGCTTTCCGATGGTCTTCGCATGGCGAGCAGCGTACTTTCCAGTTCCCACAATGTCAATAAAGAGGTGTATCTTCTTTCGGACGATCAGGCGAGAAATCTTCGAGATGAGAATGATGTCTCATCTGTACAATCCGATTCAAACCACGCAAGCAAACTTTTCGATGCTTCGACAAAACTATTTACCATTACGCTGGGTAACGGTGAGCATATCACAGGCCGGAATCTTTCGCTCGATTCGCTGAGGCCTGTCACCACGGTTTTTGAGCCGGGCCGACCCATTCAATTCGAAGCATGGATCCGAAATACAACCGCATATCCAGCCCAGAATGTGGTATTATCGCTCTTCTACAACAACGATCGTGTTGCACAGAAGACCATTCCATCCATTGCCGGGAGTGAATCGCAACATATCACGCTCGATGGCCCCGCGCGTGGTTCCGGAATGGTGGAGATCCGTACAGAACTGGAGCCGGATGCGTTGCCATTCGATAACCGGCGTTTTGCTGTCATCAATGTGCCGATTTCGAGACGTATCGGGATCTTCGCTCAAAATCCATCGGATGTAACTTTTATTAAACTTGCGCTCGATCAAACGCTTTCGGGTGTGCAAGGCTCCGTGCCGTTCGTTACGGAACTAAAGCCATTGGAAGAGCTTCGCAGCCTGTCATCTGACGGCCATTATGATGGCGTTTTCGTCGAGCTTGGCCCGCAGGCATTGAATGAAAGCGATCTGGCGGGGCTGAAGGAATTTGTATCGACGGGACATGGCGTCGCGATCTTTCTCATGCCGGGTATCGATCCTAATACGGTCAATCACGATCTTGTCACGCTTGCTCTGCCCGACATCATAAGAAAAGAGGGAGTCCCGAATGATGCCACGCATTATCTCGGTTTCTCTCGGTTAGAATTTTCGCATCCTTTTTTTGCAGGGATGTTTGAACCTATGCCCAACAATAGCGCACAGTTGCAGGGAATTTCTTCGCCAAAGATCTTTGAATCCTATGCGCTTGCGGCAAATGCAGGCCTTCCGCTCATTAAGCTCTCGAACGGATCGGCATTTCTTGTGGAATCGAAAGTAGGGAAGGGAGATATTCTTTTGTACAACATTCCGCCGACACTTGCCTTTACCGATTTTCCCCGCAAAAGTATTTTCCTTCCGCTCATTCGAAGAACGGCAGCCTATGCAAGCGCAGTGGAGTCTTCGCAAGCCGAGCAAAATAAAGAATTTGTAACGACAGAACCGTTCAACGTTCCATTACCCGATCTGGCAGGAGCGCAAGCAGGCGCAACCGTTCTTATTCAGGCGCCGGACGGCACAAGCTCGCGAGCACCCATCGCAATTTCTCCCGATGCTAAACCTCAATTGCGTTTTGACGATGCTCGCGTTGCCGGTAACTACACAGTCTTCCGCGATGCTGCCGCGCAGGAGCCGGTGGGTGGGTTCGCGGTAAATATCCAATCGGATGAGTCCGATCTTCGCGCCGCGTCACTTATAGAGATGAAGCAATATCTTGCGGCGCGGATGTACAGCACGAAACCTTCGATTATTCGCCTTGTGGCAGGGGATAAAGATCTTTCGAAAACGGTGGAACAATCGCGGTATGGCGTAGAGCTCTGGCAATCCTTCTTATGGGCGGCGCTTATCCTGGCATTGATCGAGCTTTTGATCGCGCGCGAAGCGCGAGGAAAAGCAAGTATTGCAAAGACTGTTTCTGTGGCTGCACTTTTCTTCGCGATGATCGTAAATATTCCAACCTCTTCGGCGCAAAAACTTCCGGATGGCAACGCGAACCGTCCGCTTACGCGTCCAGAAGTGAGCAGAGTTCCAATATTGCCATCGGTAACCGATCCCGGAATTAAAACTTTCGATAACCCACACTGGCTTTTTGTAAACCGCGATATTATTGTCGATCACAAGCCTGGTTTGCCACAAGATCGCCACGAACTATATCTTTTTATTCCAGGTACACATGTAAAAGATACTCCTCGTGGTAGTGGGCCATCATCCTTTTGCAAATTAGCCGCTGACTTGGGATATCATGTAATTGTCCTCTCGTACCCCGACGAAGTTCCTGCATCTGTATGTCGAAATGACAACGATCCCAATAGTTTTGAGGCGTTTCGTTTAGCAATCATTCAAGGCGGAAGTTCAGATCACATTACGGTCGAACGCCCTGAGAGTATCGAAAATCGGCTCATCAAGTTACTGCACTATGTGGAGAAAATTCGGCCAAGAGAACATTGGGGGCAATTTCTGAATAGTGATGGTAGTATCAAGTGGGAATCTATTGCTGTTGGTGGTCACTCGCAGGGTGGTGGGCACGCTTTGCTAATTGGGATCAAGCATCGGGTTACACGTGTCATTTGTACTGGTTCGCCTAAAGATTTTAATCATAATCGGAACGCGCCGCCAGCATTTTACGCTAAAAAATCTGCAACACCCAAAGATCACTTTTTTGCATTCAATCATTCTCAAGATTTTGTCGGTGGCACGTCGCCCGAACAATTATTAAAGAATCTGGACGCCTTGGGATTGGATGCCTTCGGCCAGCCCGCCAATGTGGATGCTGAACCATTTCCGTATCATCATGCAAGGATATTGACAACGAGCTTTCCGACTGTAGATGTTACGGGTCCGCAAAGCGGAGGGTCTATAATAGCGCACTCTTCAACTCTCGATCCTCAAAATGCTGATCGTTGGAGGCAAGTTTGGGAATACATGTTGACCGAAACGACACCCTAACTCATTTTATTTCTATTTAAACCATTCCTTTCTTAATGCGTCCATACAGCTACATCATATTCGGGGTAAATGAGGTCCTCCCGCTAAGGCCCGCTGACGGAAACGGCAGTGGGTTCTTTTTTTGTATATGATTAGTAGTATGGTTCGTCACATTATTATCGTTTCATTCTTTATCTCGTTCGGCACGCTCCGGGCACAAACCGCTGATGTTTCGAACGCAAATTTTTCTACCGGCGTCGATCGATATGTCCAACCATCCGAACCCCATTACCGATTGCTCTTTGGCATTGGCGGAAATGGCGGCCTCTCAGCGTTGACGCCGCAAACGACACTCGGCAGTATTAGTTACGAGTTCGCTCCAAGCGTTCTGAGCGCGGGATTTATCTCCAGTAATCCCGTTTCGCGCTCACTTCCGCGAAGAACCTATACCGAATTCGATCTGCTCTATGGCATTGCGCTCGATCGCCTTGTGCCGCATTACAGCGCGCCATCGGAGCAATTTCACACCGCTATTTCTGCGGGAATTAGTTTCAGCAGTTATCAAATGAACTGGCGAAATTTCGGAAGGGGACGTCCACCGGATTCAACCTTTTTTCTCTTGCCTCAAAATACTTCCCAGTATTCGATTGGGTTGCCCATACAACTTCAGGCGATCTATGAGCCGATTCGCTATGTGGGAATTGGCGCACTGCTTTTTTACACGATCAGCACGTTGCAGCCAAGCTATGGCGGAGCCGTGGTGGTTGAGGTGAGATATTGATGTTGGATGTTACACCAGCAATAATCTCAAAAGTGGGGTCTTGTAACCAATTTTCTAGGAAATGATATTGGTTAAAATAAGGCTCAAACGCTGCATTATGTAAACAAACTCAACCAAATTACAACTCCTTGTAACTTTTTGTCATTCCTCCGTGTCGTTCTTTAAATGAAAATTTCAAGGATTGCTTCTTGCCTCTCATTAAGACCACTATTAGAAAGCTCTCGAATCCGATTGTTGAAAATATTAATACTGTATGCAACTGCTTCTTTTGCTTGTGTCGAAATGGCCTCGGCTCAAACCAGTGGCCCACCGGGTCAATGGAAGAAGGTCATTGGTTCTGGTTTTATTGATTTCAGTTTTGCCGATAGCTTGAATGGCGTAGGCTTGGGGCAGGTTTTTTCGATCACGATTGATGGAGGTAAGTCCTGGTCGAACATAAATTCATCTATCCCGCTTGTTTATCCCATTCCTTGCATGAACATGGTTGCCTGTACAGGGGCACAGAAGGCTTTGGTTGTAGCGTCGGGCTGCTCCAAGTTAGCGCTTGATGGTGACTCTGCCATTTTTCAGACGTGCGTTGGTGAAGGGCCGGCTTTTGATACCTGGAATACCATTGCTCAAAAAATGTATGATTCCTTATATGGATTCCGTTTTGTGCAGGTCAAAGACCGGCAAGGACATGTAAAGGACACTGCACGAATTCTGGTAACCCACAACGGTTGGAGTAGCTACGCATCGTTCGGCGATTCGCTCGTCGGCTCGGAGCTATCAACGCAAGGAAATGGTACTGCGACCGAAATTGATGGCGCGACAATCGTCGATAGCAATGAGGTATGGGTCGGTATTAATTATGTGATTTATCGGACAACTGATGCGGGCGTAACATGGGATACCATTTACCCTCTCAATGGAACTGCAGATTCCAATGTGAATCCAAAATGGTATGATTTTATCATCAACCGAGATTCGAAAGAAGTATATGCAAAAGCATATCCACCCCCTCTTGACTATGCTTACTCGACCGATTATGGAAAAACTTGGGAACTCGATTCTGCATTTAAGGGGCATATTGCCCGCCTTGCCGTTCCGGCTCCCCACACCCTTTGGGCAGTGCTTTGCCCCTCCGCTTTCACAAATCCAAATTCGAGTCCTCCCTATTCTTTATCTAGTCAGAGTACACTATTCTGGTGTCGTAGTCTTGCATACAGTTCGAACAATGGTAAATCATGGTCGATTGACTCCTCTACATTTAAAGTCGATTCACTCATACAACAGATGCATTGGTTCGATGCGCGACATGGTTGGATTTCTGCAATCGATTATAATCCAATTAGCGACACAAATGCTCGCAGTTTTATTTGGTATTTCAATGCCGATGGCAATGCTGGAGTTCAAACAAGCTTTGTGGGGGTGAAGTATGGAACGATACGTGTCTATCCGAACCCGGTTACGAACACATTGAACTTAGAGGATTCTTATCCCGGCCTTCAGATCTACGATCCGCTCGGGCAAAGGTATTCATTTACCTTGAACGGCGCTACAATAGATGTTTCAGGCTTTTCTCCGGGTGTCTATTATTTGTATGATGGCATCACTGCTCGCGCGAAATTTCTGAAGGAATAAGCAATTGGGTGTTATCCCATCGCTCCCACCTTTGACTCGGCAAGCGGAGGAGGCCTCAAAACTCTTCATCATGGCTGTGCAGTTGTTCAAAACGTAGCGGAGGACACATCCTGGGTTGCAACCGATTCAGCTGATGGATCAATCATGTTTCAGGACACGGGTAATGCATGTTGGGATCCTGGGAAAAATTTACTCGTTTCAATTTGTAGTCCTCTCCATCAAGGCGACTCAATCACGATGATTTGGTGGTCGTGCGATTTTCCGCCACCTGTGTGGCCACCGGTCTGCCCGATGGGAGAAACTGTTACTGTTCCCTAACTCGTTAATTCAGAATGAAACTATTCGGCGATTATCGAATCAAGTTGCGACCAGTATATTTACTGGTCGCAACCTTCTTATTAATAGTTGAAATAGCATCTGCCCAAACAAGTAAACCCCCTGGCATTTGGAAGAGAGTTGTTATATCGCCGCAACTACCTCCAGAGGACTTCGGATTCATTGACAGCTTAAACGGCGTCGGGTTTAGTGGATCATTTTTGGCGACGAGCGATGGAGGGAAGTCATGGAATGTAGTAGATAGTTCTCCGATCACTAAAAGTTGGATAGCACCCTGTTTGCATGCGGTCGCATGTACGGCACCGCGTAAGGCTATCGTTGCAAAATCAAATTGCGACCAGCTTGAACTTGATGGCGATTCGGTTTACCAAACTTATTGTATTGGTGAAGCTCCGCAGTTCGATAATTTTAAAACTCTTGCGATGAAAATGTACGATACCTCCTTCGGTTTCCGGTTCGTGCAGGTTACGGATCGCCACGGTGTGTCTTTGGATACGGCCCGCTTCGTTGTAAGTCGCGATGGCTGGAACAGCTATGAATCGTTCGGGTATCCCCTGGTTGGAACCGAATTAGGAACTCAAAGCGGCGGCGGTGCATCCGAAATCGGTGGTGTAACGATCGTAGATAGCAACGAAGTGTGGGTGGATGTTCATCACACGATCTATCGAACAACAAATTCGGGCTTATCATGGGATACTATTCTTCCATTAGCCGGTACTTCATACTCAAATTCGAACCCTAATATATTCGACTTCATTGTGAATCGAGCGACAAAACAAGTGTATGCTAATGTTGGGTCAAGTCCAATTGATTATCTCTATTCGAGTGATTATGGGAACACGTGGCAGATCGATTCAGCTTTCAAGGGTCGTATTGTTAGTATGTATGTATTTGCCCCTCATATTCTATGGGTGTCGCTTCGACAGGGGTCAAGTTCATACGCCCGTGACCTTGCTTATAGCTCCGATGAGGGAGCAACGTGGTTTATTGATTCTACCACGTTCCGTGTAGATTCCTTTATGTTAGTGATGCATTGGTTTGACAGTTGTCATGGATGGATTTCAGCTGATAATTATAATCCTTTTGCTGACACCACAGATCCCCGTTTTTTTATCTGGTATTACGATGCCGACGGCAATGCCGGAGTGCAAACCACCATTGTTGGTATTAAGTACGGAACGATACGAATTTATCCGAACCCAGCTACGAACGTTCTATACCTGGAGGATTCATATCCAGACCTCCAAATATACGACCCGCTTGGGAGGCGGTATGCTCTTAAATCGAATGGGAATGAAATAGATGTATCAGGCTTATCACCGGGTGTCTATTATTTGTACGACGGCATAACAGCTCGCGCGAAATTTCTGAAGGAATAAGCAATTGGGTGTTATCCCATCGCTCCCACCAGCGACACTCCCGCCGTATAAAGCCCAAAGAGGATCGTAATTCCCGTTAGCGTCCAGGCAATGTATTTGCGCGCGCCGGACATGCGGTCTTCCTTTGGCAGGGCTTTGCGTTCGAGCAGAATGAGGAACCCGAGCACGATCGGCAGCAGCGCGGCATTCATCACCTCGACATCGATCATTAGCCCAACAAGCGGAATGCCAAGCAGCACGATCGTTGCGCCGCCGACATGCGCGAGCGTATAAACGCTGTAAAATCCTTTTGCTTTTTTGAATGGCATATCGAGACTGCGCTTCATGCCGAGCGCCTCCGTTAGTCCCCACGCTCCGGCCAGCGAAACGACGATCGCCGCGAGGAACGATGCGCCGGCCATGCCTAAACCAAAGAGCACAATGCCGCTCGTCTTACCAAGCACGGGAACCAGCGCGCGGCTGATATCCTGCACATCGTTCAACGCGGCGTTCGGGTTCGACGCATGGATCCCGACAGCCGTAACGATCACGACCGCGATCATAATGATCTGCGTGAGCACTGCGCCGATCGTTGTATCCCATCGCACCAGTTTGATATGTTCCCGGAACAGCCGTTTATCGATCACCGCCCCCTGCTGATAAAAGACCATCCACGGCATGATGACCGCGCCGACATTTGCAGCAAGCAGGAATGTATAATTCCCTTGCCCGAACGGGAAGCTCGCTAAACCATGCGCCATTTCCGATAGATCGGGTTTAGCCATTATGGCGGCAACGATGAATAGCAATTCCAACAGCCCGACGGCCAGCCCGATCTTTTCAACTCTCCTATAACTGCCGCTCAGACCTACCAGGACGAGCAATATAGTTACCACTGGAACGCTCACCCACACAGGAATATGGAACATCGCGGCAACACCTGCAATACCGGCGAATTCCGTGACTAATGCACCCACACAAGCAATAAAAAGCGTGATAACGGAAAGCATGGCCCATGACATGCCGAAATGCTCCCGGATAAGCTCACCGTGCCCTTTGCCAGTGACGAGGCCAAGCCGCACGGTGATCTCCTGCACGATATAGAGGATCGGGATGAGGAGCAATTGAGGCAGGATCATCGCATATCCCCACTCCGCACCGGATTGTGCGGCCGTAATGATGCTGCCGGCGTCGGTATCCGCGAGCATGACCATCAGCCCTG
>Ga0206974_1086_pt1 | contig 15617 bp, 10 predicted proteins | sample Alteio_BWOrgHeat_84_FD_152920 | JGI IMG/M metagenome (GOLD analysis project Ga0206974, IMG submission 152920) | Enriched cells from forest soil in Barre Woods Harvard Forest LTER site, Petersham, Massachusetts, United States -... | ecosystem: Environmental > Terrestrial > Soil > Temperate forest >... | reverse complement strand
ATTCTATTGCAGCCGATTGCCTCAAAATTTCCGAAACCGAGCAATATTTTCCTATGGATAAATCTACTGCTCTCTTTGCCTTCCCGGGATCCACAGCTCCTTCAAAAATAAATTTCAAAGTGATGTGTTCAAATATTTTTGGCTCGGGTTCACTCCTTCTCTTTGCCTCCAGCTCAATATTGAAACTGCTGTATTCCTGTTTTTGTTTTTTAAGAATATTGCAAACATCAATCCCACTGCATCCTCCCAAACCCATGATCAGCATTTGCATCGGGCGCACGCCCTTGTTTGTTCCGCCTATCTCAGGCGAAGCATCCATGTGAACCGATTGTCCTTCTTCGTTGAAAGCTTCAAAGTGAAAAGGTTCCGACTGTTTTATTAATTTTATTTTCACAAGTCAAATATCACTATTTTTGCGCCATGAGCGAAGAAAAAAAAGAAAATAAATTTTTGCAGAATATCCTGCAAAATCTAAAAGCTAAAAACAATGGTCTCGTACTAAAGGCATTGCAAGATGCCAAACAAAGAGGCTCTATCCATGTGCTACCAGGGATTATTGAAGCATTGTTGCAAACCGAAGACGACTTGGTTTACGAAGAAGCAAAGTCTATTTTATTTGAATTGAAAGCTTCAAAAGCAGGCGAAGTGATTATTGATTATCTGAAAAAAGACAGCTCTGCCGGTCATCGTGATATTTTAGTTTCAGCATTGTGGCAATCCAGCATCGCCTGCGAAGAATATCTTTCTTTCCTCACTGAACTGGCATGCAAAGAAAACTACATGACCACACTGGAAGTCCTTACTGTTATTGAGAATATGGAAGGTCAATTGAATGATGAGGAAGTATTGGAGTGTATTGCCACTATCAACGAAAGCCTTGAAAATGGCGGAGATGAAAATAAAATAAAATTGTTGACGAGCTTAGTAGAAGTATTGGAATTGTTGCGACCTTAAACTTCCCTGACTATCAGTAATTTGACATGGAAATTTGTGTAACATTTACTATCTTCAACTGTTAAAGTAAATAAGGAAAAACACTTCCATTGTTTCATGTTGCTAAGACTTAAAAATATTTTTCTGTTTTCTATTGCTGTAGTCCTTGCTACACCATTGTTTGCTGGTTCCAACGAAACGGAAACAACAACTATCTCTGCAAGATTTATTCAAAATAAAGGTCAGTGGCCACCACAAGTATTGTTTGGAGCCAAACTCAGTTCGGGAATGATTTTTATTGAAAAGGACGGACTATCTTTCAATCTTTACGAACCCAATGCCGCACATACTATTTACGAAAACATTCACCACAACCAACCCGGAAGTCAGGAAATAAAAGCACATTCCTTTAAAATTCAATTTAAAAATTCATTGATTCCTGTAGCCGAAGGAAAACAAATTTATTCGGACCACGTCAATTATTTCATTGGCAACGATCCTTCCAAATGGGGAAGCAATGCTTCTGTTTTTGCAGAAGTTTATATGCACAACTTTTATCCGGGAATTGATGTGCGATATTATACAAACAACGGGCATTTAAAATATGATTTCATCGTGCAGCCCGGAGCTAACGCTTCATCCATACAATTTATACACACAGGAATCAGCGCTAAAAATGAAGATGGCAACATTGTTTTAAGTTCATGCTTTGGCGATATTATTGAGCAAATTCCATACAGTTATCAAAATACAAATACCGAAATTTCATCGGAGTACACTCAAAATGACAACGGATTTTTCTCTTTTAAAATCGGTGCGTACAATGCTGCCCTTCCTTTAATTATCGACCCTGTGGTATTGTTTGCTTCCTTTTCAGGATCCACTGTCGATAATTGGGGATACTCCGCAACCTATGATGAAAGCGGAAAATTATATGATGCAGGAATTGCATTTGGCAATGGATATCCTGTAACTACTGGTTCTTATCAAACTGCATTTTCCGCAGGTGTGGATATTGCCATTACCAAATACTCTTCTAACGGAAGTTCACTGCTTTATTCCACTTACCTGGGCGGAAATAGCGCAGAATGCCCGCACAGCCTGGTGGTTTCAAACAAAAACGAATTACTTATTTTCGGAAGTACCAGTTCCCTCAATTTTCCAACTTCGGCAACTGCCTACGACAAAACTTTCAACGGAGGAAACGGCACCTCCTTCGATTATGTGATTGATTATTCTTTCGGTTCCGATATTTTTATTACAAAACTAAACGCAGATGGAAGCGCATTAATAGGATCCACACTAATGGGAGGATCAAAAAATGACGGCTTAAACGACGAATCCGACTTATCAAAATTAAACCACAACTACGGTGATGTATTCCGTGGTGAAATCATCATAGATAGTTTAGGTAATACTTATGTAGCAACAACTACCAGCTCTTTAAATTTTCCTATTGTTTCAGGATTTCAAAATGTTTTTGCCGGAGGTAAACACGATGGAATTATTATGAAATTAAATAATGATTTATCTTCCTTAATTTGGAGTTCTTATATCGGTGGAAGCGGTGATGACGCTGTATATTCAGTTCAATTCGACAGTAATTTTGATTTATATATTACAGGTGGGACAAAAAGTGCAGATTTTCCAACAACCAGCGGAGTATTAAATCCAAATGCTTTAGGTGGCATCGATGGTTTTATAAGTCACATTTCTTCCAATGGACAAAACTTATTACAATCCACGTACATTGGAACTAATCTATATGACCAATCTTATTTTGTGCAACTGGATAAGTACAATAACGTTTTTATTTTCGGTCAAAGCACCGGTATTTATCCCGTTTTTCCTGCTGGAGTTTATTCCAACCCAAACAGCCACCAATTCATTCACAAACTCAACAACACGCTCAGCAGTACCGTGTTTTCAACAGTTATCGGATCAGGATCCAATAATATTGATTTGGTTCCATCTGCTTTCTTGGTCAATAATTGTGAAGATATTTACATTTCTGCCTGGGGTGGAGTGATCAACTCCTATCAAAACAACAATGTAGGGAGCACTCATGGAATGGCTCTTACTGCTGATGCTTTTCAAAGCACCACCGATGGCAGCGATTTTTATCTGGCGGTATTTTCACAAAATGCAGGAAGTTTAAAATACGGAACTTATTTTGGCGGCCCCATCTCGTTAGAGCACGTGGATGGCGGAACAAGTCGTTTTGATAAAAAAGGAAATGTTTATCAAGCAGTTTGTGGCGGATGTGCCCAATGCTACAACTGTAAAGGATTATCCGATTTCCCAACAACTCCAGGCGTTTGGTCAAACACTAACAATTCACCCAATTGCAATTTAGCAGTTATTAAATTCGACATTTCGAAACTAACTGCATATTTTGGTGCATCCGTGGACACTTTGGCTTGTAAAAACGAGCCCATTACTTTTGCCAATCAAAGCAAAGGAGGCAAATCCTACCAATGGGATTTTGGTGATGGTTCTACAAGTACTGATTTCTCACCTACCTATACTTACAGCGATACGGGCGAATATAAAATCACTTTGCTGGCAATGGATCCGAGCGGTTGTCCTGCGGTTGATACTACTTTTATGAACTTACATGTTGTTCCTCAAGTGAATTTAACTGTATCTCCAAATGATTCTGTTTGTCCGGGACAAAGTGTTACACTCACAGCCAGCGGCGCTACCATTTATCAATGGAAACCAGCAGCTACTTTAAACCACTCAAGCGGAACTTCAGTCGTGGCAAGCCCTGTAGCAAATACCACTTACACCGTCAATGGAAATAGTTTTTGCAATAAAGATTCCGCGCAACTAACAATTACCTTGTTTTCATTGGATCATTCGATAAGTCTTATGGATTCAATCTGTCCGAATGTTGCACACAACGTTTTTGCAACACCGGGAAACTCTTTTCAATGGACACCTTCGCAATATTTCAGCAATGCAACTGCCGGTTCTACTCAGGTATCATTGCAGCAATCCGACACTGTTTATGTTTCATTTAAAACTGCAGACGGATGTGCCGTCAAAGATTCTGTTTATTTAAAAGTAATTGCACCATTGGTATTTAATGTTCATCAGGATTCATTGATTTGTTTCGGACAATCTTTACAGTTGAATTCAGGCGTAACAGGAAATTATTCTTATCAATGGATTCCAAATACAGGATTAGACAATTCAACAATAAAAACACCAACAGCCACACCTCAGGAAACTACACAATATCAAAGCATCATAAGCAATCAGTGCAATTCCGATACTACTTTTTATTTAGTACAGATTTCAAAAGTACAAGGAAGCATTACAGGAGATACAACCATTTGCCGAAATGATTCTCTTCCTTTATTTGCTAAAGGCGGAGTAAAATATTTATGGTCGCCAAATACACTAAATAATAATTCCGTTGCAAATCCATTGGCATTTCCAACGGAAAATACCCTTTACAAAGTAATCATTACCAACAAAGATGGTTGTTTCGACTCTCTATACAGCAACGTGAAATTAGCCACCAAACCCATTACTGATATTCAAGCCGGGGCACTTTTGGAATACGGTGAAAGTTTGCAAATAAATTCAACTTTTAAAGGATCTGTAAATTGGACACCTCCTACCTATTTGTCGTGCACCAATTGTTCTTCTCCTTTAATTACAATTCCCGAAAAAGACATCACTTACCAATATTCCATATACAATGATATAGGTTGTTATTTCAAAGATTCGTTACAAATTTTGGTTATCCGTAAAGTATATGTTCCCAACGCTTTCACGCCCAATCATGACAACACCAATGATGTATTTTATTTCAGAAGCATAAGTGTAGCAGAATTTGAAATGCAGATTTTTGATCGTTGGGGGGAATTGCTATACACCAGCAATAATATTGATCAGGGCTGGGATGGTACTTACAAAGGCAATCCTGCGCAAATGGATGTGTATGTTTGGAAAGTTCGTTATCGCCGCGACCATAAAGAAAACTGGATAGAAGAAATCGGGAGAGTCTCTTTAATCAGATAAAAGTTAAAACACAAAATCAAAAATAGATCAGCTAAAATTCTTGTTTATATTTACAGTTCATGTCTGCTGTAAATGAAATAAAAATTGCCATTGTAATTCTTAATTGGAATGGGAAAAAATACCTGGAAAAATTTTTGCCTGTATTGCAAAATAATCTTCCGGATTATGCCCGTATTGTAATTGCCGACAATCAATCTTCCGATGATTCTTTGACTTTCATGAAAGCAAATTATCCCGCTATTGAAATCATTATCAACCCCGGAAATGAAGGTTTTGCCAGAGGATACAACCTCGCGCTGAAACAAATAAAAACACCTTATTATATTTTACTCAACTCGGATATTGAAGTCACTCCCAACTGGATTGAACCTTTGTACGAATTGATGGAAAGCGATAAATCTTTTGCCGTTTGTCAACCTAAAATATTATGGTACGACAAAAAAAACACTTTTGAATACGCAGGTGCTGCCGGCGGATTCATTGACTACATGGGATTTCCATTTTGTAGAGGTCGCTTATTTGCCGACCTGGAAGAAGACCACGGACAATACGATACCGTTGAAGAAATTTTTTGGGCAACAGGAGCGTGCATGATGGTTCGGGCCGACGTATATTGGGAAGCAGGCGGACTCGATGAAGATTTTTTTGCGCACCAGGAAGAAATAGATTTGTGCTGGAGAATAAAAAATCTGGGTTATAAAATTATGTACACCCCACATTCTAAAATTTATCACATCGGCGGAGGCACATTACCAAAGCACAATCCGTTAAAACCATATTTAAATTTCAGGAACAACCTCATCATGCTGGTGAAAAATTTACCAACGAAAAATCTTTTTCCAAATCTTTTTATCAAAATGATTCTGGATGGGGTTGCAGCTTTAAAATTTCTCACTGAAAAAGATCCAACACAAGCCTATGCTGTGTTTCGCGCACATATGAGGTTTTATGTTACCTTGCCAAAAACATTAAAAAAACGCAGCCACATTCAGCGCACCATTAAAAATAAATCGCTTCCGAGAATTTACAAACGCAGTATTGTAAGACAATACTTTTTTAAGGGGAAAAGAAAATTCAGCGAGTTGAAAAAAGAGGATTTTGCTTGATTGATTTCCAATGACGTACTGGATATTACTAACGAATTAACATTTTGAATACCCGCAACTCGGGCATTTTTCACAACCTTCCTCATACACCAATCCTTTGCTGTAACCGCAGTTTTCACATGGCTTAACAATGGTTGTTCCATCTGATACAAATTGTTTCAGCGCGCGCTTCACACCATTTTTCCAGGTATTGATATTTTCATCGTAGAGATTCAGGTTCTCCACCAAATGCAACACATCTTCGAGCGGCATCCCTTGCCGGAGAACGCCTGAAATCAATTTAGCATAATTCCAGAATTCCTTGTTGAACGATTGCGACAAAGCTTTAACATCAACTTTTACTTTGTATTTGTTGACATATTGAAAATCATAAGTCGCTTTTTGTCCTTCCACTTTTCTTTTGATCACCAAACCTTCGTTGATATATGCAGGAATAACGAAGGAATCCTGTTTACCGGTAAAAATTTCATACGGCCGGTTGCCCAGCAATCCAATCACGGCTATCCAATCTTCATCATTATTTTTAAAGCGAATTACTTTCGCATTCAATACATTCGGACGTTCAGGTGCCTTATGAACAATGATTTCACTTTTATCATCCAATACCCTGTCGTCCTTGTCCAGCAATACTCCTGAGCGTGATCCTTCGCGATAAATAGTAATCCCTTTCAATCCTTTTTTCCACGATTCAAAATAAATTTCGCCTACTTTTTTGGTAGTGGAATCCTCCGATAAATTAATGGTGGAACTGATGGAATGCGTAGTATATTTTTGAACGATAGCTTGTATTTCAATTCGCTTTTTCCAGTCGATATCTTTCGCCGTAGACTTATAATACGGACTTTCTTCAATTTTACTTTTTCCTGTAATGTCCATCCATTGCTGCAATTTAGGATGCAATACATCAAATTCTTCCCATTCATCACCCATTGCATCCTTGAAATCGGTTTTTCCACTCTTCGCAGATTTTTTCCGGCGACGCGTATATTGCAATGAAAACACAGGTTCAATTCCTGAAGATGATTGTGCCATTAAACTCAAAGTTCCTGTAGGTGCAACCGTACTGATGGATACGTTGCGTCGCCCATATTTCATCATACGTTTGTACACATCAGGAAATTCATTTTGCATCATTTTAATAAAATCCGAACTGTCCTCGGTTGCGCGTTTAAATCCATAAAACGCACCACGTTCCAAAGCCATATCAATAGACGATTCAAATTCTGCGCGACATTTCACTTTCATCATTTTAACAATGAATTCAAGGGATATAGAAGAATCAAATTTCCAGCCCAATGCCGCTATTGCATCTGCCAAAGCAGTAAAACCCAATCCGGTGCGGCGACCTTTTACTCCATTTTCACGCAATAATTTCCAGGTTTTCAATTCCACCAATCTGATGTATTCCGGTTCAGGGTCACTTTTTACTTTTTTAATAATGCGATCAATAGCTTCTACTTCTAAATCCACTAAATCGTCCATCAAACGCTGACCTTCATAAATCACTTCATAAAATTTTTGAAAATCGAAAGATGCTTTTTCTGTAAAAGGTTTTTTAACGAAAGAATATAAATTCACCGCCATCAACCTGCAGCTATCTCCGCCTTGCATCGCAATTTCAGAGCAAGGATTGGTAGAAGTGTTTTTATACATTTTGTACACCGACGAAGTGGAATAATGATGCTGCTTGTCCCAAAAAATAATTCCGGGTTCCGCAGTGTTATGTGCACAAGAAACCACTTGCTCCCACAACTTTTTTGCTTTCACTTTAATTTTCAGCTTTGAGATTTTCGATTCCACCGGCCAACGCAATACAAAATCCTTGTCTTTTTCAACAGCACGCATGAATTCATCGGTGAGCATAACGGAAATGTTAGCACCTGTTACTTTAGTCAAATCCTGCTTTATCTGAATAAAATCGAAAATGTCGGGATGAGCAATATTCATCGTGATCATCAAAGCACCCCTTCTTCCATTTTGAGCTACTTCACGCGTTGTGTTTGAAAAGCGTTCCATAAAAGAAACCGCTCCACTCGTGGTTCTTGCTGCATTTGAAACAATAAATTTTTTCGGTCGCAAGGATGAAATATCAATTCCAACTCCGCATCTTCTTTTGTATAACTGAGCCAATTGCTGATCGGTGTAAAATATTCCTCCGTAAGAATCAAAAATTTCCGGCAACACCACGCAATTCGACAAGGAGGCAATTACAAAGGGATTTCCTAATGAAGCCATCACGCTTCCTTGAGGAATTAAATATTTAAAATCTTTAAAGTAGTTGTAAATAGTAGTGTTTGTGAGTGCTTTTCTTTTTTTTCCGTAATCCGACAAAAGTTTGAACCTTGAACCTTGAAGCTTGTACTTCTTTTCTATTTTAAAGAACTCCCTCGCCATGCGATGATGCATTGCATCGGGGGACGCTTCTGTCCATTTTTCATTTTTATCCAGCATGGCATACTTATACATCCAGGTAGTAGCAGCCAGTTCGTCGCCTTTGAAATATTTTAAGCTTTCACTTTTTACTTTATTTAAAGTATATATCTTCATAAATTGTTTTTCCCGACGATTAAATTAGCATGTTGTTTCTACAATACCAATGTATTTTATAAATTTGATACATGGCAAAAAATGCAGAATACATTAAATCAATGAAAGAATGGGACCTGGAAGACATCGTCGACCATGTGAAAAGTACGCACCACGCCTATCTTAAAGCGAATTATCCCATCATCATTCGTTTGCTGGAAAAGATAATAGAAAAATATCCTGCAAAATATCCTGAAGTAAAAGAGATCCACGAAATATTTGTTGACTTCACCGACGATATGTCGCGCCATTTAGTAAAAGAAGAGGAAATACTTTTTCCTTATTTTAAAAAGCTGGGCAAATACCTCAATGATCCCAAGAGCTACGAACCTGCATTTTTCGGTTCTTTGAAAAAACCGGTGAAATTAATGGAAGGTGAGCATGACGACGAGCACGAAATAATTGAGAAAATAAAACAGCTCAGCAATAACTACACACCTCCTGCAGATGCTGATCCTACTCACAAAATGTTGTACTTCAAACTCAAAGAGTTTCAGGAAGACATTGATTTACACCACACCATTGAAAACGATATTCTGTTTGCAAAAGCTGAGGAAGCCGAAAAACAATTGAAAGTTTAATTATTCTCTGTCAATAAAGTTTCTCCGTGCTGGGAAATATCCAATCCTATCTCTTCCGAGTCTTCGGTAACTCTTAGAGGAATAATAATATTGGTGAATTTATACAAGATAAAAGCACCGCCGAAGGTAAAAGCCGACACAATCACCAAAGCCAGCATCGACAAAGAAAATTCTTCGTAACCGCCATAAATCAATCCCACTTTCTGACCTTCGGCATTGGTAACTCCCGCAAAAACAGCGGTGAGTATCATTCCCATAATTCCACCTACTCCGTGACAGGCAAAGACGTCCAGCGTATCATCAATTTTTTTCATCACCTTCCAATTCACTAAAACGTTGGAAACCAAACTGGAAATAAATCCGAAAAACAATGCCTGCGGAATGGTTACAAAACCTGCTGCCGGTGTAATAGCTACCATTCCTACTACTGCGCCGATACAAGCGCCTAAAGCCGAAACTTTTCTACCGTTGATCCTGTCAAAAAATATCCAGGTCAGCATCGCCATCGCCGAAGCAGAGTTGGTAGTTGCAAAAGCCAACGCCGCACTGCCATTGGCAGCCAATGCCGAACCGGCATTGAATCCGAACCAACCAAACCACAACATTCCTGTACCTAACAATACAAAAGGGATATTGGTGGGTGTGTGTTCTTTATTTTTTCTTTTACCCAATACGATAGCTCCAGCCAGTGCTGCAAAACCTGCCGACATATGCACTACTGTTCCTCCGGCAAAATCCAATACATGGAAAGTAGTTTTTAATAATCCGTTGGGATGCCAAATCATGTGGCAAAGCGGAGTATAAATCAACAAGCTGAACAAACACACAAATAACAAATAAGATATGAAACGCACTCTTTCAGCAAATGAACCCGTAATCAACGCAGGAGTGATAATGGCAAACTTCAATTGAAAAATAGCAAACAGCATCAATGGAATGGTAGGTGCCAAGCTGGATTCCACTCCTACTCCAACATTATTGAACATAAAATAAGTACCGGGATTTCCAATAATGCCCATACCTCCTACATCTTCACCAAAAGCCAAACTAAAGCCAACTGTCATCCATAAAACACTAATCACACCCAAACAAATAAAACTTTGCAACATAGTAGAAATCGTATTTTTAACGCCAACCATTCCACCATAAAAAAACGACAATCCGGGAGTCATTAATAACACCAAACAAGAAGAAGTAAGAATCCACGCTACATCGGCACCAACAATAGCATCGGTATTTTGTGGGCTTGGCGCTACGCCGCCAATAAACTCCCAGCTAACTGCGAGTAAAGCAACAAATACAATTAATGAAAATGAAATGATCCATCTTTTTTCAACCATGACTTTAGGGGTATTAAGTTATTTTGAAATCCGAGCGCGAATTTACAATGTTAAAATTCGCTTACAAACTAAGAATGTGTTTTTTTTAAAATACTTTTGAGACATGTCGAAAAAAATATTTTTATTTCTTGGAGTAATTTTACCGATGTGCTTTGCAACAGCAATTTACGTTCTCTTCAGAAATGTGAATTTAGTGGTGTTTTCCTTGCTTGAAAAAATAAATTTATTACCATTTATACTTGAAATACGAGTGTTCATCAGCTCTTTCGTCCATCCTTACTCATGGATCGTTTTTTCTTTGCCGGGAAGTTTGTGGATGCTGAGCAGCATGAATTTGTTACTGCTGATTTGGAATTTTAAACTTCAAAAACAAAATGTCATTTGGATTTTTTCACCATTGCTATTCGCCGTGATACTGGAAATATTTCAGAAAATTCACTGGACGGACGGCACTTTTGATTTGACGGATTTGTTGTTGTATGCTTTTGCTGTGCTTGTGTTTTTAGCAGTAACCGGCGGGTACTTCCTTCGTCAGGATAATATACCCGTAAAAAAGGGAAATGTGATGCATTGGCAATCCTTAGCTTATACGATTTGTTTGCTCTCTGTTGTATATTGCTCCGACAAAATCACTGCGCCTTCAGCACATACAAATCCATCCGGCACAAACACGGAGGTACACCACACTGTAAGCATTCATAGCCTTTCGCCACACTATCTGCCTTCCAATGCTCATTAAACGACTGTAGCAGTTTTGCCCCTTTTTTGATAAACCAGTTCATTAAGTTGTCGCTATCATTATATATCCACAAAGGAATATATATGTCATAAGAAGAATAGCGTTCAAAGAAAAGATTTAAAATCTCACTTCCCTTTCCCTGACCCTGAAAATTTTTGTCGACAACCGCAAGGTTGAGAACATAAGATTGTTTTTGTTCAATATTTAAACCGGGATTATTTTTTGCCTCAGAAAAAATAACATAAGCCGATTGCTCTTCATTATTCAGGTACTTATATCCTGGTTTGAGTTCACCTTTCTCAAAATATGCCGAGGAATATCCTCTGCCAAAATTTATATCGATTAAATAAATAAGTTTTTCCATCATCGGAATTGTGGACAGAAAGGTGCCGCTTTTCTTTTTGGAGTATGATCTTTACACTGAGGTGCGGTAAAGAATGGCATTTTAAGCAAAAGGAAAAAATCGGCAGCATAAACATCTCCAAACAAAAAGGTGTTCAACCGATCGGTTCCTATGGTAATGAAGCCCATACGCATCATTACACCTATGCGCAAATCCTGAAGGTTAATGGTAGAAATAGGTAATGACATTTCAAAAAACTTACTTTCAAATCTTGGAACAAACGCCAGTTGAAAAGTACGTTGCGGACCCAATAAAAAAACACTCGGCAATCCTATCATGGTATTTGCCCCGACATAAAATCCATGCGTTAAATTATAGTCAATTCCACCCGTTATAGAAGTTGGCAAACCCATGGTGAATGAATTTTGAGTAGTGGTGTTCACTGTGTTTCCGGTAAACATTTGATTGAAAAATCCCGTAACTGCATCTACCGATACCGCACTCGTATTGCTATAATTTTGCCAATTGTTTTTTCCATTTTCATAAGTCATCAATGTCGCATCTTTGGTAAATCTGATATTTCCTAAATCAATAATTGCGGCAGAAATTTTAAAACGATAAGGCATTCTATTGCAGGAAGTACGACGATCATTGGGACGATAATGATTGGTCCATTTATAAAATTTCTTATACGTCACACCAAAATCAGCGCTATATCCATCACCGGTACCAAAACCGGCTGCACTGGCAACGGTAGCTTTAAAATCATTGATGACCATCACTTTTTTATCCACTACATCATAATCCCAGTTATCTATTTTAGCGGCAAATCCCGATATTCCCCACAATTTCTTTATAGAAGCGCCAAACGTAAAAACATCTTCGTCAAAAGAGTAAACAAAAGTGCCGAAAGTAAGTCCGGTTTCTATCCAGGAGAGTTGATTAATCCTTATGTTTTGCGCATCAATTTTCTGATTGTATAAATCTGTAAGGTTTTGAAATCCGTTGTACAACCCCCTGGCTACCTGAGTTGGAATGCCATGCAAATCAACTACCGTTCGGAAATTCGATTCCAATCCACCGCTATTCCTTCCTACAGTTAATGTTGCAGAAGGAAGAGGCACCGTAAAATCCAGAAAAAAGTTTTTGTCGAAGGCAGATTTATTTTCACCCAGTGCCTGATCGAAACCAAACTTAAACTGGAACCGGTCGGCAATCGTTAAATTATTTCCTTTTATATAGAGATAATTATTTTGAAAAAAAAGTGACGCTCCAATCAAATTAATATCCAACCATGTGTATGAATCCACAATGGATGAAGGATTGTTCATCACCGTAGTTACAGGCATATAGTTACTGTTCGCCAAGCCCAGCCGATCCTGAGAGAATAAGGAAATGGTAAAAAGGCTAAAGCCAAGAACCCAAATTTTATGCATTACTCTATTTTAATAAAGCCTCATACAAAATTTCTGCCGTGTGTTTTGCTTCCCTTCCTGTTCCGTCATGAATTTGGTGACGGCAACTTGTTCCGGGTGCAACTATAGTTACTTCTTTTGGTTGCTTACGCACTGTTGGAAATAGTACCAATTCCCCTATTTTCATGGAGATGTCATAGTGTTCTTTTTCATAACCGAAAGAACCCGCCATTCCGCAACATCCTGATGGAATCATTTGCACATTGTAATTTTTCGGTAAGGACAACATGCGTTTGGTATGCGTTAATGACGATAATGATTTTTGGTGACAGTGGCCGTGTACCTTCAATACCAAGGTATCTGTGGTAAACTGAGCCGAAGTGATATTTCCTTTTTGCACTTCATTGGAAATAAATTCATCTACCAGGAAAGTATTCGCAGCAATTTTTTTGGCTGCTTCCAGTTGATCGGTACCTACCAATTCCAAGTACTCATCTCTTAAAGTAAGAATAGCAGATGGTTCCACGCCTATGATGGGTGCGTCTTTGCCAACCACATCTTTTAATAAATCAACATTTTTAATGGCCAGATCTTTTGCTTGCTGTAACATTCCCTTAGACAGATAAGTTCTTCCGCTTGCCTCATGTTTTGGAATCACCACGTCGTATCCTAAGTGAGCAAGCAACAAAATAGTTTTCTCACCAATCTGAACATCATTGTAATTGGTGAATTCATCGTTGAAGAAAATAACTTTTCCTTTAGTTGCTTTCGTTTTTACTCCGAAATTATTGGCTTTATTTTTTTTGTACCATTTGTCTAAAGTGTATTTGTACAATTTCGGCAGCGGACGCTCTTGCGCCATACCCAACACGCCTTTCAATACATTTGAAAAGCCGGGAGCACTGGTAACGAAATTGTAAGCCCATGGTGCGATAGATCCCAAAGCATTTGTCTGCATGCTGTTACCTATCATACGAGAACGGAAAGGAACTCCGTGCTCTTTATAATACTGATAAGTGAACTCTGCTTTCAGTTTTGCAACGTCAACGTTTGATGGGCATTCAGATTTACAGCCTTTGCAGCTCAAACACAGATCCATCACATCCTTCACCGCCTCAGAATCAAACTTATTGATTTTATTGGGATCGGAATAAGTAATGGCTTCTCTTAAAATATTTGCGCGCGCGCGCGTAGTGTCTTTTTCATTTCGTGTGGCCATGTAACTCGGACACATCGTACCGCCTGAAAGCTCCGTTTTTCTGCAATCTGCAGAACCGTTACAAGCCTCGGCAGCTTTTAAAAGTCCTTCACTGTAAGAGAAAATAGTATTCAGTTTAGGATCTTTTTGTCCGGGTGAATACCTCAGGAAAGTATTCATCGGCGGAGTATCCACAATTTTTCCCGGATTGAAAATATTATCGGGATCCCATGCGAATTTCACAGATTTCAGCAACTGATAATTTTTTTCTCCCAGCATAAACTTAATGAACTCACCACGCAAACGGCCATCACCATGCTCACCGCTTAATGAACCTTTGTATTTTTTTACCAGCGTGGCAATGTCTTGTGCCACGGTGCGGAACATCTCATTTCCTTCTTTGGTTTTTAAATTTAAAATCGGACGCAAATGAAGCTCACCTGAACCCGCATGTGCGTAATGCACGCAATACAATCCACGCTCGGCCAGGGTTTTATTGAACTCGGCAATGTAAGCAGGAAGATCATCGGTATCCACCGCAGTATCTTCAATTACCGGAACCGCTTTGGCATCACCGGGAATATTAGACAATAAGCCCAAACCAGCTTTCCTGAGCGTGAGTACTTTTTTAATGTCCTCGCCATACAACACCGGGAAATAATAACCAACACCTGCAGCCTGCATTTCCTTCACCATATCGGCCACTACTGCATTTACCTTATTCATGGATTCCCCATGCATTTCAATCATCAAAATTGCTTTCGGATTACCTTGTACCCATTCGCCATTTTTGCGTTGCTCAATGTTTTCGCGAACACAATCCACAACGTAATGGTCAATTAATTCCGATTGTGACGGTTTGTATTTCAAAGCAATGATGTTGGCCTTTAAAGCATCATCAATAGAATCAAAATGCCCGCACAGCATCGCTACATCCTTCGGCAATACAGGAACACAGCCCAGCTTAATTTCGGTGATGAAACACAAAGTTCCTTCAGAACCTGCAATCAGTTTACAAAAATTGAATTTATCTCCATCCACCTTAAAAGGCTCAGTGTCCTTCAGCATATCTATCGCATAGCCTGTGTTTCTGCGGGGAATGCTTGGTTTAGGAAATTCTTTTTCAATCTCTGCGCGGTTTTCAGGATTGCTTAATATTGTTTTTATGTTTTGATAAATCTGTTGCTCCAGCGGACTCGCCACGCCTTTTCCATTGCACTTGTCTTCAAACTCCTGTTTGGTGATAGCTTTAAAAACAGTTTCGTTACCATCGCTCAAAATAGCTTTGATCTCCAGCAAATGCTCCCGCGTACTTCCGTAGATCACTGAGCGCGCACCACA
>Ga0206974_1141_pt1 | contig 15724 bp, 21 predicted proteins | sample Alteio_BWOrgHeat_84_FD_152920 | JGI IMG/M metagenome (GOLD analysis project Ga0206974, IMG submission 152920) | Enriched cells from forest soil in Barre Woods Harvard Forest LTER site, Petersham, Massachusetts, United States -... | ecosystem: Environmental > Terrestrial > Soil > Temperate forest >... | reverse complement strand
ACGATGAGTCAGCTAAGAAAGCTACTAGATCGGCCAAGATTAAAACTCTAGCACGTTCCGTCACAAAGATCGTTGCTCAAAACAAAAAGCTTAAAGACGAGCTACCTAAGCAAGTCATTAGGGAACTCGCAGCTATAGGGATGCCCTCTCCTGTAGCGACAAAGGTTGATGGCCAAAAGCCAAACCTGACAGGCAGAGCACGCGCTGCTGCCGCATTCACTGAAGAACTTAACAATAAATAATTACTATGGCTGATCTCACACTACTTGATTTGGCTGCACGCACAAACTCTGATCCCGTTATCGGGCTTGTAGAGTCTGCCGTAAGCTACGCTCCCGAACTTCAATTTCTCCCCGCACTTCCTAAGAAAGGGACTACCTACAGAGTGACACGCAGAACTGCTCTGCCTACAGCGCAGTTCACCGCTAACGGTGCTGGTGTTCCTACCAGTAAGTCTACTTACGTTCAGGAGGTAAAATCCTTGTACTGGCTTGAAACTCAGCTTGAGATTCCCGAGTCGATTGTGCAGGGCTCAGATGATGAGTTGGGAGATATTATGGCTCAGGAGGCCGATGGTGCCGTTAAGAACAGTCTCTTTCACCTCGCGCAGCAAATCTACTACGGTGGTTTGACCAGTGGGCAGGCTCCCTCTGGATACACTGTAGATAACTACGGCTTCCCCGGCATCGTTGATCTCATCAACGGTAGCGCGACTAATCAGATTTCAGCAGGAGGCGCGTCAGGCTCTTCTACATCAGCCTACTTGGTTGCTCTCGGCAACGATGCAGCTTCGCTGGCAGTTGGTAAAGACGGTGCAATGACTCTAGACGGCTGGACTAAGCAACAGATCATCACTTCTGGCTCTGGCAACAGTGCCAAGAAAACTACTGCCTACACGAACGCCTTTAAGGGTTGGTTCGGATTCACAGTAGCGAACATCTACAACGTGTATCGCATCAGCAACATTGATGCTACGCACCCGCTTACCGACAAGCTCGCTAATCAGCTTCTCTCTCAGATTCCTACTCAGTTCCGTAATGGACTGCGTTGGTTCATCAACGAAGTAGGTAGCTACAGCCTGCAATCGGCTCGCTCATCTGTTGGCTTCCAGCCTGCGGGTAGCACAGGCAATCCCGGTTACGCCCCTGCTCCTTCAGAGCTTGCTGGTTATCCCGTTACCGTAACCTCAACAATCCTCAACACAGAACAGTAATACTATGGCATTTCAACTCGAAAACCAACGCAAACTTCAGGACGCGGCTTTTGTCGCTTCTGCTACGCTCCCTGCAACCAACAACTCTAACGTAACGACTACTCCCTTCTCACTGAACGGACAATCCTACGCCACCTCAGAGCATTTTGCAGTACAGGTGGACGTTGATCCTCTGGCGAACTTTGGAACTGCTGGTGCTCTCACCGTAGTCATTCAGGATTCAGCCGACAATGTGACCTACGCAAACATCACTGAGCTTGGCTCAACAATGATTAACGCGAACACTACCACAGTCACTACCGATCAGTACAAGTTGCCTCCTACGGCTCGCGCCTACATTAGAGGCCTTGCCGCAATCAGTGGCATTAACGGCAACATTGCCGCGAATAACGTGACTGTTTCGCTCAGATTCTAACTGTTAGTATTCATCCCTCCGCAGAAGGCTCTAGGTTAATTCCTAGAGCCTTTTTGTTTGGTTGACTCTGTCTCTCCTCTATGAGGAAAAAGAGCAAGCCAGTCAGCGTCTGTATCTGCCTGCCTGTAGACGATGGTTCAAGGCATGAGTTTTGGCAGTCGCTCATGCAGCTAATTACTCGCAAAGATCAGCTTTTCAGTGCAGCAGAGGTAAGCTTTCAAGTGTTGGTAAATCCCGGCGACAGCCTGATTACACGCTCTAGGAACAATCTGGCGCATGATTTCCTGCACAAGTCTGATTGTGATTACCTTCTGTTTCTCGATACCGATCTAGACTTTCAGGCAGAGGACATCCGGCGACTCATCAGCAACCGCAGACAAGATGCTCTTGTGTGCGGACAGTACGCCATCAAACAGGCTGAGCTTCGCATGTGCTACAACAGGCTTGCTGGTGAAACCATCGGGCCAGACGATATGCTTAGGGTTGCCGAATCGGGAACAGGCGCAATGTTGATTCCTCGCGCAATACTGGAATGTTACCGCGAGAAATTCAAAGACAAACTAGAGTACACCGACGATCAATTTAAAGACAAACGCATCAGCTTCTTTGATGTAGGAGTCATCAAGGAGACATCAGAGTGTAGCCGCTATCTGTCAGAAGACTGGCTCTTCTGCCGTCGCGTCAGACAGCTTGGCTTCTCAGTCTATGTAGATACTGCCGTGCTGATGGGTCATCACGGATGGATCAGATACCCTCTGCCAGACGAGTACCTAGTCACTGCCGTAGCTAGTCGCTGCATCGGCTCAAGCGCAGAGGAAAGCAAAAAGATGCTCAAGCAATACAAGCTGAACATTGACAAAGCGGCTAAGGCAAGATGGAAACAAATCTTCAAGCCCGCCTCACAGAAGGTATCCGCAAGCTGCAAGGCCTAGTAGGTGAATCAGTCACCATCAATCAGATTCCGTATAGTTGCATTGTTGGTTCCGAAGTAATCACCGATACCCTGACAGAAGGAGGATGGAAGCAAGTTTCTCACGTCGTCATAACGATTGCGTTGCAGGACATTCTCCGCAGTCCTGTTACACCACAAGTGGGCAACCTATCGCTTTTGATGCCACGCAACCGCACCTACCGTGTAGACACACTGACGCCGACTCAGACTACCTATGAGATTGGAATGATCGACGTAACGGCCTAAGCTCATGGAGACGGTAGCCGAGCTTATCGCTAAGGTAGACGCTAAGGCTCAAGGGCTACTGCACTACTTCACAGGCATTGCTTGCATCAGAGGGCATGTGAGTAAACGCTATGTGTCTGATGGCAGTTGCTTCGCCTGCCTCGCGTTCAAGCGCGATACGCCAGAACGTAAGGCCTATCAAGACCTCTATAGACAGCGATCAGAGGTGAAGGACAGGAGAAGCAAGCGTTGGAGACAATTTGCTTACGAAATGGGTGATGATGAATTTAACTGCAAGCTTGTAGCACAGAACTACTGCTGCGAGATTTGTAAAATACCATTCGACCTTACCAGACAGAACAAAGCTACTACGCCTCATGTAGATCATAACCACACAACCGACGCGAATAGAGGGTTACTCTGCAAGCTATGCAATGCTCTGGTAGGTAACTGCAAGGAGCAGGTATCCATATTACAAAGTGCTGAGACATACATCAGGAGGTACAACTCTTGATTACCGTAGACAAACTCGACCTGTCAGGACTTGATGAGAAGTTGAGGAAGATTGCCAAGCTCACTAAGGAAGTCCCTGCGGACTTGATGCGCCAAGAGGGTAGGCTTTTGGCTGTAGAACTCAGTCGCTATACCCAGCCTTTCGGTACAGGAGAGGAAGCGCAGAGACTAGGGGAAGGAGCAGTCAAAGGCGACTTGCTCGGAGGCGGGCGCGGAGGCTGGGCAGGAGTGAAGAGGGCAGGACTCTTCTACGTAATCCCTGATGGTCTGGCCAGTCAGTTCAAATGGGAACACATTGAAGGCCGCATCAGACTCTTTGCTCGCAGAGATGGCAAGGTCTACGGAACTGACGTTAATCATCTCAAGTATAATGCTTCCATTCAGGAGTTAGAAGAGTTTCACCACAGGTCTAAGAACGCTGACGGCTCCTATGGATCAGAAGCAGGCACAATGACTCAGGATAACGGGAGATGGAAGTTTATTACTAAATGGGTAATCAAACAGTCACAATTTGATGAGCTTCTAAAAGTTCTGACTGCCAAGGTAGGCTTTGCAAAGTCAGGCTGGGCAACCTGTGCAGAGCAGCTAGGAGGCACCAGAGGAATACAGAAATGGGTAACAAAGCATAAAGCACCCGGCACGGTTGTTGATGAAACTACAGCCGAGCAACCTAAGCTTACCATCCGCAACGACACCAACTACACCAGTCAGGTCTTGAGTGAGTCAGGAGCCAAGGAAGCCCTGCGAGATAGAGAGATCAAGCTTACGGAACGCATCAAAAACATTCTCAAGAGCAGATTTCATCTGCTCTACCCTGAGTAATTGACAGTCGGCTCTTCCTATGAGGAAGAGTCCCACCAGTCAGACAGAGAAAGCCCTTACAGCGTATGTGCAGGGCAATCAGGCAGACACAGCCCTTGATACAGTAAACGTCTACGCAGGAGGCCTTGCAGGGCCACAGAACACAGTTCCTGTAAATGCTACCACGCTTCCCCCTGCTCCTAGTGCTCCTGTCGTTACTCCCCCTAGCTTGATCTTTACTGCCAGCAACCCTGAGCAGCTAGGTTATGACAGCGGCCTTTATGAAATGAAGCTTACGGCACGTCTGGCCACAGAGATTTATGATGAGTCTGTCACCGACACAGAAGACGTACACAGGGAGCGCATTGAAGCTCTCAGAGACATGCTTGAAAACGTCTCTCTAATCAAATCCTACGTTAATGCTCCCGCGTCAGGGCCAGACACAAGGGTAATCCAGAGCTTCACCCTGTCAGCGATTGTCTATGAAGACGACGCTACCAAACAGGACGGCAACACGATAGAGACAGAACTTTCTTACTACGTTTGCGCATCTCCTGCCGATTCCTAGAGCGGTTGACACACGGGTACAGATATGTACCCATCAGCAGCCCTACAGACTAAGATTTTTCCTACCTCTACACTCGGGGTAGTCAGTAAATTTGATCCCGATACCAAGTATTCTGAGGAAGAAAAGATCGTTAATGAAGACGGCATCCTGTCCTACATCAATGGTGTTGATTTGATGACAGAAGTAGACGTTGAATTGATTCTGTATCCTAATACTAACGTACCTGCTCCCCTGACAAACGTAACTTTCAACTTCGCTGACTCTACTATGAGCTTCACGGGTAACAGCTTCGTCATTACAGGTGATGTAAAGATTATCGGTACTGCGGGTAAGGTCAAACGTGTTGGATTCAAGATGCTGCAAAGCACTAACCTGCCGTAAGCATTGACAGGAGCCTACAGTATGGCTCCAAAACTTTCCACTACTGACGCGACTTGCGAAGCGTTCTTTAATCAGCAGCATTTTATTTACGGTAGAGAGCTTTTGCCTTTCTGCCTTAGACACTGGATTCTGTTAACGGCTCTAAAGTCACCTCTTATTATCGGTGGCAAAGTCGAGTTGCACGATATGCGCCTAGCCGTAATCACCTGCTCAACAAAGACCGACAGTGAATTTATGGAGGCGTGTTCCTTTGCCTCTGAGGAGTGGGCAGTATGGAAGCGTGTTACTGGCCTGATGAACACCGACAAGGCATTTACTGCTTTCAATCGCTACGTAGAGGACTACCTACCACAATTTCCTTTCTGGAAAAACCTAGAGGAAAGCAGCGACAGCAAGCTTGATGGCTTCCTAGTGACCGCAGCAAGGCTCCTAGACAGTTGCACTCCTGATTATGTGGAGAATATGCCACTAGGAAAGATGCTTGTTTGGGCAATGGCTAAGAACGAAGCAGAAGGCTTCCCCAACAAGAATCTAATGAGTGATTTTGACGTAGAGACTATCCGCTCTAACCCGGCATTTGCGGAGGCTATGTAACATGGGTGATATTCAATTTACCATCGGAGGTACACCTGCCCCCTTCCTGACTGCCATGCAGCAAGTGAAGGAGTCTGCCAAAGAGTCCGCAGAGAAGGTAACGGAGTCTTTCGGTATCGAAGGTGTAAAGTCAGAGCGTGCCCTACACGGTAGGTTTGAAAGTGCGTTCAAAGACATTACCAAGAACGGCACCAACTCAGCAGAGGCCATAGGTGGAGCTTTCGAGAACCTGACGGAAGGCCTCAAGCTCAGCATGGGCAGTATGATTGCTCTCCTTGCTGTCACTGAGCTTGTCAAGGGCATGTACGCTGGTTATGAAGCTGCTGAGAAGATGTCTGGTGCGGTCAAAGATGCCCTGTCGATTGATTCCAATGTTTCCGATCAGTCGGTAGAGAAAGTAAATGAGGACATCAAGAAGCTAAAGGCTGATGCAGAGGCAACAAACCTCGCCAGCATGTCTAACATGACGGCTGGCGCAACGGTGTTCATTCAGGCACTAGAGGAAGGTAAAGCCATTGCTGATGTCACCAGAGAAGATGCCGAGAGTTACAACCGCATCAAGAAGGAAGCGCACGACATGGAAGATGCGCAAGCTGCAAAGGAGATCAACAACGCCAATGCTGTACTTGCGCTCAAGGTGGAGGGACACGACAAGGAAGCCGATGCTCTGGCGCATGAGCAGGAGATGCAGGAAAAGCTACTTGCAGCAAAGGACAAGGGTAATCAGGACACCATAGACGCTCTCAACAAACAATTAGAGTTAGAATCTCAGCTTGCAGCCAAACAAGAGGAGGCAGAGCAGGCGAAAAAAGACAAACAGGTAGCCGACATTTCAAAGCAGATAGCCGCAGAGGTAGATAAGCGTAACGAAGCTGGCATGTCTGACGAGGACAAGCTAGCAGCCATCAAGACGAGAGAGACACAGGAAGACAATCGTTTGCGTGCTGCTGTAGGCACGGCTCCTGTAGGCACTCCTATTGTGATAGAACAGCCCGCAGACACGACACCTGATCCTAACGCGGGTAACGACAAGAAATTTAGTGCTGCCTATCTGATAATGCACCCTGAGCTAGCACCTAGACAGGAGCAGCCTAAGAAGAGCAATCAAGACATTCCGATAGTCCCTCTTGATCCTATCGAGGCAGCTAAGCTTGAGCTTCAATACAACAAATACGTTACGGCTGAGAAGGAACTACAAGCGAAGCTTGATAAAAGCAAAGCTGATCTTACCAAGCAAATAGCTGCCGAGCAGAACAAGGGTAAGAGGCCAGAGCAGGCGAACATTGAAACACTCGCAGAGTCTAAACTAGACAGGACTAGGGACACTGATGCCTACACCAAGGCACAGCAGGACGGTAAGACTGGCGAGGAAGATTTATTGAAACTTCGTCTGCAAATGGAAAAATCCATAACAGCCCAAAGAGAAGCACAAGCCAAGGTAGATCAGGACTCAGCTAAGAGAGTGCAGCTTATCAAGGAGCAGAAGCAAGCGCAGCAAGATGTACAGGCTGCGCAGTTAGATGCAACCATGTTTCACGGTGCTGTATCCAGTCTAGCAAAGATTGGAGCAGGAGGCAGGGTATCTGGTGCCAACTACGGTAATCAATCGCAGCTCAAGGCCGCACAGGAAGCAGCCAAGCACCTTGGCGAGATCAACAAGAAGATTGATGCCCTAGCTAAAGGCATCGGCGTAGCTGGCAGCTAATTAGTTGACTTGCTGGCTCTGACATGAGCCAGCCTTTTACTACTTATCCTGTCATCCCTACAGGTGTCATTACCAGACAACCGGGAGCACAGCTAACCACTACCCGTGATGGTGCAACCACTCTGACGGAAACCTACATAGGGAACTTTTCAGACATTCTGACGAGTCAGCTTGTCGTCACTGGCTCTAACCATGTCGAATTTCCAACGCTGCAAGTTTGGAGCAACAAAGTTACTCAGGGCAAGGGAGGCTTAGGGACTCTCACTGTTGAGAGCAGAGGCACATTAGGTCTACCTGATCCTACCTACACGCTGGATAGGGCTACACACAATGAGCCGTTAGCTACGCATCCTCTATGGACAACTCAGATTGCAGGGACTCCTGCCAGTCCTCTTAACGGTGCTCAGTTTACTTACAACGGTGTCACACCATCTACTAATTCTGGTGCTCAATTCTCGGGGTGGGCAACAGGCAGCATCTTTGCAGGCACAGAAGATTACTTGCTCGCTGGCTCTACATTCTCCATTTCATACGCTGACTACAGCCCTCCTGATCTTACTGGCGTAGGACAGCTAGCCAGTCCTGACGGCGCACCAGATGAACCAGCAGGCTTCTTTTGGCTCTACATAGGTGCTTCCTCAAGTCAGCACGGAAACATCTACCGAATCACAGAGACTTATCTGCTCACAGGTGGCGTTAACTCAGCGGCTACAACCATCCTGTACGGGAGTCAGTAATGCCAGACCAATACGGCATCAAAGACTTGCCCGATACAAGCAAGATAGAGGACAGCAAAGTTTACCTCGTAGAAGGCCGTTGGCTAAACGTCATCTTCTCTACCCTTAAGCAGCTATGGCGAGGCGAGAATGTAAACAAAGGGCCAAACATCTACCTTAGACAGGTTGGCGATGCTGGTTACAGCATCTCTAGCAGCGCATCAGGTAGCGGCTCAGGAGGTGGCAACGCATGGACTTTCAAGCTCTACAACACTTCCAAGGGAAGCACAGGACAACTACAGGTAAACGGTAGTGATGCTCTGGTAGCTGCACTCAATGGCGTTATTGCCAAGGTAAGCGGCACGCCAAACAACGTAGCCAGTGGTACACCTCCTGTATATCCACAGCTTTCTATTACAGGTAATGGTTATGTCTATGCTTACCTTACTCTCTCAACAACATCAGGCATAACCACTGTAACGGAGATTGATATTTACTATGAAGGCAGCGTGCAAACGCCGCTTACAGATGCCTCTACTTATGCTTGGATTCTGCTAGGCACTATCACGGATTATGCTTTAACTGCTGGCAAAGTAAATTTCACCTTAGCTAATGCACAGAGCAGCGGTTACTCACAGTTTGCTATGTGTAATGGCTCCTACATGGTCTGGTAACAATGAGCGCGTTTACAGGGCCATGCTCTAGCTGTTGTGAATGTCCTGCTCCTGTCATTGCTACGGCTTCCATAGGGGCGAGTAAAAGTAAGTGTGGCGTTCACATTGATTCTACAACTACGCCTCCTACATACTATCTGACGGAAACTACCGTAGAATCTGGCAGCGGCTCCTTCTCATCAGGGGGAGTCTCATGCTCTTCTAGCTATAGCAATACGGCAATCATCACCACTAACAGCGCAACCTGTGCAGAGTCATGCGTAGATAATTCGGGAGGTGGCACCTATGAGGAAATAACATCAGGTGTTGTCACAACTAGCCTAACGCTCAGTAAGGCAGGCTGTGGTGCTCCATTGATGCAGCTTAATAATCTAACAGGAGCTGATTTTGCAGTTTCCAGCTACCCAAACTGTTTTGGAGGCTCTAGCACTACTACGGTTACTTACAGTGCAGTTTACTCTACCTCTACTCTTATTGCAAATGCGGTGGCAGCGTTGCCTTCCTTCCCTGCACTTGGTTCTTTCCATAGTCTTTCCTCTTCTAATGTTGTCGCCAGTGCAGACTTAACGGAGCCTAGCGAAGCTTCCTATAGCTGCGATGACGGCAAGTATCAGATGGCACATTCTCTGCCTCCTAATGGTTTTTACAAAATCACATGGGTAGAAAGATTCTATCCTGACGTAGGGCCAACGGTAGACCTAACGACACGCTCTTACACATGGAATGGTACTACTCCCCCCGGTTATGACCCTTCTAACTCTGCCACTTGGCCTAAGACTCCTACGTTTACCGTCACGCATCCTGCTACTAATGGTGAGATAGGCGTAACGAGTGTAGTAGCTGTCTGCTATGAACGATGAAAGCAAGAGTAGCACGAATAAGACGCACTATCTGCCAAGGTTGCCCGCACCAGTGCGAAGCCTACTTAGCTGGTAAGATCAAGCATGATGATCCTAGCGAGTCCTGCCCTGTTAGCTGGTTAGGTAAGTGGCATTCTATGGTGCTTGAGGCAGGAGGAATAGAACAGCCAGAGCCAGCTTATTTACAATCTCTTGAAACCATGCGAGCCGAAATTAAAAGAAGGCTCCCCTGTTGCGGTTTTAGGACAGACATTGATTAGTTGACTGACTGGCTCTGACATGAGCCAGCAAATTTCCCTCTACATCGACGTACAGAATCGTCAGTTAGTACGCAGCGACAGCACCTCAATTCCTACCACGTTGCCTGATGTCTTTCAGGGGGACACGTTAGGACTCTATCTTGAATTTCTAAACGCCACAGGGAGCAACGCTGCCCCTTACACCGACATAGACTACAGTGCTGCTGCTGTTACGGTGGCAATCGGTACGATTGGAGCACAGCCCACAGCAGGTAACTTCACCATTACCGATACAGCAGCGACACAGACGACTGCAAACATTGCTTTCAACGCCACTGCCTCTGCTGTTCAGACGGCAATTCAAGCGGCTCTAACAACTAATTGGGCCAGTGCCACCGTTACAGGCAACGCAGGAGGGCCATACACCATTACCAATGGTGCTAATGGAGCAGAAACAGCCCTTGTAGGCTCTTCTGTCAGTCTTACCCCCGCTGGCTTCGTCTCCATTGGAACAATCCAGACAGGGACAGGGAGCCTGCCACAGATTCAATACGTCGAAGTGCTGCAAAGTCCCATTGCCTTGCAAGACACATGGACTGCTTACCCGGCTCCTACGGCTACGGTCACTCAACTACAGGCAGGATCAGGAACGCAAAACGAGATTCAGCAAATCACACTTGGTAACAATCCTTATGCGGGTGCCTTCGTTGTAAACTTTGGCAGTCAGACCAGCAATCCTATCCAGTGGAATGCTTCCCCTGCTGCCGTACAGACAGCATTGCTGGCAATGTCGTCTATCGGCTCAGGGAATGTTAGCGTAGGAGGCTCAGCAGGCGCATGGGTAGTGACCTTCACAGGCTCGCTTGCACTGGCCAGTCAGTCCCTGATGACAACCGTTGCTAGTGGCCTTGTAGGGCCATTAGCTCTTACTGGCTCTCTGAGTCTCAATACGGCAGCGATTGAGGAAGCGATAGGCGAGACAGCATCTATCACCGAAACTTTCGCCATCAAGGTTACTCCCTCTGGTGGCAACGCCTTCACCTGTTTGCAGGAACAAATCACCATCTATAATGATTTGATCGTTGGTGCTCCCTCGATTCCTACCCCCGGTGTCTCCTACTATACCGAAACTGAAGCAGACGCTCTGTTCCTGACTTTTACAGGAGATGGTACAGGGGTAATGTTTCCCGGTCTACTGTCGATAGCATCAGGCAAGACTCTTACAGCTTCCCATACACTTACTCTTACTGGTACAGACGGCTCTACCCTGAATATCGGTACGGGTGGCACATTAGGAGCAGGTGCTTTTAGCTCTGGCTATACTTTACCTGATGCTACTACCTCTGCTCTAGGTGGCGTCATCATTGGCACAGGTCTTAATGTCACCAGTGGCACTGTAACCGCAGATATAGGGGGAACAGTACAGGCACATAGCAGCGTGTTAGACACGCTCGCAGGAACTACTTTTGATAGTTCCGTACTTTCAGCAGTACCTAATATCGTAAATCAGAATAGCGGCTTAGTTGCTCTGGATAGCTCAGGTAATTTGCTCTATCCTGCCACAAGCACGGCTCTTGCCGACAACTCAGGAGATTTGAACTACAGCACAGGTAACACGCTCGCTGATAGCTCAGGCTTTCTCTACTACAATTCCGGTACTACGCTGGCTAACGCTACAGGTAGTCTCTACTCTACCGTAACCTCTGGCAAGATCATGGTTTCTGGTGGCAGTGGCAGTCCTATCACAGGTCTTACTATCGGCACAGGCCTAACCAACACGGGTACTGCTCTTGCTGTCGCTTCTACATGGGCTAACGCTTTTGGAACAAACACCTATACGGCTACTATTTCCTCAGTAGTGACGTACACAACAGGCATGATAGTTACTGTTACGTTTGCCAATGCAAACACAGGAGCATCTACATTAAATATCAACAGTCTTGGTGCGCAGCCAATTGTGTTTAACGGTTCTGCTCTTGCCTCGGGACAGATTCAGAATAGCAGCGCATGGAGCCTAGTTTTTGACGGTACGGAATTTCAGTTAATCAACTAAGCAAGATTGACAGCGGGACTTTGCTATCATGGCACAGCCAACAATTTCCCTTTTTATCGACGTACAGAACAGACAACTGATAAGAGGATTTACTAACTCTACGCCAGCAATTCTGCCAGTCGTCTATCAGGGCGATACCGTCACGCTGGCTATGCGCTTCATGCAGGCCACTGGCGTTAGCAGTGCTCCCTACACTGATCTTGATTACTCTGCCGCTGCCGTCACCGTAGCTGTTGGCGAGATTGGCGCAGTGCCAACGTCAGGCACCTTTACGCTTACGGATACATCAGCGACACAAACAACGGCTGCACTGCCGTACAACGCCACAGCGCAGCAGGTACAGTCAGCAGTCCAAGCGGCTCTAACTTCCCATTGGAGCACCGCAACGGTACTCGGCAATGCAGGAGGGCCATACACCATTACGAATGGCGTAAACGGAGTGCAAACAGCCCTCATAGGTAGTTCTCATACACTCTCTCCCGCTAGCTCTATTGTCATCACACCTACGCAGGTAGGCACTGACTCGCTGCCTGATGTCCAGTACGCGAGACTTACCCTGAATCCCATTGCCCTACAGAACACATGGACGGCCTCATTTAGTCCTGACGTGCTCACAGGGAATCTGTCTCTCGACACTGCCAGCATAGAGGAAGTAATAGGGAATCTTCCATCTATCTGCACTACCCTGTCTATTCAGGTGATACCTGTAGGAGGCGAAGCCTTCACAGTGTATCAACGCAACTTCACCATAGAGAATGACCTGATAGACGGTGCTCCCTCTATCCCTACGCCTGCTGTCTCCTACTACACTACAGTACAGTCTGATGCTCGCTACAAGGGTACTGGCATCTATGTAGAACGTAACAGCACAGGTGACGCTGATCTTCATATCACTACTACTGACGCTGGCTCTAATAACATTATCTTCCTGATAACTAACGCACCTAGCACGGTCAATTTCACGTTTGATAATGGAACTTTCGACGGTCAGACAGTTACATGGTACATGGGAACTAACCTGAATCCTCCCGAGGTAAACCTAACCTACAGTGACAACGTAGTGGGTATTGCAGGGTATGGAAGCTACGGAGACGGTGCGACTCTAAGCTTTATTTGGGATGCTGCTAACACGGTCTGGATACCCATTTAATGAAAGACCTGTTCCTGCATCATCCTTGGATCAACACCAGCGGCAAAGGCCTGCTAGGTAGTACGGTTCCGCTCGCAATGCTTAAGTGGGCTGCTGTCGGTGCCGTCTGGCAATCGTTAGCTGCCATGATTGCCGCTGCCGTTCTGGTCATCACCTTTGTAAACGTCATCCTCGAATTTCTCCACAGGTGGCGCAGAGAGCAGCGCGAAAGAGACGAGGGCTGGTAGAGCCTCGCTAAATTCGAATAAAAAGTTTGTGTATGCCGCGCCGAAAACATCTACGCTGTCAAGATGGTAACTTTCTTTCTGGAAACAGTGCAGGCTATCAACGGCCCTAAGTTCACGATCAATCTCTTGCACCTTGTCAGCATCGCTGAGCATCCTAGCGAGGATCAATGCGTGCTGATGATGGTTAACAATCAACAAATCATCGTGAGCAAGGAGACTGGCAATTTTATTAAAATGAAGTGGGAAGCAGAGGAAGACTTGCAGATTAAGCAGCAAGAGTAGGCAGCAAAAAGGCCGCTACCCTTTCGAGTAACGGCCTCCGTGCGGTGGTAGGTTGCTCACTCGCCGCTGTCGTCGTCTTCCTCTGAATCCTCGTCATCGTCTTCTTTACGAGACAGCCAATCTTTGCGCATGGCGTTACCTCCTTCTAGCCAGTTACCCTTAAGCTCCTGCTCAAGGTATCCTTTGATACGAGCAAGTTCCTTTTCTGATGCGGCAATCTCGCTCAAAATTTCTGCCTTAAGGTGCGCAAAGGTAGGTTTCTTCAACCATGACTTATGCCGACGAATATCCTTCTCTACGCGCGTAAGGTGCATCTGAATCATTTCGACGTAGCCGGGCCGTGCTTTCGTTTTCATATTAGGAGTGGGAGCCCGCCCGCTAGTGACAGGCTCCCCTTTGGGTTAGGCCGTGGCAGTCGCTTTCTTCTTGGCGCGGGTGCCGGTGCTGGCAGTGGCGACAGGCTCAACGTCCTTGTAATAGTAGGTGGCCTCTTTGCCCGTTACCATGCCGACGATGGCCTTGCTGTCCTTCGTGTCCTTCGATCTTGAGGAAAGCCAGTTGCGCGTAGCACCTTGCGCCTGCTTCCATGCGGGAAGGAGCTTGCCGCTACTGTCTTTCTCCTTCTTGACGCCGCGCTGCGCTTCAACGATGGCGTCAATGTGAACACCTACCGTCTCATCCGTACCGCCGTCCTGCTCCTGCATGAAGGCGATGAACTTTTCTTTCAACGCTTCCGAATCGCCACGGCTGGCACCTGCCGCACGTGCTGAGCCGAGCAGGTTTTTAATTTCCAGCGTCTCAGGGTCTTCCTGCTTTACTTCCTGCTGCGCCAGAAAGTCTTTCAACTTCGGATACATGTTTTCCTGTTTGATGAATCGCAGCAGTCTGTTTTCGGTTGTCTCTTTCATTGTGTCTTACTCTTTCGGTGCCTCTACGGTGTAGCGGCTTGGTTGTGTTGGCTTCCTCCCCTACGGAGTAGGAGCGAAGTATCATCACCCTAGCTAAGGGTCACAAGACTGCAAGACACAAAAAATCACTTTTGGGCCGTCTTCTTTTTTCCGTCAGGTGCGTAGGTGTACACGGTGCGTCCTGCTCTGCTGGAAATACGTGTGCTGGCGTGTGTTTGGGTAGGTGGCTGCTCCTGCTCCTTGAGTTGCTTGAGCAACACGAAAGCTCTGGCGCGTGAGTATTCCATCCCAGTCTTTTTCTTGAGGGCAACAACAAACTCCTGCCACGTCCAAAGAGGTTTTTGCAGGTAAACTGCTCTCACGGCATCAACGGATACTTTCGGTGGGCCTCCACCTAGAGCACCGTTACGCCTCGCAGCCTCTTTCACCTTCTCACTCTTGCTGCCCTTGCGAGTAGGAGCGTAGAAGGTCTTTCCACAGTGCGGGCAGGTAAAATCCACGGCTGCACCTTAGCGGTTTGACCTGAGCGAATCCAGCTTTGGCTTCCAAATGCACCAGACAGCCCATGCGCCGTAGACCGCAATACCCGCAGTCAGGATGCCCATTGCTGGCAGCAGGACAGGGTAGGAGGGCTGGTAATTCCTTTCGAGCAGTACCACCACCAGCAGGAAGAAACAAAGCACCCAAAGGCGTACAGCATTTGCTTTCATGCGTCCTGATCCTAACGGAACGAGTCTGTTTACGACTACTCCAAACGGTGCTAATCTCGCGGGCATGGTGAACAGGAAGCCCATAAAGCCAAAGAAAGCAAAGAAGGCTATTACCACTGGAAAGAAAACGAAAAAGGGTAAGAAGCTAGAAACACCCTCTTATACTCCTATTCATCTTCGCTGATTTTACCTCTGATGTACCTCTGAAAACTCAAAATGGTACAATTTTGATGGTACAACGATCCTGTACTACCTCTGAAATTTCAGAATTTTAAGCATGACGAAGGATCAGTTCGGGCGGCCTTCTGCCTTTTCAGCCCCAAAGGGGCGGCCCAACCCCAGCCCAGGGCAACGCCCTGGGTATCCGCGACGAAATCACGCGAGCCCTGAAAGAGACCTCTGCGAAAGTCGGTCTTCGGCCAAAAAAGTCCCGTGAGGGACTTTTGAAAGTAGCCCGGCGATTTATCGCCGGGTATCGATCAAAAAAGCAACGCCCGTCCCGGAGGGACGATTGAACTCTACCTCTGGAAACTCCCCT
>Ga0206974_1140_pt1 | contig 15784 bp, 14 predicted proteins | sample Alteio_BWOrgHeat_84_FD_152920 | JGI IMG/M metagenome (GOLD analysis project Ga0206974, IMG submission 152920) | Enriched cells from forest soil in Barre Woods Harvard Forest LTER site, Petersham, Massachusetts, United States -... | ecosystem: Environmental > Terrestrial > Soil > Temperate forest >... | reverse complement strand
CCAGGTAGCACAAATCATTACCTATGGTACAATGGCCGCCAAATCATCGATCCGGGATACCGGAAGGGTTTTGGATTTGCCTTTGTTTGATACTGATCGCATATCCAAACTGGTACCGAATATGAAGCTCAACAAACTTTTCGCAATGGATGAAAAGCAGTTGAAAGAAGCTTTGAACGGAGATGAGGTGGAAATGGCAAAACGCCTGAAAGAGATTTATCTGAAAGATGATCTGGAAGGGCAAACTTTGCGTCAGGCAAGGATTTTAGAAGGTTCTGTGCGCAATACCGGCATTCACGCCTGCGGTGTGATTATCACGCCAAGCGATATCCGCGAGTTACTTCCGGTAGCAACGGCAAAGGATTCGGAGATGTGGTGCACGCAGTTTGATAACTCTGTAGTGGAAAGTGCCGGACTTTTAAAAATGGATTTTCTCGGACTAAAAACATTAACGCTCATTAAAGATGCCATCGTGATTATTAAAGATCGTCATGGTATCCAAATAGATATTGATGAAATTCCTCTGGATGATGAACTCACCTACAAACTTTTCCAAAGAGGTGAAACAGTTGGGATATTTCAGTATGAGTCGCCCGGAATGCAAAAACACATGAAGGATTTGAAACCTACGGTGTTTGCCGATTTGATTGCCATGAACGCTTTGTATCGTCCGGGACCAATTGAATATATTCCGTCCTTTATCAAAAGAAAACACGGTGTGGAAGAGATCACTTATGATTTGGCCGACATGGAAGAATACCTCAAGGAAACCTATGGTATCACTGTGTATCAGGAGCAGGTGATGTTGCTGTCGCAAAAGCTGGCGGGCTTTACCAAAGGTGAAGCCGACGTTTTGCGTAAAGCCATGGGGAAAAAACAACGCGACGTTTTGGATAAAATGCGACCGAAATTTATTGAAAAAGGAAAGGCGAAAGGTCATCCTGAAGACAAGCTCGCAAAAATCTGGAAAGACTGGGAAGCCTTTGCTGCCTATGCTTTCAATAAGTCGCATTCCACCTGCTATGCATTAATTGCTTATCAAACAGCCTATTTAAAAGCACATTATCCGGCCGAATATATGGCGTCAGTGCTGAGCAACAATATGAATAACATTAGCGAGGTGACTTTTTTTATGGAAGAATGCATGCGTATGGGAACTCCTGTATTGGGACCCGATGTGAACGAATCAGTGTATAAGTTTACTGTGAATTCAGGTGGCGCTATCCGCTTCGGATTGGGTGCTATCAAAGGTGTGGGGGAAGGAGCTGTGGAATCTATTGTGGAGGAAAGAAAAAAGAACGGCACTTTCAAAAATATTTTTGATATGACCAAGCGCATCAACCTGCGCGCCGCAAATAAAAAGTGCATGGAAAACCTAGTGCTGGCTGGTGGTTTCGATTGTTTCAAAGAAACACATCGGGCACAATATTTTTTCAAGGCAAACGAAAAAGATTCTACGTTTTTGGAGAAGGCTGTAAAGTACGGCTTGCAATTGCAAAACGATGAAGGCTCACATCAGCAATCTTTGTTTGGTGCTGAAAGTGCTGTGGATTTACCGGTTCCGCCGATTCCGAGATGTGAAGAATGGTCGAATATCCAGGCTTTGAACCAGGAAAAAGAAGTAGTGGGAATTTTTATTTCCGGACATCCTTTAAATGATTTCCGGTTGGAAATCGACAATTTTGTGAATAGTAATTTCCAGCAGGTGAATGAAGATATACTGCGATTTAAAAATCGTGATTTGTCGTTTGCAGGTGTTGTCACTGAGGTATCAGAAAAAGTAAGTAAAAACGGCAATCACTTCGGAATACTTGCGATGGAGGACTATACGGCATCCTACAAGTTTTTTCTTTTTGGTGAAGATTATCTCAAATACCGTCGCTATCTGGTGATGGGTTCGTACTTATATATTAAAACAAAAGTTCAGCCGCGCAAGTTCAACCAGGAAGAAATGGAGTTGAAGGTAAACAATATTGAATTGTTGTCGGATTTGCGTGAAAAAATGGTGAAATCCATTACGCTGAAATTGGATATTAAAAATTTAACAGAGAAATATTTAGAAGAACTCACGCAGCTTTTTGATAAGCATCCGGGCACCTGCAGAATAAAATTGAATGTAGTTGATCCGATGGAAAAAATAGCTATTGAAATGCCGTCGCGCTCCAGAAAAGTAAGTGTTAACAATGATTTCCTTGTTGAAGTGAAAAAGAAATTTGAGCTCGACGTAAAGATCAACTAAACAACTCTATTATAGATTTTGTTTATAAATACTTAACAAAAATTATTCATTGAATTATTTTCGTTCAAGGAATTAAACCTAATTTTAACACAACAATTAAATCGTACAACTATGGCAATAGAATTCACAGATGCAAACTTCGAGGAGTTGGCACTAAAATCAAATAAACCGGTATTGGTAGACTTTTGGGCTGAATGGTGCGGACCATGTAGAATGGTAGGACCTATCGTTGAAGAATTATCCAAAGATTACGATGGTCAGGCTGTTGTTGGTAAAGTTAACGTTGACAACAATCCCGGCATTTCTGCAAAATACGGTATCAGAAATATTCCTACCATCCTGTTCATTAAAAATGGGGAAGTAGTGGATAAACAAGTAGGCGCAGTACCTAAAGCAGTATTGGGTGATAAATTAAAAGCTTGTTTGTAAAAGTTTTAAAGAACAAAATAAAAAAGTCCCGCTTTTCAGGCGGGACTTTTTTGTATCTTGATATTTATGATCAATTTCGACGATTTAAATAAATTTGGTAGTTTGGAAATCCTTGCAAAGCAAGTGGTGGAAGGCTTCATTACGGGTTTACATAAAAGTCCTTTTCATGGATTTTCAGTTGAATTTGCCGAACATCGTTTGTACAATACCGGAGAATCCACCAAAAATATCGATTGGAAATTATATGCCAGAACAGATAAGCTATTTGTCAAACGCTACGAAGAAGAAACCAATCTGAGGTGTCAGATTCTTTTGGATTTTTCTTCTTCCATGTATTTCCCCGAAAAACCAAAAAATGGCCAGTTGCGCAAAATTGAATTTTCATGCTTTGCAGCGGCAGCTATCATTAATCTATTACAGCGACAAAGAGATGCTGTTGGTCTCAGTACTTTTGCTGCAACTGTTGAAGAACATACAGAATGCAAATCGGGAATGATGCATGTTAAACGATTGTATCATATTCTGGAGTCTTATTTAACCAATAAGGAAGGGGCACGCTCCACCAGAGTAGCGGAAGCTCTGCATGAAATTGCCGATCAGATTCACCGTCGTTCTTTGGTGGTTTTGTTCAGTGATATGTTTGAAGCTTACGAAGGAGCCGATAATGATGCTTTGTTTTCTGCATTACAGCATTTGAAGCACAACAAGCATGAAGTAATTTTATTTCATGTAATGGATCAAAAAGTAGAATTAGAGCTGGATTTAGAGAATCGTCCCTATAAGTTCATCGATTTAGAGAGTGGGGAAGTGGTAAAAGTAAATCCGAATAATATTAAGAATGAATATGCGGCTCAAATGCATGCTTTCCAAAAAGAGCTGGAATATCGTTGCGGCCAATACCATATTGACTTTGTGAATGTGGATGTGAATGAAAGTCTGGATAATATTCTGTTGTCTTATTTAATCAAGCGATCGAAAATGCATTGATGTATTTGGATTAATTTTCAAAAAAGTTTGTCTGAGAGAAAAATTGGTGTAAATTCGCCTTCCGTTTAATAAACCAGTTCTTTAAACGATAATGGTTCGGTAGTTCAGTTGGTTAGAATGCCTGCCTGTCACGCAGGAGGTCGCGGGTTCGAGTCCCGTCCGGACCGCCAATCTTAATTGGTAATCCCCGTAAATGAATAATTTACGGGGATTTTTTTAAGTACAATTAGGTAAATGCCCTGTTCGAAATTCTTATCTGGATTGGCTTTCAAAAGAATATGAAAATAACTTTAATCAAATAAAATTTTAAACGGTTTCTAAATAAAATATTTTTCTTTCTGGTTTCAATTCCTAACTTCGAAAAATGGAAATTCTTTTTAATAAACCATATTTAACGGGCAAAGAAAGTGAATACATAGTAGAGGCTGTAAAATCCACAAAGATTTCCGGAGATGGTATTTTTACAAAAAAATGTCATTCCTTTTTTGAAAAAAAATATGGTTTTAAAAAAGTACTCTTAACTACGTCATGTACTGATGCCCTTGAAATGGCAGCAATACTTATTGATATTCAGCAAGGAGATGAAGTAATTGTGCCTTCTTATACTTTTGTTTCTACTGCAAATGCTTTTGTTTTACGTGGTGCCAAAATTGTTTTTGCAGATAGTTATCCTGATAATCCCAATATCGATGCTGGTAAAATAGAACAATTAATTACTTCGAAAACAAAAGCTATTGTGCCTGTTCATTATGCCGGATTTTCTTGTGATATGAATAAAATCATGGCTTTAGCGAATAAGTATAATATTTATGTAATTGAGGATGCAGCGCAAGCTATCGACAATTATTATGAAGGAAAACCACTTGGAAGCTTTGGGCATTTTTCCGCATTTTCTTTTCATGAAACAAAGAATATTATTTCAGGAGAAGGAGGGATGTTGGTAATTAATGAAGATAAATTTATCAATAGGGCTGAAATTATTCGCGAAAAAGGAACCAATCGTTCTGCCTTTTTTCGAGGAGAAATTGATAAATATGGATGGGTTGATATCGGTTCTTCTTTTCTACCGTCGGATATTATTGCAGCGTTTCTTTATGCACAATTGGAAAATTTAGATGATATTCAACGGAAACGTATAAAAATTTGGCAATTTTATCACAATCAATTGTTCGTTTTAGCCAACAAAGGATTTTTTAAACTTCCTGTAATACCTGAAAAATCTACCAATAATGCACATATGTTTTATATTGTGTGTAAATCGTTGGAAGAGAGGACAAGTTTATTATCCTACCTGAAGTCTAAAAACATCAATGCGGTTTTTCATTATTTGTCTCTTCATAAAAGTCCTTATTTTTTCAATAAGCATGATGGCAGAGAACTTCCTCATAGCGATGCTTTTTCAGATTGTTTGCTTCGACTGCCTTTTTATTATGAATTGACAGAACCGATGCAACAAAAAGTAGTTGATGCTATTTTTTCTTTTTATACTATAAATAAATAAATTCCGGAATGAAATCTCCTGATGATGTTATTTATAATTGTCATTACAAACTGTAATGAATTTAACTGTAGGTTTTTATGACTAACATTAAAAACATCCTTCATTTACTAACCAATGATTACGGAGGAGTGTCTGTTCCGGTGAAACAAATTCATTCTACTATGCTTGATACGGGCTTAAAATCGCAGCTCTTGGTGCTCAATAAAACAAGCGATTATCCGGGCTTGGTCCAGCTTCATTTGTCTTTTTTGAAAAAGTTAATATTCAGGGTAAGAAATAAAATGCAGTTTTCCCTTTATAAAAAAACTTTACATGGAAACAAATATCTGTTTCGTATACAAGCTAATCTATATTCAATAACAGTGGATGACATTTTAAATTCTATTCACGGTAATCCTGATGTTTTATTTATTCATTGGGTGGATGGGTTTTTAAATTTCAAATTAATTAATCAATTACAAGAACGAACAAAGGCAGGAATTGTTTTTTTTCATCATGATATGGGATTATATACCGGGGGATGTCATTATTCTTTTGGTTGCGAAGGATATAAAAATTCTTGTAATAATTGTCCGGCAATAATGGATGATACACTAAAGAAACAAGCAGAAACTGAGCTAAAACAAAGACTCAGATTTATCCCTAAGGATTTTATTTCTGTTGTTGGATCAACATACCTGGAAGATCAACTGAAGAGTTCTACTTTATACAGAGGTTCAAGGATTGAGAGAATTTCTTCAGGAATTAATTCTACTGTTTTTACCATCGGAGATAAAATTAAGGTAAAACAAAAATATGGTATAGAACCTTCCAAACGGGTGCTTTTTTTTGGTGCTGAATCAGTAAATGATAATAGAAAAGGATTCAATTATTTATTAGAGGCGATTCATATTTTGCAAGAAGAAATAACAGAGGATCAAAAGGACCAATTTTTGTTTGTAATAGTGGGTAAGAATAATTTGCCGCAGGAGTTAAGTGCAAAAATACCTTTTAATATTTTGTGTTTAGATTTTACTTCTTCTGAAAGTACTTTGGTGGAATATTATCAGCTTTCGGATGTATTTATTTGTCCCACGGTGGATGATGGTGGCCCGCTTATGGTGTTTCAGTCTTTAATGTGTGGTGTCCCGGTTATTGCTTTTAATGTTGGAATTGCTGCTGATATTGTAAACGAGGAAAATGGTTATATAGCGCCATTAAAAAATGTGCAAGAGTTGAAGAGAGGCATCAAGCACTTTATAGAGTTAACCGATGATGATTTGAAAAAGAAACAATTAAAATCCAGACAAGTTGCTATGGAAAATATTTTATTTGAAACACAAAACAAAAAGTTTTTAGATTTACTGGAAAGGATTTAACCAAAAAGTTGTTTGGAGTTATTATATAAAATATTCTGTTGATCGGCATCGCTTATGCTTAATTGATCGAATATCGATAACAAGTAATTTAATTGTTGTTTTGGTGATCCGTAATGGTAATCACTGCCAAAAAGAAGCTTTGTCTTATCAGTATATTTAATAAGTTTAATTAAATCCTGATACCGTGAAGTATCATTTAGATACTGTAAAGAAAGCGAAAGATCATAGTAAACATTTTTAATTTCCCTCAGGTGAAAAAAGTATTTTAATACTTCATATCCTCCACTGTGAGCAATAATGAATTTTCTTTGAGGATGTTTTTTAATTACGGAAATAATAGATTCCAGGCAAGGTTGGAATTCCATTTCGGCACCAAAATAAAAGGCGTCAATAATTACTGGAACGGATGGATTTACAAGGTTAAGTTTTTCCGCAAAAACAGTATATTCTTCTTTTTTTATTTTTTGAATTCTGGAGTGAAATTTCAGTACTTGTACTCTATTTGATTCTATTTCATTTAATACAAAATCCAAATTATTTTTCCAGTCAAAAATTAATGAAACAGAGCTATTGTGTGGCAGGTTTATTTTGTGCTGAAGATAAGAGTCAATAGAGTTGAAAATAATATTATATTGCTTTACTCCTTTTAAATCATAGGCAGATAAATCATTATCAATATGAACATGACAATCGAAGACAGGCATTATATTATTCATTGCTGGTTATTTTAAAACGATATTAAAATGTTCGTGAATATTTTCAAAAATGGCATTGACTTTTTCAATTGAATCAAATTTTAAAATAATATTTCCTATTGCATCATTACCCTTATAAAAGGGAGAAACGTAATCTCCTGCAGAAAGGTAGGGACTATATTGATATATATATATATTTATTTCATCACTAAAAATTATTTCTTTTAAAATTCCTTTTTCAGCTTTAGAATGAAGCATGTAAGAACAGAAGCAACTTTTGCTTTGTATAGGATTTACAGGGAGAGTAAAGTTTTTATCTATGGAAGATTCCACACATCCGGCAACCATATCTACACCAGTATTTAAAAAGATTGCCATTGGAATGTTATTTCCGCCACTTCTCGGTCCTATTTCATTTATAAATGGTTCTCCTTCAGAAGTAATAAAGATATCGATATTAAAGGGGCCGGTTCGGAAATGTAATTCCTGTAATATTTTTTCTGATTTTTCTTTTGCCGCTAAAAGAACTTTTTCGGAATGAGTAGAAGGGAAAGATTCTCCCCATGGAGCGTGGTGTTTTCCATCATCATAAAAATGCCCATCTCCAAAATAGATAAATTTTAATTTGCCATTTTCAAAATATCCATCCCCACATACTTGTTTGCCTTTTTTTTTAATGAAATCTTCTACAATTATCTTTTTTGATAAAGACTCTTGATATGCGTACTCAATTGCAGGAAGTATTTCTTCAGGTGTGCAAATTATGGATACACCTTTACTTCCTGCTGAATCAACAGGTTTAATAACTTTAGGCCATGAAGTATTAAGTAGATATTTTAAAGCATTTTCTTTTTGATTTTCGTCGAAAGAAATAAAATTAATTTTTTGTAATTTTTTCTTTTTTAAAAAATCTCGGAACAATGATTTATTAACCAGTATATCAGTTGCTTCTCGAGAATTGGCGATAAGTTTCATTTCCTCTGCTATATAAGCCACTGTTGGTGCAGAAATATCGGAACCGAATGTTAAAATCCCATCAATTTTTTCTTCCTGACTTATTTTAAGGATCTCTTCTTTAGCAATAGTACTTATGTGATAATATTTGTCTGCGAATTTATGTCCAGGATTATCTGGTTTATTGTCACAGGTAATAATTTTATATCCGCGAGATTTAGCGTAAAGGATGGGGGCTAATTGAAAATGTGCAGCACCTAAAAAAAGAATTTTTTTCATTTTAATATAACTGTAGTCGGGCCATACCAAGGCCTTCCTTCCCATAATTATTGCCGCAATATAACATATATAATTGATTTTTGTGTTGAAAAATATTGGGGTAACACAATTCTTTTGAGTCCCATCCTGACGACGAATAATTTATCCCTGCCAAATTATCTTCTCTCTCCCACTTCTTGCCATCTTTTGAATAGGCATAACCAATTTTATAAGTGTCGCCTCTGTAACAAAAATACATATGATACATTCCATTGTGTTTAATAACAGAGGGACGACATATTGCATATTCATTTTCGTTTTTAAAATCAATACATACAATATTTTCTCTTTTCCAATTTATTCCATCTATTGATTCAGCATATTTTATTTTATAATAATGTTTTATTTTTCCATTTTCATTTTCCCATTTTACAAATGCAGTATACCACATGTGCCACTTAGCATTTTCTTTCATAACGAAGACAGAACCGGTGGATAAATAATCGTCATTATTTCGTTCTAAAATCGGTGCTTTTGAAATTCTTATAAAAGAATGACCATTCCATTTAGCCAACCCTACATGATTTTGAAAAGGGGTGAGTATGCTGGGCATCCAGCCTGTGTAATACAGGTAGCTTGTTCTTTTATCTTTAACTACACAGGGATAAGAAACACCATTTTCATCGAAAGCTCCCAATTCTCCATATTGAAAAGTAGGTTTGGACTCTATGGAAAGTACGTTGATGGAATCGGAAATTTTTATTTTTATTTTTCCAATTACAGAACGATTACTTTCGTCTCTTCCAGTAACCAAGACATCATATAAATTACCTTTTATTTTTATCGCATGGGCTGATCCTGCATAAGTAAGCCAGTTGATTTGAGGATCAGGAGTTAAAATCCGTCCTAATTTTTCCCATTTATTGATGTTATTTATCATTTTTATCTAAATCAACTGCATCAGAAATAGTGGTATTACTAAATAGTTTATTCACTGCGAACAACAGCATCCACCTTCCTTTGAAATCCAGCCATTCCGTTTTTGTTTCGGGATCAATTTTCTCTACTCCGTGCGCCATGTGTGCATTAAAAAATATTACATCTCCTATGTTGCAAATATCGTCGAGTATAACTTTTTCTCCGTTTTCTTTTTCTACATAAGCTCCTCCGCTTTGAAAATCCACACCTTTTTTTGACATAATCATGATAGGTACTGTTAACTGATGGTGGTCAACAGGATCCCTGTGCTTGTTTAAAAATCCTTGCCCTTGCGGATAAAACTGAACCGCAAGTCTTGATGTACAGCCATCTTCCGGTTCTGATTTAAGAAATTTATCAGCAGGAAGATTACTGATCAGATTTTTTAAAAAGTATACCTCCTTGGAAAGTTCAAACAAATTAAAATAATCCTGATTCCATGGAAAAAACACAAACTGATGAAAGCATCCTTTAACATAAGCTCTGGGATCAACTTGATTCATTCTATGAAAATTGGGAGCTCCCAGTTCTATTTTTTGATAATTCGGGATGCTGGATTGTCCAACTTTAACAAGGTATTTTCTAATTCTTAATATAAGATCTTCTGAAAAAACATTCCTTGCAATATACACATCTCCATTCTGAACGTTTGCTCGGATTTCTTTTATAAGGATTTCATCACCAATTACATTTTTAATATTTGTAATTTCAATGATATTTCTTAATGTAATCATAGTTTCTAACCTTGTCCTCCTCTATACGTTCTTAATTTTGGATCATTCACCCTGTATTCATCAACCCCTTTCGGAGGAATAGTCCACATTCCTAGTTTTTGCGCAAGTTTACTTTCCATATCTACCTTACCTTTCATCATTACAGGGTAATCAAGTTGTTGTTTGATAAAAGGCCGGCTATATTGTTGATTAATTGCTCTTCGCACATTTTTAGTATAATTGTCTCCTCCTTTATGCCATAATGTTGAATCAAAGAAAATTACTGATCCGGCAGGACATTTAATTTGAATTTGATTTTTTTTGATGTAGGCCTGACTGGGCATTTCAGCAAATTTATGGCTTCCTGGTAATATCCATGTGCCTCCATTATCAGCATTAAATTCATCTACGGCAATAAAAGCATTAAAGCTTAATATTTTTGAAGAAATAAAATCTTTTGGAAAATCTTTATGGTATTTGGCTTGATTGTGTTTTTCTGAAGGATGTAAAACTATCCCATTCTGTAGATGAAGAATTGCAGTATCACCAATAGTTGCATCCACATATTTTAAAATAGAAGGATGTATGATTAAGTTAGAAAATATTTCATCTTCTAACATCATTCCCCGGATCTGTCCCCAATCACCAATTTTTTTTAATAATTCTTCTCCGTATTTATTTTTTTGATCTTCCCATGCCTGATCCATTTTTTTTCTAATAGTGATTAACTCTAAATCAGAAAAAAAATTAGTGACAATAAAATAGCCATCCCTTTTCAAAAACTCAAGATTTTCATCTAGTTCATTTTCGTTTTTTGCTATTTCAATGCCTTTAAATTGTTGATAGCTTTCAAAAGAATCTTGCATATACTTATTAGGATTAGTCTTGATTTGGTTTGTATAAACGTTTTTCCGGGTCAACAAAAAAATCTTCTAATGTAACAGGAATGCGAACGTTATATCCCAAAAATCCTTTAACGCGTTCACTTAATCCTTGAGCTGTTTCCTCTGCAATAATTCTTGGAAAATCAAATCGTTGTTTCATAAAGGATCTTACAGCATATGTGGAAAAACCATATCGGATTTTATCTGTTTTATTTTCTCCCGCTTTGTGCCAAACGCTTGGATTAAAAAACAGGACATCTCCTGATTCTCTCGCAACTTTTACCGCGTATTTATAAAACGTTTCGTCACACGGTTTTTCACTCATACGATGTGAACCAGGCAAGTATAAGGAAGCACCGTTCTCATGTGTGAAGTCATCCAAAGCCATTGTCATTTGTAATCCACTAATATAATTGGGAATACTTTTGGGTGCATCGTTGTGAATTTCATGGTTCCTTGTGATTCTGTCGGGATAAACAGTGGTAGAACAGTAAGTATAAAGAATACAAGATTGACCTAAAAAATGACTGTACATTTTATACATCACTTCATTGTCTAAAAAATCCAAGAAAAAATTATCGCAGGTACATAAATTAAGTAAATGCCAATTTCCGTAATGTGGATTATCTTTAAATTTTTCTTTTTCTATTGTTTCTGCTTCTATTAATTTCTGTTTGAAAATCTGAGCGTATTCCTTACTTATAACTTTTTTTACAATTGTAAAACCAAAAACGTCAAGTTCGTATATGTGTTTTTTATAGTCAAACATAACAGAGCAGATTTTTATATTCAGGTAATTTCTTAGATAGATTTTGTAACAAATATATGTATATTCTATTAAGAATTTCATCGTAAATTATGATACTTTTGTGATTTTAATCACCTTTACTTAAGGAATAACTTTGTGCCTATGAATGCTCCCCTTGCTTTATTTGTTTATAATCGACCAGATCATGCTTTAAGAACTTTAATGAGTTTAAAAGAAAATGACCTTTCGGGGATTCCATCTTATATATTTTTTCAGATGCTCCAAGAAAAGGCCATGAGGCATCTGTTCGGGAAGTTAGAGAGATAATTCGTTCTCAGCAATGGTGTAAGGAAGTGCAGATTATTGAAAACGAATTCAATAAAGGAGTAGACGATAATATTGTGGAAAATGTTACCAAATTAATTGATCAATATGGAAAAATTATTGTGATAGAAGATGATTGCTTTTTGTCAAAATATTTTTTGAAATATATGAATGAAGCTTTGTTAATGTACGAAAATGAAGAAAGAGTAATGCATGTATCTGGTTGTTGTATGCCAATTGATAGGGAGCTTCCAAGTACGTTTTTTCTGCAATCTGCTAATGGCTGGGGCTGGGGAACATGGAGGAGAGCTTGGAAATATTATGAACCTGATGCAAAATTGCTATATAATACCATTGAAGAAAATCAATTGTTTTTCAAATTTAATTATGAAGGCAAACTACCTGAAAATCAAAAACAATTGGAAGCATGCTCTAATAAACTCATGAATAATTGGGACATTAAATGGTATGCCAGTCAATTTTTAAAAGACGGATTGTGTTTGCAATTCTATCCTTCTCTGGTTAATAATATTGGTCAGGATGGAAGTGGTGAGCATTCTAATGATACAACATTTTATGATGTGCCTATTCAGGATAAGTATGTACCTATAAAAAAAATACCCGTTATTGAAAATTCAGCTATCAGAAAAGCAGTTAGCGATTATTTATTCGTAAAAACCTTAAGCTTTTTAGCTACTGTGAAGCATGTTTGGATTAAAAAATTTTTCGGATTAAAGTAAGCCGATTTTTCTTCTATCTTTGTTGAGCTTTATTTTAAAATTAAATTGATGCAAACAGTACTAATCACAGGTGGTGCAGGGTATTTAGGAAAACAACTTGGACTCAAGCTTAAAGATCGTTACAACGTTATTCTCGGATCTCGTAATAATGGTAATAATCAGTTGGCACAAACCTTAACAGGTTGTGAAACTATTCCTTTGGATATTGTGCATTATCAGAGTTTATTGGATGCTTACAATAAATACAAACCTGATATTATCATTCATGCAGCAGCTACAAAATTTGTAGATATTTCGGAAAAAAATCCGATGGAATGTATAGATGTAAATGTTGTCGGATCTCAGAATGTAGCCCGTTTGGCAATTGATAAAGGTGTGAAAATAGTAGTGGGAGTATCAACAGATAAAACAGCTCCTCCTGTTGGAAATATTTATGGACATTCCAAAGCTATGATGGAACGAATGTTCTGTACTTTAGATAACCCAAAAGGCACTCGTTTTGTTTGTACTCGTTTTGGAAATATTGCATGGTCAACTGGTTCGGTATTTCCTATCTGGAAAAGAATGATGGCTTCCAAGGGAGTAATTGAAACTACAGGACCGCATATGAGAAGATTTATTTTTTCGGTGAGTGAAGCGGCTGATTTAGTAATTCGTGCCATGGAAAAAACGGATGAGTTGGGTGGGAAAATTCTCTCTCTTAAAATGAAATCAGCTCAAATGGAGGATGTACTTAAGGTTTGGACGAAGCATTTGGGGGGTGAATACAAAAAAATCGGGGAACGCCCGGGTGATAAGCTGGACGAGCACTTAATTGGAGAAATAGAATGTGTACATACTATTGAAAAAGAAATTGATAATATTCCTCATTACATTATTGATTTTAAACAAAAATTTGAAAATCATGTTCCTGAATACGTGTCAAGTGAAAATGCGCCACGATTAAGTGAAAAAGAAATCTTGCATATTATCTCTAATCCTCCTTCCTTTGTAACACTATGATTATTGAACATGCACTGATAATGGCGGCGGGGAGAGGGATGAGAATGATGCCTTTTACAGAGAATATGCCCAAGGCAATGGCTCCTTTGGCAGGAACAACTTTGATTGCCAATGGGATTGATAAAATTTCCAGAAGAATTCCAAATATTCACATTACTGTTGGCTACAAAGGATCAATGCTGGCGCAGCACGTGATAGAACATAATGTTAGCTCTGTTATCAATACGGAAGGCAAAGATAATTCTTGGTGGATTTATAATTCTTTGATGAAAAATGTTGATGCGCCTATTTATGTTTTAACCTGTGACAATGTGATAGAACTGGATTTTGAACTGTTGGAAAAAGATTATGTGAAAGCAGGGAAACCTGCGTGTATGGTAATTCCTGTGAAACCTATAGAAGGATTGGATGGTGATTATATTTTTCATGAAAATCAGAAAATAATAGAACTGTCCCGAACAAAAAAATCTGAAATGTATTGTTCAGGAATTCAAATTCTCAATCCCAAAAAAATCAACGATCTTACTGAAAAGGCTGATAATTTCTATAATGTGTGGATGCAATTAATTCAGCGAGGTGAGTTGTATTGTTCGAACATATATCCGAAACAATGGTATGCAGTAGATACTGTTTTGCAACTGGATGCCATTAATAAATTAACGCGCGGGTGATATGTGTGGAATAGCCGGATTTTACTCTACTCATAACGCTTTTAGTGCAGAGGAATTACCGGCAATGGCAAAATGTTTGGCGCATCGTGGTCCTGATGCAGAAGGTGTCTTTTCTCACTTGAATGTTGGTTTGGCGCACCGAAGGCTGAGCATTGTGGATTTGAATGAAAGATCGAATCAACCAATGACTTCCCGCGACGGAAATTTCGTGATTTCCTATAACGGTGAAGTTTATAATTTTCAGGAATTAGGCGTTAAGCATGCCTTAACTCTTCGTACTCATTCTGATACAGAAGTAATACTTGAGTTATTTGCTAAAATAGGCCCTTCTTTTGTAGAAGAATTAAACGGAATGTTTGCCATCGCTATTTATGATAAACAAGCAGAGGCTTTGCATATTTTTCGTGATAGAATGGGGATTAAACCTATCTATTATTTCTACGATGGTGAAAATTTTGCTTTTGCCTCTGATATCAAAGCACTTTTTCAATTGAGTTTTGTTAAGAAACAGAAAGCAACGGATTTGAATTCTGTACAAGAGTTTTTGCATTTGGGATATATTCCTCACCCTAATACTATTTATCAGAATATTTACAAGTTTGAAACCGGGCATCGTGCTAAAATAAATAGAAACGGACTTCGTGTTTTTTCTTATTGGAATTTGGAAAGCAAAGTAAAATCAACTACTGTAAAGGATGAGGCGATGGCAAAAGAGACTTTAAAATCTTTAGTTGAAGCTTCTGTAAAAAGAAGATTGATCTCTGATGTTCCCTTTGGAACTTTTTTAAGCGGTGGAATTGATTCAAGTTTAGTAACTGCAGTAGCACAGAGTTTAAGAGCAGAAAAAATCAATACTTTTTCTATTGGATTCAAAGAAAATAAATTTAATGAAGCTGAACACGCTAAAGCCATAGCGAATCATTTGGGTACGAATCACCATGAATTTATTGTATCAAAAAAAGATGCGTTAGATTTATTTCCTGATATCATCGGAACTTATGACGAGCCTTTTGCTGATTGTTCCAGCATTCCAACGATGTTGGTTTCCCAATTGGCACGTAAGCATGTGAAAATGACTTTAACCGGGGATGGTGGTGATGAACAGTTTTTAGGTTATGGTTTTTATACTTGGGCAAACCGGCTGGATAACCCGTTGATAAAGGTGTCTAGATTTGTTATTCCTACGCTTCTCAAAACAATGGGAAATCGTTATCAAAGAGCAGCAAATGTATTTTCCTATCCGTCTAAGAAAAAAAAGAGTCATATTTTTTCGCAAGAACAGTATTATTTTTCTTCTAAGGAA
>Ga0206974_1138_pt1 | contig 15860 bp, 12 predicted proteins | sample Alteio_BWOrgHeat_84_FD_152920 | JGI IMG/M metagenome (GOLD analysis project Ga0206974, IMG submission 152920) | Enriched cells from forest soil in Barre Woods Harvard Forest LTER site, Petersham, Massachusetts, United States -... | ecosystem: Environmental > Terrestrial > Soil > Temperate forest >... | reverse complement strand
TGAAGGCGCCCGCTACGTTGACGAGCTCGAAGGTGAGGTTCATGGCGTCGGTGGAAGACGAGAGATAGCCCGGCGAGAGGAAGACGAGGGTGCGCCGGCCGGGGAGCTTGGACATGCTGCCGACGACGTCGCGCATGAACTGCACGGTCTCGCGGGCGTCGGCGTCGCCGATCTGGAGCACCCGCTGGGCAGCTTGATGCACGAGCCGTTCCTGGGCTGCTTGCCAGCCGGGGTCATTGCCAGCGCCGCGCTGTAGAGATGAGCAGGATTCCGCATCCTGAAAGGCGATGCTGAAGGCGGCGGCATTGTGCTGATTCTCCCATGAGTCCGCCTGAAAGTAGCTGATGTCGGGGCACTCCTGGTGGGTGGTGCGGGTAGTGGTTTTGAGTTTGGCGATGGCGGCCTTGAGCACGGCCGGGTCGCGGGTGATGCCGGAGTTGACACCGTGGAAGGAGAGGACGATATAGCGATCTTCCGCAGGGAGCGGCTGGTCGAAGAGCCTTGATGCGGCGAGCTTGGTGTTCTCGAGGTCGCCAGCTTCGAGATGGCGGTCGTCAAAGAGCAGGACGGTGTAATGCAGCGGTGTTTGAGGCGCAGGCGCAGGTGTGGCTGGTGCCGCTGCGGCTGCCGGTACGTTGGGTGTGACCGGGGTTGACGTGTTGGCGAAGTTTACGATGCTGAATCCGGAGAGTGGGCGGGGTTTGCCTTGATCGAGGACGGTGAAGTCAGCCTGGGTGAGGTTGCCGACGGCGTGGCCTGCGGCATCGCGCACGACGGTGGGAATGAGCAGGGCGTCGGTACCGACCTGAATGGTTGGGGTGGATGGGCTTGCGGATGGCGTCTGCTGCGCAAGTGCGGACGGTGAGGCAAGGATCGATACGAATGCGGCGAGGGCCGAGGCAGCGAAGATGGGTCGGAAGTTATGGAATGCCGGCCTGGTGTTGGTGTCGATCACGTTCGTAGTGGTCACGTTGGCAGGGGTCAAAGACACTCTCCTCGATGTAGCTCAGGTTTGGCCGATATGGATGGCGCGATTGCTGCTGGAGGAGGGCGATGAGCTGACTTACTTCACCGGCACGATCGTTGCGGTTGAGTGGTAGAGATGGTAGTCGGAGTAGGCGTGTTCTTCTTCGATATCGAACTTGCCCTGGAAGATGGACATGTGGACGTAGCTGGGCAGCCAGAGTTCTGAATCGTAGTCGCGGAGCTTGACGGAGCGGAAGTGGAGCTCGGTGGTGAGCGTGTCCAGCTGCATATTACGCAGCGGGGCTTGCAGGTCGCTGCGCAGGAGGACGATTTGATGGTTTTCCTGGTCGATCCACAGAATGCCCTGGTAGTAGTAGCTGGCCTGCTTGCCGCGCGACTGGAAGACGGCGGGGATGCGGACATTGCCGGGGATCTGGGCGAAGGCTACGACGTCTGTCTTGCGGCCTTCGATCTGCTGCTGGCCGAGGTGGTGGAAGCGAAATTCAGGCTGATTCGGACCAGAAAAGAGAAGCCATTGATAGGCAAAGCCTGAGCCGAGTGGATTGGTTTCTGCGCGGCTGGCGTCAAGTGCATGGCCCTGGATGTCGGTGCGGCCTTCTTCGACAGAGATGCCGGTGGAGGTGTGGTGGCAGAGGATGAGGTAGTGATACTCCTGGCCGCGCACGCCCTGTTCGCGAAGGACGATGCCAGCCTGCACGCCGCCTGCTGCGGCCATCCCGATCATGTTGCGCGGCGCCTCCGGCCCCCATTGGCGCTGCGAGCGATAGACCTCTTCGCGGGAGACGAGGTCTGGGAGTTGCGGGACTGTTTCGCCGATGGCGATGGCTACAGATTGGAGGATGTAGGGAAGGTCTTCCTGGCTGGGATCGGATTGCAGCGCGGCGAGGGTTGGGATCTGCTTCTTCAGTTGCTCGATGGGAAGGTCGACGTAGGTGGTTACGGGAGCGGTCGGACGTTTGTCAGGCGGGGCAGCTTGTGCGCATGCTTGCGCGGCACTCCCTGTGATCATGAGAAGCGTCGCGAACGGGATGGCCAGGTGGTTGGGCAGAGTTCGCATGTGGGCCTGCCGTGCTTGCGCGGCGATGCGTGCATTGCGCAGGGAGCTCTGCCAATCGAGCGGCTGGGAGCGATGCCAAGTCTACGCGGGCGGTTGAGGAGGGTCAAGGAAGATGCGGCTGCGCGCTCTTCTGCGATGCTGCGGGCAAGGAAGTTTTGTGCAAACACGATGCGCCGTACCGTGCGATAAGCTAAGGCGGGGGTGCTCATGCAGGAGTGCTGGATGGCGGCGGGTGGACGGCGGTTGCGGGCGTCGGTAGGAGTGTTTTTCGCGATATGCGCGCTGGGTGCTTCGGCCTGGGCGCAGCCTGCGGCACAGCCAGATCCGGTTACGGGGCTGCCGGTTATTCACACCGATCATGGGCCCAATTCTGCGGCGGCGATGAAGGCGCACTATGTGGTGCTGGTGTCCCTGGATGGCTTTCGCTGGGACTATACGAAAAAGTATGGCGCGGAGCATCTGCTGGCGCTGGGCAAGAAGGGTGTCTGGGCTCCGCAGGGGATGCTGCCGAGTTATCCTTCGCTGACCTTTCCCAATCACTATGCGATGGTGACGGGGCTTTATCCCGAACATAACGGGCTGGTGGCGAATGCCTTTCTGGATGAGCAACGTGAGTCTGAGGGCAAGCTGGCGCGGTATGGCATTGGCGACTCGAAGGCGGTGACGGATGGCAGCTTCTACTCGGGTGTGCCGTTGTGGTCGCTGGCGGAGAAGCAGGGGATGCGCGCGGCGTGCCTGTTCTGGCCCGGTTCCGAGGCGGAGATTGCCGGGGAACGGCCAACGGATTATCTGAAGTTCGATGACAAGGGCGTGGATGAAGAGAAGCGTATCGACCAAGTGGCAGCGTGGCTGCAGGAGCCGGCAGCGCAGAGGCCGCACTTCATCACGCTCTACTACTCAGATGTGGATCATGCCGGGCACAGCTTTGGTCCCGACGCGCCGGAGACTAAGGCTGCCGTGGCGAAGGTGGATGCGCTGATCGGCAAGCTGCATGAACGGCTCGATTCTCTGAAGGTCGACGGGATGGGGCTGCCGATTGATCTGGTGGTGGTGAGTGATCACGGCATGGTGAAGATTCAAGGTCCGCCGGTGGACCTGGACCAGTTTGCGAGTTTGACGAACTTTGAGACGGCGGGACCGCTGCTGTATGGCAAGACGGAAGCGGATCGCGCGGAGGCTTACAACAAGCTGAAGAAGGCTTCGGAGAAGTTTCAGGCGTACCGGCTGAAGGATGTTCCGGCGGGGCTGCACTATAACGAGAATCCGCGGGAGGGCGATCCGGTAATTGTGCCGACGGGACCGTATGCGATTCGCGCGCATGGGCCGCCGCCGGGTAAGACCGATACGGGGCCGGTAGGGCAGCATGGCTTCGATCCGCATGTGATGCCGGAGATGAAGGCGAGCTTCTTTGCCGCGGGCCCGGACATTGTGAAGGGCAAGACGGTGGCGCCGTTTGAGAACGTGAATCTCTATCCGTGGGTGGCGCATATGCTGGGGCTGACTGCGCCCAAGTCGGATGGAAATCTGAATATTCTGGCAGGAACGCTGCGCGATAACGGCGATACTGCGGCGGCGAAGGAGTAAGAGCGGGTGAGCGGTTTGAATTCGGTGATTGGATTGGGTCCCGTTGTCCTGGGAATTGATGGGGGCGGGACGAATACGCGGGCAGTGCTGGCGCAGGGAGAACGGGTGCTGGCGCGGGCACATGGCGGATCGATCAAGCGATTGCGTGTTGGCGCTGAGGCGGCTGAGGCGAATCTGCGGGGGCTGATGCGCGAGCTCTACGCGACGACTGGTGTGAGCACCATCGATGCGGCTTCCGCGGGGGTCGCGAGCGCTTCGATGCCGGGTGTCTGCGAGTGGATCAGCGAGGTCTTTGCCGAGCTTGGAGTGCGTCGCTCGGAGGTGGTGGGCGACGAGGTGATCGCGCTGGATGGGGCGTTTCATGGCGGTGCGGGCATCTTGCAGATTGCGGGCACCGGCTCCAATACGATTGGGCGGACGGCGACGGGCGAGCGTGAGAGCGCCGGCGGATACAGTTCAACGCTGGGGGATGAGGGCTCTGGCTACTGGATTGGGTTGCATGCGATACGGCAGGCGCTGCATGCGCATGATCGCGGCGATGCGTGCGTGATTCTGGAGCGCGTGGGTGCGGAGTGGGGGACGCATTCGCTGGAAGAGCTGGTGAATGTGGGCAATGCTGTGCCGGGGCCGGATTTTTCAGCGCTGGCGCCGCTGGTGGCTACGGCTGCTGAAGAGGGCGATGCCGTGGCGCGATGGGTGCTGATGCAGGCGGCTACGGATATTGCCGCGTTCATCCTGCTGGTGCGGCGGAAGCTGCGCGAGCGGCGCGGACTGACGGAAGAGGTGCCGGCGGCGTTTACGGGCAGCGTGCTGGAGAAGATTCCGATGGTGCGGGCGCGGGTGACGGAGCTGCTCTACGAGGCTGCGCCGAGGATGCCGTTTTTGCAGGACGGCGTGGTTGCGGTGGAAGGGGCGCTGTGGCGGGCGCGCAAGCTGGCTGAGGCTGCCGAGTAACTTCACTGCTGAATTCGGAGGAACCCACATCACAGAATCGAGATGTGGGGCACCCAGGTAGCGAAGCCGGAGCCTATTGTTGCTTGCCGAAGACGAAGGAGGCTTGTAATGTGCCTTCTTGATTGAGCACGACGAAGCTTGCAGGTACGCCGATTTGAAGGCTGCCTGCGTTGTTTGCGAAGCCGGTCATTGCGGCTGGATTGCGGGTGAGCAGAGGCAGGGTTTCTTCGACCGATGCGCCGGTAAACTGCACGAAATTGGTGAGGGCCTTGTCGAGGGTGAGGACGCTGCCGGCGAGGACGCCGTTGGCTGTGGCTTTGCCGTGGGCGACCTGGACGGGAAAGCCGCCGAGGCTATATTCGCCGTCTGGCATGCCGGTGGCGGACATGCCGTCGGTGATGAGGATGCCGCGCCTGGGGCCTTTGGCGCGCCACCAGAGTTTTACCAGAGCGGGATCGACGTGGATGCCGTCGCAGATGAGCTCTGCGAAGAGGTTGTCGTCACTGAGGGCGACGCCGAGGATGCCGATTTCGCGGTGGTCGAGCGGGCGCATGGCGTTGAAGGTGTGCGTGGCGGAGACGGCGCCGGCGGCGATGGTGGCGCGGGTTTCGGCGGCCGTTGCGTTGGAGTGGCCGACGGAGATGCGCACTCCCTTGGCTGTGGCGTGGGCCGCGAGCTCGGCTGCTCCGGGCAGCTCGGGAGCGAGGGTCATGAGGTGGACGCGGCCTTCGGCGGCTTCATAGAGCTTGTCGAAGGTGGCGATCTCGGGAGCAAGCAGGTATTCGGGCGGGTGAACGCCGCGCTTGGCATGCGAGAGGAATGGACCTTCGAGATGAATGCCGAGGGGCCGCGCGCCCTGCCAGTCTGGCGATTCCGCTTCGGCGAGGCGTTTTGCCAGGCCGGAGAGCGAACGCAGGGTGGCGTCGAGCGGAGCGGTGACGGTAGTGGCGAGGTAGCTCCCGGTGCCGCGTGAGGCGAGGAAGTTGCTGACGCCGGCGAGCGCGTCGCGCGTTGCCTCCATCACGTCGCGGTCGGCGGCTCCATGGACGTGCACGTCGAAGAAGGCGGGGGCTAGCGTGGCGCCGGGGAAGTCGAGGTGTTTCGCGGCAGCGGGGAGCTCACGGCTGGTCTGCGATGCGAGGCTGAGGATGCGGCCGTCGGCGATTTCGAGGACGGGGTTTTGGATGAGCTGATTGCCGTCCCACAGACGGGCTGCCGTTATGACCAGATGACTGTTGCTCATGCAAAGCTCTCCTCAAAGGATTGCGCCGCACGTGCTTCGAGGACTGCGAAATTACGCCACCCGATGATCATTTCGACGCCAAACGCTAATAGTACGGGATCAGACCTATGGGATTCACGTTTGGAGCATGGTTTTCACGATCGATTGACGTGGATTTGCGGAACCCGGATGTGGATTGGAGCTATGCTGGCCTGGTTCTTCTCTTCTAACGAATCATCTCTCCAAAATTGATCTGTCGAGAATTCATCTTTCCAGAAAGGCATGCGGGTGGTCGCGATGGGTGTGCTGCTACAGGCTTTCTATTGGAATTGTCCTTCGGCTGAGAATCAGCAGGGTACCTGGTGGAAGTTCCTGCAGTCGAAGCTGCCGGCAGTCAAGGCGGCTGGATTTACGGCGATGTGGCTGCCGCCGGCGTGCAAGGCTGCGAATCTCTTCGGCGCTCCGTCGATGGGCTATGACCCTTACGACTACTTCGATCTGGGAGAGTATAACCAGCGCGGCAGCGTGGGAACGTGGTTTGGGGTCAAGGATGACCTGACGGCTCTGGTGACGGCGGCGCGTACGGCTGGTCTGCAGCTCTACGCGGACATTGTGATCAATCACAACAATGGGGCGGATGCGCAGGAGCTGAACCTGGTTAACAACCAGATGATGTGGACGAAGTTCACGCCGGTGAGCGGGAAGTTTCCGCGGGACTGGACCTGCTTTCATCCCAGCACCTTTCAGGTGGTGGATGAGTATCCACCGTTTGGAGGTATGCCGCAGCTTTGCCATCAGAATCCGGTGGTCTATAGCGCGGTGATGGAGTATGCGCAGCGGATGATCGAGGAGATCGGCTTCGACGGTTTTCGCTTCGACTATGTGAAGGGCTTTGGGCCGTGGATGATCAAGGCGATCTCCGAGCGACGATTTAACAAATCTGGAAATGCGGGGCCGGGCAGCGCGATGTACAAGCCGTTTTGTGTCGGCGAGTACTGGGATTCGGAGGTTTCGATCGAAGACTGGCTCAACCTGGCGAACAGCTTCAATGACAACCCGGTGACAGCCTTCGATTTTCCGCTGCGCTACCACTTGAAGGACCTGTGCGATACGTATGGCTACGATCTACGCGGACTGCTGGCGGTGGACAGCGTGTTGACGACGGAGCCGGACTCGGCTGTGACGTTTGTGGACAATCACGATACGACGCAGAACCCGGGCGACGCGGTGATCAACGACAAGCTGCTGGCGTATGCGTTCATCCTGACGCACCAGGGATATCCGTGCGTCTTTTGGCCGGACTACTTCAATTACGGACTAAGCCGGACGGGAACGGCGAACGGACTGGATGCCTTGATTGCTGCGCATGAGAAGTATGCCGGCGGAGATGCTACGAATCTATGGGCGGATGCCAATCTCTACATCATGCAGCGGTCGGGATATGCGGGCCAGGCGGGGCTGGTGCTGGTGCTGAACAATCGCGGAGATATCTGGAACGGGGCGACGGTGAAGACGCAGTGGGTGAATGGGCATCTGACGCCGGTGGCGTGGGATGGCAATGACCAGTCCCGGCCGGAGGAAAAGTACACAGGTGGGGATGGTTCCGTGGATTTGTACGCTGCGCCGCGCGGATGGGTAGTTTACGCGCCGGCGTGAGTGGGCTCGCCGGGAGGGCGCTCTTAGTTGGGCAGGTGTTTCTTGACGGGCGGCAGCACCGTAGCATCAGGAGCGCTGGTGGCGTCAGCTTCGCTCAGCGTGATGAAGGTGTCCTCGATCTGGGTGCGGCAGGCGACGAGCTCGGCGTAGATGTCGGCGAAGCGCATCTGCATTTCGGTGCGGAACTCAGCGATGGTTCGCTCCAGGCGGTCGGACTGGAGGCGCTGCTGGACTTGGCTTGTCTGAATGTCCTTGAGCAGCGGCAGAACGACTTCGGTGAGCAGAAGGTTCAGTTGGAGAAAAGAGTCATCCATGGCGGCATGATATGCCTAATTGCTGAGATTTTCCTCATTACGACGGTGCTGCTACCGGGGCAACATTATCTCGAAATGCTGCATCATCAGTTACCAGCGCCAGAAGCACCCTGTCTTGATTCGCCCTCTCTTTTGGGAGGCGCTAGCGGGCAGTTAGACTGGGAAGGATGCCAGAACAGCTACCTATTCAGCCGGAACAGGCCCTCCTTGAACCTGAATCCACCTTCATCAAGCGAATTGGAATCCATTTAGGAACGGGCGGCGGAGTTTCGACTGCCGTGGAGCGGGCGCGGGAGATTGGGGCGAATACCTTTCAGATCTTTTCGTCAAGTCCACGGATGTGGCGGGCGCCGAAGATTCCCGTGGAACAACTGGAGCGGATGCGCGAGCTGCGTGCGAAGTATGACGTGGGTCCGCTGGTAATTCACGCGAGCTACCTGATCAATCTCTGCAGCAAGACGGAGAGCGTGCGCAAGAACAGCATTGCCTCTTTCCGGGGCGAGGTAGAGCGGGCGCAGGCGCTGGGGGCGGAGTTTCTGGTGTTGCATCCGGGATCGTGGAATGGTCTGACGCGCGAGGAAGGCCTGACGCTGGCGGCGGAGGGGATAACGCGGGCGATCGACAAGCTGCAGCTTTCGGCAAGCGGTTTGCGGATTCTAATCGAGAATACGGCTGGCGCGCAGTTCTCGCTGGGCGGCAGCTTTGAACAGGTGGCGGAGCTGGTGGAGCGGCTGCGGGCGGCTGCTCCGGTTGCGGTTTGCCTGGATACCTGCCACACCCATGTGGCGGGCTACGATTTGGTAACCGACGAGGGCTATGAAGCGACGATCGGGCAAGTGCAGGTTACCGTTGGGCTGGAGACCGTGCGGGTCTGGCACTGCAACGACGCTAAGGCCGAACGGGGATCGAAGCTGGACCGGCACGAGAATATCGGGCAGGGAACGATGGGGCTGGAGCCGTTTCGCCGGCTACTGAACGACGCCAGGTTCGCGCACAGCGCGTTTATTGCGGAAACGCCGGTGGACGAGCCGGGCGACGATGAGCGAAATGTGCGGGTCTTGAAAAGTCTAGTGGGATAAACGAAGGGCCCTGATGGCTGTCAGGCTTCCTTAACACATAGATTCTGCTGGGTAATAATTTTTTATTACTAACGTTCGGCACCGTCTTTACTTTCGTGGTACGCTTTCTCGCAGTAGGGGAAAGTGAGGTCGATATGGCTTGCTGCATGCATCACGGGGAAGGCTGCAGTCCACAAGGAACTCCGCTCTACAAGTGCGCCGGGTACTTTGAGCACTCCTTCGGCTGCGAAAACTACGTCTGCGAGAATCATGTTCATCGCAGCCGGTATGGGACATACTGCGAGCAGTGCGATCCGGCTCCGCCGGTTTTCGATATGCCGCGGGCAGTAAGAGACATGCATCACCTGGCTGCCAGGCCGGGGATGACTTCGGGTGCGGTGCCGCTGCGTTGAGGTTGCACGCGGAATTTTCAGTAGCAGACCTTTGCAAGTAGCAGATCTTTGCAAATAGTCCTGGGCGATCGCCTGATTATCCACCGTAGCCCGCTTGCGGGTTTGATGCGGCAGGTTCAGGCGCTTTGGGTGCGAATCACTTCCAATGGTGTCGCCTGCGGTGTCCGGTGATTGGGATAATTCCGTCTGAAGAAAATCTTGCAACTGCAATTCCGGAGAGCTCGTCTCACTGGGCAGTATTCCCCCTCTATTTTGGCTGTTTTGATTGATTCGCTTCGCTGTTCTGATGTATTCGGGAGCGTGGGTGCTGTTTGGCTGGGAGGAGTTATGCGGGCAGTATTGCGGGGAATGCTTGCGGCTGGCGGGATTTTGGGTGTTGCGCTGACGGCTTCATGCCAGACATCTGCAGGGACGGTCATGGGTACAGTTACGGGCACGGTCGGGACGGGCTCAGCCGTCGCTGGGCGGCCTTACACGGCGCATTTTCGGATAACTTCAGAACAGAGGTTGGCCAATGGAACGACGATTACGCGCGAGACGACGGAGATTCAGGCGCGAGATTCGCAGGGGCGGCAGTTCTCTTCGGTGACGACGCCACTGCCTGGTAACAAGGCAGAACAGACGACAGTGCATATCAGCGATCCGGTGGCGCGAACGCGTACGCGTTGGACGTCCCTGGGGAAGGTGGCGACCGTAACGCCAATGATGCCGCCGTCGATGTCTGGGCAGGAACGCACCTGCTGGTCGACGAATCCCGCTGCTTCAGCTACGGCATTGACGAGAGAAGAAGCGAATGCTGCTGCTCAGGCCGGCTCAACAGCCGGTGCGGCAAAGCAAAGGCAACAGGCGACTCATGAAAATCTGGGAATGCAGACAATTCAGGGTGTCGTTGCAACCGGTGCACGTACCACGCGCACCATCCCGGCGGGAGACGAAGGTAACGATGCTCCGCTTGTGATTACCAATGAGACCTGGCAGTCGAAGGCGTTAGGGATTGTAGTGCAGATGGTGACGGATGACCCACGGACGGGCAAGCAGACGCGCGAGTTGACAGAATTGGAACAAAGCGAGCCTGATCCGGCGATCTTTCAGCCGCCGGCCGAGTACGAGGTCAAGGTGAATGAGCTGCATCAGGTTCCTTGCCCGCAGTAAGCACGCGGCCGTTGTGGGACTCCATTTAAACTAGAGTCTTATGGCGGATGAGAAAGAATTGCGGTATGAGCCGGCTGCGATTGAGCCGAAGTGGCAGGAGCGCTGGGCCGAGAATCCCGCGCTGTATGCGGCCGAGCCGGGCGGGACGGATAAACCGAAGTATTACGTGATCGAGATGCTGCCCTATCCCAGCGGGCAGCTGCACATGGGCCATGTGCGCAACTACTCGATTGGCGATGCGCTGGCGCGGTTCATGTGGATGCGCGGCTACAACGTGCTGCACCCGATGGGCTGGGATGCCTTTGGGCTGCCGGCGGAGAATGCCGCGCTCAAGAACAACACGCCGCCACGGCAGTGGACGATCCAGAACATCGCGGCGATGAAGCGGCAGATGCAGCGGCTTGGTCTGGGCTATGACTGGGCCAATGAGGTTACGACCTGCCTGCCGGACTACTACCGCTGGAACCAGTGGTTCTTTCTGCGCATGTATGAGCGCGGGCTCGCGTATAGAAAACAGTCCAAGGTGAACTGGTGCTCGATGTGCCAGACGGTACTGGCCAATGAGCAGGTGGTAGATGGGTGCTGCTGGCGGCATGAGGACAACGTTGTCGAACAGCGGAACCTGGAGCAGTGGTTTTATCGCATTACGGCGTACGCGCAGGAGTTGCTGGAGGGGTTGGATAAGTTGCCTGGATGGCCGGAGAAGGTGCGCACGATGCAGCGCAACTGGATCGGCCGGAGCGAGGGAACGGAAGTCGACTTCAGCGTAGAGGGCAGCGGCGAGAAGATTCGCGTCTTCACAACGCGGGTGGACACGATCTTTGGGGCGACGAGCGTGCAGCTGGCGCCGGAGCATCCGCTGGTGCCTGCGTTGACGGCGGGGAATGAAGAGCTGGAGCGGCGCATCGGCTGGATCATCGATGAGCAGAAGGTTGCGAAGGAAAAGGACGCGCTGGGAACGATCGAGAAGAAGGGTGAATTCACGGGTAAGTATGCGGTGAATCCCTTCAGCGGCGAGCGCGTGCCGATCTGGGTAGCGAACTATGTGCTGATGGAATATGGCACGGGTGCGATCATGAGCGTGCCTGGGCATGACGAGCGCGATTTTGAGTTTGCGACGAAATATGGTCTTGAGGTTCGCCGCGTGATTGAGCCGGTGGGCGCGGTGGAAGCTCCGCCGGATGAGCCTTACTACGGTGAGGATGGCGTGCTTGTGAACTCCGGTGAATATGACGGGCTGACTTGCCTGGAGGCACAGAAGAAACTGCAGGAGGTTGCCGCGGCGGGTGGATTTGGAGAAGCCAAAGTCACGTTTCGGCTGCGCGACTGGGGCGTGAGCCGGCAGCGCTACTGGGGCACGCCGATTCCAATGGTGAACTGCCCAACGCATGGGCTGGTGCCGGTGCCGGATGAGCAGTTGCCGGTGCTGTTGCCGGAGCAGATCGAGATTACGCAGGAGGGTGGTTCGCCGCTCTCGCGTGTGCCGGTGTTCCTGAACACGACGTGCCCGAAGTGCGGCGGTCCGGCGACGCGTGAGACGGACACGATGGATACCTTTGTCGACTCGAGCTGGTATTTCTATCGCTATACGGATGCGAAGAATGACAAGGCTCCGTTTGATCCGGCGAAGGCTCAGTACTGGTTTCCGATTGACCAGTATATTGGCGGCGTGGAGCACGCGATTCTGCACCTGATCTACTCGCGCTTCTGGACGAAGGTGATGCGCGACCTGGGCATGATCACCAATGACGAGCCGGCGACGCGTCTGTTTACGCAAGGGATGGTGATCAAGGACGGCGCGAAGATGTCGAAGTCGCGCGGGAACGTGGTTTCGCCGGACGATATGGTGGCGCGCTACGGGGCGGACGCGACGCGGATGTACGCGCTCTTTGCGGCGCCGCCGGATCGGGATCTGGACTGGCAGGAGGATGGCGTTGCGGGCGTGAGCCGGTTCCTGGGGCGCGTCTACCGCCTGGCGATGACGCTGCCGGAGCTGGCGCGCAAGGCCACGGTCGACGGGCTGGTGCACGAAGCTCCGACTGAGGCGGAGACGAAGCTGCTGGGCGCGCTGCACCGGACGATTGCCAAGATCACGAATGAGTTTGGGACGCGCTGGCACTTCAATACGTGCATTGCGGCGATCATGACGTTTGTGAATCTGCTTTCGGCTTCGGAAGCGGGTGTTGTGGCGGGAGAGATTTCGGAGCCGGTCGTCGAGGAGGTGTTGCGGACGCTGGTGCTGTTGCTGGCGCCGTTTGCACCGTTTGTCGCGGCAGAGCTGTGGGCGCATCTTGGCGGCCAGGGCGAGGTGCTACGAGTGGCGTGGCCGGTCTCCGATCCTGCGCTGGCGAAGGAAGACGAGATCGAGGTGCCGGTGCAGGTGAACGGCAAACTGCGGTCGCTGGTTCGGGTGGCTGCGGATGCCGACGATGCTGCGCTGGAAGCTGCAGCTCTGGCTGACGCGAAGGTACAGGAGTGGTTCGCCGGAAAGCGAATTGTGAAGAAGATCGTGGTGCCGGGCAAGCTGGTGAATCTGGTGGTGAAGTAGTGCCGGCGACTGGCGCGGCGCGGCCCAGCCTGGCTATGGCTCGGCCCAAGGCCCAGGTGCGGGCTACGCAGACGCTGATCAGCCACATGGCTTTCTGCTGGCGGCATCCTTCGCTGGTGGCGCTGGAAGTTGGATGGCGCTGGCTGGTTGGGATTCCGGTGCTGCTGGTGGCTTGGCACGAGTGGCAGCGGATTCTGACGCAGGTTCCTCTGGCGACAGTGGGTTGGGACAGACTGGAGTGGCAGAATCCGTGGGCTTCCTCGGTGATTTTGGCGGAGGCGATTGAGCGGTACGCGCCACTGGTGGGGCAGGTGCTGCAGTGGCTGGTTCCTGTCGCGCTGCTGGCGTGGGCGGTGGTTTCCGCTGCAGGACGAATTTTGATTGTTCGGCGGATGCTTGGATTGGAGGCGGGTGAACCGGGATCTGCGACGCAGCCTTCTTTATGGCGCACGCTGGCTGGGGTTGCGGCGCTGCAGGGGCTGTGGATGGTTGCCCTGCTGGTCTGCTTCTGGTGCTGGTATCGCGGAGTTGGCTGGGCTTCGGCGACGCATATCACGGTTGGAGTGCAGCCGGATCTGGTGGGCTACCTCTGCTGGCTGATCTTTCTTTCGCTGGGATTGTATGTGCTGTGGGCGGTAACGAGCTGGACGCTGGGGATGGCTCCGCTGGTCTACCTGCTGGAGGGTTGCACGTGGACGACGGCGCTGGGGCGCAGCTTTCGTTTGGGTAAGGAACTTTCGGGCAAGCTGGCGGAAGTGAACCTGGTGATGGCGATCGTGAAGATTGCGCTGATTGTGCTGGCGATGGTCTTGTCGGCGGCTCCGCTGCCCTTCAGCGATGCCTTCGGGCCGGATTTCCTGCATGCGTTGTATTGCCTGGTCGCCGTCGCCTTTTTAATTGGCAACGACTATTTCCAGGTGGTGCGGCTGCGGAGTTTTGTGGAACTCCGGAAGCATTTCCGTGCGGCGAATGCTGTGGGCCGATGACCGCTCTTGCAAGGCTGGGCCGTCCCTGCCACACTAGAGAGTGGACACCCAAAGCATTGTCATTCTGGACTTCGGCTCGCAGTATACGCAGCTGATTGCGCGGCGCATTCGCGAGATGAACGTCTTTTCGGCTGTGCTGCCCTGCACGGCTTCGATTGAGGAAATTCAGGCGTACGCGCCCATCGGGCTGATTCTTTCCGGCGGTCCCTGCTCGGTGTATGACGCGGATGCGCCGAATGCCGATCCTGCCATCCTGGCGCTGGGTTTGCCGGTACTGGGGATCTGTTACGGGTTACAGTTCATTGCGCATCATCTTGGCGGCAAAGTGCGGTCGGCGGACAAGCGCGAGTACGGCCACGCTGAGGTGAAGATCGAGGATGGCGCGACGCCTCTCTTTACGGGATTGCCGGCGAAGATCCAGGTGTGGATGAGCCATGGCGACGAGGCGCTGGAGCTGCCGGAGGGGTTTCATCGCACGGCTCAGACTTCAAATGCGCTGGCAGGCATTGCGAATGAGGCCAAACGCATCTGGGCGGTGCAGTTTCATCCAGAGGTGCACCACACACCGATGGGTCCGCAGCTATTGCGCAACTTTGTCTTTGGCATTTGCGAGGCGCGCGGGGATTGGACAGCAGCGCACTTTATCGAGTCGACGGTAACGGCGATTCGCGAGAAGGTTGGCAAGGGACATGTGCTCTGCGCGCTTTCGGGCGGTGTCGATTCTTCGGTGGCGGCGGTGCTGGTGCATCGTGCGATCGGTGATCAGCTTACATGCGTCTTTGTGAACAACGGTGTGCTGCGCAAGAACGAGTTTGCGCAGGTGACGAAGAATCTGCGCGACAAGCTGGGGCTGAATCTGGTGCCTGTGGACGCGAGCGAGCGGTTTCTGGAGAAGCTCGCTGGAGTTACCGATCCTGAGACCAAGCGTAAGGTAATTGGGCGCGAGTTTATTGCTGTCTTTGACGATGAGGCACAGCGGATTGCAGAGCAGACAGGCGGCGTGGATTGGCTGGTGCAGGGGACGCTGTATCCGGACGTGATTGAGTCGTCGAGCGTGCGCGGGCCGTCGCAGACGATCAAGAGCCATCACAACGTGGGTGGGTTGCCGGAGCAGATGAAGATGAAGCTCATCGAACCGCTGCGGGATCTTTTCAAGGATGAAGTGCGGCGCATCGGACGCGACCTGGGCATGCCCGAAGAGATTCTGCAGCGGCAGCCGTTTCCAGGGCCTGGGCTTGCCGTGCGCGTGCTGGGTGAGGTTACGGCGGAACGGGTTGCGATTTTGCAGGAAGCTGACGATATTGTGGTCGGCGAGATCAAAGCAGCCGGGCTGTATAACAAGGTCTGGCAGAGCTTTGCTGTGCTGCTGCCGGTACGCAGCGTGGGCGTGATGGGCGACCAGCGAACGTATGCCAACACTTGCGCTGTGCGCGCGGTGCACTCCGAGGATGGCATGACGGCAGACTGGGTGCCGCTGCCGTACGAGGTGCTGAAGCGCATCTCCAGCCGCATCGTGAACGAGGTGCGCGGCATCAATCGCGTGGTCTACGACATTACTTCCAAACCGCCTGGAACGATCGAATGGGAGTGAGTGGTCCGTATGCGGACAAGGTGATCGTTAGCCATCCGACTGGCAACGCCAATGTGAGTGCGGTGGTAACGGCTCTTTATGAAGACCAGTTACTGGCTGCTTTCTACACATGCCTGGTGTGGCGGCCGGAGAGCCGATTGGCGCGGATGACGCCCGCAAGCCTGCGCGGGATGCTGCAACGGCGAGCCCGGGTACAGCTGCCGGAGAAGTTTGTCCGCACGCGTCCGGCTCGGGAACTGGCGCGCAGCCTGCTGATTCGCGCTGGAAAGAAGCGATGGGTTGCGCATGAAGACAGTCCTTTTTCAATCGATTCGGTGTATCGCGGGATCGACGCATAT
>Ga0206974_1136_pt1 | contig 16210 bp, 18 predicted proteins | sample Alteio_BWOrgHeat_84_FD_152920 | JGI IMG/M metagenome (GOLD analysis project Ga0206974, IMG submission 152920) | Enriched cells from forest soil in Barre Woods Harvard Forest LTER site, Petersham, Massachusetts, United States -... | ecosystem: Environmental > Terrestrial > Soil > Temperate forest >... | reverse complement strand
CGCACCTGGCAAGGCGTTGCTCCAAGGTTTTGAATTCAACCTCAATGCCCTCATGGGAAGCGTACTCCACAAATCCTTCACTGTAGATACTACCTCAGGGGCGGTGTCTATTTCAGGACTTGCTCCTGCCAATGACCTCACCTTCCCCGCAGGAGCTACCCATGTATCCTTTTCTGCTGCATTTGCAAAAGTTGATTTTACTACCAAACAAAGTGAGATCAAGATCAGCAATGTAACGGATTTACCAATCGACGCTACTGTAACAGACGTTACTTTAACTCCCGTAGCTCTTCCTATACTGGCAACAGGTATTAAGTTTTTTTTACTGAAGGTGGAGTTTTTCCAAACCGTCAATGGATTGGAATACTCTCTCAACAATGGACAATACAATACCCTTTCTATTGTCAATGTTGAATAAGATTAAAATAATAAACAGCTTTTATTGATGAAAGACCTCTGGATAACTCCGGAGGTCTTTTTCTTATTTATGACTACTTATCTTATGCAAATAAAAGCTTTTGACTTCTTTAGAATATTTCAACCAAACAGAATCTTTCTCGTATTTTAAGAGCTTAACTCCAAGCTCTTCCTGATTTTTCGAAAGAATAACATGTCGTGTTCCTATTACCACCAACACACGACTATTTACCATTCCTCCTATTTTTATTGTGGGCCATTTCACAATAGTTTTTACTGATTCCGGATGTTGAGGAGGAGTAATAAATCCAGCAGGTCTTTGTATTATAGATGACTGTATTTGAGCAGATTCTTCATGCAGCACATTACCCAAAAAAGGATCCCTGTAATCAGCCATTAATTGAAAAGTCTCTGATGTTTTTTTCTCTTCTCTCAGTTCAGGATTATATTGTGCAATCGGAATAATATCCTCTTTTCCAAAAACTGAATCAAAAAGCTTATATGCGGGCATTGCCCATGCCACAATCATTAATAATAAAGCATATGTGAGCTTTTTACTTTTCTTCACTTCTTCTACTTCTTAATTAATGATGTTGATTTACTATAAGGTCCGACGTTACCCGCATCATCTTTCAATCGAACTCTCCAATATAACTTTCCGGCAGCAGTTGCAAGAGTATCTACAGTCAAAGTAGTGACTCCCGATACAACCTTACTCAAAACAATTTTTGTTTTAAAGGTTGAATCACTACTCACCCATATACTATCCTGAATCGCTGATCCCACAGGTGTGGTGCTATTTATGCTCCACGAAAATGGCTTGTTGTATGGTGGTTTCATGGTATCGGTTATAGAGGCCGGAAATATCATACTTAGTACTACCGGTCTTGTAGTATCAACTACTAAAGTATTTTGAGAAGATAAAGAAACACTGGTAATATTAACCCCCTGAACAGCCCATGTATAATTTCCTTCAGCTTTAAAAGTATAATCAAAGGATGTAGTACTAAGACTTTGAGTTAAAACATTGGCATTCGTGGTAGTGTTAGTAATAGTAAGCAAGTAACTTTGTGCATTACCGAGTGCATTCCACTTAAAATGAATAAGCAAAGAATCCGAATCTTTTCCCGATGCAGGACTCATTCCTTCTACGGTTTGTCCCGTTAAACTTTGAGTATTCCCTATAATGAGACTATAAGTGGTCCATGGCGATTTAGAATCGTTATTTTCAGCCCTCACCCTCCACTGGTACTTTCCCGGAGTAAGCGTGTATTTAAATTGATTGGTAGTGACCGTACTATCCAATACCAAAGTAGCAATGCTATCAAAGGAGGGAGATACAATTTGCAATTCATACTTGGTAGCATTCGTCACTACGTCCCACCAGAAAATTTTACTCAAAATAGAATCTTTTTCATTCTTGGCCGGAGAAAGCAAATTCACCGAAGATTTGCTTAAATCATCAAACTTGGTACAGGCAAATATTCCTAGTATCACCGCTACTAGTAAAACAAAATATTTTTTCATAATTTAATTTTCATCTGAGTTTTCACTTAACTTCTTGAAGTTCTGCAAATACAATGTTGCTTTCAATCTTAATTGTTTTGTTTTTTTATTTTCTTCCGATTCAAAATCAACCGCTGCCAGTCTCCCTACTTTATGCTTTTGCTCTAGTTCATATACAAGACGTAGCAATTTAATAAAAGAACCCTCAACCACAAAAACTGTTGTTTGAATCTCAAAACCACTGGCGTTGATTTTATGCGGTGCAGGAAAGGATCTTACAAGAATACCGTTGTGTTCACAAAAAGGAGTAACAAAAGCTAAAAGGCTATCCTGAAAAAGAAATTCATCTTCGGTATTGTTTCCGAAAATTTGCTCAATATGCTGAAGTTCTTCCTTGTATCTTTTGATTTCTTCAGGAGCTTTTTTTGAAAGTTCTGCTTTTTCCTGTAATTCAAAATGCTGTGAAACCTGATCTACTGTTTTGCTTATAGCGACAAAATAACTGAGTATAAAAAAAGCAATAGATCCTATAATCAGGAACTTATTCTTTTGTTTGTATGTCAGTTTTTTAAACACTTTTAAAATGATATCCTTAAAATAAACTCTCCTATTTTATCGTCTGTATCCGTATAATTTTCCACACTGATAGTCTTTACCCAAGACATTTTCGAAAGCTTTTTCTTCCATTCATTATAATAAATAACCTTGCGGCATTTACCGGCAACCACAATTTGATTTACATCATACTCAATTTCTTTTTCCTCTTTTACTTTTTTTTCTACCGGATTCACCAACAGTTTAGTCAGCTGAATTTCTTCTGGAAGAGAAGCTGCAATACAATCCGCGTAATATGAAATTCTTGAAGTACCGCTAAGTCCTAACTTTTTTTGCAAATTGGTTTTCTCTTCCAATTCCGTTTTTAATACTTCACTTTGTTTATAGCTTTCTGATTGCGTACCAGCCTGTGTTCGTAGCTTTCCATTAGAAGATTGCAGGCTGTCAAAAACAAGATAATTAGCAAAAAATACAATGAACAAACCGGCAAGTATTGCCGCCCCCCTTACATTAAACTTTTTTTTCTGACGAAAATCCTCCTTAACCAATTCCAGTATATCACTTTGAAAAAAGGAAGTATCATTGACGAAATAAGTCAGCGCTGAAGCAAAAGACACTATATTTTTTTCCGCAACTTGCTCTCCTCCTATATTTATTTTTAAGCCCAAGGAACTTTCCTTTTTTACAAAAGAAAGCATTTTTCCTTCCTGGAATTTCAAAATGTAAGAGGAAGTATTTACTTCATTATTCTCTAGCAGCATGGATATTCTCTCCAATACGAAAGGACCTATAGCAGCTCCCACCACAAAAAAACCTGCCGTGCTTATTTGACTTAAAAGACCATCAAAAGCGTCCCTTCGTATCACAGATACCATCGAACCACTAAGAGCCTGCACATAAAATTCATCTATGTTTGAACTGGGAAAAACCTTTCTGAGTAATACTTCAGAACTATCTCCTTCAGTATAATTTACATTTTTATGAAGTACTCCTTTACCCTCCATCGAAAGAAGCAAGGGAATATTTTTATCTACTTTTTCCTTAAATTGCTCAAGAGTAAGTCCATCATAACTTTCTATCAAATGAATTTTAGTCTTTTTCTTTTCAAGAATAGAGACATTGAAAATTTCTTCCGATCCCGATAACAATACTTCTACCCCTGCTACTTTTTTAGCTTTTAGCAAATCCATATTCTTAAAAAAAGAAAACATTGGCTAATAAATTACGGTAGCTTTAACGAGGATAATCAACTTATCTTTTTCTGTTGCTTTGGAACGGCTGCTGAAAAACCATTTGATAATAGGAATCCTGCTTAAAAAAGGAACCCCAGAGCCTGATTCACTCTTTGAATCTAACTCTAAGCCTCCCAAAATAACCATTTCCTGATCTTTTACCCTGATCATTGACTGGAATTTCTTTTTCGTGTTTTCAGGAGGTGCAGTAGGTGCAATTTTAGCAGTAGTGAAATCCGACTGTTGCACTTCAATTTCTAAGGTAATCTGATTATCTCCTGACACCACCGGTTTTATCTTCAAAGTCAAATCCGCATTTACAGGTTTGTAAACATTGGTAATCTGTGTTTGCGGACTTTGTGCTCCAATAATATTGGTCGCCTGCTCCAGGTAATAAGCAGTACTTCCAATACTCATTGAAGCTTCATGACCATTGAGTGTTGAAAGCTTGGGAGTAGAACGCTTTTTAACATAGCCATTGGTTTCCATAGCCTGAAGTGTAACAAAAAAATTGGCAGACACCTGACCAAGGTTTAAAATACCAAAGCCATTAAAGCTTTGCAGTAATTGATTGATTAAATTTCCATCCACAGTCGCTCCAACCCCGGTTGTTGGATCAAGGGAATAATTATTGGTGGGAGAAACTGTCTGGCTACTTTTCTGACCCGCGGTTAAACCCGTCTTGGTAGAGTAAGTTTTACTAACATCCAAAATAATTACTTCAATCAAAACAACAGGAACCACTTTATCAATCTGCTTTAAAAAATCCTCCATTAGTTTTATCTGCGGATCCGACCCTGAAAGCACTAAAGAGTTCTGGTCGGGAAATAAAATGACCTCTACGCTTTTCTTCAAATCCGCAGGAATAAATTCCTTCGCGTCATGAGCCGTGCGATGCTGAAGCTGAACAACTCTTGTAGTACGAAGTCCTTCTTGACTTCTATCTCCTATCAGGAATACACCATTCATCTCACTGTAAGTAAAATTACTGGCGTTGAATAATATTTTTAGAATTTCCTCATAATCCTTCTCTACAATATTCACTGTCGTTTTATCGGTTGGCTCTTTAAACATGTGATAATTCACACCGACCCTGCTGGAAATCATTTTTATTATATCGGAAATAGAGGCATCTTCCGCCGATACCGTTATTCTTCCATTTGGAAGTACTTCCACGGAAACTGCACCTTCATCTCCTCCATCTTTATTGTCTTTATCATTACTACTTTTTTGGTGGGCCTGAGATCCTGTATTGTGTCCGTTTTTTCCATTATCGGATTTTTTAGCGCCATCTGCAATATCTGCTTTTTTTGAATTTACTTTATAAAAATTATCGCTGACCTTTACCCATTCCTCTTCTCCGATAATGGATTTTAATGCATCCTCAAAAGGAAGTGACAGGAAATGTACTTTTACTATTTTATCATGCAAACTAGGTTGTAAATAAATATTCACTCCGGATTGAATAGTCAATTGTTTCAATATATCGTAAAGGGTATCTCCCTCTAAATCTGCACTCACAAGCGCTGAAGCACTATCATACCTTATGTTTATTTCTTTAGGCGCAGCGGCCAATTTCACCGGAGGGGCATCAACTACCTTGTTAAAAGACATAATACTCCCAGTCCAGGTAATATCTAAATTGTGATTTTTACATAGAAGAAGAAAAACTTCTTTTACCGACGCATTGGAAAAATTATAGGTAGGTGTTTCCGTAAGTGCCGGATCAACTACTACATTGAGCCCGTTTTCAATAGCAATCGCTCTTATTACTTCTTCAATGGTATAATTGTTTACCGACAGATTAACTGCATTATTTAATCCGGGATAGACAGTTGAAGCATCGTTCAATTCTCTTTCAATCCTCTTAAGACGATCTTCAGCCTGCGCAAAAAGCGCTGTATTAAGGAGGAAGAGCCAAAATAACAAAAACGATATTTTCTTGTGCGGATTCAATTATGCGGATTCAACAAACTCTATAATTTAATACTATAGAGCATTCTTCTTTTATGAAGTTTCTCTACTTTTAAACAGGCCGAAATTCTTATCTGTTAAAAGGATTTTTACTCCCTTTATCTTTCAATACGTTTCGGACGCCAAAGTTATCATTTTTAATCGTTTATCAAAATTTAACAACTTTAAGATATACTGATTTTTTACCTTTGAATAAATTTCCTTAAAGAAGGGAGCTCTAAGTTCTAGCAAAGTCAAATATTGCTTAGCAACAAGGGATAAACTTCATGTATGAATGTTTCCCCATTCTCAAATAAAACAAAAGCATTTTCAGCAAGGGTTTTAATTCCCCTGTCTTTTAATTCTTTCTGCACGGCAAAGTTGCCATTTTTAATCATTTCCCCTAATTCATAATCCATAGGAATTACTTCATATAAAGCTTTCCTGCCTTTATAGCCTGTATAATAACATTTTTCACAGCCATTTGCTAAGTAATGAAAATCCACATCTCTCAAGGGGTTGAAAGATCGCGGATAAAAAGAAGTGCCGAATTTCTCTTTCTTTTTACACTCCGGGCAAAGTAAACGCACCAGTCTTTGTGCAACAGAAGTATTTAAAGTACTGGCTATTAAAAAAGGAGGAACTCCCATGTCCACAAGCCTTGATACGGTTCCCCATGCTGAGTTCGTATGAATGGTGGACAAAACAAGATGCCCGGTAAGAGCCGCCCTTACCGCCATTTCAGCCGTTGCTCCGTCTCTTATCTCTCCCAGCATAATTACATCCGGATCCTGCCTCAAAAAACTACGCAGTACAGAAGCAAAAGTTAATTCTATATTTTCTTTGAGTTGTACCTGATTGATCCCCTCTAAAGTATATTCTATCGGATCCTCTACCGTTAATATATTGGTGTCTTTCTGGTTCAATACTTTAAGGGTAGCATAAAGCGTGGTTGTTTTCCCTGATCCGGTAGGACCGCTGATAAGCACTATTCCATGAGGTTTTCTCACGCCTTCCAAATAAGTATCCAATTCCTCTTTGGTAAACCCCAACTGCTCAATATTGATGTTTTCAGCATCTGTACCGAGTAAACGCATTACCACCTTTTCCCCATGAAGAGTGGGTAATACAGATACCCTTATATCAAACTTATCTTCTCCCGAGTCAAAGGATATTCTTCCATCCTGAGGCAATCTTTTTTCAGAAATATCGAGTTTCGATTCGATTTTAATCATATTGATAAAAGAAGGATAGGCGTCTTTTGTCAGCTTATGTCTTTCTATTAATTTACCATCTATCCTTAATCTAACTCTGCAACACTCCTCATAAGCTTCTATATGAATATCGGAACTACCCAGATTTCTTGCCTCTGCTATAAGGTCCTTCAAAAAATTGTCCGCTTTTTTATTGTAGATCTTCACTTCACCATCACCACCTCTGTCATTTTTCCTGTAATAAATAGAAAGTGTTTTTTGAATAGTTGCCGAATCAATCGTTTCCAATTCTACTTTTTTGCCCAGTAGCATTTCCAATTCTTCAACTTCAGCCGCATGCTCTAACTCATCATCCAAATAAAAAACAATCCCTTCTTTAGAAGAATTTTTGGGTACGATACGGTAATGCCATGCCTGTTCTTTGCTGATACAGTTTTGCAGTTCCGTACTGAGTTCAATATATCCTTCCTGGTTAATCAAAAAGCAAAGTTTTAAATTGAAAATTCATTAATCTTTCATCACCATAAATATATCCCGTAAAAAAACACAATAACATTAAAAGCGAACATACCCCTGCCAGTGGAATTGAATTTTCTTTTTTAACCCATCGAATGGTCAGCCCAACCAGCAAAGCAAAAAAAGAGGAGAGCACAACAAAAAAAATAAAATTCAAAGGAGAAAAAACAGGAAGTACCGCCAGCATAAACAGTGGATCACCCCATCCTATATGAACATCAAAAATATTGGTCAGTTTTTTTTCTTTCAAAGAAATATACAAAATCAGGCTCCCATATAAAAAAAGCAGAAAAGCCAGATTGAGAAGTATATTTGTCCATAATTTCATTTCAAAAAACGCCCATCCCCCCCAAATAGAAAGCACAAACAAAATCACCAGCCAGTACCAGGAAAATTCCCTGTCCTTAAAATCCTGATACACTATAGCAAAGAGCGGTGCTATGGATAAAATAAAAAACATTTTAATCTTCCACCGTTGTTTCTATTTTACCCTTTTCATTAATGGTCATCACCATGATCTGCCCGTCACCATCAAAATCCTTCACTGCTGTTGCCTTACCAACAAAGGCAGTATTGCTGGCCGATTCTACTTCATATTCAAACATGGAAGTTCCTCCATCTTTTTCCTGTAAGGGAGCGGCAAAAGAAATTGCTTTAAGGTCCGTTGTATATTCAAAATGTCTTAATTTATAAGCCTCTTCCATATTTTTCATGTGGCTTAAATTCTGCTCGGCTTCTGTTGCCTGAGCCTTAGAAAATAAACCCGAAAAACCAACAACGGCAATCGAAGCAAGAAGTCCGATAATTCCCATTGTAATCACTACATCAATTAGGGACAACCCTTTTAATTTCATATTTCTCTTCATAAAACTAAATTTTATTCAATCAAAATCGTGAGGCAAAACTAAGCATTTTCAGTCACTTAATGCACTATTTGAGAGAGACTGAACATTGGTAAATACATGGCTACCAAAATGAAACCTACCAAAATCCCAACTAGTACAATCAGTACTTGCTGTACTATGGTAGCCACTAGTTTTGATTTATGTTCTACTTCTTCTGAATACTGCTCAGCTAAACGACTGAATACTTTATCTGTTTTATTCACTTCCTCAGCCGCCCTGATCAGATAAATCATTTTTCTGGGATAAATTTTATGTTTCTCCATGCTCTTACTCAGCAAGTGCCCTTTCACAGAAACATCAGTATCCATTTCCTCCATAGATTTTTCTATAGGGTAATAACTGATCATCTTTTTAACCATGTCCATAGTATCTGTTATAGTAACTTTTGCCGCTGATAAGAGTGCCATCATCTGACAAAATCTTGCCAGATAATTAAGCTGTACCAAGTTTCCAATGGCAGGAATTTTCAAAACAAAAGAGCTCACTCCCCTGCGCATCCATTCTTTTTTGCTATTTGCTTTATAGAATAAAACAAGACCTCCGATAAATAAAATGAAAACCAAAAAATAAAATCCAAACGATTCTGAAAGATCCATAAAAAATCTCGTCAGCAGTGGAAGCTCTACATCAAATCTTTTAAAAATCCCCGCAAATGCCGGAATCACAAAACCAAGCATGAAGGCAACAGCAGCAATGGCAACACCAATCACTATGAGTGGATAAGTGATGACATCCAGCATTTGTCTTCTTTGCTTGATTTTTTTTTCGAAATATTTCCTGAGCTGCTCCAAAACATCCAGTGTTTTTCCACTGCTCTCTCCTATTTTTAATGAGTAATATTCATAATCGGAAAATCTTCCCGACTCCCGCAAAGCCTCCGAAAAATCTTTCCCCTTGATTACCTGTTTTTTTATTTCTGTAAGCATGCTTTTATCGGCTTTATTCTGCTCGTCCGATTCAATCAATTCCAAAACAAATCTAATTTCTAGCCCTGCATCTAACAGTAAGGCAAGCTCACTGTAAAAAGCTTCTTTTTTCTTATCCGGAAACTGCTTGGTTCCCATAGAAATATCCTTATTCAGAAAAGCCATCAAGCCATTCTTATTTTCCTCAGAAGTCTGCTTTTTAGAAACACTTATTTTATTTAAATCTATTCCTTCCATTATATTTCTTTATCCATCAATCCCAAAAAACCATAGGATTTAAAAACTCTCCATGCAAAAACATCCCCGTCCTCTTCATCATGAAACGCCACCTTTAATTCTTCCACAAGTCCGCCTATTTCTTTTTGCTGCTCACCTCTGAAAAGCTTTTCTGTCTCCACTTCTCCGAGCTCAACGACCCACTCTTCTTCCTCATACTTTCTTATTATTTCACTTTCTGAAAAATGATAGGTGATTTTCTTTCCGTCATTCATCAAACAAAGTACATCATCATTTTCAAATAAAACCGATTTTGCTTCAAAAAAATCATCTTCCAAAGTGCCCTTCATTCTCATGAGTTCACCCGATTCACTGCTATCATTCTCATACAATGAAAAACTTTCCATTGCTCTTCCCCACATCATGGATGCAAAAAGAATCACCAAACTGGAAATAGACATGGCCACAACAAGCTCCAGTATTGTAAAAGCTTTTAATTTATTAAAAGGATATATGGTTTCTTTTTCAATCATTTTTCACAACAAAATAATTAAAATCTTCTAATAAAACCTCCCCTTCTTTTACTTCAATATGGAGTAATTTTAGTTTTTCATGATCGGTATCTTTTACCGTTTTTAAAATCTTCACATCACCGAGTTCTACTTCGTCGTCCTCGAAATCTTTCTCTTCCTGGGTTTTATACTTTATATCTTCTACCTGCTCCATAATTTTTCCCATCCTGATGCTTTTGGTGCTGCTGATCACTAGTTGAAAACAACTGAAAAAAGCTGCCGAGCAGATCGATACTATCACCATCGCTATGATTGCTTCTACTAATGTTGCTCCTTTTAATTTAGCCATTTTAAAATATCTAAATCCTTGTTTTCTTTTAAAAGCGATACTCCTATAAATCCTTCTGGAAGTTTTGAAATATCCACGGTTGCATCCAGCAAATGATTTTCATATATAGAAGAATTTGTTCTGAGGATAAACTTCTCACATACCACACTACCATAGACAGAACCTTTTATTTCTAATAACCCATTAGAGTATACCTGACCGTATACTTCACTATCTTTTGATAAAGAAAGTAAATTTCTATTATTGACTGCTTGCTTTTGCTGATAATTAAAAACCGCTCCCATTACTTTGCTTCCTTCTCCCAGGTTAAGCATCGCAGAAGCCGTATCCTTTATCCCTATTACAGCAAGTACAGATGGATACAAAAACTTACAATCATTTCCGGTCATCAGAGAATCGGAAGCAAAAAATTGTCCCGAACCTTTGAAGCCTTCATCAATAAATATCACCGGAGCCATTATTACAATATCCTCTAATATTGCAGTATTTTTAATTTCTACCCAACCCGATGCCTGAATAATAATTTTACCTCTGTACTCTATATTTTCCAGCACCATCGGTCCTGAATTTTTCATCACCAAAGTTCTTTCTCTAAAAGAGCGCAATACCTTAACTGAATCCCCAGTAAAAATCATCACCGAATCCTTATCATCAAATTTTCCTTGCAGGTAAGATGCAACATGATCGGTAAATTCCTTCCTTATTTCCGGTAAAGCAGAAGTGCTTTTTTCCTGATCTCCCTCAATTAGTTGATCTCCCATAAAATCTATCCCATCAATATGGATTCTCTTCACTCCACTTTCCGGAATAAAGCATTTTCCTTTTATTAAAGTATTTCCGCAGAGTGAAAAAGTTTTATTAGAGTTGGCCAGATAAATGGCATATTCCTCTTTGCTATGTAATAATGGTCCCATCAAAGCACTTTTACTTCTGCTTCTGTCTCCTGAAAAAGCCTTTACACTAATATAACTAAGCATTCCCCAATTACCGGAAGACATTTCAACACTATCCCGCTTTTCACCAAAAAGATCTTTCACTATAACACCCTGTTCTATTTCTGCTGTGCTTAGTTCGTTAAAGGTTGATTCCACATTGTTCCTTAACCTACGGTCGGTTTCATAAATGTAATATTCTTTATCGTTGAGATCATAGAGCATTAAAAGGCTGCCACAAATTAGCGACACCATAAACAAAATCATTATTGCCACATACAAAGCATAGCCGCGCAGCATAATGAAGATTTAATGAGGGATTGTTTTATTTACCTTTGACGAAGGAAGGTTTTCATCTTTATCTTTTTTGAACCAGCTTTTGAAATCAAATAATTTTTTCTTTTCCTTTATTTCTTTTGGCTTTTTGTCACCTTTTTTTTCTTGTTTATTTTCTTGCTTTTCAGTAGCTGTTTCTTTTTTCTTTTTTTCTGCCGCTTCCCTTTCCGCATCTTTTTTCAAAAGTTTTTCTAACCTCTCCTGCTTCTGCTGTTCTTTTTTCGCCCATTCTTCCAACAAATCTTTTTTCTGTTTTTCAGTATGAAGGTAATACTGAATGACCATTCCCTTTTCATCATAAAAAAGTTGTCTTCCTTTTAGTTTACCGTCTTTCCAATTTGCTTCCTCTTTAAGTTTTCCATTAGGATACCATTTTTTCCACACGCCAGTTTTCAAACCTTTTATAAATTCTCCCTGTAACGTAAGATTTTCATTCTTGTCAAATTCACGATAAGTACCATCCAGTAATATCCCATCAAAACCAGCTTCAGTGGAATGTACTTTGTCATTTGCATACCAAAAATAAGTCACTCCGTTTTTAGGCTTGACTTTTTTTTCAATTTTCACTTTAACTTGTAATTTACAGCTACCCGTATCTTTTACAACAATAATGTCACGGTAGATAGGAATATAAAAATCCTTCTTCTGGGCATTCACTCCGAAAAAAAACATTACTAAAATCAATGAAAACAAATACCTCATCCTCTTAAATTTAGAGATAAATATAAATAGAAAACTTTAAACCTTAGGAGTTGACTATTGCCCTTTAAACTTCTTATTTACAAAGTCCGTAGCGTCTTTCGTTACCTCCTTCGTTTCATCACCAATAACGTTGGCTTTAATGAAAATGTAGGTATATCCCTTATCTTTTCTGAAATCCTCCAGATATTGTTTTAGTTGTTTCCAGATTTCGGAAGAATATTGTTGCTCCATCGCCTGATTTTGCTGCTCATCTTCCTGAACCTTTTGCTCAAACACTTGCCTGTCAATTTGAAATTTCTCCATCTCTTTTTTATCAGGATTTTTTGTCTCTGAAAACATTTTATAAATCTGTTGCAATCTCAGCTTTTCCTTATCCGTGATTTCTTTTCTTTTTGCAACAGTATTTTCAAATTCAGCCTTTTTTTGCTTAGTGAATTCAAAATCGGTAAAGATTTTATCCATATCAATATATGCTGTTTTGTCTCCATTGTTACAAGAGAATAAACTTATTACCATTATCAAAAAAATAAATAAATTTTTCATGAAAAAACTTTTAAAAAATAAGAATGCAAGTTTATGAATTTTATTCTAACCTATGCGGAATAATTGTATTTTATAGCTATCATCGATAGTTCTACTAGATTCATAAATTGTTTTTCATTCGGCATACGTTCGCAGATGAAAGACGTCCGCTGGTCGATTTTTTGTCCTCTTTTGATATTAAAACCCAATCATAACCAAATTATATTTCTCAGGGTCATAATCCATAAAACCCTTTAAAATCAACTATTTCAATGAACTGATTTTCAAATATTTATTTTCTCTCTTTTTTCAAAAGTGCCATTTGGTACACGACCTATCTGCCTCCATCTACAAACATTTTTGCGAAATAAATACAACTAACAGGCTTATCATTTTTTTTGGCAGGTGTCCATTGTCCCTCTGTCCCTTTAATTATTTCAACAATATTTGTCCAATTTTCTGCTCTCGAATCACCCATCTGTTTTGCATTAACAATCCTTCCATCACACAACACAGTAAACTGATAGTTTAAGTTAAAAATTTGCGTCTTTGCTTCACTAGATAATTTCAAATTTTTATCAATCAACTGTTCAAATTTAAAATCTCCACCTTTATATTTTGGACATCCCTTAATTCTTTCATAGTCGTCAAAACGTCTGTCATATTTTGTTTGTTTTTCATTTACATAAATGGTTGTATCAATACAATCAATTGGTATTGTAAATGATACAAGTAATGAAAACATTAATAAAACTGAAATTATTCTCATATTGAATTGTTTAATTCTTATGTATTGAGCGAATTACTACTACTCAACCATTGTTGATTTCCTCCATTTTTTTGTGTAATTACTCCTAAACATTAGTTCGTATACATTTTCCCCATAATTTTCTTTCGTGTACTTTTTTAAATTACGTAGCTTTTTATTTGATTTTTTCATTGAGTTCACTGAAGAATTAAGAAACTGACCAGTAAATGGCTGTTTTAAAACCGCTAAAGAATCTCTAAGTATTATTTGAAAGTTACTAAAATAAACATAGTTATTGTAGCTAAATTTAATTGTTTGATTTGATGGAATATTTAATAAAACATCTATAAAATTGACATTAGTATCCTTTATATTATACTTCAAATTTTTTAAGCCAATCAAAGTATCCTCATAACTTATTGCATGAATTTTTTTAGAATTCAAGTCAATACTACCACTAGTGTATGTATTCTCTTTTTTACCATCAACAAAAAGATATTTAGAAACACCATTAATTGGACTTCCTATAGAATGGAAAACAATGGTTGTATTTCCATCATTAAAACCCTCTATTCTTTCACTAACTTCTAAAAGTGCTGAATCTTTTTGAAAAAAAGAATTCAAAACCAACTCATTATTCTTAATGCGATAATTTCCAAAACTATAGTCAAAAGGATGGCCTCCTCCTTCTAACTTTTCATAATTAACATTTAAAAAAATATATCGCGAATCTTTAAATAAGACTAATTCTTGATTAGTTTTTTCAAATCTATAGACCGAATACACTATAGAAGGTGAACAGCCAAATAGAAAAAAAAGAAAAGAAATTGTTAATATTTTTAACATCGAATTTTGCTCTTAAAACAATTTATCTTCATTAATAATTTAAAATTACAGATTATCTACTCCTTGCCTTCATACTTTTTTTGGAATTTCTACTGTAATGAAGCTCGTTATTTCCATTACTTCTATCATAGAAGATTTCATTATCATTTACTTCTGCTTCACCAGCCTTATAAAAATAATTAGACCGCCACGTTGCTGGCCTTGGCGCATCTTTATCAGTAGGAGATGTAGGCGTATCTAAAGAAACTGCATTAGAAATCTCTTCTGAACCTCTTGCTCTTTGAGCCCTTGCCGTGACATTCGCAACTTGAGACCACAACATTTTAGCTGCAAAACTTTGAGATGCTGGATTAATTTTAGAATCTTCTAAATCCGAAACTGCACCTGTGTAATCTGAAAAATCACTCTGACTACCTTCCGCGTCACTATGATAATCACCAGGATTTTTATAGAAACTAAAATCATGCGTTTCATAACTATGCGCAAGACTAACTGAATACGCTTCTGCTCCATCTACACCAGATTTATAATCACTATTAATAAATACATCTACTTGCCCCTGAATCGGCAACTTATTTCCAAAAATGTGTTTATTGATAAATCTCATAAAGCCAGAAGTTGCAAGACCAGAACTAAAAATAGAACCTTGAGCAAACCTTATTTCACCAGGTTTCTCAGATTGACTGCCTTCCGTTTGCTGGTACTGAACACCTCTCCAAGTTTTTGTTCTAAAATAATACACAACAGGTGAATTCTCAAGGTCCGACAATTTCCCTTGCAATGCATTCAATTTTTGTTGATACTGGAATAACAATGCAAATTTTGTTGCATTTAAAATATTCAATGAAAGAAGTGTTCGAGTCATAACTTGCAATCCTTTTAAATAATTCTTATATGAATAATATCGCAGTAAACCACTAAAAGTTCCCCAAACATAATCACCATTGTGGTCTTCATGCATAATCGGATTTCCTACGAAAGAAGAATAATCACTTATACCAGCTATAGGTTTCGGGTCTAAATTCCATCTTCTACCCGTCCTACTATCATATTCCCAAAAATCAGCCGTTGTATTTGCTCCATCTACACCACTAATATCGTCATCTTTTTCTTGTCCATTGAATCCGTATTTATAATCCTGTGACTTGAACTGCCTGTCTTCAATAATGCTTCCATAAACTACAAAATCATGTGAATTCCTCATACATCAAGACACCTATATATTTCAAAAGTTCAATAATTTACCAACTCAACCTTTCAAAGAACCTTTTATCAGGTTTTAAAAGTAAAACTCAGCTATTGATTTTCCTATTGTTTTTAACATTAAAAAATTACTCGTTTCCAAGAACTTTAAAACAAATTAATCGGATTTTCGTATATTTGCTACATGGGAAAACTCATAGATAAAATAGTATCATCCAAGAATGATAAAGCAGACAAAGTAAAATCGTCTGTTAAAAAAGCTGTTTTTCACATCAGAACTAAAAAAGAAGTGGAATCTAGCAGATGTTCTGCTTACGAATATTTAGTATAGTCCAATGATTCCTTCGGGCTACGACTTTAACTTCATCCAAACAAAATCCATTAAAGAAAAGTATCATCTTAAAGAGCATAAGTACGCCTTTAAGACAAGATTCAATAAACGGTACATTGTTAATGTTGAAGAATACCAACATAAACTTTTTGTAATCAAATTTTATCTGAAAAGCCACGAACATTCCAAGAACAAATACAATCTTCTGGCAAAAAATGGTGATGCTTTTAGAATCATTTCCACCTGTGTAAATATCATTCTTTTCATTCTGAAAGAAACTCCAACAGCT
>Ga0206974_1135_pt1 | contig 16232 bp, 15 predicted proteins | sample Alteio_BWOrgHeat_84_FD_152920 | JGI IMG/M metagenome (GOLD analysis project Ga0206974, IMG submission 152920) | Enriched cells from forest soil in Barre Woods Harvard Forest LTER site, Petersham, Massachusetts, United States -... | ecosystem: Environmental > Terrestrial > Soil > Temperate forest >... | reverse complement strand
TGAAGCAGTTGATCAGTATTTTAAAGAAAATAATATTCAAATGCTGCTTAACAGAATTGATTATACAGGCAGAATAGGAATAAAGATATGACCTGTCATGATGATCCCGCAAAGCCGGAGAGGCATCTGCTTTGGGGTGAGTTATGGATGATTAAGGTGAGTGAATGATTAATTTTCATGCTGAGCCTTTTAGGCTTGTGCAACGGCAGATCCTTCGCTGCGCTCAGGATGACAAAGGCTGTCATGCTGAGGCACGAAGCATCTGCAGTAGCGTGGATTTAATATTATGCATGCACAATCAATAGTGTAAAGGCTTGCGCAAATCCAGATCCTTCGCTGCGCTCAGGATGACAAAGGCTGTCATGCTGAGGCACGAAGCTTCTGCTTTGGGGTGGGTTATGGATGATTAAGGTGAGTGAATGATTAATTTTCATGTTGAGCCTTTTAGGCTTGCGCAAAGGCAGATGCTTCGTGCCTAGCATGACAAAGCGCTCAGGATGACAGAACGTAATAAACAATAAAAATAAATGCTATTAGAAGAATCAATCTGGTTTAAAGAAATTATAAGAAAGGTCATTCAGCCCGGTTCACTGGTTTTGAATATCGGTTCGAGCACAAAGCATTTTATTGAAACAGAACAACCATATATCAAACAAAATCTTTTTGATGAACTGTCGGCAAAAAAATGTTCCGTAAAAAATATTGATATCAAAAATGCAGAAGGTGTTGATCTGGTTGGCGATGTTACCGACCCTGATTTTATCAATACATTGAAAGGTTTGAATCCGACAGCAATAATCTGTTCAAATCTGCTTGAACATCTCGAAAACAGAAAATCATTTTGCGATGCGTTAGTGAAGATCATGAACCCGGAAACGTTGCTTATCGTTTCGGTTCCATTTTCTTTTCCATACCATGAAGACCCGATCGATACCCTTTACCGCCCTGACATAAAAGAATTACAAAATGCTTTTCCATCATTAAAATTAGTGGAAGGAAAGATTGTTGATTGCGGAAGTTATTTTAATTACTCTGCTAAACATCAATCAATAATTTCACAATTCATTAATTTCATAAAGATTTGTATTTCTATAATACCGGCAATGCTTTTCAACCGGAATAAGTTTTCAGAACTTAAATGGTATTTTAAACGAATTTCTTCAACTTGTGTTATTTATAAATTGATTTGAGTGATACAATAAACATAGCTTGTGCAGCAGATAATAATTATGTGCAACACACCGGAGTGATGCTCACATCACTTTTTGAAAATAATAAAAATAATGCTATTCATATCCACCTATTCAGTGCCGATTTTAATGAAGAAAATAAATCTGCTATAGAAAAAACAGTAAACTCATATAATCAGAAATTCAGCTTTTACCAACTTGATGAGAATGCTTTTAAAGGATGTTATATTTCTCATCATGTCTCTTATGCAACGTATTATCGTATTGTAATTCCACAAACAATTAATCAGAAAATAAACAAACTTCTTTATCTCGATACAGACATTATAGTTTGCAAAGATTTGAAAGAATTATGGCTAATGGCGTTTGAGTCAAATGTTATTTGTGCTGCAAAAGAACCTTCTTTCAATGAGTTCGAAAGATTGAATATCCCACATGAAAAAAATTATTTCAATGCCGGAATTTTATTAATAAATGTAAATGAATGGTTGAAGCAACAATTAACACCTAAAGTATTTTCTTTTATTAATGAATATCAAAATAAATTAACATTTTGGGATCAGGATGCGCTGAATGCAAATCTTTATAATCACTGGAAGACACTTCCTCCCAAATGGAATCAGCAGGCTGCAATCTTTGAGCTTCCCCGAAAAAAACTGATCGAAGTTTATGGAGAAAAAGAATTGGATGAAGCCATAAATGATCCGTGCATTATTCATTACACAGGTTCATCAAAACCCTGGGATTATCTGAATCTTCACCCATACAAAAAAGAATATTTCAAATACCTCGAAAAAACAATCTGGAAAAATTACCGGTTCCCGAATATTACATTTACAAAAAGAGTTCAAAAACTGCTGATGCGCATTATGGGGGTGCAGCGGTTTCAGAAAATGGTTTCACTTCTGTCATCCTGATCCCGCAAGGCGGGAGAAGGATCTGCCATTGTGATAGCCGATAAACATATTAGAAAAATAAGCATTGATAATTCCAACTCCACAGCAGATGCTTCGTTCCTCAGCATGACAAGCCCTGTCATCCTGAGTGCGCAAGGCGGGAGAAGGATCTGCCATTGTGTGAGCCAATAAACATTCTTAGTAAAACGTCTCATTATTAAAGCCAACAACCATTGCAGATGCTTCGTACCTCAGCATGATAATAAAAAAATCTTTACATTTGAATTACTATGAAATTTCACAACTACTATGTTTATATGGTTACCGACAGATCCCGTTCTGTTTTATACACAGGAGTAACCAATAATCTTTCAGAAAGAATTACTGAACATTATTTTAACAGAGGAAATACTGAAACTTTTACCGGCAAATATCATTGTTACTGCTTAGTTTATTTTGAATGGTACCAATATGTGAGAGATGCAATCGGAAGAGAAAAACAAATCAAGGGTTGGACACGCAAGAAGAAAAATGAACTAATCAAAGAAGAAAATCCGGAATGGAAATTTCTGAACAAAGATGTGTGCGAAGAATGGCCTCCAAAGATCAACCACAGGAGATACGATAAATTTGTTCTTAAGAAAAATTAATTTTAGATAAGCCCCTTGCCACAGCAGATGCTTCGTACCTCAGCATGACAAACCCTGTCATCCTGAGTGCGCGAAGGATCTGCCGTTGTGCAAGCCACTAAAATTCGATAAAAATATATTCCTAATCGCCAAAGCAGATGCTTCGTACCTCAGCATGACAACCCCTGTCATCCTGAGCGCAGCGAAGGATCTGCCGTTGAGCAGCATGTTATCCTGATCCCACAAAGCGGGAGAAGGATCTGCAGTTGCGTTAGCTGATAATCATTAATAAAAAATCCCTCTGCAACAGCAGATGCTTCGTTCCTCAGCATGACAGCATTGTCATCAGATGCCTCGTACCTCGGCATGGCAAACAAAAACCCTTTCCGTTCTAATTTCAGAACACGTATAATTGCATAATAAATTTATCAAATGTCAACCCCATTCGTCTCCGTGATCATTCCCTGCTTCAACGAGAAAGAAGTTATTTCCGAAACTTTTCAGCGTGTAAAAAATGCACTTGAAGGAGAATGGAATAAGGAATACGAAATAGTATTCATAGATGATGGAAGTTCGGATGCTACTTTTTTTATCCTTCAGCATATTGCAAAAGAAAATTCATCGGTAAAACTCATTCACTTTTCACGGAACTTCGGTCATCAGGCTGCAGTGACAGCAGGTATTGCAAACTGCAAAGGTGATATCGCCTTCATTATTGATGCCGATCTGCAGGATCCACCGGAATTGTTTAAAGAGATGTATAAAATCTATGTCGAAAAAAATTGTAATGTGGTAAATGCCGTTCGGCAAAAACGTGATGGAGAAAACTTCTTTAAAAAAATTACTGCGAAAATCTTCTACCGCATTTTAAATAATCTCTCGGATGTCAATCTGAATGTTGATACCGGAGATTTCCGCCTCATCGACAGAAAAGTGATCGACACGTTTAATTCATTCGGAGAAAAAAATAAATATATCCGCGGAATAATAAGCTGGATGGGCTTTAAACAGGAATCCATTTTTTATACACGTGCTGCACGTACAAAAGGAAATACAAAATATCCGCTTGGCAAAATGATGAAATTGGCGTTTGTAGCCATATTTTATTTTTCAAAAAAACCATTGAAACTATCACTCACCATTGGGTTTATAAGCATTCTTATCGGTCTGCTTCTTACCGTTTGGGTATTTGTACAGCAAATGCTTGGAATGCCTTTGATCCGCGGCTGGGCTTCAACAGTTATCATCATTATTTTCTTCGGTGGTGTTCAGCTTGTAACAATTGGTGTGGCCGGTGAATACATCGGAAATATTCTGGATGAGGTGAAAAACCGTCCTGAATATATCATCGATGAAAAAATAAATTTTTGAAAATGTTCATAGCCGGATTATCCTATTATAAAAAATTATCGAAAAACCGTTCGTTTGCAATTGCTGATTATCTTCTCAGATTAATTGATGATCCGAATGCGTCAATTCTGGATTTCGGTTCAGGAAATATGTACCTGGCAGAACGGATCTCGGAAAAATTACCGGAAGCAAAAATTACCGGAATTGATGTGATCGAGGACCAGAATTTTGACAGGGAACTCCTTAAAAAATATCCGAATATTTCTTTCCAAAAATATGACGGAATAAAAATCCCTTTCCCTGACGGACACTTTGATATCGCTGTGGCATCAGCAGTGATGCACCATACACCCGATCCGGAATATTTTTTAAGTGAACTGAAACGTGTTGTAAAAAAAGGCGGTCCAATACTTCTTGTTGAAGAAATGTATCATAATCCAATCGATAAATTTTTTGTTGCTTCGGAAGATCTCATTTTGAATAAATTGAAAGAAGGCGTCCCCGTTCCTCTGAATTTCAGGTCATACAAACATTATAAAAATGAGTTTGAAAGACAGCATCTTGAAATTCTGTTCGAAGGATATGTGAGACCTTCATTTCCGTGGAAACATCATTATGTTTTCAAACTCGGTGTGAAATAAATTTCTTCTTTCGCTCTGATATTATTTCGATTTTCCTAAATTGCCTAACATTCATGGGAAAATATAAAGATCCTTATCTGATCGAATTTAAAAAACTTGGTGCTCCAGACATCGGATATATTTCTGTCGGGCAAAATGATGAACTTCCATTTGAGATCAGGCGTGTTTTCTGGACATATTTCACACCGGAGAATATTGTCCGCGGCAGACACTCGCATTACCGCACCGAGCAGATCCTTATTGCAGCTTCAGGAAAAATTACCGTCAACACTGAGTTTGCAGATGGCACAATAAAAACATTTATCCTCGAGAATCCGAGCATCGGTTTATACATACCTCCCAACGTTTGGCATACCATGCAATACACACATTCATCAACTCAGGTTGTTCTTGCATCAACCGAATTTAAAGAAGAAGATTATATCCGCGATTACGAAATATTCAAACAAGTGTGGAGCGAAAAATGAATCTTATCTCATCACGTAAAGACAAGTTAGTTTTTTATTCACCGTATACTTTTATCCGTGAATTTCCTCTTGAGAAACAGTTTGAAAATATTGTCTTATCTGATATCAGGAACTTTCTTTCAAATACAAACAATGAAATTATTTCTGTTGACATAAAAAATAAGCAACACCTTTTCTATGTTTCATTTTTAGATTGGGATACAACTTATTTTGGTTTCAAAACATATAAACTGAAATATGTTTTGTTTAATCACAGTGATATAAAAATATTAACAGAAGCTGCAGGAAAATTTATCAGTGATTTCTTCAACGGGAAAAAATATTGCTTCATCGAAATTCCTTCAGAAGATATTTTACTCCTGCAAGCTCTTGGTGCATGGGGTTTCCGAACGATTGAAACGCGACTTACCTATTTCAGAGGAGATCTTTCGTCATTTAATAACGAACGGTTTGCCGTGAGAAAAGCAACAGAAAATGATATTCAAAATCTGATGCGGGTTGCACGTGAGATGAGAAATGTGTACGACCGGTTTCATGCCGATCCTGTATTTGAAATGAAAATCGCTGATGAATTTCTTGCCACATATATCGAACAATCCATTAAAGGATTTGCAGACATCATACTCGTTCCTGATGAAAATAATATTTCTTCAGATTCGTTCATTACAGCAAAATATCTGAAAGACGAGTGGCAAAAAAATGGTGTAAAAATTTCGAAAATGGTTTTATCCGCTGTCTCTGCAAAAACAAATAAAGGCTGGTACAAAAAATTGGTAAGTGAAATGACCTATCATTTAAAAGAAGCCGGTGCTGAATATATTTTTATGAATACCCAATCGGCAAACCGTGCGGTAATTCATTGCTGGGAAAGCCTGGGATACTCGCTTGGAAGTACAACTCATATTTTAAGCTATTCGAATATCTGATGAAAATTCCTTTCCTTTCTTTCAAAAAAATGAATGCAGATGTGAAGAAAGAAACTCTTGCTTCATTCGAAAAATTCTTCGAAAGTCAATGGTATATTCTCGGAGAAAATGTGAAAAATTTTGAAAAAGATTATGCAGCATTCAACCATACAAAATATTGTGTGGGTGTGGCAAACGGATTAGATGCACTGATCATTTCTTTAAAAACTTTGGGTATTGGAAAAGATGATGAAGTTATCGTTCCGTCAAATACATATATCGCCACATGGCTTGCTGTTAGCGCAGTTGGTGCAATTCCTGTTCCTGTTGAACCGAAAATCGGAATATATAATATTGATCCTTCACTCATCGAAAAAAAGATCACAAACCAAACCAAAGCGATCATCCCTGTTCATTTGTTCGGACAATGTTGTGAAATGGATGAAGTGATATCTCTTGCAAAAAAAAATAATCTGTTTGTTGTGGAAGACAATGCGCAATCACAAGGTGCAAGCTATAACGGAAAGTTTGCAGGAAGTTTCGGAAATATCAACGCGACAAGTTTTTATCCCGGAAAAAATCTCGGTGCTTATGGCGATGCAGGAGCGATTACAACTGATGATGAATCACTGGTACTGAAAGCTTCGGTGATCCGAAACTACGGTTCAGAGAAAAAATATTACAACGAAATTCAGGGAATGAATTCACGCCTTGATGAGGTTCAGGCAGGATTTCTTAGTGTCAAATTAACGTATTTAAATTCATGGAATAACGAACGTGCAAAAATCGCCTCCATGTATTCCGAACGTTTGAAAAATATCGGAAGAATTATTCTTCCGCAAATCGCATCATCTGCAACATCGGTTTTTCATCAATTCGTAATACGCACAAAAAAAAGAGATGACTTGCAAAAATTCTTAAACAAAAATGGGGTAGAAACACTCATTCATTATCCGGTTCCCCCGCATTTGCAAAAAGCATATTCTGAATTGAATTTTAAAAAAGGTGATTTCCCCATCGCTGAAGAAATTGCAGATACCTGTTTGAGTTTACCAATCTACCGGGGTTTAACCGAATCCGAAATTGATTATGTTTGTGAAACCATAAAGAAATTTTCTGATGCCTAAACTGTCGGTGATCATACCATGCTACTTCAATGAACAGAATATTCCTGTAACTTCTCAGGAGCTTATCGGTAATGAAAAAAACTTTCCTTCCGATGTCACATTCGAATACATATTGGTTGATGATGGCAGTAAAGACAATACACTTGTCGAACTCAAAAAATTCAAAGATCAATATCCAAATAAAGTAAAGATCGTAAAACTCTCAGGAAATTTTGGTTCATACAATGCTGTTTTGGCAGGCATGCAATATGCAACCGGTGATTGTAATGTGGTGATTGCGGCCGACCTTCAGGATCCTCCTGAATTGATGGTGAAAATGTATGAGCACTGGACGAAAGGAATAAAATTAGTTCTTGCAAACAGAGAAAATCGTGAAGACCCATTTCTATCGAGATTATTTTCCAACCAATATCAGAAGCTGATACGTAAATATGCATTACCAAATCTTCCTGCCGGTGGTTTTGATTATTGTCTGTTTGACAAACAACTTCGCGAACAGGTTGTGAACATGCAGGAAAAAAACACCAATTCGCTTTATCTGCTGGCATGGTTGAAATACGAATACGTTGCAATACCCTACACGCGCAGAAAAAGATCGATCGGAAAATCAAAATGGACACTCAATAAAAAAATAAAATTGTTCATCGACTCCTTTGTTTCATTCTCCTATTTCCCATTGCGTGCAATAACAACAGGAGGTCTTGTTCTTGGTATTATCGCATTTATTTATGCGTTGTATATTGTTGTCGGAAAATTAATGGGGCTAATTACCGTTGAGGGCTGGACCACAATGATGGTGGTATTTTTACTTGTGTCGGCATTTCAAATGATCTCCATCGGCATCATCGGTGAATATTTATGGCGAAATCTGGAGGCAAGCCGCAAACGCCCAAGCTATGTGGTTGATGAAATTTTAGATTGATTTAATAAGATCATTCTTATATGTATTTTTACTCTTCTGATTTTAGACACGAAAATAAAGGTGTAAAAAAATTCAATGGTTAAAATTCAAGTGTTAATTTATTTGATGATAAATAAAACAGGTTAACGTGTCAAACTCCCGGGTCTTTTTATGAAAACGACATACCTTGTCGTATCGCTGTTGCCATTTGAACATTGGAAAAAAGTATCTGCTCTTAATTGACTTTTTAAGGCTTCTTCAGTTATGTGTTCTTCAACAACCGAAAACCAGTTATCCCAAATAATAACTTCGTTTTCTTTGAGTGAAAAATCAGGATTTAAAGAACTTAAACTTGCGTATTTTTTATCGTCTTTGAAATCAATATCCATAAAAAAGGGGAAATCAATCACAGATGAATATATTTTGTATGAGGGAAATTTAGTCTGCAAATACGGAATAATTTGATGCTGCATTAATCGTCCATTCGTGTAATCAAAATCTCTTTCGAAATTATATCCTGCAGGATTCTTAAAAAACGGAAAAATTATAACTAAAGAAGTCAGTACTGCAAGAACAATTTTTTTTGTACTTTCCTTTCCAAAAAATTGCAAAATAGTATTCAGCCCTTCGATGGCAATGAGTATTAGAAGCGGCATAACACCAACAAATACACGACCTAACCCCAGTGAATTAAAAATACCTAATGCCCAAAATGCACTATGTGCAAAAAAGAAACCAACAAAAACACCATACACTAATATTAATTTTTCAAAGAAAAATTGCTCCGAAAATTTCTTTTTTATTAAAAACACAAAAGCAAGTCCGCCTATAATTAAAAGTGAATACAAAACCGGTCCGATCATAAATTCCATAGTTATTATAAAATGATCCCAGGTTCCCGAGCCATAATTATGATAATTTTTTGCATATGGAATTTTATTAAACACCCAAAGCACATCGTGATAATAAAAATATCCTGCAATACTCATTATAAAATGCCCGGTGAGAAGCAATGGAATAAGTTTCATTCTTTTTGTCAGCAACAAATACACTACAAAAATGCAAAGCATAATCAATCCTTCAGAGCGAACAAATGGTAAAAATGAAATGATTATGGTCGCAGCTATTGGCTGCTTTTTCAGATAATAATATATTGACAGGATTAAAACTAAAGCAAATAAAGGTTCGGTAAGTGCTGAAAGTGTTACAGTAACATTTAGTGTTGATCCGAAATAAAAAAATGCAACCAGGAATGCATTTCGGATAGAAAGAATTTTGGCAGATCTGAAGGTAAAATATGCAGCGGTTACTGCTATTAAAACATTGAACACTTTTACCCATTTATATCCTAATTGTGCGAATGGAGAACTTAAAATTGTGAAAACAGGTTTTGCCCAATGATCAAAAAATAATTCATGATGTTTCCAGGAAAATTTTGCAAACATAAAATGATTTATGGCATCACCTCCGCCTGCCATCCCATCGGTATAAAAAGCTAATATCAATAAAATAAGCAGGCAAAAAAACAAACATGAATAAAAAAACTTATCGGTCTGAGTCATTTTAATCATACAATTAAATATCTAAAACAATCCATATTTAATGATACAATAAATTGCTTTTATACCGTCTTTCCATCCTATTTTTTTTCCCTCAGCATACGTTCGCCCGTAATATGAAATGCCTACTTCGTAAATTCTTATTTCTTTTATTCGGCTTATTTTTGCAGTGACTTCAGGTTCAAAGCCAAATCTGTTTTCATTGAGAGTAATATTTTTGATAACATCTGCCCGGAATAATTTATAACATGTTTCCATATCTGAAAGATTTAAATTGGTAAACATATTTGAAAGTGCCGTCAGCAATTTATTTCCGATCGAATGCCAGAAAAATAATATCCGGTGTGGTTTCCCGCCAATAAACCTTGAACCGTAAACTACATCAGCAAAACCACCGGTAATTGGTTTGAGAAGAATATTAAATTCGCCAGGATCGTATTCTAAATCTGCATCCTGAACAATGATATAATCACCTGTTGCGGCTTCAATACCTGTATGAATGGCAGCACCTTTCCCTTTGTTTACCGTATGTTCGGCAAATTTCATATACGTATATTTTGAAATAACATTTCGGACAACTTCGCTTGTTTTATCTGTTGAACAATCATTCACAATAATTACTTCCTTTTCAATATCATTAATAAGCGTTATTTCATCTATTCTTTGAAGAATGAGATGAATTGTCCGCTCTTCGTTAAATGCAGGAATTATTATAGAAAGTTTTGCCATAGTTTATGCTGTTATTATTAGATCAACGATAAGGTATATTTAACTTTAACGCCATTTATTTTATTTCCCCTTCTCCTATTCTTGAGATTATTACAACACTTACAATTGAAGGTACCCAAAATAAATAAACATAAGGCACCAGAATAAGCGCATAAAATATGGTGAGACAATATTTCAATGCTAAAAGGGAAAAAATATTTTCCGGAATTACTCTGGTCAGCTTTTTATAGAAAACAATTGGAATAACAGCAGAAAGTATACAGCAAGTCATTAATGTATTTTTCAGTGCAGATACTTTTTCTTCCAGTGTTCCATCATAAAACATATAGAACCAGCTTGCAAAACCTGTTCCCTGAAAAAGCTGAAAAGGCCGGTCTCCGGCATGCTGCCAGGCTTGTCCTTTCCATTCGAAAACGGCTCCCGGAATATAAACTGAATTAAATGTTTTAAGCATTTCAGGTATTGGTAAAACAAATGGGATGATAAAAAAAATGAAAATAAACAACGCAAATAAAAACCCAATAATAAAAAATCGTTTCAGATTGTTTTTAAGCAACCCGTAAAAAAAAACAGGAAGCCAAAATAAGAACGCGTATCTCGATAAAGCAGGAAAGGTGATTCCTGATGCTTTTACAAAACTACTTTTAGAAAATAATGAAGATGAAAGGAAAAGATAATATCCCATGATCATTATTTCCACAGTATGAACAGCATTTTGAGCTTGTGTGATAAAGATGGTAAAAACTACTGCGAAAGGCAAAAAAGTAATGAATATTACTTTCCTTGCCGACTGAAAATTACTTATGTTTTGTTTCAAATAAAAAGCTGCGGATAAAATAAAAATAAATACGATGATCCATCTTGAATCAATATTCAATAACGCAGGAATAATAAATGGTATCCAGTGAAGCGGTAAATAATTTGGCGTTGAAAATGCCACATAAGAAGTAAATCCAGCGACAGGAGCATATACCATTTCGCCATGTAAAAATCGTTTTACCATCACTTCATTTATGAATGGAATAATGTCGGAATGATGAATGTCAATCGGATATTTTACAAAAAGAAAATAAGAACAGAAACCATACAGTAACGATAATGATCCAAAGATTATCCACGCTAAATTTCTGCTTTTTTTTCCAGCCGTTGAAGCATGTTTATTTATATCCAGCATTGCTTCAGAATCATTCTTTAAAAGAAAATACGGATATATCGATAAAAATAAACCGGCTATCAGGAGAAGAACAGGAGATACTATAAATCCTAATTTATTTCTGAAATAGAAAACAAGAAATAATTCGATGATAAAAGCAAAATACAAATAGTTGGTTTTGTTCTTAATCATGATCCTGAATAACTGTAATTTCCCGTTTTATCATTTACATTTTATCAAAAATAATGGAATCATTGGATATTGAATCTGTTTTACTGAAATTTTGCTCCTTTCCTGTTATTTTAGCCGACTGAAAGGTACAACTTTAATGAACTGAAATAAAAACCAAGATCAATATTTATGCTGATTTTAACAATGCTAAAATATATTTTGCACGAATGAATTTTGATTTCCGGCACTTAAAAGCCAAATACAATTTACAAGAGCTGTCAACATTCGTAACGAATGGGAAAATAAATCCGTTTCCTGTTTTTTTATTACTCATCCTGAGTATCGTAAGTTATATCCTATTTATTATCTTCACTCCATTCATTTCTCATTTTCAGGGATCATTTGACCGCAATAACATCACACCATGGATCCTGGATTCAATGAAAGAAAATGACGGGATCGAATTATACGTAATGACCCTGGCCATGCCGGCATATTTATTAACCGGTTATCTCGTCACTAAATATTTTAATTACGGGTTTCCTCATCAATATGTCAAAAGCATATTTTGGTTTTGTGTTGCATTTGTTCCAATACTATTTATTGCAAACTTTATATATAAAGAGGCGCCATTACCTTATTTCAGACTATCGATTATTTTTATACTTACGTTTTATGCTGCAAAACTTCTGATCAGGTTTTCGCAATACAAATTCACGGTCTTCACCCGGTTCTTTATAGTTATTCTGTTATTTTGTTTGGTAACATTCTTGGGTATTTTGATCAACAGCCCGGCTCATATTTTTGATTACAGTTATTTCATCGGACCTGCAAATAAAATTTTAGCCGGAGAATCTCCGGGTTCGTTTTATATGCAATATAATTTGCTGGAGACAAGTCTTTTTTTACTGCTGCAAAAATGCAATTTGCAAATACACCAGATGCTGTTTGTTATGATCATTATTTTTTCAATCTGGATCTTATTTTATTTAAAGGCAGCAGTTCAACTTTTCAGAAATAACGTTTTCGTGTGGCTGTTTTTATTTACACTCATCATTGTAAGATGTATTGCAATTTCAGAAGGTCCGGTTAGTATTCCACAAGTATCACCATTGCGATTGGACCTTTGGGTTCCGCTGTTGATTGTAATTTCAATCTTTGGATTTGAATCTGTTCTTACTGCGCTGGTATTTTCATCTTTTTACTTTGCCGATGATGTATTTGGGTTGCTGTATCTTTTACTTTTTGCAGGTATTCATTTATTAAAAATTGCTGTCACATTCATCAAAAAAAAGCCACTCGATTTTGCTAAAACCACAAGTTTGATTATTCCACTAATTTGTGCGTTGGGATTACATTATTTACTTTTCGGAAGCATCAGTTCTCCTGCAGGAAAAATTTATTCCGCATTTCATATTGGCTTTATGCCTGTTTCATTTACGTCCTCATTCTGGCTTTTAGCAGTATTCCTTCCAATATGTCTGTATATTTTATCGAAAGACAAAAGCAAGTCCGAAATTATCATCTTCATATTCGGAATTGCATGTATTCAATTAACTTATTTTTTCGGACGTTCGCATGACCACAATCTGTTGAATATTTCAGGAATTTTTGTTTTTATTTTATTTCTCACCATTGATTTTTTATACAATCTATTTTCAAGACCAAAGTGGCTTCTCGCATACACAACTTTATTGATAGCAGGAATTGCAGTGAATTTTAACACTGCGATCATGGATAAATACTATCTGGCAAAGTCAAAGATTAGTAAAAGAGTTTTGATAGAACCTTCACATGTGGAAGAAAATCTGGCGTTTGTTTCAAAATATTTTAAATTATTAAATACTGATAAAATAGTTATTTTAAGTGATATTGATGCCTATGTTAATTACAGAACCGGGTTGCGGCAGGTTGGTTATTTTTCGCCATTTTGCGCAAATATTAAGTTAGATGAAACAGTGGCCTTTTTAATTCAAAAGCAACGCGAAGGATACAGGTTGATATTATATCCCGGTGAAAATTATAATTTAGCAGACCAAATAAAGGCAATGAATACTAACCCGATAATTAAGATCCAAAAAGGATATTTCAACATAGCTCCTTTACCATTGGGACTTAACGAAGTGAAATTTACAGAAGATCAAATACCAAAAAAATAAAACAAAATTGACAAACGAATATAACCATTTACAAAAAAAATTAAGGGAGCGGATTCTTGGAATGCACTTCAAGGCAAATTCAGGACATATCGGCTGTTCGCTCAGTTGCATCGATATTATCATCACTATTCTTAAATTTGCTAAAGATCCGGATGATACATTTATTCTTTCCAAAGGTCATGCAGCTTCAGCTTTATATACAGCACTGAATGATGTTGGCGAAATTTCGAATGAAGAAATCGATACCTTTTATAAAAACGCAACAACACTTCCTGCTCATCCGGCACCGTTGAAATTTTCGGGAATACCATTCGCTACGGGTTCTCTCGGACACGGTTTTCCAATTGCAACAGGAATTGCCAAAGCGCAAAAGTTAAAATCGAAAGAACATACCAGTTTTGTGCTAATGAGCGATGGCGAAACAAATGAAGGAACAACATGGGAAGCAGCGCATTTTGCCGTTGCAAATAAATTAGACAACCTAATTGTAATCATCGATAAAAACGGTTTACAGGGTTTTGGCGATACGCAAAAAATTCTTGGCGATACTGCATCAAAAATAATTTGGGAAAATATCGGATTTGAAACTATAGAAATTGATGGTCATGATATTGCAGGAATTCAGAAAAATATTCATTCGTTGAAGAAAAATAAAAATGGAAAACCAAAACTGATCATCGCCAATACAGTGAAAGGAAAAGGTGTTGGGTATATGGAAAATCAAATGGAATGGCATTATTTACCAATGAATGAAACACAATACAATCAAGCTCTGGAAGACATTACTGTTCAATATAAAAACGAGTAAATAAATATGCGGAAACATTTTTCAAAATATATTGAACAGCTTGCAGAGAAAAAAAATGATCTCGTTTTTATAACCGGTGATCTGGGTTATGCAGCGCTCGAAAATGTGCGGCAAAAACTTGGTGATCGTTTTATAAATGCCGGAGTTGCTGAGCAAAATATGATCAGTATGGCAGCAGGAATGGCTTCCCAGGGATTTCAGGTGATCTGTTACAGCATTGCTCCGTTTGTTGTTTACCGTTGCCTTGAACAAATACGAAACGATGTTTGCTTTCATAAAATGCCGGTTCATATTGTTGGAAACGGAGGAGGTTATGGTTATGGAATTATGGGCTCATCACACCATGCACTCGAAGATATTGCTGTGCTCAGCGGATTGCCAAACATGACCTGTTATGTTCCTTCATTTATCGAAGATCTGAATACGAATTTAGATGAGATGTTTACCTCCAAAAGCCCATCTTATCTACGACTTGGATTAGGAAAAAATATACCATCAACTCTGGTTCAGAAACCATACGGAGCTTCTTCAGCAGAAAATAAAAAAGCAAAACTCACACTCATTACACAAGGACCCATTGCTAATAATGTAATAGAAGCATTGAACATTGCAGGAAAAAACTCTGAGCGGGTAGAACTTTTTATTGTAAATAAAATGCCTGTTAAATCTTTGGATGAAGAAATAAAAAACAGCGTTCGCAGAACAAAAAATATTCTTACCGTTGAAGAACATATTCAAACAGGAGGACTTGGAAGTGCTGTATCTGTTGCTGTTCACGAAGCATCGCTTACGGTAAATAAATTTAAAAGTTTACATGCCAACGGTTATCCGAATGAACTTTACGGAAGCCAGTCTTATCATCAGGAAGTAAATGGTCTGGATGCGCAACATATTTCTGAAACTATAAATTCTTATTTCTGATTTCAATGACGAATCAAACAGAACTGGAAGAAAAGATTAAAAAACTGGAAGGCCCGATATTCGTTTTTGGTGCCAGCGGTTTTATTGGTTCAAATATTTTAAAATATATTTTTGCTACTCGCGATGATTGTTACGCGTTAACACATGATGCACGCAGCGCATGGAGACTGAAGTTGCTCGATATCCCTGCAAAAAATATTTTGCATTGCGATATTACTTCTCTCATTTCGGTAAGAAATATTTTTGAAGCATATCATCCGAAAACCGTTTTTAATCTTGCCGCATACGGAGCATACAGCAAACAGAATGATGTGAGTTTAATTTACGAAACAAACGTTAATGGAACCGTAAACATTCTTGAAAATTGCGCTGATGTTTCTGCATATATTCATGCAGGAAGCAGTTCAGAATATGGCACCAACTCTGCCGCCCCACTTGAAAGTGATCTGCTCGAACCCAACAGCCACTATGCCGTTACGAAGGTTTCGGCATCGTATCTCATTTCGTACTATGCACATTTCAAAAAAATTCCTGCGCTAAATTTGAGATTGTATTCGGTGTATGGTGAATGGGAAGAACCCGGCAGATTGATGAGTTCATTCACAACTTTTCGATCCATCATCGAA
>Ga0206974_1133_pt1 | contig 16275 bp, 14 predicted proteins | sample Alteio_BWOrgHeat_84_FD_152920 | JGI IMG/M metagenome (GOLD analysis project Ga0206974, IMG submission 152920) | Enriched cells from forest soil in Barre Woods Harvard Forest LTER site, Petersham, Massachusetts, United States -... | ecosystem: Environmental > Terrestrial > Soil > Temperate forest >... | reverse complement strand
AGAAATTAATTTGCGCGCCAATCCTGATGCACCCACTATTTTTGAATATTACCGCAAACACAATGACGACGCGTTAACCAGCAGCGGACTAAATGCATGGTGGATATCTGATTCTCTCGGACCTTATCCCGCACTTAATTACAGTTCTTATCCCGGATATGGCGCTGCATATGGTGCAAATTATATTCAGCCCACTTCTCTTTTCAATTACAACGGTCTTAACACCATAGGAACTCCTAAAAATTTCAGTGCCGATGAAATGCAAATAGTAAATAAAATCCGTGGATTTTGTGATGCCAATTTTGCTAATCAATATGCTGCAGAATCAGTAGGAGTAGTTAATTCAGCCAGTGAAAGGGATCAGCTCAATTCTTTTCTGGCAGAGTTGTATCAAGGTGTTTCATCGCCGGGATACAATAGCTGGGGCTTTGGCAGTGGCATATCAAATGACTTAATGAATATCTATTACTCCGAAAAAGTAATACAAAAATTCACTCCCGAATTAACCGTGTTGAATATGCAGGATGTAGACATTTGTCACACCGATTTCACCAAATATTGCAACGGATTAAGAAAAGCCGACTGGGGTGTTTCTCACCTTTGGAATACCATAGAAAACACACCCGGAATGGCCGGAGATACTGTAATGATTGTAGTGCCGGAACACGGAAGAAATTTGAATCCGAATACAGTCGTTGATGCTTATGGAAGAGCAGCTTTCGACCACAACAGCGATGACACTTCACGCGAAATATTTTGTTTGATAGCAGGTCCGAGCAGCGTAGTGTATCAGGATAAAGTGGTGACTGATGTATATGGAGAAAGTATTGATGTAGTTCCTACCATTGCCGATTTACTTGGATTTAAAGATCGTATTCCGGGAGGATTACTTACAGGCAATATATTGAGTGAAGCAATAATATAAAAGAAATGAAATTTAAAAACTATATCGTTTTATTTTTGTTCGCTTTGTTTTTTACAATATTGTTGTTTGACGCTTGTAAAAAAGATCCTGCACCAATAAATCCATACAGTACGGTAAATTATGGTACGACAACCACATTGGATACTTTGGATAAAAATTCCCTCATTGCCATTCACCGCGATATTTTTTTCCCGAAATGTGCAAAACCCGGTTGTCATGACGGACATTTTGATCCTGATTTCCGAACGGTGGAATCGGCTTATTCTACTTTGGTATATCAACCCATTCATAAAAACAATATAGCTAAATCCTTTTACTATCGTGTGGTTCCCGACTCTTCGTCAAGAAGTGTTTTATATGAACGCCTTAATAATTGCTGTTTTGTAAATACCAACGATCGCATGCCGCAGGATAACATCGGAACACCTTTGCCCGACGATGATTTGCTTAGAGTAAAAACCTGGATTGACAATGGTGCAAAAGATATTTTCAATCAGGTTTCATTGCCGAGGGATACGCTTCCGGTTTTTCCTTGGTGGAGTGCCTTTGACAGTAAATATTTTCCGGCAAACTGGATTTCCATTTCAGATGATACCAATAGAATTAATAACAACGGAAGCCTGTCGGTGATTATGGATACCAATAAATCTTTTATTCTTATTCCATGGATCACCGAATACAAAATTCCAATAGGTAATTTAATTCATAGCCGACTTTTACTATCCTATAAAATGGATGACTTTAGCGCTCCAATCCGTACCGTTTATCCTACTGCAGAAACCTTTGGCGACAAAACCTTTTGGGTGTGTTCTATGAACACCGCTGGACTTTTAACCGACACAATAATCTACATGCGCTATTATTGCAACGATGGATTACACTCGCAGGACGCGGAATTCCCGACGAATACTCTTTGGTCGGGATATAAAACTTACTGGTCGCTGTACATCAAACCTTAATGAAAATGTGTAAAAAATATATTCTTCCGCTTCTGAGTATTTTTCTTTTTTCTGCATGCGCAAAAAAAACGGAGAGCACAGCGCCAAGCATTTCTTTTGTAAGCATTACTCCTGCTTCTTTAGTCATCGGACAACAAAATTTCACCATAACATTTTCCTACATCGATTCCGACGGAGATTTGGGTGAAGACAATGCCGATGTGAAAAATATGTTCGTTACCGACAATAGAAACGGGGTGATTTATGAATTCAGAATTCCTCAATTATCGCCGTCAGGATCAAATATTTCCATCCAGGGAGATTTGAATATCAATATGCCAAACGTTGGCATTAGTGATGGAAAAACTACTGAAACAGCCACTTTCAGTATTTACGTAAAAGACAGGGCAGGCAATCAGAGCAATACTATTACCTCATCAACAGTTACTGTAACAGCTCCTTAAAATCACGAATCAGAAGTATTCTGCGTAACACTACTTTTAGTATCTTCGGCGCATGACAGTACGTTATTATCATACGCTTAAACATCTTAAACTAAAGCAAATTTATTTTCAGCTCTATTACAAAATACGTACTGCATTTAGAAAGTTTAGCGGCTATCATCCAAAATTCAATAAATATAAACAAGGACAAATTTTAAACTTTACAGAGTGGGTCCCAGCGTATGAATCCTCGAACAAAAACACTTTTACTTTTTTGAATCTGCCGGTCACTTTCGAAAAAATAAATTGGGATTATCCGCTAAATGGGAAATTATGGACTTACAACTTAAATTATTTTGATTTTCTGAATCAGCCTTCCATGACCAAAGAAGAAGGTTTGACTTTAATTCGGAATTTCACCGCTCAATTGGCTACCCTCAACAATGCCAATGAGCCCTACCCTACTTCTTTGCGAGGAATCAACTGGATTAAATTTATCTGTAAATATCAAATTCAGGACAAAGCCATCGACCAAAGTTTATATAGTCAGTATTGCCTTTTAAGCACGCACATAGAATATCATTTATTGGGAAACCACTTATTGGAAAATGCTTTTTCATTGTATATCGGTGGTGTGTATTTTAAAGATGAAAAGCTTAAAAACAAAGGGTTTTCATTGATCTCTCAAGAATTGAAAGAACAAATTTTAATGGATGGAGGACACTTTGAGTTGAGTCCGATGTATCATCAAATCATCCTCACGCGATTGCTTGATTGCTATAACTTTTCAAACAACAACAATGAAAAACAGCTATTGAAATCTTACGCAACCAAAATGCTGGCATGGCTCAACACCATGACCATGAGTAATGGCGATATTCCTTTGTTGAATGATTCAGCAAAAAATATTGCCCCCACTTCTCAGGAGATCTTTGCTTATGCCAATCGCTTGAATTTACCAATAGGAGCCGCTGAACTTTCAGATTCCGGTTATAGAAAATGGAATATTGATGGCGCTGAACTCATTATGGATATTGGTAAAATCGGTCCTGATTATATTCCTGGTCACGCCCATGCCGATATCTTTAATTTTGTATTGTATGATCAACAAGCCATTATCATTGATTCGGGAATTTCCACTTATGAAAAAAATCAGCAACGGGAAAAAGAACGTTCAACAGCAAGTCACAATACTGTAGTGGTGAATGGAAGAAATCAGGTAGATACGTGGGGTGGATTCAGAGTTGGCAAAAGATGCGAAATAGTTATAGATCTTGATCAAAAAAATGAAATTGAAGCACATCATAACGGATATAAAGGTTGCATACATTACCGAAGCTGGAAAAAAATAAATGACATTGAATTTATTATTCACGATGAACTGGAGGGAAAAACTTCGAAAGGCACATTTCACCTGCATTTTCACCCCTCTGTTACTGTTCATCACAATAACAATATCTTACAAGCAGGCAATTGGAAAATAACCTTCGCTAAGGTAAAAACCCTATATTTGCAAAAGTACACCCTGGCAGAAGAATTTAATAAATTACAGGAAGGCACTAAAGCGATAATTGAATTTGACGGCGACTTAACCACTTCTGTTACACGGGCTAAAGAATAGAAATGCGTATTTTATTTATTACAGATAATTTTCCTCCGGAAGTTAACGCTCCTGCTACCCGCACCTACGAGCACTGTATGGAATGGATCAAACAAGGTGTTGAAGTCACTGTAATTACCTGCGCTCCCAATTTTCCAAAAGGCAAAGTTTATCCGGGCTACAAAAATAAAATCCGGCAAGTTGAAAATATTGATGGCATTCGAGTCATTCGGGTTTGGTCGTATATCACCGCCAACGAAGGTTTTGTGAAAAGAATTTTAGATTTCATGAGTTTTGGTTTCAGTGCTTTTTGGGCCGGATTGTTTGTTAAAACCGACATGATCATTGCTACATCACCTCAGTTTTTTACTACTCCAACGGCCTGGCTCTTATCGGTTTTTAAAAGAAAACCCTGGGTGTTTGAAGTCCGTGATTTATGGCCGGAATCCATTAAAGCAGTGAGTGCCATTAAAGAAGACAGCAGAATTTTCAAGATCCTTGAAAAAATGGAAATGTTCTTATATCGCCGGGCAACCATGATCATCACCGTGACCGAAGCTTTTAAAAAAAATATTTCCGGACGGGGAATCGATAAAAAGAAAATTCATGTAGTGAAAAATGGGGCTAATCTTAACTTATTTCAACCCAAAGAAAAATGCCTTGAACTTTTGAAAGAATTGGGATTGCAAGATAAATTCATTGTGGGTTATATCGGAACACATGGAATGGCGCACAAACTAGACTTTTTCCTGGATTTCGCAAAGGAAACTGAAAACGATAATGTTCATTTTTTGTTTTTAGGTGAGGGCGCTGAAAAACAAAATTTGTTGCGCATCGCCAAAGAAAACGGAATCACGAATGTTTTGTTTCTGGATAATGTTGCCAAAGACAGGGTTATTGATTACGTTTCTATTGTTGATGTTGCCTTGGTTCACTTGAAAAAATCAGATACTTTTAAAACCGTTATCCCTTCTAAAATATTTGAATCGGCTGCAATGAGAAAACCCATTCTTCTTGGTGTTGAAGGGGAATCCAAAGAAATTATTGAGAATTTTAATGCCGGTTTGTGTTTCATTCCTGAGGACAAAGAATCCTTTTTAAATTGCCTTTATGAAATGAAAGACGATAAGTTACTTTATGCTGAATTTCAAAAAGGATGTGAAGAATTAGTAAAGGAATTCGACCGCGTTAAACTGGCTGAAAAAATGCTGACTTACCTTAAAGAACTCAACTAAATTTTTCTATTTTCCATTTGCCTTTCACTTTATTTTTATTACAATCTTTATTTTGATATTTTTGCAGCAATAAACGGAAGCTATGTTATCGAACGTTGAATTAGTTTTTTTATCTTCTCTGGTTGCTTTTCTAATTTGCTTTTTTTCCATTCCTTCTATTATTAACGTAGCTAAATTGAAGCATCTGTTTGATGAACCTGATGAACGGAAATCCCATACTACAAAAATACCTACCCTGGGCGGATTGGCAATATTTGCAGGACTTGTAGTATCGCTATGCATTTTCCCCGATGTTAGCTTTCCTGAGAGACGCTTTATTATTTGTGCAATTGTTATTGTGTTTTTCATCGGTATAAAAGATGACATCATTGTGATTGCTCCTTTAAAGAAAATGCTTGGACAAATAATCGCCGTTTTTATTGTTGTTGTTTTAGGTAAAGTTCGTTTAACCGGTTTTTATGGTTTTCTGGGAATTGGAGAAATAAACGAATATTTAAGTATAGGACTTTCTGTATTTACTATGCTCGTGATCATGAATGGATTTAATCTCATTGACGGAATTGATACTTTATCGGCTTCTGTTGGTATTGTTATTTTATCGGTTTTAGGTTGTTGGTTTTTTGTAAGCGGCTACCATCACAATTGGGCTGTATTAGCATTTATCACATTGTCGGTTTTACTCGCATTTTTATATTATAATATCAGTCCGGCCAAAATTTTTATGGGTGACACCGGCTCATTGATTACAGGATTGGTAATAGGTATTCTTACCATTAAGTTCATTGATATTAATTCTATTCTGCAAGGAGAATTTACCCGCTATCAATACAATTCGGTTCCAATTGTGGCATTCGGGATATTAATAGTTCCTTTATTTGATACTTTAAGAGTTTTTACATTGAGGATTTTTAATGGGAAATCCCCTTTTCACCCTGATCAAAATCACATTCACCATCGTTTATTGGCTTTAGGGTTCACTCATATTAAATCCACTACTATCCTAGTAGTTGTCAATTTATTTATAATAGGGTTAGTGATAATTCTTCAAAGCTATATCGGTGCCATTTGGATGTTTTTAATTATTATCACCTTATGCAGTTTCCTGGCCTATCTTCCGTCCTTGATATTAAAAAAAAATAGAACTTCCCAATCTCTTTCAGATATACTTTAATGAAAGCAAAAGTCTTTAGTTTATTTTTAATAGTCTTTCAACTAAGTATTGTGTCTAGCTCTTTTTCACAGGTAAATTTTGCTTTAAATCACCAATTAAATGAGTTGATAGAAAAAGATCTTAATAGATTGGATCAAAACACCCACACCTCCTTTCGCCCATTTATTTATCAAACCGTAGAAAAGAATGTTAATTTAGATTCGATCTACGGTCAATTCAAAAGAGAAAACACCCCAAATACATTAGGAAAAACATGGTGGGGCAAAGCATTAAACTGGACGAGCAGAAAGGTCTTCGATGAAGATTTAGTTGCCATTTCAAAAAAAGATGATTTTAAATTTACCATCAATCCTCTTTTTGACTTTGCTTACGGATCCACGGTTAACGGGCAAAATAAAACTTTCACTAATACACGAGGTTTTATAGTAGAAGGACAAATTGGAAAGAATTTTTATTTTTCTTCCAGCTATCTTGAAACGCAAGCACAATTTCTTCCTTATATAGATCAGTTCATTAATAATGCTAATGCGGTAATACCGGGACAAGGAAGAGCAAAACCATTTAAGGATACGGTGGGCTATGATTTCAATCGTGCCAATGGATTAATTTCTTATAGTCCGAACAAACATTTTAATTTCCAACTGGGTCATGACAAGCTATTTATCGGTGACGGATACCGTTCTTTATTGCTCTCCGATAATTCTTTCAATTATCCTTTTGTAAAAATAACAACGAAATTCTGGAACATAGAATATACGAACCTTTACACACAATTTGGACAAGTTGGATTTGGCGGACAGCAAGATGGATTGATACCAAAAAAATTCGGCAATTTTCATTACCTGAGCTGGAACGTCACCAAAAGGTTCAACTTTAGTTTTTTTGAAGCCATTATCTCCAACGCTTCCAACAATAGATCTTATGAGATTCAATATCTCAACCCTGTGATTTTTTTACGTCCGGTTGAATTTAATAATGGATCTCCCGATAATTCATTGATGGGCTTTACTTCCAAATTTAAATTGAATAATAAAAGTTATTTATATGGTCAATTGTTGATTGATGAATTTAATCTTGAAAAGCTAAAAGAAGCACCGGGATGGTGGGGAAATAAATGGGGATTGCAACTGGGAATGAAAACATTTGATTTGTTTAAAATTAAAAACCTGAATTTGCAGCTGGAAGCAAATGCTGTAAGACCCTACACTTATTCACATACAGGCGATTCAGCTACTGCTAAATATTCGTCAAGCAATTACACCAATTACAATCAGGCGCTTGGTGATCCGTTGGGATCAAATTTTGTTGAAGGCTTGGTTTTTCTCAATTATCATTACAAACGTTTTTTTATCGAATCACGCATCAGCTATGCTGTGTACGGTACAGATACAGCAGGACTTAATTTTGGGCAAAATGTTAACTTGAGCTATAATTACAATCGCGCTATAATTTTACCAAACAATCCTGAGTTTGGCTATCAAATCGGAGAAGGATTAAGAAATACTTTGTTGTACACTGATGTCAAAGTAGCGTATCTTGTAAATCCTAAAACAAATTTAAGACTGGAAGTGGGTTGGATGACCCGTGAACATTCCACTCCTCTTGGTACAGATAATGTAAATTATATTTATTTCGGATTGCGCAGTGCTTTATTCAATTACTATTATGACTTCTAAAGTTAAAAAAGTAAACACTAAACAATTTATTAATACTTTTGTCGAAACTTTGCACCCTTGTTAGCCGAAAAAGCCCAAATACCATCTTCATCCCCGCTAATACTGTCGAAGGTTTCCTCGTATATTCAATTTTCTAAATTCCGCCTCGCTTCGTTAGTTGTTTTCTCTGCTGTGATCACTTACATAGTTGCTGCTAAAGGGGAATATAACGGTATGCAAATACTGTGGCTGACTTTGGGCGGTTTCTTAGTAACTGCTGCTTCTAACGGATACAATCAGGTAATTGAAAAAGATTTGGACAAGCTCATGGAACGCACTAAAAACCGACCGCTTCCATTGGGCAAAATGAGTGTTCCGGAAGGGATCATTGTTGCGTCCATTATGGGCATCAGCGGAATTTATATTTTGGCGCACTTCTTTAATCTGCTTACAGGTTTACTTGGTTTTATTGCCCTAATACTTTATGCTTTAGTATATACTCCATTGAAAAGAAAAACTCCTTTTGCTGTATTTGTAGGAGCTTTCCCCGGAGCTATGCCTCCACTCATCGGATGGGTAGCCGCTTCAGGAGTAATTGATGTATCGGGATTGACGGTGTTTGCCGTGCAATTCATGTGGCAGTTTCCTCACTTCTGGGCCATTGCATGGCGTCTGCAGGATGAATATACCAAAGCAGGATTCAAAATGCTTCCATCGCCTGGCGGACGCGATAAAGCCAGTGCCTTTCAAATATTACTTTATGCTTTGTTCCTGATTCCCGTAAGTTTATTACCCGCTGCCTTCATGCTCTCCGGAATTTTTTATACCATTGTGGCAATCATTGCCGGAAGTCTTTTTGCTTTTCAGGCCTATACCTTATATAAGAAATTGGACGTTGCTTCAGCCACAAAGCTGATGTTCGGATCTTTTCTTTATTTACCCGTTGTGCAAATTGCTTTACTCATTGATTACTATTTATAATGGCTAGAATCTCCCAAAGCGAACGAGAAGAAATTAACAAAAAGGTTTACAAACCTTTGATGTGGATTGCTATTGCATCTATCGTGATGCTCTTTGCGGGCTTTAGCAGTGGGTATATTGTTTCAAAAGCAGACTCTGTCTGGCTAAAAATTATTCTGCCTGATGAGTTTATGATCAGCTCTGTTATTATCGTATTGAGCAGCATTACTTTCTTTATCGGTCAGCGCTGTGTTTCAAAAAATAAAATGAACGCCGCTAAACTATTTGTAGGACTTACACTTGTTTTAGGTATTCTTTTCATTGACTATCAAATGAAAGGATTTCATAAACTCAACGAAAAAGGATCTTTTTTTTCCAACGGTAAAGTAGCTATGGTAATTGATAAAGGAGAATACGGAAAAGATTATTTATTGGTGAAAAACGGAATTGAACTCGCAGAAAAAGACGGAAAATTCTATGATCCGATGGATGCAGGCTTTTTAAAACCCATAGAAAATTTAGATTTTGAGAAGGCCAATCGTTCAGCTTCCTATATTTTTGCTTTAACCGGAATTCATATTGCACATTTAATTGGGGGAATTCTTTCTCTTTTGTTCGTGTTTATCAAGACCTTACGTGGAAAATACACTCCGGAAAATTATTTAGGAATGCAAGTAAGTTCGATTTATTGGCATTTTTTAGATTTTTTGTGGTTATATTTGTTCGCATTTTTAACATTTTTTTAAATCTTAGTTATGTCATCAGAAGCGTCAAAAGCTATTGAGCCCAAAGTTCTCTGGGGAGGCAAAGTTTCTCCATTCAGTGTTAGTTACGGAAAATTAATGATGTGGATATTCCTGGTATCCGATGCCCTTACCTTTGGTGGGTTATTGGTTTCCCTGGGTTTTGCGCGTCATGCAGCCGTTACAAAAGGATTTGCGTGGCCATCGTCAGAGCAGGTATTTACTCACTTTCCTTTTACTCACGCACATCTTCCGCTACTTTATGTAGCCTTCATGACTTTCGTCTTGATTATTTCTTCCGTTACTATGGTTCTGGCTGTTGAAGCCGGTCACCGAATGGATAAGAAAAAAGTGGCATTCTGGTTAGCATTGACAGTAGTAGGTGGTTTGATCTTTCTTTTTTCTCAGGTTTGGGAATGGAGCACTTTCATTGCCGGACCGGATGGTGATATTAGTACATGGGCTGATAATGCAACCTTAAAACAAAATTTCTTTCTGCCATTGTCCACTCATGACGGGCATGCCATTTTAGGAATGGAAGGACCTCAGGCTTATGCCATGTTCTTCTTCTTCATCACGGGTTTCCATGGTTTCCACGTATTTACGGGAGTTGTTTTTAACTTCATTATATTATTAAATGTACTGGGAGGTACTTATGAAAAACGTGGTCACTATGAAATGGTTGAAAAAGTAGGTTTATACTGGCACTTTATCGACTTGGTTTGGGTTTTCGTATTCACCTTCTATTACTTGGTTTAATTATTAACTGTAAAATATCTGCTTTATGGAAAGAGATGACATTATAGAATATTCATTACACGCTCACCACTCTGAAGAAGAAGGCGCGAAGCTTAGAAAGAAAATTTATTTCGTTACAGTATTATTGTCTGTAATAACCATCATTGAAGTTTTGGTAGGAGTATTCATCTCGCGCTCTGCCCATGAAGGGACTGCGCTCTGGGAGAGTATAAAAATCGGATACATCATCCTTACTTTAATTAAAGCCGGATACATTGTATTGGTGTTCATGCATTTGGGTGACGAGCGCAAACATTTCAAATGGATGATTTTAGCTCCCTACATTATGTTCCTTTTATATCTGATATTTATTGCTTTATATGAAGCAGTTTCTACCGGGCATGAAATGATAATGTAATGGAAATATCGGGTTCCAGAAAAAGAATTTTATTTATCGGATTATTTGTAGTGCCATTCTTAATTGCAATGGCACTCATTTTTTACGGCAAGGGCATGGGACAACTTCCTAAATATTTTGCGGAAGAAAAAGTAGATAAAAATGGCGACAAGATTAAAGGATATTATTCTGCTCCCTTGGAAAAATTCTCAAGTGCCTTCAATGATTCTTTACAATCCATGTCGGATTCAACAACCTATGTTATTTCTTTTTTTCCTGATTCATTAAAAGACCGATGGAACAAGCATTTATTATACATCGAACGCATATTGGTACAGCACAAAGGTGCACGCGTTGCTTCATTTTTTGAAGAAGATTCTTCAGGTAAAATAACCTGGCCCACTGCGGATCCTCAGAAATTTATTGCAGCTCAACCTTTATGGCAGACTTTTAAAGTCCCAAAATCATCATGGGATAAGCTATATAACGATTTTAAAATTTCACATAATGAAATTGATAGCATGCTGTATTTCCCTCCTTACGTCATCATCGATAAACAAAGAAGAATTCGCTCTATGGTTCCTGTAACAGGACTGAAAGATGTGAAAGAAATCACCGGTCGACTCAAGCGCTTAAACAACGAATATGCTGCTATTAAAAAAACAATTGAACAGAAATAAATGTGGCTGGCAGTTGTGCGTATTATCTTTTACGCTATTGTTGTTAGCTTGCCATTCTGAGGAAAAAGAAGATTTTAAAATCAACTATGAAAACACTGGAACAAATCCGCCCATTTTAGGAGAAATAGATTTCGATTCTATTTCCGGAGATACCATTTACCACAAGATTCCGAATTTTTCATTTATTAATCAAGACAATAAAATAACCAGCAGCGATTCTTTAAAAGGCAAAATTTATGTAGCCGATTTTTTCTTTACTGCCTGTCCGGGCATTTGTCCTTTAATGACCAAACAACTCTCCAGAGTTCAAAAAGAATTTGCCGATGACGGGGTGCTGAAAATTATTTCTTTTACTGTTGATCCCGAAAAAGACAAAAGTGAAGTATTAAAACAATACTCCATAAAAAACGGTGCAAACAACGATCAATGGAGTTTTTGCACTGGGGAAAAACAAAAAATTTACCATCTTGGACAAAAAGGATTTTTATTGGTAGAACCGGAATACCGTAATGACACTATAGATTTTTTGCACAGCGATAAACTCGTTCTTATAGATCCTTTAAGCAGAATCCGGGGATTTTATTCCGGAACCGATTCATCAGAAGTAAATCAATTGATCAACGACATTAAACTTTTAAAAAATGAAGGCAAATAAAAATATTGAAAGAGCAATCTGGATCTTTACAGGAGTGGTTTTTGCACTCGTATTGACACTCCACGAAATTCAAAAGGCAGCTATTGACGTACCTTTCACCAAGAATCTCCCTAAATTAAATGCTACGCTGAATGGAACCTGTTTTATTCTTCTGATCTTTTCGTTACTAATGATCAAACAAAAGAAAATTGCAATGCATCAACGGCTCAATACACTGGCAATGATATTATCCGTTGTGTTTTTACTTTCGTATGTGGCTTACCATATGTTTAATGCCGACACCAAATATCTTGGGGAACATCCCGGCTTATATTATTTCATTCTTTTTTCTCACATTACCCTTGCAGCCGTTTCTCTTCCAATGATTTTATTTTCCTACTACCGCGGGATCACCAACGATATCCAAAACCATAAAAAACTGGTGCGCTGGACCTATCCTATATGGCTCTATGTAACGCTAAGCGGTGTATTGGTTTATGTTTTCCTTGCTCCGTATTATTGATTAATTTTACTTCGTGAAAAAAAGATTAATCATAGTATTTCTTTTTCTGCTCTCCACTACTACCAGCTTGTATTCACAGTGCTCGCAATGCAAAGCTGTAGCGGAATCAGGGTTGAAAAACGGAAGTAATCTTTCCGACATTGACCAATCCTACGGAAGAGGCATCAATTCAGGTATTTTAGTATTGGCCATTGTTCCCTATGTTATTTTAGCGGGAATCGTGTGGATTTTTTTTCGAAAAAAAATTAAAGAAAAATTGAATTCTTTTTTACATCGAAATTAGTTTTTCATTACATTTGTGTCATTCGTTCTTTAAACATTGCTTATTAAGAAAGGTGGAGGGACTGGCCCTATGAAACCTTGGCAACCACCCCGTTTATCGGGACAGGTGCTAATTCCAACCCTGCAGAGGGCAAAATAAGAAACGTAAATTGTAAAAAGATTTATCTATATAAACTTATGCGCCCTTCTTGAAAAATTCAGGAAGGGTTTTTTGTTTTTTAGTGATTTGTAAAATATGAACAAACCGGACGTCAGAGAAGTATTGAAAGAACGCATCCTTGTGCTGGATGGCGCAATGGGAAGCTTGATTCAAACCTATAATCTTACAGAAGAAGATTTCAGGGGCGAAAAATTTAAGGATCATCCGCATTCCCTCAAAGGGAACAATGATCTGGTGGGCATTTCACGCCCTGATGTATTGAAAGAAATTCACTGCCTCTATTTAGAAGCAGGGGCCGATATTTTAGAAACCAACACTTTCAGCGGCACTACTATCGCTCAGGCCGATTATCATTTGGAATATGCCGTACACGACATTAATTTTTATTCTGCGAAAATAGCCAAAGAAGCAGCCGATGAATATACCGCTAAAAACCCTGCCAAACCAAGATATGTGGCAGGTTCCATCGGTCCAACTAACAGAACCGCTTCTATGTCGCCCGATGTAAATGATCCGGGCTACCGCGCTGTTACTTTTGATCAGCTGGTTGTCGCTTACTCCGAACAGGTGAAAGCTTTGATCGAAGGTGGTGTTGACATCCTTTTGGTGGAAACTATTTTTGATACCCTCAACGCAAAAGCCGCTATGGTAGCCATCAGCAACGTTCAGGAAGAATTGGGAACCAATCTTCCCGTGATGATTTCGGGCACTATTACCGATGCCAGCGGAAGAACTTTATCGGGACAAACCGCAGAAGCTTTTTTAACTTCCGTATCACACATGGATTTATTGAGCGTTGGTTTCAACTGCGCACTGGGCGCCGATTTGATGAGACCTTACCTGGAGGTTTTATCCAACAATACTTCCTTTGGTGTAAGTGCTCACCCTAACGCGGGCTTGCCAAACGAAATGGGCGAATACGACGAAACTCCTTCCGATATGCAAAAACAAATCATTGGGTTTTTAGACAGGGGTTTGGTAAACATCATCGGTGGTTGCTGCGGAACAACACCCGCACACATCAAAGCAATTGCCGAAGCTGCCGCGAAATACAAACCGAGAAAAAAGATTAATCTTCAATTAGAAACTGTTTAATATGCCTTTGCATCCTGATTATCCCGGCGACTATAAATACAAATGGAACAACTATCCGCCACTGCGCTTAAGCGGATTGGAGCCATTGGTTGTTACTCCCGAAACCAACTTCGTGAACATCGGTGAGCGTACTAACGTTACCGGATCCAAAGCTTTTTTGCGCCTGATCAAAGAAGAAAAATTTGACGAAGCCCTCGTTGTTGCCCGCGAACAGGTGGAAGGCGGCGCGCAAGTCATCGACATCAACATGGACGAAGGGATGATTGATGGTGTTGAATCCATGAAACGCTTTTTGAACCTCATCGCTGCAGAGCCCGATATTGCCAAGGTTCCCATTATGATAGATTCTTCCAAATGGGAAATCATTGAAGAAGGATTGAAATGCGTACAGGGAAAATGTATTGTAAATTCCATCTCGCTCAAGGTGGGTGAAGAACGATTCATCTGGGAAGCGAAACAGGTTAAAAAGTACGGTGCTGCCGTGATTGTCATGGCTTTTGATGAAGTGGGACAAGCCGATAATTACCAAAGAAGAATTGAAATTGTAAAACGATCTTATGACTTGCTGGTGGGCCCGAAAGTGAATTTCGCTCCGCAGGACATCATCTTCGACTTGAATATTTTCCCTGTTGCCACAGGGATGGAAGAGCACAGAAAAAATGCCGTGGATTTCTTCCAGGCTACCCGCTGGGTACGTGAAAACCTGCCCGCTGCGCACGTGAGCGGTGGTGTAAGTAACGTGTCTTTCTCCTTCCGCGGAAATAATCCGATGCGTGAAGCCATTCACTCGGCTTTTCTTTTTCATGCGATTAAAGAAGGCATGGACATGGGCATCGTGAATCCTGCAATGCTGGAGGTTTACGACGATATTGATAAAAATTTACTGGAACGTGTTGAAGACGTTTTACTCGACAGGAGAGACGATGCTACCGAACGTTTACTGGAATTTGCCGAATCGGTAAAAGGAGGAGTAAAAGAGAAAAAAGCGGATGACGCATGGAGAAACGAAACCGTTGAAAAACGTTTGGAACATGCCTTGGTAAAAGGGATTGCCGACTTTGTGGAAATTGATGTGGAAGAAGCACGTCACAAATATGCACGTCCGCTACACATTATTGAGGGCCCCTTAATGGATGGAATGAACGTGGTTGGAGATTTGTTCGGAAGCGGAAAAATGTTTTTGCCTCAGGTGGTGAAAAGTGCGCGCGTAATGAAAAAAGCCGTGGCTTATTTACTTCCTTTCCTTGAAGCCGATAAAGCCGAAGGAACCAATACCTCTGCCGGAAAAGTACTACTGGCAACGGTGAAAGGTGATGTTCACGACATCGGTAAAAATATCGTGGGCGTGGTTTTGGCCTGTAACAACTATGAAATCATCGATCTCGGTGTGATGATTCCTTGTGATAAAATTCTTTCGGAAGCGAAAAAACACAACGTAGATATTATCGGCCTTAGCGGATTGATTACTCCTTCTTTGGATGAAATGGTGTATGTAGCCAAAGAAATGGAACGCGAAGGATTTAAAATTCCTTTATTGATTGGCGGTGCCACCACTTCTAAAGTTCACACTGCCGTTAAAATTGATCAGCATTATACCGGGAATCAAGCAGTTCATGTACTGGATGCATCGCGTGCGGTAACCGTTGCCAACTCTTTGCTGGGCGACAACAAAGCACAATACATTGAAGATGTTCAGGCCGAATACGAGCGCATGCGCGTGAATCACGCGAAGAAAAAAGCGCAGAAAGATACCATCACCATTACAGAAGCACAGGCCAACCACTTTCCTATCGAATGGAAAGCGAGTGATATCGTAAAACCAAAATTCCTCGGCGTTAAAACCATCACCGATGTTAAACTGGAAGAAATTGTTCCTTACATCGACTGGACTCCTTTCTTCCAAACCTGGGAACTCCACGGAAAATTTCCTAAAATTTTAGAAGATAAAGTAGTAGGTGCAGAAGCAACTACCGTTTACAACGATGCTCAAAAAATGTTGAAGCAGATTGTAAAAGAAAAATGGCTCACTAACAAAGCGGTAATTGGCTTATGGCCTGCCAATGCTGTGGGTGATGACATTGAATTATACACCGATG
>Ga0206974_1132_pt1 | contig 16530 bp, 16 predicted proteins | sample Alteio_BWOrgHeat_84_FD_152920 | JGI IMG/M metagenome (GOLD analysis project Ga0206974, IMG submission 152920) | Enriched cells from forest soil in Barre Woods Harvard Forest LTER site, Petersham, Massachusetts, United States -... | ecosystem: Environmental > Terrestrial > Soil > Temperate forest >... | reverse complement strand
GAAGCTCTCATTATTTTAAAAAGATATTTAAATCATTAAAATGAAACCGGTAGAAAAAATCAATATTGACGGGTTTGAAATTGGAGGTGATCAAACTTTTGTCATTGCCGAAATCGGATCGAACCATAATCAAAGCCTTCCATTTGCATTTGAAAGTATTGATGCTGCAAAAGAATCCGGTGCGAATGCAGTCAAATTCCAATCACTCAATTTAAAAGAATTATATTATGATCCGTCTGATAAAATTATAGCGCTTCATAAAAAAATTGATCTGGAAGAGAGCTGGCATCTCGAGTTAAAAAATTATTGTGATAAAAAACGAATCACTTTTTTTTCGTCACCAACTTATCTTAAATCAGTAGACATTCTCGAAAGTGTAAATGTTTCTCTTTATAAGTTAGCTTCTGCGCAGATCGGCACTTTCCCGCAGATCATAGAAAAAGTAGCTTTGACCGGAAAGCCGGTTATCATGTCGACTGGTTTGGTTAGTTACGGAGAATTGGAAAGTGTTGTAAATATCTTTAACAGATCAGGTAACAACAAATACATCATTCTTCACTGTAACAGTATCTATCCCACACCTTTTGACATGGTCGCATTGGATCTGATGGAAACATATTCTAAAATGTTTGGCTGTATAACAGGCTTTTCCGATCATACCGATGGAATAGCCGTTGCATTGGCAGCAGTTTCACTTGGAGCAAAGGTCATTGAAAAGCATTTTGTTTTGGATAAAAATATTCCTTCACCTGATGCCGCATCTTCAATTGAACCAAAAGAATTTAAAGAATTAGTTTCAGGAATAAGAGCGGTTGAAAAATCAACGAAGAAAAATTTCAGAACAGAAATTTATCCTGAAGAACAATCATTCAAGGATATTATTCTCTATCGGTTGATCTTAAAGGAGAATAAGAAAAAAGGAGAGATCGTTACAAAAGATGATTTTAACTATCTGAGAAGTGCTAAGGGAATTGATTGCCGCATGGAAAATACATTGTCAGGTAAGAAATATGCAAAAGATATTTTAAAAGGAACGCTATTGGAAAATAAAGATATTGAATAACTAAATTACAATTCAGAAATATCTTATGTCAAAAAGAAAAGCACTTGTTATAAATATTGGTTGGGAACAGGAACCATTGGTCAACAGCTTATTTGAGCATGGCTATGAAGTATATGCAGTTCATTACAACGATCAGTATGATCGGTCCTTTTCGTTCAAAGAAGTTTTTATCTCTGAGTTAAGAGACCTCTCAAAGATCCTTGCATTTGCAAAAAGAATCCAACCCGACATTGTAATTTCAGATCAATGTGATTATTCTCATTTTGCACAGGCGGTGATATCAGAGGCATTATCACTTCCTGGCCCCACAATAAAACAAGCCCAGGTTTCTTCCAATAAATATATCCAGAGAAGTATTTCAAAAGAAACAGGAATTCGTATTCCTGATTTTAAATTGGCGCAATGTATAGATGATGTTAAAAGTTTTATAGCACAGGTTGGACTTCCGGTTATTTTAAAACCGGTAGATAACAGAGGCAGCTTCGGTGTTGTTAAAATTGAAAGTGAAAATGAGATTTTATCTGCATATATAACCTCACTTTGCAACAGCCACTCGCGTCTTATTCTTGCTGAAAAATTTATCGAAGGATTTGAAATAACTGTTGACGGGTATTGCTTCAATAAAGTTCCAACCTCTCTCTCTCTTGCAAAAAAAGGCAAAGGTGATCCTAAGGTTCAGGTTTCTCTCGACATAAAATATCCGGGTGAATTGCCTGTTGATCTTTATGCAAAAGCCATGCGGAATAATGAAGAAGTCACTTCAAAACTGGGCTATACTTTTGGAATGACACATTCTGAATATATCGTTCATCCATCGGGTGATATTTATTTAGTGGAATCTGCAAATCGCGGAGGAGGTGTTTTTACTTCAGAAATTATAGTTCCTAATGTTTCAGGCATTGATATTTTACACGCATACATTAATGATGTGAGCGGAAATACATTGTTCCCTTTTCCCGGAAAAATTGAAAACAATGATGTTATTTTGAAATTCTTTTCTTTCAAACCCGGCAAAATAAAATCCATTAAAGGTATTGAAGAAGTGATGTCGGATAAAGATGTACTTAAATTCAGACTCAGTGTAAAAGACGGAGATATTATTCACCCCATCGAAAATGATGCAAACAGGCACGGATTTATTATTGCAAAATCAAATGATTCCGTGAGACAAAAAGCCCAGAGCCTTATCAATAAAATTGAAGTCATTTATGAATCCTAAAAAATAAAAACATGAACACTGAATTAAAAAAACGAATGATCGAATTGATCAAAAAAAACAGAATATCAAGCGTTGAAGTTGCAGATGCCCTGGGTAAGAGCGGAGTTATAGATGGACCAAAATCTTTGGTCAAAGGAAAATTTGTTGTAGGGGAAGTTCAATATATTTTTGGCCACTCCGAATCAAACTGGCCTATTCATGAGCAGGGTAAGGACATAAAAGATGGAGGAATTCTGTTTGTTGACACATTTGATTGCGGCAACAAAGCAGCATTTGGAGATATCGTTTCCAAATATTTCATTCTTTATAAAAGTATTGACGGAATTGTCGTGAACGGATTATTAAGAGACGTTCATACGTTAACAAAAGAAAGTTACGCGATGTGGTGCACAGGAGTCACCCCATTGGGTTGCTATAATAAAGAAGTGACCCTAACCAAAGAAATAAAAGAAGCTTCAGATAAAAGACGCGAATATCTTGAAGGAGGGATTATGGTTTGTGATGATTCAGGATGTACATTGATTTCAAAGAATTTAATTACCGAAGAAGTATATAAAAAATTAGACTTTATTGAATTGCAGGAAGATATTTGGTTCTATTGCATTGATACATTAAAGTGGTCGACTTATAAAACAATTTGTGAAAAAGCATACCTGAAAGAAAGAAATGTTTTGCCTGAAACAATCAGAAAAAGAATGGAAGAATTTGAATTATAATGGAAAGAAAAACTGAACTTGATTTAAATAAAATATCTGAGAATACCATTAAACGGTATTCGGGAAGATATAAAGAACTCGGGAAAAGTATACGAACTCTTGGCTGGGGAAATAAAGAACAACAAATGCTTCGTTTCGCCAATACACTAAGGGCAGACGATCTTAATGGAAAGGCTGTAATAGATATAGGCTGCGGATTTGGTGATTATTTTGATTTTTTATCGAATGAACGTATTCAACTAAAATCATATACAGGAACAGATATTAATCCTGACTTTATTAATGAAGGAAATAAAACGGTTAAAGAAAAATGTGAATTTATTGAAGCCGACCTGTTAAAAGATGACCTTCTTTTAAAACATAATTCGGGTTGGGATGCAGGTATAATGCTGGGATTACTAAATTATAATTTAGGTTCACCGGATCTTAATTATCAGTATTCAGAAAAAATGATCTCAAACGCATTCAGGTTAGTGAATAACGTTTTGATAGTCGATTTTCTCAGTTCCAAATTATTCGAAGGTTATCCCAAAGAAGATTTTGTTTTTTATCACGATCCGGCAACGATGTTCGATTTTGCTTCCTCGTTAAGTTCAAATACCGTTTTGGTTCATGACTATGAACCTATTCCTCAAAAAGAATTTATGCTCTTTATTTACAAATGAAAGTATTCGATTTTAATATCCATCTTCCGGTTTCTGTTTCACCGGATGTAAATGATCTGATTCTGGAAGACTTTAACATGACAGAAGCACAATTATGTACAGGTTTAAGTACTCATCTGGAACATATCAAAATGAATGACGGTTGCAATTTTCTCTTATTTAATCAAAATCTTTTTGAGAACGATATTCCTGCTTTCAAAACACTTGTCAAAAAACAATTCAGCAGTCATTTATTAACTGCATTATTGGATTTCCGAAGAAACAATTTAGAAGCTTACATAGAACATGCAAAGCTGGCCGGAGCTAATTCGATCATGTTCAACTCATACATTCAAAAAATCACCGGACAGGATTTTGGAGATGTATTGAAAGCATGCCTCTTTGCACAGCAAAACAAAATGTTTATATGCATTGATGGAAGTTATGGAACTTCAAAAATGTACGACTATGATAACCTTCAATTGGCTTGTTATATTTCAGAGTTTATAACTAAAGTTCCTATCGTTATTATTCATAGTGGCGGCTACCGGGTTCTTGAGGCAATGCTTTTAGCGCTTGACAAAAAGAATATTTACCTCGACAGTTCTTTTTCTCTTCATTACTATACAGGTTCTTCTCTCGAAATTGATTTTGCATTTGCATTCAAAAAAATAGGAACTCATCGAATATTGTACGGTTCTGACCACCCCTATGTGAATGCTAAAGATTCTTTACAAACACATTTAAGATTCTTTAGCCAATATCATTTTTCGCAGAAAGAAACAGAGGATATTCTTTTCAACAATTCCCTGCAGCTTATTTCACATTTTGAATAACCTTTTACTATTAACTGAAGCCGGAGAAAATATAGGTTTCGGTCACTTATCCAGATGTTCTTCAATATATCAGTTTGTTAAGGATAAAAACATCACATCTGAGCTGCTTCTTGACTGTTTTGGCGAAACTTTATCTTCAGGAAATTTTACCTCAATGCACTGGCTTCAGGATATTGGTAAGCTGAAAGAATATATCAACAGGTTCAAAAATGTATTGATCGATTCTTACAAAATATCAGAAGAAGATTTAAACTGGTGTATCACTCATTTTGAAAATGTATATATCATTGACGACTATGGGAGGCTGTCATTCGGGAATGTTAAACTGATCATCAATCCGAATATTTTCGGAAGCAACATATCCTATAAAAGCAAATCGGTTGGTGGAGCAGACTATGTTATTTTACGTGAAGCATTTAGAAAATGCAGCGATAAATCTGTCATTAAAACCGAAATATCTTCCATACTGATTACTGTTGGTGGAAGTGATTACAGGCACTTGCTTCCAAAATTAGTTGAGTCATTCAAAAAACTAAATTATCATTTTAACATTATTTGCGGAAACGATACGTATTCCAAGGAGTTATCAAAAAATTTCGGATCGCTTACAAACTTTACGTTCCACGGGTTTCTCAATGATGTTGAAATGAGAGATCTGCTATTGCGATCAGATATTGCTGTTTCTGCTGGAGGTCAAACCCTTCACGAGTTGGCTTTTTTAGGAGTGCCGACTATTGCTATTTGTATTGACAAAGACCAGGAACCCAATATCAACAGCTATTTCAAAGCAGGATTTTTGGATGCTGTTCTTTTCTGGAATCAACCTGATTTATCAGAAACCATAACAGACAAATTACAGAAATTCACTTATCCTATCCGCCAGAATTATTTTAACATCGGCACTGGTCTTATTAACGGCAATGGTGTATTCAACATTTATAAATCTTTGATCGGTTCATGAAAAAATTTCGCACAATAGCCATTGTTACTTCTTCAAACAGTTGGTTCATTCCTTATTCACAAAAACTGAAAGAGGAGCTTGAGGCAATGAATTATTCAGTGACACTTTATCAGAATCACAAAAATATTCAGGAAAAGACAGAGATCGTTTTTCTGCTCAGCTATTTTTCAATTGTCGAAAACAAATTTCTGGAAAAGCATCCTCATACATTTGTTGTACATGAAAGTGATTTACCAAAGGGAAAAGGGTGGGCACCTCTTTTCTGGCAAATATTAGACGGCAAAAAAAATATTCCTGTTACACTTATTGAAGCTTCAGAAAAAGTTGACAGCGGGAAAATTTATCTGAAAGATACAATCAATCTTAATGGCTATGAACTTCATGATGAAATACGGGAATTGCAGGCTAAAGTAACATGCAGTATGTGCATCCGTTTGGTGGAAGAGCATGAACACATCATTCCGGTGGAACAAACCGGAGAAGAAACATTTTATCAAAAAAGAACTCCGGCTGACAGCCAACTTTCCATTAATAAATCGATCAGCGATCAGTTTAACTTACTGCGAATAGTAAGTAATAAGGAATTTCCTGCATTCTTTGAAATAGATGGTTACCGGTATATACTTAAAATAGAAAAGGCAAATGATTGACTATTTAAAAAATAAAAAGATCATGATTGTAGTTGCTCACCCGGATGATGAGTTACTCGGTCTGGGCGCAACAATGAATCGCCTGATTGATGAATGTAACGTTAAGACCCATGTTGTGATTCTCGGTGAGGGAATTACATCACGTGCTGATCAAAGATCTCCTGATAAATGGAAAGAAGAACTGGATATTCATAGAAAAAATATACATAAAGCACAGGCTGCAATCGGATATCATACTGTAAGTATTTATGATCTTCCTGATAACAGATTTGATGCTGTCGATTTATTGGATATCATTAAGATCATTGAAAAAGAAAAAAATGAATTCAAGCCGGAAGTGATCTTTACTCATCACGGAGGAGATCTCAACATTGATCATCGAAGAACTTTTGAAGCAGTAATTACTGCCTGTCGGCCAATGGAACATGAACATGTAAAAACGATCATCACTTTTGAAACACCTTCCGGTACAGAGTGGCAGGCATCAAATGATCCAAGACCTTTCTTGCCGAATTTATTTTTTGAAGTATCAGAAAAAAATATTGCATCAAAGATAAAAGGAATGGAATCCTATGAATTTGAAAAACGGTCTTACCCCCACCCGCGTTCACCTGAAGCATTAAAAATACAGGCACAGCGATGGGGTATTGCCAATGGAAAAAATTATGCTGAAGCATTTACTCTCATAAGAATGATTTCTTAATGCAGATAACTTCCATTAAGAAATTACTTATTCCCGAGTCACTTAATAGTTCATTGAAACATTCAATGAATTATTTTATAACTGCATTTGCAACACAGGGTCTCAGTTTTATTTCAATTCCGATTTTTACCCGGCTTTTCAGTCTTGGCGACTATGGTATCGTAAATATTTTCGGCACTTATGTTTCACTTCTCACACTCATTCTGCCTCTTGGTACAGATTCAATCAGCAGGTATTTTTACGATAAAGATAAAACCGGTACCGATAAGAAAGCATATTTCGGGACTTCAGTAACGGTTTCTTTTTCACTATTATTAATAAGTTTCACTGTAATGCTTATCTTCAGGAATAAAGTTTCCGAGTGGATGTCCTTGCCTGTTAGTGTTCTGGTATTTTTCATACCCTATATTTTTTATAATATTCTTACATCTTATTTCAGTCAGTATAATCAAACACAAGGTTTAACAAAAAAAATTGCAAGCCTGCAAATAACAAAATCATATATATCCTTTCCTCTTGCTGTTTTGTTTGTATGGCTTCTGAGTAAAGAAAGGTATATGGGGATGTTTTACACGGAAGCCGTTTGTGCCAGTATTTTTGGAGCATACATCATTTATTATTTACGCTCACATATTAAACTATGGCATATTACAAAAGAGCACCTCATTTATCTTTATAAAAATTCCATTCCATTTATTCCGTATTTGTTAAGCGGGCAAATCCTTTCCCAGTTCGACAGGGTGATGATCAATAGCTATAACGGATCGAGTGATGCGGGATTATACAGTTTTGCTTATAACATAAGCATGTTACAACTCATGGTCTCAAATGCTGTTTCAAATGGCTGGATGCCGGAATACTACAAACAGATGAATGAGAAAAATTACAAAGGTCATGATGACCAGATCAGGAACCTGTTTCAGTTGATCAGTATTCTTACCTGCTTCCTCATCATGTTCTCTGGTGACCTCGGTCAGATACTTGCCTCAAAATCCTATCATTCCGCTTTGTATCTGATTCCGGTTATCATCATTGGCAATTATTTTCTTGGAATATATCAGGTATACGGAAGAAGCTTTTCTTATTATATGAAAGGCTGGGTAGCTTCAGCAGTGATATTGCTTTCGGGATTGCTTAACATTATACTAAACGCAATCTATATTCCGAAATACGGTTATCAGGCATGTGCATATACAACCTTAATTTCATATTTTTTTCTTTTCCTGGAGACCTGGCTGTGGTCAAAATACATACTGAAAAAACACACCACAAATCCGATGATATTTAAGAAGAGTTTTTTATTCATACTTGTGGTAACATCAACTTTCTATTTTCTCAATTTTCTTGACCTTAAACTTGGCCTGGTATTAATGATATTGTTAAAAGCTGTTGTGTTTCTTATCGAATTACTGCTCTTCTATTATAAATATATTACCGGATTCCTTACTTCAATAAAATCAGGTAATGCCTAAAATAGATACAGCTGTTTTATTTGATTTCGAAAAAAAAATCGCTGAACTTTCCTTCGATGGAATGTCACTGGATGGAAGCCTTACTACTTTTTTGAGAATTGAATTTGTAAGCGGTCAGCCGGAGATATCGTTAAGGTCAAAGCTAAGTGCATTCTACTCTTACTACAGGGTAAAATATTTCGGAGATCCCAATATCGGGAAATATGACATTGCCAATTCGCATATTCAAAAAGGCAACGGGATATTAACTTTTATTTCGGGAAGCAGGCATTTGTTTGAAATAAATTATCCTGTGTTCAAAAAGATGGGAGCCGAAAATATTCATTGTATCATTGATAACAGAACACTGCTTGATCATTTTACAATTAAGCCTGTATTCTATTCCTTTATGAATGAACTTCCGGCTATCAGTTTTACTGAGTGGAGAAATAAGTTTACTCTTATAGAAGCGAAGTTGAATGCAGTCATTCATTCATTCTGCAAAGAACATCATCTTGGAAAATTTTATTTCTTTAAAATAAAAAACCTGCTGTTACTTTATACACAAAGGTTACTCTCATACAGGGTTTTATTAACGCATTTAAATCCTGATTTTATACTGGTTGAACACGACAGGTATATTCTTACCTCCCCGATCATCAACGCTGCAAAAAATTTAAATATCAGAACCTATACTTCCTTACATGGTGTAATAAATGACACACTTGGGTATACACCCATTCTTGCCGATAAATTATTTGCATGGGGCGATATTCAGAAAAAGAAATTAATAACCCTTGGAGCCGAAGAGAACAAAATTATTATTTCCGGTGCAGCTCAATTGCAGAATAAAACGATCATTGCTAAAGAAGATGTACTGATTAAACTTGGTTTGGATGCCGGTGTAAAAATAATATTGCTCGCTACAAATCCTTTAAACGATGATCTTAGAGAAAAATATATTCAGATTTTCTGTGAAGCCGTTACACAATTGCCGCGAAATAAAATAAAAGGTATTGTACGATTACATCCTTCGGAAGACAAGGTGCTTTACGAAAAGTACAAAGAGAAATTTTCTGATATTTTCATTGACACACAAGGTTTCCTTTCTTATGATGAGTCGTTAGCGGTTACCGACATTGTATGCAATTTTAGTTCTGCATACGGAATAGACGCTCTGATAAAAGGTAAACCGGTCATTATAATTAATATCGATGATACATTACTTGCAGTTGGTAAAGAAATGATTGAGAAGGGCAGTATCAAATGGGTAAGTAATTCAGCTCAATTGAAATCAATCCTGGAAGTACTTTTGATTTCTGATCACCATCTTTCTAACTACGAGAACTATCTTTCTGTTTGTAAACACACCTCTAAATTATTCTGTGAAGTTTATGGTGATGATGCAACTGACAACATAATCCATGCAATCCAAAATTATTAATTCTATAGAACAACACTTTTAAATATCTCAGGCATTCAACTTTTCGCATTACCGCAAAACTATTTTACCAATTAAAAATAAACTCACAAAATGAAAAAAAAGATCTACGGCTTTTTATCAAGATTTAATACTTTCAGACGATTATGTATTTACTTCCTGTACAATGAAAATACAATAACCATGCATATGCAGGATTCAATCCGGCATACCTGGATGAAAACTATTTCTGAAGTAGCTACTTCCACTCAACTTATGCTTCAGCACATGGAATCTTATATGATCTGCATGTCTGTTAATGCAACAACAAAAGTTGCAGGTTGTATTGCTGAAGTAGGCGTATTTAAAGGAGGATCTGCAAAACTGATTTGTGAATTCAAAGGTGAAAAAAAATTATACCTCTTTGATACTTTCGAAGGGCTTCCTGAACTGAATACATTTGATTCGCATGATGAATTTTATCAGGGCCAGTTTAATGATACATCAATTGAGGCTGTAAGAAAACTAACTTCTCCGTATAAAAATGTTCACTTAATAAAAGGCTATTTTCCTGACACGGCAGGACCAATAGAAAATGAGAAATTCAGCCTTGTTCATTTAGATGTTGATTTACATGAAACAACTAAAAATGCGTTGGAGTTCTTTTATCCGCGGATGTCAGAAGGCGGCATCATCATATCTCACGATTATATCAATGCGAATGGAGTAAAAAAAGCCTTTGACGATTTTTTTGCAGAAAAACCTGAAACCGTATTGCTCATTTCGGATACGCAATGTATGGTTGTAAAAGTGTGATAAACTAAAAACATAAGAATGAATACGAATTGCCCTGTCTGTGGAAATAATTCTGTAAAATTAGTAAAAGCCTCCGACCATCATTATGGTAATAAAGGAGAATGGACATTTGACAGATGTACAAATCCTGATTGTACACATATTTTTCAAAATCCGATCTTAAACAATGAAGAAGTATCAGGGTTTTACCCGCAGGATTATTACGCATTTGGTCCGTCACACAAATATCAATTCACAGGATATTTTTCAAAACAGCCAAGATTGTATCTTCTTTTTTGCTATTTTAAATATTACAGAAATTATCAGCATTTGAATGTGCCTCATAATTTTTTTTTAGCATCAGTGGGGAAACTTTTTATTAAAAAAACTTTGAATATCGAGTCTCCGTTTTATGTGAAGGATGGTGCAGCAGTTGATTTCGGATCGGGTTCAGGAGATTTTGTTAATTATCTTGAAATATTAGGATGGAATTCCTGCGGGATCGAAATAAGTGCGAAAGCAAGTGAACAGGGACAAAAAGCGGGTTTGAAAATATTAAATGGCTCATCAGAATTACTGGATGATTTTAAAGATCATTTCAATTTTGTTCATTCAAGCCATAGTCTCGAGCATGTTCCTGATGCACGCAATGTGGTACATAAAATCTTTTCAAGTCTGAAGAAAGATGGAATCATCGCAATTGATGTTCCAAATGGAGATTCATTGGCATTTTCCATTTACAAGAGTAGCTATTTTTACTTAGGGGCTCCTGTTCATATAAATATTTTTACAGTAAGATCCATGCGAAAATTACTCAGTGAAACAGGCTTCAAAAAAATCAGGATCAAAACTTACAGTGTATGGCATTCTCAGGCGCGAAGTGTTGCTTCAATGCTATTCAACCCTGATTCTGATTATAATTTTTTTCAATATAAAGGTCCTAAATTATGGATCGGCTATCTTCTTTCTTTTCCCGGGTATTGTTTTTCAATGATCGGAAGGAAAGGAGATTGTTTAGTAGTAACTGCAGTTAAATAACCCAGAATCTTAGAAATATGAAAATGAATATACTAATCACAGGAGGAGCAGGTTTTATCGGCTCTTATGTTTGTAAAGCACTTTTAAAAAACAACCACCATGTAATTGTTCTTGATAATCTTGATCCGCAGATCCACGGTGAAAATGCGTCATGGCCAACATATATGCCGGAAGGAACAGAGAACCATATAGGTGATGTACGCGACAGGGAACTTGTGAGAAAACTGCTTTCCAAATCAGATGCAGTGATACACCTTGCAGCAGCCGTGGGCGTGGGACAATCGATGTATAAAATAGAACATTATTGTTCGGTAAGTGTTATGGGAACGGCTATACTCCTTGAGGAAATTATTCCACTTAAAGACCGGATAAAGAAGATTGTTGTTGCATCCTCAATGTCTATTTATGGAGAAGGATTATACAAGAAACAAAATGGAGAATTCGTAATGAATCCCAAAACACGTTCTGTACAGCAAATGGAATCAGGGAAATGGGAATTGTATGACGAAACCGACAATGAGATGATACCTTTGCCTACTACCGAAGAAAAGCCGTTGAAACCGGAATCTATTTATGCCGTAAACAAAAGAGATCAGGAAGAAATGGTACTTTCATTTGGCAAAGCATATAAAATCCCAAGCGTTGCTTTCCGTATGTTTAATGTGTACGGAGCTTATCAGGCATTGAATAATCCATATACAGGTGTTGCCGCAATTTTCAGCAACAAGTTGTTGAATGATGAACAACCAATGGTTTTTGAAGACGGAAAACAAAGACGTGATTTTGTTCATGCCGAAGATGTTGCAAGAGCATATGTCGCTTCAATTGAAAAAAACGGAGGTGATGGATTAGCAATGAACCTTGGCAGCGGACAAAGTATTTCGATTGCAGAGATCGCAACATCATTAGCCAGGATCTTAAACAAACCTATCGAACCTTTGATCACAAATAAATTCCGTGATGGTGATATCAGAAACTGTTTTTCTGATATCAGCCTGATAAAAGAAAAACTGGGGTGGTCGCCTCAGTGGAAATTTGAAGATGGTGTGAAAACAATGACGGACTGGCTGATTGCAGAAAAAGAAAATGCAAAAAAAACAGACTCATTTGAAGAACTTAAGAAAATGGGTCTTGTAAAATGAGTGCAATCCAAAAAAAAATGGTTGTAGTAAGCCGGACATTCCCTCCTCAGGTTGCAGGAAGTTCTGTTTTACTTTCAAACATGCTGAATGATTACACAGGATCGTTTGAAGCAATCACAGGTTATTATGCAGGTTTGAATTCCGACAAATCATTTATTGCTCCGTGTAATACAAAACAATTCTATTTTAAGAATAAATTATTCAATCTTATTTTCGAAGAATACATTCACTACTTCCGGTTTCTTATCAAATATTTCATAAAAAAGAATTTAAGAAAACAGAAACCTGATGTTGTATTCAATGTTTTTCCTGATGCTGTTTGGTTTGTTGCCACCTATGAGGCTTGCAGCGAGCTGGGTATTCCTTACTTCATTCACATGCATGATTTATGGGAGGAAAATTTCCCCAACACCAATGATCCGATAGGTAAGCTGGGAAGGAAATTTGAACCGCTTATTTTCAAGCATGCACGAAAAGTATTTTGCATGACGGATATGCAACAGGAACATTATGAAGAAAAATATAACATAAAAACTGAACTTCTGCTGCATACTGTTCCGCATCATTTACTGCAGGAACAGCCCAAACCATTTAAAGAAAGCCAAAGCACGGAAAAGATCATTCTGTATTCAGGTAATATAAGTGATGCCATGAACCTGGATGCTATCAGGACCTTTATTGATTGCATCCAATATTTACCTTTTGAGTACAAGATCGTTTTCCTGACGAGTCCGGATACCGAAAGACTTAAAGCTAAAAATATTTATCATGAAAGGATCGAATACAAATGGGTGTCAAAATCAGAGGCCGCGCTGTTACAGCAAAAGGCAGACGTTCTATTTCTTCCTCTGTCATTCAAAAATGGCGCATTGGAAGAGGTAAAGACCGTGTACGCTACAAAAACATTAGACTATCTTTTAGCCGGAAAACCAATCCTTGTATTTTCGCCACCTTTCTCATACCACTCTATTAGTGCAAAAAAAACAGGGTGGGGATATGTAGTGGAAGAAGATAATGCGCTGCTCCTTGCAAATTCAATTATATCTCTTGTAAACCAGACAGAATTAGTTTCCAGTATCACCGGTAATGCTTACAATGAAGCATTGCGAAGAGACTCATTAAAGCAAGCTGGAATTTTACATGATGCTGTTAATTCTATTTAATTTTAAACACAACACAAAATAGAAACAGAAAAAAAAAATATTTTCTTGTTTGCAGGTACTCTTGGAACAGGTGGGACTGAAAAACATTATTATCAGTTATTATCTCATTTGAGCAGAGAGAAATTTTCTATCCATGTTGGAATATTATCTCTTGATCAGACAGGGTTGAAAGAAGCATTTGAGATTCAAACCAACTACTCCCGGTATTTAACAACAGATGTTAAGTACTTTTGCATGGGATATCAGTACCTGAGAAGTGCATTGTCACTGCGTTCATACATGAAGAAAAATAAAATATCGGTTATTTATTCATGCGCATTTGAAACCAATCTGATCACACTTTTTGCAACATTATTTACTGATATAAGAGTAATATGCGGACTTAGAGGGGTTGTACAACTCTCCTCATCAAAAATTTTCTTTGAAAAAATATTCCGCTTAAAATCTGACTATTTTATCGCCAACTCAAAAAAAATTATCGATATCCAACAAAGCGTTTTTCTGCCTAAATCATTCTTTAAAAAACACAGTGTAATATATAATGGTATTGAATCAGAAAACACTAATGCGGTGCTTGATGAACAGATCATTAAAAAAACAGAAAATAAATTTGTGATCGGTTGTATCACACGGTTAAGCCCTGAGAAAGGTGTTATGCATCTGATCAGAGCATTTGATCAGATTCATCTTACTCATCAAAATACCATTCTATTAATAGTAGGTGCAGGTCCTGAAGAATCAATATTGCAGACGGAAGTAAAAAAATTAAACATTTCCGGAAATGTCATCTTCACGGGTAATATCATGAATGCCTCAGTGTATAACAGGCTATTTGATATTTTTGTTATTCCATCGGATGCGGAGAGTTTTCCAAATGCTCTATTGGAAGCCATGTCGTATGGCTGCGCCTGCATTGCTTCCGATGTTGGAGGAATTCCGGAAATCATTAAAGAAAACGAGAATGGTCTTCTATTCAAAGCCGGCTCTGTTAATGATCTTGTAAAAAAGATCAACATACTTATGAGTAGTGAGTTCGGAGATACTCTTAGAAAAACCATCTCGGTGAATGCAAAAAAGACAGTTGTAAATTCATTTTCATTAACAGAAAATATCCATAATTACGAATCTTTATTCTTAAACCAATAACTTGAAAATAAGTATCAGAACTATGTATATTATGGAGGTGATAATAAGTATTATCTCTATTTTGAATTCCAGAAGTTTCGATTTTACGTTTATTGTTAATATCAGTTTTCTGTTGTTCCTGATTTTACATATTTTTATTTCCGTAAAATCAGGAAGGGAAAGTATCTTTAATTATATTTTTCTATTCTCTATGGGGATTTTTAATTACTCGACTCCTGATTCTATTCCACTTTCTCCATCCATCATAATGCTTATTATTTCCATTATCTCTCTCAGTTCTGCCGGAATTAAAAAAGTGCATACAGGTACATTTGTTATTATTTCATTTCTGGTATTGTGTTTCCTCAGCTACAGCTATGCTCCGAAAATTCTTGTAACAAATGATACTGTAACAGGGTTCTTTTCTTCTTTAATATCCATCATTATTTTATCATTAGTTTTAAACAACACAGAAGATATTTATAGGATATGTGTATTGGTTTGCATCGCCATTGGCTTAATCGCATTTGACTATATTATATTGACCTTTATTGGTGGTGATCCTTATAAAGATATTCCTGATTTAATTGATGTTTCAGAAGCTGATATCAGATATGAAAGTCCAATGTTAGGAAATAATTTTTTCGCAATTTTCGGAGCGTCCATACTTTTCTTATTAACACACATTTATTTAACCTTATTTAAAACCACAAAGTACAAATGGATGATTCTGTTCCTCCTCATTATAATGGTAGTTTCCATCCTGCTGACAAAATCCCGTTCCGGTGTTCTTCTGATCTCCGCATCTGTTATTTTTATTTTTATCGGCAGCAGGATTATACAGTTTAAGGGCAAGATCAAATTAATGAGTACATTTCTGGCAGGATGCGTACTTTTCCTGACCACTAACCTGGGGATACTTATTTCTGAACGAATAAATACAGCTTCGGAAGATAGCAGTATTCTGGTGCGAGAAGAAATTCGTGAATCTGCTATTATTGGTATCAAAGAGAAAATTATTTGGGGATGGGGATTGACAACCTTTCAGAAATATTCCGGAAGAGATTTCGAAAAAAATGTCAGTACTCATAATACGTATCTCGAAATCCTTTTCTCAATGGGCATTATAGGATTAATAGGTTTCGCGTTTATCACATTTTATCCCATTTTGTTGTACATGAGAAAAAGAAATTTCATGACAAATACAGAGCAGGATTTTTGCGTTGCATTAATATCAGCAATGATTTGTATTCTAATTGGCGGATGGAATCACGAAGTTTTTTATGAACGCTTCTACTATTTATTTATAACGTTGTTGATGAGTTTTATTTTCACCTTATCAGATTCAAAAACACTGAACGAACCGCTGTCTCCTGAAGGGCTTTTAAATCGCGGATAAAATAAAAAATAATTATTCGTATTCATACAGCTGATTATACTGATCTCATTTAAGAGAGAATGAAAAAAAAAGTCTTCCTGATATTAACGCTCCTGTTTTCATTTTTTATTATCCTCATTTTTTTGGAATGTATTTTCAGATTTCTCGTTCATACATCCGACTCACCTTTCTGTGAATTCGACAAGAAATATGCTGTTCTTAAATA
>Ga0206974_1131_pt1 | contig 16693 bp, 8 predicted proteins | sample Alteio_BWOrgHeat_84_FD_152920 | JGI IMG/M metagenome (GOLD analysis project Ga0206974, IMG submission 152920) | Enriched cells from forest soil in Barre Woods Harvard Forest LTER site, Petersham, Massachusetts, United States -... | ecosystem: Environmental > Terrestrial > Soil > Temperate forest > O... | reverse complement strand
TGGCGGCTATCGCCTGAGGGGCTGGAGGGATGGAGTGTTCGCGACGGCCTTTCTGACGATGCAATTCGTGCGCTGTTTCTCGACGATGAGCAAAATCTCTGGATAGGCATGGTATCTGGTGGGTTGAGTCGTTGGCGCAAAGGGGCATTGGCCCCTTATGGAGCCCCGGAGGGAATGGATGCAACGTACACGGCGAATTTGTTGGCGGATAGCCGTGGCGATCTTTGGATGGGAACGTGGGATAAAGGTCTGTTTCGCAGGCATGAGGGAAAGCTCATGCTGGCAAGTCCTCCAGGGATGCCTAAGGCTACGCCGATTAGGGCGCTAGCTGAAGATCGTAATCATCAGATCTGGGTCGGCACATGGTATGACGGTGTCTATAGATATGACGGCCGCGAATTTCATCATTATCATCTTGGGAACGAGTCGCCGGGGAATGCTGTCAGCGCCATTGTTGCATCCCGAAATGGAGGGTTGTGGATTGGAACCTATATGGGCCTGCAGTATTTTGCATCCGGGGAGCCCACACGCAATGGCAGCGCACAGTTACTTGGCTCCCAGCTAGTAACCTGTTTGCTCGAGGATCACGACGGCTCAGTTTTAGTGGGAACGAGTACGGGGCTCTATCGCGTGCGCGATGGCCACGCGCGTACGATCAATGGACTCGATCATGCATACATTCTCTCGTTGTCAAGCGATAGTGATGGATACATATGGGTAGGGACGAAGCGTGGCGGATTGGCAGCTGTTGTGGAAAACAATCTTAAGTTTGTACCGGCAGGCGCCGGATTTCCTGACTTTCAAGTGAATACGGCAGTAGAAGACAACGACAAGCATTTATGGTTTGGAACTTCGCACGGAATTGTAAGGGCGTCGGTAGCGGATCTGCATGCGCTGGTAAACGAGCGACGCAGTACGATCTCGGTGGTAATTCTGGATAAAGCAGACGGAATGCGCTCCAGCGAATGCAGTGGTCCATCGCTTCCTCTGTCGACACGTATGCCAGACGGAACGCTGTGGTTTGCTACGACGAAGGGCTTCGTGCGCACGACGGACGTGGCGGAGATGCTCGATGGATCAAGGCCTGCTGCGAGAATCATGGGTTGGACGCCCACGATTGATCCGAACTCTGCGGAACTGCTCCCGGCCACATCCAAGAAGATAGTAGAACTGGAGCCAGGACATAGCGATTTATTGCTTTTCTTTCACGCAAAGCTGCTGGCAAATCCTTCGCATCTCGAATTCCGTTACCGATTGACGGGGTATGACTCAACATGGACGATAACACGTGCACACGCTGCACGTTATCGGCATCTACCTCCCGGTAACTACACATTTGAAGTACAGGCGCGGAGAAGCGGGGAGGATTGGTCGACGCCGGTCGCAACCATTGTCGTGAAACAGTCCCCGTTCCTCTATCAAACTTGGTATTTCTACGTGCTTCTTTTTCTGGTAGCGATTGTGGTCATCGTCCAGATCTTCCGCAGAAGATTGCAGTTGATGAAAGGGCGCATTGGCATAGTCCTCGAGGAGCGTAGCCGCATCGCACGTGAGTGTCACGACACGCTGATGGCTGGTTTCGCCGCCGTATCATGGCAGCTTGAGGCCACGGCAAAGCTTTTTCGCGATAGTAACTCGGAAAAGACGCCAGCAGCCATGTCCTGTGAGCTGGCGCGGAATATGGTGACCCATTGTCAAGCGGAAGCTCGGCGCATCATCTGGGATCTGCGCGACACGGATGAAGTAACCAATGTGCTTTCGCACGCGTTGGCACGGACGCTGTCGGCAAACGTGGCTCCTGAGTCGATCGAGACGACCTTTGAAGTTGACGGGGATGAATTGCCCTTGGCGCCGGGATGTGTGCATCACCTAGTCTGTATCGGCCAGGAGGCGGTTTCGAATGCTATCCATCACGCCAACCCACGGCATATCGCAATTCATCTGAAATACGATGACGCGTCGCTGGTTCTCTCCATACGCGATGATGGGTGTGGATTTCAGAGTTCGACTGAAAAAGCAAAGCCCAGTGGGCATTTTGGCATTCCTGTTATGGAAGAACGCGCGCGTAAGCTGGGCGGGATGCTGCAATTGCAGACGTCAGTTGGCGGGGGCACGGAGGTGTTGGTAAATGTGCCCTTCAACCCACTGCTGCAGCCGCTACGCCAAGACCTACACGCGATTCGCTGGATAGGCATATGAAGCAAAGTCGAGTGCTTTTGATAGAAGATCATTTTCTTGCTGGATAGCTTTGCGTTCCGTCTTATCGGAGCATGCGCAGATAAAAATCGTGGGTGAAGCTAGCGATGGAGAGGCGGGTGTTGCGATGTATCGCAGGCTTCGGCCGGATGTCGCGGTAGTAGATCTGCGCTTGCCGCGTATTAGCGGCTTCGATGTGATTGTAATGCTGAAGCGCTAGTTTTCGAATGTGCGCGTTGTTGTTCTCTCAACTTATCAAGGCAGCGAAGATATCTATCGTGCAGTTCAGAGTGGCGCGATGGCCTATCTGGCTAAAGATGCTAGCGGTGAAGCGTACTGACCTATTCAGAGTGTCGGTCACGGGTTGGCTTTCTGCCGCACACAGCTTTAGGCAGGCTGGCGGAGCGAATGGCCGCCGTAGCGTTGATAACGCGTGAGCCAGAGGTGGTTTCGTGCATTACGAAAGGATGCAGCAATCGCGAGATTGCCGAGGAACTGGGAATAGTGAAGAAGACAGTCCGCATTCATGTAAGCGCTGTATCGTAAAAGATGGGAGCTCGTAACCGCACACAGGCCATCATTTTCGCTTTGCAACGTGGCCTCGTACACCTTGATTGATGCCCTCAACTCCGTGATGGAATGATTGTGATGATGCCACAGCTCTCATCTCCAGTAACTTCTAAATAGATTCCTTACGGGTTGCGGTTATCAGCGTGCACGCAACAAGACTCGCCGAGCTGAATATTGCATCCAGCTCGTGATTCAGCAGGCTTCGCTGGATATGGCAATTGCCCTAGAAAATCGACCGGCGTCAGACCGATGACAGCTTTTTCATCTCGTAATCAAATCGTGACATTCAAGAAACATGACCGTGCGCAGTCGCGTAAATTCGCTGGCCGCGCAGGTGAATCATCTTCGATTGCGGCAGTGCAAGAACTCCCTGTATAGCCAGGATTGTCAGGAGACCTCCCGTGAAGAAAACACTCGTTTGTTGTCTCTCGCTCTTGTTGAGCCCTATGTTCCTGTGCTCGCAAGTCGCGAATAACACCTCGATGGTCGGCAACGTTATCGATCCGGCAGGCAGCGCGATCAGCAGCGGCCATGTGGTCGCAGTAGAAGAAAACACCAAGGTGAAGTCGGAGGCGCAGACCAACAGCTCCGGGTATTATGCGATCACATATATTCTGCCCGGCACGTATGACATCACTGTCGAAGTGCAAGGCTTTAAAAAGCTCACGAAGACGGGCGTGATTGTGCCGGTCGATCAGGCGGTGCGCACGGACTTCACGCTGCAGGTGGGTTCGACGGATGCAACTGTGACAGTATCAGCCGATACGCCTCCAATGTCGACCGACGATGCCACGCTGGGCGAAACGATTTCGTCCGATCAGGTGCAGGATCTTCCGGTCCAGGGGCATAACGCGCTGGAGGAGGCAGCTCTGACCTCCAATGTCATTATCGGAAGCAAAACCAGCTACTCCGGTAATCCGCCGGGTGTAGATTTTATCGGCGCGGGACAACGCGAGACGCAAAATGAGCAAACGCTGGATGGCGTCACGATCATGAACAACCTAGGCAACGTGACGGCAACGCGCCCTAGCGCTGACATGGTTTCAGAAGTTCAGATGCAGAGCGGAAACTATACCGCCCAGTATGGCGCTTATCTAGGCGTTCATGTGAACCTGGTGAGCAAGAATGGCACCAATCAGCTTCATGGCACCGCTTACGACTATGTCAAGAACACTGCTCTTGATGCACACAACTTTTTCGATACCCCGGTCCAGGCGAAAACACCGCAAAATTATAACCAGTACGGGTTCGTTGTTGGCGGTCCGGTCCTGATTCCGAAACTCTACAACGGACGCAATAAGACTTTCTTCTTCGGAGCATACGAAAAGATCAACCAAAAGGTGACGACCGCGGGAACGACTACGGTACTAACTCCCGCCATGGAAGGGAACGGGACTGCCTATCCGGGAGAAGGTGACTTCTCGGCGCTAGGCTCGTGGAATTTTGGCACCCTTACTTGTACGCCTCCCGCCGGGGCACCGGCGACCCAGGCCGGGATCTGTATCAAAGATCCCAATACGGGCGCGTACTACGTGAACAACGTAATACCGGCGAGCGAACTCTCCACAGGCACTGCGGCGATCACAAAACTTTATGAGGCGATGGTTCCGCAGCCCAACGTTTCGGGGGTCAACAATAACCTCTTCAACGTGCCTTTTGCCAATACGCTCTTTGTCCGGCAGACACTAGAGCGCGTGGACGAGAACATCGGAGAACGGGTCAAGATTTTTGGACGCTTCCACTGGCAGGATATGACGTATGCAACCGGAAACGAAGTTCCTGTCAGCGCCGGATATGGTCCCACCCATAGCCGCAATTACGTCTTCGGATACACCCATATTCTCAAGCCCAATCTGATTAATGACGCCCGCATTGGCGTGAACACGTTTTTGACGGATGCAGTGAATTACTGGTATGAGAATGGAATCAAAGGGGCCGGCACCGCTCTGGGCATTCCGGGATTCAACTACGACACCACCCAGGGTCAGCCTGGTGTCCCCAACGTCCAGATTGCTTCCGCCGCCGGTATGAACATTGGAAACAACGGCACGAACTGGTTTCAGGACGATCGTGCCGTCGATGCATACGACCAGATCAGCTATACGCACGGCAAGCACAGCATCATGGCGGGTATAGAATTCCGCAAGTTGGAGACAGGACGCATTGCAACCAACGAGTCTCTGGGCGAGTTCAGCTTCGATGGAACAGTGACAGGCTACGGCGCCGCCGATTTTGTTCTTGGCCTTCCTCACACCGTTCAGACTCCGCCTGACAGCATCAAGGGGTCCGTGGCAGAGTGGCGTGATGGCTTCTTCGCGCTGGATAACTGGCAGGTGAGCCCGAAGCTGACCATCAACTACGGACTGCGCTATGACCTGCCCACGGTTCCCTACAGTCTGAACGGATATACGCGCATCATGAATGAGGCCCAGACGGAGCTGCTTCCCGTTTCGTCAGCGACTTCCTCTGCAACCTGGACCCCAGTCCCCGGCCTCAAGTTGGGAAGTGCCACTCACGACAACTGGGGTCCGCGCCTTGGCTTCGCCTATCGTCTCTCAGACAAGACTGTGGTGCGGGGCGGCGGCGGTTTCTTTTACAACGCGAACCAGCTCAACAGCTTCACTCTGCTTACCAGCAATAACTACCCGTTTGGGGCAGTCTTTACCTTTAGCGACGCTCAAGGCACTCCCTCAAACCCCTTGTCGTTTACCAATCCCACGCCTGGCACGGCAAGCGCATCTGCGGTTACCGGAACGTGTGATCCGAAGTGCACCTATGGAAGCGCGGTAACTTATGACCCGAGGAACAAGACGCAGCGCAGCTATCAATGGAACGTCTCCGTGGGCCAGGAGTTGTGGAAGGGAGCGGCGATTGAAGCCCAATATGTGGGCTCGCACGATATCGACCTCGACATCAGCCAATACGACAATGAACCCAACGAATTGGCGCCAGGCGCCGTGTTTAGCCAACCGACCAAGGCAAATGTCAACAGTGCACAGGGAAGCTGCGGCCAGGCAAACTGCCTCGTGCGCCCAAATCAGCTCTTTGGCTCTATCCGCGATTTGAGAAACATTGCCTACTCTCACTACAACGGGTTGAATGTAATCCTGCGTCAACGGATGTCCAACGGATTCTCAGGGCAATTTAGCTACACGTGGGCGCACGATCTGGATATCGCGAGCGACTCAAACGGCGGCGGTACTGCCACGGATCCGTATGATATCCCCTACGATTACGGCAACGCGAACTGGGATATCCGGCATCGCTTCGTGGGTCTCTTCACCTATGCGTTCCCGCCAGTTAAAGGAGTGAGCCGTCTGGTGCAGGAAGCGATCGGCGGATGGCAAATCAACGATGTTCTCAACCTGCAAACAGGCATGCCATTTAACGTAACGCTCGGATATAACAGCGCCGGCTTGAGCCAGGGCACGGAGCGTCCCAGCTGGGTCCACAAGCCATTCTCAACCTGCAACCAGAAAAATGAACTCATTGCTGGTGCCGCGGCGAGCTGCATCAACAGCGATGCGTACACGCTTCCAGTAGCCCAGCAGACTGTGACGACAAGCGGCACTGTATACAACTATGCCTTCGGCAATGTGGCGCGAAACTACCTGCATGGGCCAGGGTTCACGTACGACAACTTTTCGCTTTTCAAGGCTTTCCCCATCACGGAAAGAGCCAAATTTCAACTTCGCGTTGAGGCAGCCAATGTCTTCAATCACCCCAGCGCTTCCAATCCGAATGCAACCTTGAGTGCACAATCAGTGAACAGCACAGCCGTCAGCACCAGCAACTTTGGAACGATTACCAGTGTCCAAACGATTCCCGGAGAGCTTACCGGCGCCCGCGTGGTCTCGCTTGCCGGCAAGTTTATCTTCTGACCACAATCTCTTCGCCACGGCCGCGATTGGTCCGGCCGTGGCATTACCTCATCGCTCGAAAAAAAGTGTGCTGCCAGCTGGTCGGTGCGTTACATTGCCAGAGTTGTAAAAAAACATCTCTCTTCCAGTACGGCCTCTTTCGAGGGCCATTCGATGTATCGGATCATCGAAGAGTATAGTTCGATTGTCGAGACCGTAAAGAAGTTTGGCAGGATTTAAAATCTCGCAAGAGCGATGCAAACGGCGGTGCCGGTCTGAACGAATTGGAGAGATGCGCGATGCCAGAGGAGTACGAACTGAATGCGGTCACGCGCAGGCGATTTCTTGGATGGTCACAAGCCACGCTCGCGGCTGTAAGTGTCGCACCCTGGGCAATTTCGCGTGGAGAGGCGGAGCCGGTAACCGCAGCCGCCGGCGAGGACTACTACGATAAACTCGGCGTGGAAAAGATTGTCAATGCGGCTGGAACCTATACTTATCTGACGGCAGCCGTGATGCCTCCTGAGGTACAAAAAGCGGTCGCCATAGCAGCGTTGCATCCTGTGGTGCTCAGAGATCTACAGAAAGCTTCCAGTGAGTACCTGGCCAAGCAGCTGCGGTGTGAGGGCGCGTTGGTGACATCCGGAGCTTCGGCTGCTCTCACGCTCGCTACCGCAGCATGTATTGCGGCTGCCAATGATGCAAAGCCGGAGCAAATTCCGCAGGAAGTAGGCGGAATGAAAAATGAAGTCATCGTGCAGAAGGCGCATCGCTATGAATACGACCACGCGATGCTGTTGTGCGGCGCCCGGATCGTTGAGATTACCAGTGCTGAAGAGTATCGCAAGGCCTTCACTCCAAAAACGGTGATGACAAACTTCTTCAATGCGGCTGAGAGCGGAGAGATCGATCGCGAAACCTGGCTTAGAATTGCGCACGAGCGAGGTGTGCCGTGCCATCTGGACGCTGCCGCAGATGTGCCTCCTATTGAGAACTTGTGGAAGTACACCGAGATGGGTTTTGATCTCGTGTGTTTTTCTGGTGGCAAAGGAATTCGTGGGCCACAGAATGCAGGTTTGTTACTAGGCAAGAAGAAGCTGATCGATTTAGCAATCGCCAACGACAGCCCAAATTCAGACGCCGTGGGCCGCGGAATGAAAGTCGCGAAGGAGCAGATTGTTGGGATGGTCGCTGCAGTGGATTGGCTCTTGAGCCGCGACGAAGCTGCGGATCAAAAAGAGTACCGGCGAAGGGCCGATCTGATTGCATCAGCGGTGAAAGATATTCCAACGATGAAGAGTGAGGTCTTCATTCCAGAGATTGCGAATCATGTTCCGCATTTAATCTTGGAGTATGATCCAGCGGTGGTGGGAATCACGCCGCTGGAGGTGCAGAAGCGGCTGCAGCAAGGGCGGCCGCGGATCGAATTGAATCCAGCTACGGGTACTACGGGACGGCTTGGGACTCACTCGAATGAGAATACGATTGTTGTAGGCACGTGGATGCTGCAGCCGGGGGAGGCGGAGATTGTAAGCCGCAGGCTGAGGGAGGTGTTGACGCACCCTCGAGCATAAACATCGACACCGTCGAGCTAACCAGACAGGTTTTGCAAGAGACAAGGAGCTATCAGGATGCAAAAGCAGTCGCGCAGGAATCTCTTGAAGAATGCGGCAACAGCAGCGGTGGCAGTTACAGGTGCAGCCGTGGCGACGACCAGTGCGCAGGCAGAGCCACGGGCAGTCGAAAAGAAGTCTTATCCTACGAATCCGAACGCGGATAACGCCAAAGGAGAACCACCTCTTTTTTCAAGCGTCGTTTCCTACGGCAACCTTGTCTTCTTGGCCGGTGTGGGCGCACACTTCAAGGGCACAATCGAGGAGCACACAAAGCACGTGTTGGATGAACTGGAGCAGAACTTGATTCGTGCCGGTTCCTCGATGGACAAAGTGCTGAAAGTGAATGTGTATCTGAACGATATTAACGACTGGGCACGGATGAATACTGTCTATGCGGGACGGTGGGGTAAGGTTCCACCCGTGCGAACGACCGTGGCGCCGGCAGGTGGTATCCCAGGTAACTCATTGGTTGAGATTGATCTCATCGCATACAAGTAGTCTATGCAACTACTTGGAGAAAGCCCTCCGTTCACGCCCTGGTCACGTGATCATGTGACGCAACGTTGATTCTTTACAGCACAACATTGGAGAACCATGTCGAAGATTAGCGCCAGGCTGTGGTCGCGTAGACAGTTGTTGAAGAGCTCAGGAGTGATCTCTGCGGTGGGTGCAGCGGCGTCGCTTGCGCCTACTGCAGCGAGTGCTGCCGCAACCGCAAAAGATGGTCGAGAGATACTCCAAAGGCGAGGCACGGATACAAATAATCTCTTCACAGAGATTGGTGTTCGGCCCATCTTGAATGCCCGAGGGACTTTCACGATCATCAGTGGCTCGCGCTCGTTGCCCGAAGTAAAACAGGCGATGTATGAGGCTTCGTTTTACTTCGTGCATCTGGACGAGATGATGGACGGCATCGGGCAGGAGCTGGGCAAGCTGACCGGAGCGGAATGGGGCATCGCAACGACAGGTTGTGAGGCTGCTATCGCACTAGCAACGGTTGCCTGCATTGCCGGAACGAACATCGAACAGTGCCAGGCACTGCCCTATATCGAAAAGAAGAAAGAAGTCATTATTCCGCTCCACTCGCGCAATCCCTATGATTTCGGCATTCGTATGACGGGCGCCGAGCTTGTTGAAGTGGGGTCAGAAGAGGAGTTGCGTAGCAAGATCTCAGAGCGCACGGCAATGATCTATATTCTCTCGAGCCCAGACGTGGAGAAGGGGCCGTTGGGTATTCCCAACATCTGTGCTATCGCAAAAGAAAAGGGAATTCCGGTATTTGTCGACGCTGCAGCTGAGGAGCCGCTCACGCCCAATATCCATATTCAGCATGGAGCATCACTGGTTGGATACTCGGGCGGCAAGTGCATGCGTGGCCCGCAATCTTCTGGAATGTTGATCGGAGAGAAAGACCTTTGCCGAGCAGCCTATTATCAGGCGGCGCCGCATCATTGTTACGGACGCGCCTTTAAGTGCAGCAAGGAAGAGGCGATGGGATTACTGGCGGCGGTGCGCCAGTGGTACAAGCGCGACCATGATGCAGAACAGAAGCAGTGGCTCTCATGGCTGCAACATATCGAAGGGCGCGTGAAGACACTGCCATCGGTCACAACCGAATATCTGCAGCCGGAAGACCTCTCCAATCGCGCGCCGCGCCTGCGTATTCATTGGGATGCCACTCAGCTGAAGATCACGGGCTCAGAGCTGGCGGCCAAACTGGATGCCGGCACGCCGCGCATTCTTGTAGATGGCGGCTCTGGTATGCGGCCTGACAAGATGGCTAGCTCCATCACGATCATGCCCTACATGATGGGTGCCGGCGAAGAAAGGATTGTGGCAGAGGCAATCTATGAAGGGTTGACCAAGCCTGGGCACTATGAAGACCCGGTTATTCCTGGCGGAGCGCCGTCGCAGATCGACGGGAAATGGGCGGTTACGATTCACTATCTACGCGGTAAGGGTGAGCAGCAATTCGTTTTGTCGCAGTCTGGAAATAAGTTGACCGGAAAGCATCAGGGAGAGCTCTATCAGGCCGATCTGAATGGCGAGGTGCATGCGACGCAGGTTAACTTGCATAGCGTAATGGCCGTGAGCGGGAACTCTATTCCATGGACGTTCAAGGGTGCTATTCAAGGTAATTCGATCTCGGGGACGGTACACATGGGTGAGTACGGTGAGGCGAAGTGGGAGGCCACTCGCGTTTGAGGTAGGTAACCTCACGCGTAGCCATTGAAGTTGCTGGGCGCAGCGCTAGTTGTCTGCCATACCGAAAGATTTCTTGCGTTTCTTGAAGGAGTGACATGCGCTTTTTTGTCTTGAATCGGTACCGTCTGCAGTCCGCATTGGCGGCTTTCCTGATGATTCCGGCGGCATATCTCAATGCACAGACCGGCGCAGATGCGCCGAGACCGACAACCTTGCCAACCTATGATCTGATTCTGCAGGGAGGGCATCTTCTGGATGACAAGAACCATATCGACGGCATCTTTGATGTGGCGATCAAGGAGGGAAAGATCGCCAAAGTCGCGAAGAATATCGCTCCTTCGGATGCATTGAAGACAGTTGATGTAAAGGGGTTGTACGTAACTCCCGGACTGATCGATATTCATGTGCATGTCTACAGCGGAACTGGAGAGCGTGGCTCCTATGCAGGTGACTTGAGCGTGCCTCCAGATGGCTTTACGTTTCGTGTCGGCGTGACCACGGTTGTTGACGCGGGCTGTTCTGGGTGGCGTAATTTCGAGGACTTCAAACAGCGGATCATTGATCGATCAAAGACGCGCGTCTTCGCGATGCTCAATATTGTAGGTTCGGGCATGCGCGGGCCGAAGTTCGAAAACAACACCGCCGATATGGACGGCGCGGCAACGGCAGAGATGGCTCTGAAATATCCCGAGACCATTGTGGGAATCAAGACTGCGCATTTCGCCGGCCCCGAGTGGACTCCCGTAGAGCAGGCCGTGATTGCCGGAACGAGGGCGAATATTCCCGTGATGGTGGATTTCGGAGAAGACCATCCAGAGACACGCCCACTCTACGATTTGCTAACGAAGAAGTTGCGTCCGGGTGATATCTACACGCATATGTATTCAGGCTTGCGGCATGAACAGGATCCTGAGACACAAGGACCAAGCAAGGCGTTTCTTGAAGGAAGAAAGCGCGGGATCTATTTCGACGTGGGGCATGGCGGAGGCAGTTTTAAGTGGTCACTGGCCGTGCCGATGATCAAGGATGGCTTTATTCCCGATTCCATATCGACAGATCTGCATGTAACCAGCATGAACTCAGCGATGAAAGATGAGTTGAACACCGCTGACAAGATTCTGGTGCTTGGGGTGCCGTTGAAAGAAGTAGTAGCAGAGATGACATCGCATCCTGCGAAAGAGATCAAGCACGAAGAGCTTGGGAATCTATCAGAGGGTTCGGTGGCGGATGTGGCTGTCCTGCGCGTTGAGAAAGGCGAGTTTGGCTTTACAGATATGGTGAACCTGCGTCACGACGGATCAGAGAGACTGATCTGTGAGCTTACGGTCAAGGGCGGCAAAGTGGTTTATGACTTGAACGGAATCACTTCCGATCCATGGACAGCAAAACCAGGACAATGGTCAAAAGAGGCGTGGAGATGGACCACATTTGCGCCACGGCACACTTCGGGAACTGAGGCTCACTAGGCCAAAGTGTAGTCGGGTACATTGAAAGACTGTTCAAAGATGAGACGGGGGCGCGAGAGACTTCCCGCCCTTGAAACAGCAGTAACCACTTGTTTTCTGGCACTAATGCGAACGAATTCTCACTGCTGTCGAAGACCTGTTCAACGTCCCTGCCGGCCAACTCCATCTGCATATTGACGATTGTCTTCAAGCCGACAACAACAGGCGCTGCCTCAGCAAGCCTTGTTGCCACTGACAACGCAGTAGGGTCGCAGCAGTCCGTGCTGCTTGCGGGTACAGGTCAGTGAGGCCGTAGGCTGCGCCGAATTAACTCTTCACGCAACGGGAACGTAAGGTCTACGGCGAGGGCGTGGCGGGCCGGAATCTAGAAAGCGATCAGGCTGTTAGGCCCGTGCACGGGCGTTGTGATGAAGCGTCTGACCGGTATCAAGCCGGTCCGCAACCGTTTCCTTATAGGGTTCTTGTGAAATTTGTCTGATACTCGCAGATCTCGACACCAAGATCGCACGCCTCCGGTAAGCCAAAGCTCTACTCGCAGGTGAGCCTGAGAAACGTGGTCCTGACAGGCCGAAGCTAAGTCCCATCCCAACCAAAAGAAGCGCGACCTCAGCCCGGAAGGAGAGGCAAGAATTGCTGCTTCCGTAAAGGCGCGCTGGGCTAAGCGGAAGAAAGCGGAAAAATAACCTCAGTCACTTTCTGAATACCGTTCTCCTCAAGACCCAGTAGCTCCGCTAATGCAGCCCCCGCCGAGTTTCGAGCTATGGTTATCGCGCGTTCGTAATTGCTGCTATCCTTTTCACCTCATCGGAGGTGCCTCTTGAGTCAGCTTCAATTGCGGATATTCGATGGTACACGGCAGCCATTTCATTTGCCTGCAAATTTCCTGGTAACGATTACTGATGGACAGCAAACTCAGCATTTTCGAGATTTCATCAAGGTCAATGAATGTACCTTCGAGCTGCCATTTTTCGACAATGCATTTGACAACTATTCCGTAGTGGTCTTTGTCAAAAGGCTACAGGCAGGCTGGTTTCGTTCCGGTTAGGCTCTCTGACAATGATCCCGTCACTTTGGACATCATGCTGATTTCTGACAATTCCGGCTTCAACTTTGCGGATGCATCCTGGGAGGCCGCGAAGGAGAGGTATCCCATGTTGGGGAGTGACGTTGATGATGCCGCAGGGGCGGCCCGCTATGCTGCTCTAGAGGAAAGTGAGAAGCCTCTTGCGTGCTTTCTGAACATCGCCGAGGCGATGAGTCAGATATCTTTTCCAGACGGTACGGGGCCACTCGATTACATCAAGCAGCTTCGTTGGGATGGTCTTTTCGTTCCTGCGCAAGACCGATTCTTTGCGTGGTGCGATAGGCGTCTCGTCGCGTATGTAAAGGCAGCGGCAGATGCCAAACAGTTTGCGGTTGAGCTGAATCCCGGCTTACTGCATCCGGGGGCAACCTCCAGCTGGAAACAAATTCAATTTGGAGAAGCGAACGTGCAGCTGACCTTCCATGAGGGAGAGTCGACAATCATTGACGGTATTGAATGCACCACGGTCGAGCCCGACATCGACTATTACAAAGACCTTGGCGCGCACGTTTTGCTTGAAGTCATTCCTAACAAAGTCACCAACACTCTCACAGAACCGAGCGAGGTTTATGTACTTCGCTGGATTGCTGCGCAGGCTGCGGGAGTAGCGGAGTTTACCCCGCTTTATACGATCACACCTTAGAAACGCCGTGGCTCTTCCGTCCCCGGAGCATATTCTCCCCGGCATGGATGTCAGCGGAGGGATGGGTATGGTTGACACATAAGTATGCAGTTTCCAATGCCATAATTCAGAGGTATCGCGAAAGTGTTACTTGTGTTTCGCGCGTTCACTCCAACAAGACTATACGGTTCCAAAAGCCGAACGCTTGAACTTTGATCTGTGTTTCCTCGGAGCTTGCGGCGTTTCCGTGTCTCTTGGAATTGGAGCGTTCCAGATGGCGGATGCGGAATTTAAACGCACACTCATTGCGAGAAGCGTTGTCAGGTGCTGATCTTCGCTCCTATGTAGGCCGGAGCGATGCCGTTATGATTGACGAGTACTGCCGTTAGAATAGGAAGCTTGCGAGCTTTGGCTTATTGCTGCCTACACTCGAAGTAAGGTCTATCTGTTCAACGCGAGCTTACTTTGGACCCGAGGAACACTCTGAATGCCCGGCCACAACGAGGTCACATCCAATGCTGCTCTAGTTCGCGAACAACTGAACCGCCTCCTCGCGCATCCCTTGTTCACCAATAGTAAGCGATACCCGGTCTTGCTGGCTTATACGGTAGAACAAGCGTTGCTGGGTAACGCCGGCGAATTAAAAGAGAGAACAATTGGCGTTGAGGCCTTCGGACGTGAGCCAAACTACGATGTGAATCTCGACCCGGTGGTTCGCATGACCGCAGCTGAAGTTCGAAAGAGACTTGTTCAGTACTATTACAGCCACGGCCATGCAGGAGAACTGATCATCGACTTGCCGGTCGGCGCGTATGTTCCGATATTTCGAGAGCCTTTGCCTCAAACCGCAGTTCAAACCGACACCCAGTTGCTCGATGAGTCACACGAGGCATTACCGCAAGATCGAGTAGAGCCGGAAAGTCCCCGTGAGGGATCCGCAAGCCGTACGGTTTCTGTCTGGATACCGGTTGCGATTGCTTTGCTTCTTGCTGGGCTCGTGGGGTTTGGCATAGGCCGTGTAAGACTCCCAGGACGAGCCGCAAGCCCCAACGGCCCCTCAAATCCCAGCGGCCTCTCAAGTATGGACCGCTTTTGGGAGCCAATTACCGCCACTTCCAGCCGAGTTACGTACTGCCTGGGTGTGCCGGCAGACTCCGTCGATCTCCAAAGCAGAACGATCCCCACAGTCCCCGATGGAGAGGGTGGCAGTTTGAATGTTTACGATGTCATCACGCTTGCGCGTTCAATCGCGCCCCTTGTACCGAAAAACGGCGAATTTCGCGTTTTAGCGGGTTCGGAGACGAGCTTCGCTCAATTGCGTGAAGGCCCGTCCGTCATGATTGGCGCTTTTGACAATCCCTGGACGATGCGCATAACCCAGGATTTGCCGATTGGCTTCGAATATGGCAATCACGTTCGCGAGGTAGTAGATCGCAAAGGTGTCCCCAGAAGAATCTGGACGCTTCAATGGCAGGTTCCGATGAAGAGTCTTGCACGGGACTACGCCGTCGTCGCGCGAATTCATGACCAGATATCGGGGCAGCCGGTGATCATCCTGGCAGGTATCCTGGGCGAAGGAACTGAGGCGGCAAGCGAGGTCGTGTCGAATCCTGCATATCTGGACGCGATGTTGCAGAAGGCTCCGAAGAACTGGGACCAACTGAATTTAGAGGCCGTCGTAGAAGCAAATGTGATTGAAGGCCATCCCGGACCGCCAACGGTTGTTGCTGTGGAGACATGGTAAGGCGTTTCCGCCCCAAAAAGCTGTATCATACATCCCTCAAGACCACACCCTGCTCCTGTCTTATCGTGTTGAAAATACATTGCTTAACCTTCCCTTACGCCGTCTGATGCACGATGCAGCTTACATAAACAATCGGCTCTCCCTAATCTGAATGCATTCCTGATTTCTTCGAAGGATCCAGCGTGGTCCTCCGAAGAATTGAAGGGGACTTTGCATGAGACGCGCCCTGGGATTCGCCCTTCTGTCGATTCTGTTCTCGGCTACTGTGATGGCTGCCCAGAACTCTCAGACGTTCTATCTTGCCACCCCTGCCCGCGCAGGGAACATTCAGCTTCCTCGTGGAATATATGAGGTCACATGGAGCGTACCCACGAAATCGCACATGATGTTGACCATCAGGACGGAGGACGCCAAGACATTCAAGATTCCCTCGCGCGTGATTGAGGGAAAGCAGAACCGAATCGGCGTGGTCACATCCGTCGTGGGCGGAGTTTCGTACCTGCAGGAACTTCACACCAGCAATGCCAGATTCATACTTCAAAACGGAATAGAAGGGTCGAAATGAGCCCCTTCGGGACCCGTTGTTACGGAATGAAGCGTGCGACGGCTTAATTGTGCGGGCCTCGAGGCCGGCGGGAGCAAGATGATTCGAATATTTCAAACGCCTCTGCGCTGTGCCGGGCACATCCTCATTCTGGGATTGGCTTTTCCAGCCGCGCTACGCGGGCAGGAGCAAACTGCGTCGGCCACATGGCACGGTCTTCTGCAAAACAGCGCTCGCGCTCCGATTGAAGGAGCAAGGGTGCGGCTGACCGGAGCATCGACGGCCCAATCGAGCACCGTCGCTGATGGGAGTTTTGCGCTTCATGGCCTGCCGGCTGGATCGTACAAGCTCACGATTGTTTCAGAGGGCAAGACAGCCACATATGCGCAGGCTATCAGTCTGAGTGCGGACTCGCCGCCCGTGCTGATCACGCTCTCGAACCGGGGTGAGATCACAATGGCGGCGCAGCAGGGCACGGGCGCGACAGGTGGGGAGGCGCTCTCCAGTCAAGCTGTTAGTGAACTCCCGCTGAACAAGCGCGACTTCTCCTCGCTGCTGTTGCTTGCGGCTGGCACTATGACCGATACCAACGGCGCGACCAATTTCACAGCACAGTTCGCGATCAATGGTCAGCGAGGAGTAGAGGCCACCTTCGCTCTGGACGGAGCGGACACCTCAGATCCCGAAATGGGTGGTGCAACCCTCTCAAACTTCAACGTGGATGCAGTTGAAGGCATAGATTCCAGCTCTGGTTGGATGCCCGCCGACATCGGGCGAGGCGCAGCC
>Ga0206974_1122_pt2 | contig 16745 bp, 13 predicted proteins | sample Alteio_BWOrgHeat_84_FD_152920 | JGI IMG/M metagenome (GOLD analysis project Ga0206974, IMG submission 152920) | Enriched cells from forest soil in Barre Woods Harvard Forest LTER site, Petersham, Massachusetts, United States -... | ecosystem: Environmental > Terrestrial > Soil > Temperate forest >... | reverse complement strand
CGATTTGTAGTGAGTTGCAATTATGTTTAAAAAATATCCGTTGCCAGGTTGCGATACTTTATAAATCGTTGTAAAATTATCTCCGTCATGTTCGTACTGTCTGGTATAAGTTAAAGGAAGATATTCGCCATTTTCCGTGCAGAAAAACCCATTGAATTCTGTTGGTTCTTTTTTTTGTTTTTCATCTACTGGAGTTGATTGCGATTCTTTTTCTTTTTCTTCTTGCGTCTTTGGTCCTCTATATCCTTTAGGTTGGTCGCAACTTATTGTTAGTACAATTCCGAAAAGAAGTGTTATTGCAAGTGTTGAGTTTCTCATAATTATTTCGTTTTATGTTTGCCTACTCTTGTCGGTTTTCGGCTGTCTCCGTTTCCGTTTGCGATGTCGCTAAAGCATGACCGCTAACGTTCCTGCGCTTGCAGCAGGTGGCGAATTAGAACCACAAAACTGTCACGCATAATAAATGCAATTTAGAAAAAAAAAGTTGCCACCAAAACGAAAACGCCACTTGCTACAAGCGCATGTTATGCCTTCGTTGCTTTTCCGAACGACTGTCAGCGCACGAAATATTTAATAAAGATTGTCAACGCACGAAAATATTTTGAATGTCGAAAAGAAAATGTCAGCAAGCGAAATAAAAAGAAGTTGTTGAAAATATTTTTAAAATGTCAGCGCAAGAAATAAAAATGTCGTCAACATTTTTTTGCCGTCAGCAAATGATTTATGGTGCTTATTTTATTCCTTGTTTATTTTTATAAAATGAAGCATACCGGTTTCTTTAGGATATTTTTCAATAGTATTCCAATATGGCATGTCAATATAATTAGGTCCCGGACCAATTTGCCATTTACTATTGCTATGCCTGAATTTTAAGTCTATACATACAGCAGGGTCTACATATTCCATTTCCCAAATGCCAACAGAATCAGATTCAAAAGGTATCACTCTGGAAAATTTAAATGAATCCTCTGTCAAAACAAAAGATAGATTATTGAAATATGGTGAGTCAGATTTACTCAGTTTTATTTTTGATTTTGATAAATCGATATAATATGTCCCGATGGATCTTATGCGTACTTCGTTAATTTCATTAGAATGGCAACTTATAATTGTCAATACTATTATTAGCGCAAATGCAATTGATACGATTTTATTTTTTTTAACACTTAGAATCAATACTGTCATGTCAGTTAAATTATTTGATAATTGTCGCACTTTTTTGTCTGCATGGAAGTCAAAATTTGTCTTGTCGATAGTTTGATATTTGTCTGTCACGCAATGAGGCATAACGTTCCCGGTGCTGCTGCTGTGGCGGATTTAGAACCACCTCACTGTCTGCGCAACGGAATTTTTTTTATATTTCAAATGTATCTTTTTAAAATGAAAACCGCCATAGAAGCAGCACCGTGTTAGTGGCTGCCATTATTTTTGTTGTCTGCATTGGTTTACAATTGCTGTTGTCAATGAGTCAAATTTTTGTTGGCTTTTATAATCGCTTCTGTCAAGGGTGTCTTTGTTATAAACGTAAAAGTCCGAATAAGTTATTCTTTTTTCTTCTTGATTTGTTGTGCTGGCTTCTATTGTCTGTCCGATTGTTCCTGAACCACCAACTAAAACACAGGGTCGTTTTTGATCTTTGTCACTGAAAGAAAGTATTTGTGGTATTTTAGTTCGGTTGCCTAATTCGTCAACCAAGTAGTAGTTGTAATTAATGTGTCTGTCGAAATCTTCGCTTAAAATCAAAATTCCGTTTTCGGGAAAAGTCAATGTTTTTGCTCCGTCTGTTTTGTCATAATTACGACCGCATTTTTCTTCATATACAACTCTTAAATTTCCGTCAAAAGTTTTTGGAATTAGAATTGTCTTTGGTGTCGAATAGTTGTAGATGAACAAAAACAAAAATGTGAATGGAAAATATAAAACAATTGGTATTAATGTCGTTAGTAATTTTTTCTGAATTGTCTGTTTTGATAACAAAACCAATGTCGCTCCAACTAAAAATGTCGGAATGCCAAAAACTAAAAGATAGAAACTTATTACACAAGCAATGAAGCTAATGATAATTAAAGTCAGTCCAATATAAAATGCTTTTTCTTTCACTTTGTTTCTATTCGTTGGGGTCGTCTATGGTTGCCACTAACGTTCCTGCGCTTGCAGCAGGTGGCGAATAAGAACCTGTTTACTTGTCACGCAGAACGAAATGCAATTTAGAAATTAAATGATGAAACCAAAAAGAAACCGCCACTTGCTGCAAGCGCATGTTATGCACCGTTTTTTATTTCTGTTAACTGTCTTCGGTCATGATTAGAATGTCAGCATTTGATATTACACCAATAATAAATCTTTAAATTTTATGTCAAATTCTTTTTCTAAAAACTCTCTTGTCAAACGTTGAGCTTGTAAAGATGCTTTTATTTGTTGGCTTGTAAAAAGTCCTGCTTTACTTTTCCATTTTGCATTTTTACTGTCAACCGTTTTTATCCATTGAATTTTTACTGGATGTTCAGATTTGTCATTGTCGCAATTGTCAAAAATACCTGCAACTTTCAAATCGAAATGTTTTAATGATTTTCCGTCTATTCGGAAGTCGTTAACTTTAACTGCTTTTTCAATTACTCGTCCAATGCCAACATAACCGTGATTTTTTAAATAAGCAACTACTATGTCACCAGACTCAAGTGTTCTTATTGGGTCACTCCATTTTTTATCTTGTCCTGCTGATAGAAAACCAAATTCTTTGCAGTCAGCCCAACAACGGTGATCACCTTGTCCAACGTTAACGTAATAAAGCCCATTATGAAAGTCGAAGCCAGCAAGGTCAACATGAAAAGTGTCGTGCTTCCTAAACTTGTCTGCAAATTGTCCCGGTGAAATATTTAGTAATGATTTTCCAAGTTTCCAGATTAAAGTTTTTTCAATTAAAAACGCTTCTTTTTCTGTAAGGTCTTTTGCTATTACTTTTATTATTGGTTCAAGTCCATCTTTTTTTATTGCTTTTATTCGTTTGGCTTTTTCTGTGTCGCTGTCGTCAGAAAGATGTGCATTTTTTCTACTGCCTGTTCCTTTGCCATAATAAAACTCTTCAAAGTTTCTTGGGTCTATGTAAACATAAACGTAATAAGTTGGTGTGTTGTCAGTCATAAAGCTATTCAGTCTTAATTTTAAAAAACTTACAGAAGTAATAAGCTCCTGTTTTATGTCCGTCCAATCCTGTTGTCTTTCCAACAAAAAAGTAACTCATGTCATTTAACATTTTGGTGTTCGGAGTTTCTGTGTCGTATATTTTACCTGCAATACTCATGCGAACATTTTGATAAATTGTATGAGGATAAAATCCACGTGAATTAAAATAATTGTACGCATAGAAACTTAACCAATCACCGTTTGCTTTTTTCAAAGTCACCGTACTTTCAAATTTTAGTAAGTCATTATCCATCGAGAATCCGTTTGTCGCAACTGACTTTTTATACTGACTTAATGCTTCAAATATTTGAAATTCTAAAAGCGTACTTATTCCGTCACCATACCCGCTAAACCTGCTATTATGGTTGCTATAACGTGTGTTTCCTGAAAATATTTGTTCATGATTATAGTTGATTTGTGCTGTTACATTTCCTTCGCCATTTGTATAAGATATAATTATTTTAATAGGAGCAATGTCATGCGGTATGTCCAACTGATTAAATACGTTAACCAATTCAGTGATTTTTGAATTGTCTTTGAAACGAGAAGAATATTCTGGAGAAAGTCCTTTTGTCGAAATTAAAAAGTCGCTACTTGTGTATTGTCCGTGTGCAAAAAAAGTTGTTAAACAAAAAAACTTCAGTGCAAAAAATGTCAACGTAGTTTGCCTATTCATTGTCGTCTTTAAAATGGTGCATAACGTTCCCGCGCTAAAAGCAGTTGTGGATTTAGAACAACTTTTTTGTCACGTGAAACGAAATGTAAATAAAAAGAAAAATGTTTAATTAACCACGTCAGCCACAATTGATTTTTAGCGCGTGTTATAAGCAGGGCATCCATGTCATTTGAGTTTTCGATGTCTTAAATATTTACTAAAAATGTTTATATATTGATTGTCGAATTGTACAATTGAAATAAGGTCATATGATATTATTGATGGGTCAGGGTCAATTATTCCTTTTGCGTTAAAATATTGAATGTAAACTGCTGTCTTTGTAACTTTAGTAATTGATCCGATGTCAAATGAATTGTCGTCAGGATTTTCGTTTTCAACAATAACATTAAAGCCAGCTTTCTTAATTGTCTTGAAAATAGTTGTCCAGTTAGTTAAGTCGATGTCGTGTTTTTTCAGAACATTTACGGTCTGCTTTTCCCACTGAATTATTTTGTCATAATACTTGTCGTTGTTGTTGAAGCGAATTTCTTTTACTGTCGATATTGGAAAAACCACATAACCTAAAACTTTAAAGTCGACAGCTTCTTGAAGTAAAATAAAGTCGACAGAATTGTCAACGATATAACCATTGCTAAATTCAAATGAATTGTCCGCAACTTGTCTTTTGACTTTGCAGAATTTCTTGTTGTCACGATGATATTTTATTTTTTGTAGTAATGTCATTGCCTTGCTTATAACGTTCCCGCGCTAAAAGCAGTTGTGGATTTAGAATCACTTAACTGTCGCACGAAACGAAATGTAAATAAAAAGAAAAATGTTTAATTAAACACGTCAACCGCAATTGATTTTTAGCGCGTGTTACCAGCAGTTTTTTCTGTCGTGGCAGTCCGCTTGACTGTCACACAGCAAAACAGTCCGTTAAATTTATTTTCATGCTTCACCGTTAATAATCAAGTCGTGATGCTTTTTTGTCGTAAGATTTATTTGAAAGTGGAAGTAGCAATTACCACCGTCCTTTACTGTATCAGATGTTTCAATTTTCCAGTCACCATCCCATCTACAAAAACAATTAACCCTAACTTCTTTTTCTCCTTTGTCATTGATCATAGGAAAATATTTTCGCTTATAATTTGTCGATGGTTGTAAAGATTTTTTGTTGTCAGCAATACATTGAAAATAAATTTTATTTACTTCATTTATTTCGTCTGCGGAAAGGTCTATTGCTTTTGGATTGTCAGCAGATTTTATTACAACAAAGTCTGTGTCGCTTGGTTGAATAATTGTCTGAGAAGTGATTGTGTCTGTCTTGGTAGTTGTTGCGGTTTTGTTGTCAACGTGTCCACAAGAAACTGTCAGCAGAAGTCCGAAAAAGTAAATGATTAAGTGTCGCATTTGTGTCGGTTTAAAATTGCTGGTAACTAGTTTATAGAAGCCATATCATGGCTTCTATCTCTCCGTTTCAGACAGACATGTGCCATCAGCTTGCTTTTTGTTTCCATTCTCAAACGTAACTTATTTTTATAAATCATCAAATGGACTTTTTATATTTCGTAAACTTTTTGTGCTTACATGTGTGTATATTTCTGTCGTTTTACTGCTCTTATGCCCAAGCAATTCCTGTATGTATCGTAAGTCCGTTCCGCTTTCCAGTAAATGTGTGGCATAACTGTGCCGCAGCCAGTGCAAACTTATGGGCTTTTTTATTCCGGTTTTTTCAAGTGCCTGTTTCAATACATTCGAAATACTCCGTTCACTGTACTGCTCTCCTTTATCATCTCCTTCAAAAAGCCACTTCACCGGTTTATATATTTTGTAATATTCCCTCAATAAATTAAGCATTTTATCGGATAGGGGAGCGATCCTGTCTTTTTTGCCTTTTGCATTTCGTATCAATAATAAATTCCTGTTCGAATCAACATCCGTTGGTACCAAATTAAGCAATTCACTTCTTCTCAATCCACATGCATAAATTAACGATAACATCATGCGGTGCTTGCTGTTTTGTAATGCATTTAAGATCTCTTTCACCTCTTCTTTGCTCAACACATTTGGCAATTTCTTCGGTCGCTTTGGCCTGTGAATTTGTTCAATATTTATCGAAGCGTTTTGTATCGTCCTGAAAAAAAGTTTGATCGCATTTACCGTTTGGTTTTGATACGATGCCGATAAGTTTTTCTTTAAAATAAAATCATTGTTATAATTGATAATATCAGCGTTGGTTATTTCTTCGATCTTTTTTTTGTTATGATATTTCAAAAAAGATGTTAGTGCATCAGCATACGTAATAATGGTATTTTCGCTGTATCGTTTGCTGCGCATCCAACGTATAAATTCGTTCGTTTTTTTTAAAACTGTTTCTGTTGGCAATACATTATCCAGTTTAAACTGATTTAAATATTCTGGAGTTACCGGTAAGAGCCATGCTTTATTTGTATTGCTCCAGCGTGCGCCTTTAAGGTTTTTTATCCGGTCGTTTAACGCAGCATCTCTTTCAAAGTATACAGCGATCCATTTACTGCCTCTGTGAGTTTTTATTTTCGCTTCCCATTTCATTGTTTCATAAATTGCTTACACGAAGTAAAATAAAAAAAACTAAAGTTGGGAAAAAGAAATCCTGTCGAGCTGAATTATTTTGGACACATAAAATATAACAGGTGACTCGATTTTGCAGCTATTCACAGTTTTAGGTTAATACGATTTTTTGTTTTTCAATTAACAAAAGCGAGTATCCGGATACCGCAAGTGTTACGCAACTTTCAGTAGATGTTACATCATTAAATATTTACCGTCAAATAATATTCAATACATAAAACAGAATGGAGTTTTTATTTTTAAAAGAAATTTGTGAAAGTGAAAATGGTTTTAAAAAATTAGCTGTTGAAAAAAAATATGGCAATGATTTACAAGTGCCGGAAAAATCACGAACTTTTTATTTCAATTGTTTATTCCATTTTTTTTTATATAATTTTACATTATTGAAAAAAAGGAGAACCCATGAAAACGTTTTTCCTTCTACTGTTTTTTAGCAGCATATCTTTTGTAACGTTTGCTCAAACGTTAACGTCTGCAGTACCTAATTCTGCAGCTCAGGGGCAAACTGTTGATGTAACATTGGGTGGGTCGGGAACCAATTTCGTCAATGGAGTTTCTGTTGCCGATTTTGGATCATCTGTAACAGTTGCAAAATTTTCCGTCATAAATAAGGGTTTAGGAATTGCAACGATCAGCATAAAAAATAATGCACCTGCCGGTTTTGTAACAATTACTGTAACAACCGGAAAAGAACAGGCAACACTTCAAAACGGATTTGAAATTTTTCAATCAGGCTCGGCAGTAAGAGGTGTTGTGGAATTAACACCTGTGCAAACAATTTACCTTTCTGATTTTGACCCGACAAATATCCAGAACAATCCTGTAATTTTTTATGCAACCCTTTACAATGATGCGGTTTCAAAAAGCAGTCTCATTTTAAATATGTATTTATATGCTGCATCAAAAGGAAATGTTGCGAAGATGTCGAAAACGATTACAAATGTAAATCCCAATTCAGTTCTGAAATTCAGCAACAGGGATTTTCCGAAGTTTGAGATTGTCGGTTATCCGGGACAGGAGTTATTTTATAAAGCAAGAGAAACAGGAATTTTGCCACCCGACCAGTATACATATAAGTTTGAGATCACAGATGCAAGTGGAAATGTACTTGCAACGGATGAGGTAACAACGATATTAACAAATCCGGTTTATAATCCTGAATTGATCAGCCCGGGAAATAACTTCAACAGATCTGCTGAAGAAGTTTATATTTCATATCCCTTATTTCAATGGTTTGGGCAGGCAGATAAATTTGATTTTGCTTTGTATATTGTAATGAACGGACAATCACCTGAAGAAGCAGTGAGAAACATTGCAGTGTTTAAACAATCAGATCTTACAGGCAATAATATGTTGTATCCAGCTTATGCGGAAAAACTGATTGATGGTAAAACATATGCATGGCAGATTTATTCAAAAGTTATGGGATCGAATGGTGCGAAACAATTTCCCAGTGAAGTTTTTTGGTTCAGGTATAAATCTCCTCAAACTTCTCCGATACAAACACAGGATAAACAGCAATTAGTGAAGCTGTCCATTCAACCTCAGACAATTTCATTGAATACAGGAGAAAGCTATCAGTTTAGTGCTATTGGTTTTGATGCAAACAGCAATATCATTCAGTTGAAAAATTTACAATGGCGTCTTGCTCCGATTCAGGGAAATATAAATGAAAACGGACTTTTTACTGCAGGTTCCAAACCAATAAGTTTGGCAGTGATTGTTAAATCAGGAGAACTGGAAGACTTTGCAACGGTCACAATAAAAGCCGCTCCAATGAATATTGAAGAATGGATGGTAGAAGATATGTTGATACAACTTTTTGGGTTGAAAAAATAATTTGAATTTATATGCTGAATGATTAATAACAAATACATTTAAAATAAACAGATCTGTAAATTAAATGCTGTAGTGCTTTTAAATATGAAAAAAAATCGTAAAAATATTTTTATCATATTCATCTTAATGTTTGGGAATGCATATGCACAGCAATCTGCAACTACTTTATATGTAAGTACACAAAATGGTCAGTCTTCTGTTTACAGTGGCAGTTATTCGAAATCTACTGACAGGTATGAGAACGGAACGGTAAACATTTCTAAAACAGGTCCTGTCATTTATACTATCAATCCTCCCGATTTATCAATTTCACCAAATGAAACAAAATCATGGACGGGAACGGTAAAAGCTGATCCCTCAACATCACCGGCTCCGGGTAATTCAGCATCAGCTAACATCACTGCAAATTATACGATAGGGTATAGCCGTCCTTACGGAACAGGTACGAACGGAACAGTGCAAAGCACATACTATTGTACATCATCAACTTCATCCGGTGGCGGTTCTTCTTCAGGAAGTGGCAGTACCGGTGGTTGCCCGTATCATGGTACCACTGCAGGAGTGCATGAAATTGTAAGTGTGTCCGGTGTTCAAACATTATCATTTACAGTTATAAGTATTCTTGCTGATCTTCCTGATACATTATGTCTCGGTGCATCAGGCAGCGGACAAGTAAATGTTACTACTTTTCCTCTTGCAGGGGGAACTTACTCGTGGGTAGCACTGAGCAGCGCTGTGACTATTGCAAATGCAGATCAAAAAGATCCGACCGTTACGTTAACGGATACCTCTGTTCATAACGCAAGAATAAAAGTCACATTTACGATTGGTGGTGTGAGTTATTCGGATGTTGCAGTAGTGAGTACTTGTGATTGTTCGTGCCGGCCTATTACAGGCGGAATAACAGTCGGGCCGGTTCACCTTACATTTAATGCACCACCGCAATCAACTTTACCTGATGGATCAGGAGATTGTAAATACGTGGCTAACGATGCTGGAGTTGCTATTAAAATGGACGGATCGATTTCGAGACAGGCACAGGTCGATCACAATGTGCATGTGGCATTCAGCAGAAATTGCAAAACTTCTGTACTTGGAAATGTAAGTATTGATTGGGTTGCAGCAGCGGGTGGTGAAATTCCAATGCCTGATATTGCAGTGAATGGTGTAAATATTTTAAAAATAAAATTGAAAGAATTTCATCTGCAGGTTGCAACAAACGGTAATCTTTCGGGCACGGTTAAAATAAATGCCATGATCCCGATTGATATCGACCTTTCTCCAAACACGGGATTTGTAATGTTACGAAAAGGACTCAACAGTGATATTACATTTTCATTCAGCAACCAAAGCAACTGGAACGGAACTTTTGATTTCAGTGGATTGCAGGGAATAAAAATAGATCTTGTTAAAAAGAATGGGAATGCCGATGTCATCATCGCTAAATTCAGCGGGAATATGGATAATCAGGGCTCTCTTACAGGTCAGTTGCAGGTAGTGGGAGGAGCTGCATATAAAACAAGTTTATTTAAAGTGACAATGGGAACGCTGGCACTTGGTGTCGAGTTAAAAATTCCTCAGGCATCTTTCAGGTTAACGGATGGCAGCGGTTCTGTTACCGTTTCCGACATGACAGGTGTTACAGGAACGATCACTTTAGGATTGGTATTTCCTCCTGCAGGTGGATGCATGGCAAGCATTTCTGCATCAAATATTACGGCATTCAGCATGACATTAAATCAACTGAATCTTCAGGTTAATTTTGATAAGAACTTTGACATGAGCAAGTTTACAGGTAGCCTGAAAGCAAAGCACAACCTGTTCAGTGTCGATATTGATGTGTCAAATTTTATTGTTGAAAACTCGAGCCTCACAACGTTCACCGCTTCCGGAAATGTGAAATACAGTGCGTTCAAATTTTCTCTTTTGAATTCAAATTATGTTAATAATCCGAGAAGTTTATCTTTTGATGCGAAAGTAGAACTTGATGCAACCGGAACATCCGCACAATTTCAGGTAACAGGATTTAAAATTGCCGATAACGGAACAATTACTGTTGGAGCAATTGCAGGTTCATTCGACAAAGGACCTGCAAGTTTTGCCTTCTCGGCAACATTCGGTAACAGCCGTTTCCGTGGAACATTCAACGGAAACTTTGCAACGATTGGTTTAGATGGAAATATTGATGTTGGCTCAATGCAAAGTCCCGATTATAATTTCGCCTATTTTGCTATTGCTGTTCATACCGATATTCCACTTGGACAATCCGGATTAAAACTCACAACCGTTGGAGGTCAGGCAGGATTTAATTATGCATTGCAGTTTCCGGGAGGTGTTGGAAATCCCCAACAAAGTAATTATGTGATCGGATTAACACTGGGTGTTGCTGATGTTTCAAATATGTGTCAGGTAACAGGCAATACTGTTATTCAGATAAATTCATCAAGTGGAAATGTAGTGATCACACTTAACGGATCAATTGCCGTTCTCAGAACGAATCAATTTTTTCAGGGTAACGTGAATGTGAATTACCGCATTCCGCAGCAAACTATTGACGGGCAAGTCGGGGCTGTTGTTAAAGTACCCTCCAGCGGATTTATTCTTACAACGCAAAATGTAAATGTAAGATTCAATTTTGGTGGAGGAAGCTGGAGCGCGAATGGTACAAATATGGGCGGGAAAATGTTTAACGGAATTGTGCAACTGAGTAATGGTACAATAAATATGAACGGAAGTACATCAAGTCCGACACAACTTACCGGATCTATCGGAGGCACTGCCACTGCACAATTTGATCAGAGTGTGAATGTAAGTGCCGGAGGAAATTCCATTACAGGAAATATTGTGATCAACATGAATTCAGATATAAATGCAAATATTGACCAGAACGGACTTTCAGGAAGTTTTGCTGTGCATGTTGACGGAACCGGAACAATAACGGTTGATACCTGGATCTATACCGATACCATTCAGGCAAATGCTGTTGCAGACGGGCAGATCGGATATTCGGGCAGTACACTTAGTCTTTCAGGTAATATGACGGTAACACTTCCGTTCTCAATTCCATTTTGGGGCAATTCTTTCAATGCGGGATTAAATGTATCATTATAAAGAGAAATGAAGGTGAAACGATACATATACTTTTTGATCTCACTGCTGATTTATTTTAATGGTCATTCACAAAATGAGTATGCAAAGCTCATTGGTGAGTCAGACGGGATAAGTGTAAAATTGATGTGGGTATTGAATAAATGGCCTTCAGGGCTTGAGGGATTTAATGTCAAACGCAGAAGTACCGATGGAAATAAAAAAGGTAAATGGGATGAACTGAATTCTTCCATGATCTTTCCCGAGATCAGTGCAAATAAATCATACACCAACGCGATAAAAAATTTTGACGAGAATCAACGGCTGTTCAATAAAGTACAAAAACTGATGCTGTCAAACAAACTGAAAGAGGTGAAGAAAAACGACTTTATCAAACGTGTGTCATCGGATCCGAATGCAGTTAAAGGAGTATCATTTGCAAATGCTCTGGATTACGACATTGCTCTGATAAGCGGATTCGCATTTGTGGATCTGAATGTTCCGGCAGGAAATGTATATGAGTATGGTTTATTCCCGGTCATCAACGGAAAAGTTTCAACTGACCCCGTTTCATTATTTGAATGGAAATATGGAAACAAACCTGATCTTTCAATAACCGGTGGTTCATTGAAAACAGCCATCACTTCCGTAAAAAATAAAATTCAGTTGAAAATTATTTTCAACGGGAATGATATCAGAAATAAACATGCAGCAGGATTTAATATTTATAAATCGGAAGACGGTAAGTTTTTTAGCAAGATGAATATAAGCCCTGTATCTTCATCTTCATCGGCTGATGCAAGTGTCGTTTCATATTTTGATAATGATGCAAAAGAAAAAGGTACAACGGTATATTCAGTTGCACTTGTAAGTATTTTTGGAAATGAAGGTCCTCGTATCAAAACTATTTACGACCCTGAAAAATTTCCCAAAAATCTTACTTCTCCTGTTGTGAGTAAAGTTGGTTTTATTTCCCAGAATTATCATGACGGATTGAAAGTGGAGTGGACTTTCGATAAGTTGAATGAACCTTTTATCAGATCTTTTTTACTTGAAAAGGCAGTTCTTCCAAACAAATTCAAAGTAGTCGCAATACTCAGTAATGTTTCTGCACGAAGTTATACAGACAAAGAAATTATGCCCCTTTCATCATATATCCAATACAGGATTACAGCAATAACAGAAGATGAACTGAAATTCAGGAGCAATGAATTTATGATCTATTATTTACCGGAAATAAAACCACAAAAGCCAACCGGATTAGCAGGAAAGCTGATCAATGAAAAAGGGAAAACGTTTGTTGAACTAAGTTGGAACAGCAGGCCTGAATCCGATACATTAACTTCAGGATACAAATTGTTTGCATCTCAGGCGGGGAACAGAAAATTATTCCTTGAAGGAAGTTTGCCGCTTATAAAAGGATATACATTTCGCTATGAAGTATTTAATGTACTGGCTGCAAAATATCATTTCAGTATAACATCCGTAAGTAAACTAAACGCCATGAGTGAATTAAGTGATACGCTTGAAATCACAGTGCCATCGCGCACTTTGCCACTTCCAAACATTTCCGTTTATACACTCGACAGCAATAGGGTTACACTGAATTGGGATTATCCTGCTATTGATGATCTTAAAGGATTTCGCATTTTTCAGGATGGAAATTTAGTTGCAAATGAATTTCAGTTGGGGAAAACTGCAAAGAAATTCAGTACCCCGTCACTGGCATTTTCACGCACCTATAAGTTTGAATTGATGGCCGTTTCTGAATCGGGAGTGATAAGTGAGAAATCGATAATGCGGGAAGTGTATATACTTAAAAAATGATCGTAACAAGCCTCATGAATAAATGCGTGTACGATTGTTCCATTATATCATCATACTCTCTTTTCTCCTCGCTGAAAAAAATGCGGATGCACAACAAGATAGTATAAACTGGCAAGTAGTATCCCCATCACCAAATACAGTAATTCCGGTAGGTCCCGATCTTTTTATCGCATTAAATGTTAACCGTGAATTGAAGTTCAAAAATGGTATGATTAAAATTTCATTGGATGGGGAATCAATTACCACCAACATAAAAACGACTGATAATAATTTGAGTGTGCTCTCAGGCAGATCGCTTTCAGTTGGTAAACATAAAATTGAGATTAGGACGATGTTTATTGGGGTGAAGGGAGTCAAATATTTTACATGGGATTTTTTCTGGGGAAGTGATAAAGCGGATACTTCCGTTTCAAAAAATCCAATCAGGGATATCATATTATCCGGAGACATCTCGGTAGACAACAGATCGGAATTTCTTTCGGGGCAAGGTGCAGCATTAAGGCAGGAGCCGGAATATACACGAACGATTGAAATGAATATAAATGCGAAATATAAAAATATTATGGTACCCTTTCGCTTTTTCGGAACAACAGATAATTCAACCGGATTGCAATCACGTAATTATTTTCAAACAGGAATTATTTACAAAGGATTTGAAGTTTTGGTTGGTGATATCAATCCTGATTTTGATAAACTGGTTTTGTGCGGGGTGAGAGTATGGGGTGCAATGGCAAGATATAAATGGAGAAATAATTCGGTTCAGATAATAACCGGTGATCTGAATCAGGCGCAGGAAGGAATACTTGGCAGATACGATGGTTCGGGAATTCCTCCCCCGAATATCAGAAACGATTCAACGTATATTATTCCCGGAATATATAAGCGTAAACTTTATGCGGCAAAAGTTGAATTTGGTAATCTGAAAGATTATTACAAAATAGGATTTACGGCATTGAAAGCGATTGATGATACAACTTCAATAAAATACGGAACCAACCCAAAAGATAATGTTGTTGCGGGAACCGACCTGACGCTTAAATTATTTAAAAAAAAGTTACTGATCACGGGTGGTGCTGCACTAAGTGTTATTTCAAATGATATTTTAAGAGGCCCTGTATCAAAGGCTGCTGCCGATAGTGCATTCAGTACAACTTTAACATTAGATCCCTCTTCGGTCTCAAAAATACTTATTATAAATACTTCAACTTCACCACTGGCAATACCCCAGGGTGGATTCTCATCACATTATGTTCAGATGAGTTTTGCAAATACACAGCAATCATTTTCCTTTGATTATAAAAAAATAAGTCCGGTGTACCAGTCATTGGGAAATCCCTTTTTGAGAAATAACTACGAAGGCTATGGTATTACTGAACGTGTATTTTTATTGCAGCGGAAAATCACACTCACTGCAAGCTATCAGAATTTTTCGAACAACCTTTCCGAAAATCAAATGGCGAAAATATTTACGGGAATGTTTGCAGGCACCATGGCAATAAACATTAATAAATATCTGCCCCAGTTTTTTTATAATGTAACAAATCAGACCAGGAACACAGAAAATTCCATAGCAGATTATGGAAGGATAAATGATCATATTTTAACCAATACGGTTGGATTAAATTATAGCCGAGAGCAATGGAATATTGAACATGCGATACGTTTTTTTTATTCCAATAATTTTCGTCAGGATTTAATAAGACCTGAAACAGGAACAGAAATGAATGCTTTTTCAGCAGGCATCACCGAAAAATATTTTAAAAAATATACAACAAGCATTCAATATGAAAGAACATTTATGAATCAGAACAATCAGGTGGTGGTTTCTGATATAAATTCATGGTCGGTATTGTTCCGGTATGAAGTGATCGAAAAAAAATTAGATATATCAACAGCAATAAATAACTCTTCGGTTGCTGCAACAACATTGAGTTCTGCATCCAACAGATTTTCTTGGGTTACAAAAGTAGGATACCGTTTTTACAAAGTAATGTTTTTAACTTTCGAATACGGAACGCAACCTTATACCGAGCGTAATTCTGACCTCAGAAATTATAATGATCAATACGTATATGTAAAATATACGTATGAATTTACAAAACATTAAAAGTAATTGATAATGCTGTAGTCAGCGAATCTGATTTCGAACTTTCCTGAATGGTATTCAAGCAGCACTATTCCAATGAATAAATTATCACCATATATTTTGAAGCACAAAAGAAAGAACCATTCCAACGGAGATTATTACGGAAAAAGAAATGATCAATTCGTTTCTTACCCGTTTATCGGATAATGATATTGCATAAACAGATTTTAAAAAATTATTGCTGTTGGTAGCGTTTAAAATAGATAATGAAACTAATGCAGAAGGTAAAATCCAGTTACCCTGAAGCAGATTTATTATAAACGGATCAATATCCGTTACACCAACAATATAAGCCAAATTAGTAACACCTTTGCTGCCGTATTCTTTCATTACAAAACTTGTAATCAAAGCAAAAAATATAAATAGTATTCCGAATATTATTGCTGTTTTAAACTCGAGAGGATTGCGTGTCTTTTCGTTTCCCGTTTTTAAAATTGGTGTTTCGTTTTTATTTTTTTTGAATCGAAGAAAATAACCTGCAATGACTAACGACACAACTATTAACACTGCAAATTCAGGCATCAAAACCATTGCCACATCTTTGTTGAAAAATAGCGAGAGAATAAACAACCTTAAATACATCATGGTTGTTGCCAATATTATGGCTGGAGTGATATGCGGATCAGAACTCTCTTTACTTTTGCGTGCAAGTATAATTGTGGTGGCCGTGCTGCTGTATAATCCACCAAGTATTCCGGTGACTAAAGTTCCCGAATCAGGGAAAACAAATTTTTGGAGCAGGTAACTTGCATAAGAAATTCCCGACACTAAAACAATCGCAAGCCAGCACCGGTAAGGCGAAATATTGATTGCTGCCGATATTGGTGTATCAGGAAGAAGTGGGAGGATCACACCGGCTACTGCCAAGAATTTCGCCAGCGAAATAAATTCATTATGGTCAAACTTTTGGGATAGTGTGAACAGGTTTTCTTTTATCTCTGTTAAAATTAAAAGGCAAACCACTATAAGTAATACGAGCCATTCAGGCTGGGTATAAATAAGCGGAGCAATACAATAGGTGATTAGTGCAATAAGTACGGAAGTGATTCCGAATTTTTGATGTAAAAAAATTTTTTGAAAGTAAAATATACTTAGCAAAACTGTTATTGCGGCACCTCCTGCAACAAACAACATCAGGCTTTGTGGATTTATTATATATAAAATATAACCAAGTATTCCAATAAATGTGAATGTTCTGTCTGTTCCGAATACATTATCCTCACCATCTTTTTCATGATGACGCTTTTGTTCAAGTCCTATAATTAATGAAAACAATGTGACCAGAATGAACTTGCACAGGAGTCTTTTTTGTATCATGCATTGGCATTAAAAAGTGACAGTACTGTTTGGGCCTGGGGCTTTAATTTTAACGGTGAATGTGGAGATAGCACGCAT
>Ga0206974_1130_pt1 | contig 16758 bp, 10 predicted proteins | sample Alteio_BWOrgHeat_84_FD_152920 | JGI IMG/M metagenome (GOLD analysis project Ga0206974, IMG submission 152920) | Enriched cells from forest soil in Barre Woods Harvard Forest LTER site, Petersham, Massachusetts, United States -... | ecosystem: Environmental > Terrestrial > Soil > Temperate forest >... | reverse complement strand
AGTTGTCTTTCGAACCACGCCCTTTGGTCATGTTGGCCTTGAGGACGTTTTCAAGCGAACTGGCAACCTCGGTGGCCACCGCGAACTGAAGTTGGTACGTTTTAGAGTGTTCTGGCAGCGACTGGGACTTGTCGATCTGCTTGATCAGATCGGCGACCTCGGTCTGCTCAGTTGGGGGCGCATGAACGATAACTGCGTTGCTGAACTCCTCGTAAGAAGCCTTGACCGACCCTGATCCGGCGGCGCCGGGGCGACCTGGCTGCATCGGTTGAGGAAATGGCTGGCCGGGCTGAGGCATCGAGGGCGCGAACACGTCGTTGATCGCTCTCGCTACCTGTTGAGCGCTGGCATACATGATCGGATAAAACTTGACGATCGGGTTTTGATCGGGCGGTGCCGGAGGCGGCGTAGGAGGAGGCTGTGGAGGCGGCTGAGGCGGCGGAGCAGGCGCCACTTTCTTGACCGGGGAGACAATCAGAAGCTTCTTGTCCCTCGTCAGTTCGTACCCCTTCAGCTTGAGCACCGTGTTGAAAACGTGAAAGGCTTCTGAGAGGCTAACCGGGTCGGCCGTCATCACCGTCATCGGGCCATTGAGGCTGGGATCCTTGATGATCGTGACGTGTGATGCCTTCATGAACAGCGCGAGGATGTTGTCGATGTTGGCGTTACGAAAGCTAAGCTTGACGCGCACTTTGGAGTCGAGCTTGAGCGACTCCCAGGCGTCACCTAGGTCGGTCGGCGGGCCGGCCTTGCCTCCCGTCACTCCCGCAGGCGGAGTCGTTTGAGTGTCCTTTTTGACATCGGGTTTCGAGCCCGGCTTATCAGTTGAAGCGGTGCCGTTTTGGCCACTCTGAGAGAACGATAAAAGCGGCAAAAGGATCAAGGCAGCCGAGGCAGATTTAAGGGTTGAGCGGCGGATGGGCATGAGAAGACTCGGTGCTTGGTGGCAATACGCAGCTGTCAGAGGGAACGACGCCCGGCTAGATGCAAATCGTTTGAATCGGCTCAGGAATCCCGCAAGAATAACAATACAAACCTCAGACGGTCGGCATTGGTTTCGGATACGCAGGGGTAGCCTTGATTTTTATAAGGAGAAATCCCACCTTGCCGAGCGACCTTACCCGACGACAATTCATTTCGATATCCAGCCTTACAGCCGCTTCGGTGGGCCTTGGCGGCGTTCGCGGATTTGCCGCGACCTTGAGCCAAAACAAGCCGCTCGTACTGGGATCAGGAAGTCATCGGTATCAGTGCATCCACGATTGGCTGGTTCCTCCCATGGATATCAAGTGGGGCGATACCCAAGGCGTCACTCAAGACGCGGCCGGGAATATCTACGTCTCCCACACCGTTCATCCGACAAGTTCAAAGCGAGATGCGATCGTCGTTTTCGATAAGCACGGCAAGTTCGTGACATCGTGGGGATCTAGATTCGACGGCGGCGGCCATGGAATCGCGATCCGCAAAGAGGGAGCCGAGGAGTTTCTTTATCATTGCGACACCGCTCATCGGTGCGTGGTGAAAACCCGTCTCGATGGAACCGTGCTCTGGTCCAAGGGAACTCCGGAGGAACCGGGTGTCTATAAGGACGGCGCGCCGTTCATTCCGACTAACGTTAGCTTTCACCCTGACGGAGGCTTCTACATAGCAGACGGTTACGGCTCGAGCTGGATCCACGAGTTCGACAAGAATGCGAAATGGGTGCGTTCGTTTGGCGGAAGAGGTTCTGGGCCGGGCAAGTTCGACACTCCCCACGCGGTATGGCTGGACAAGCGAGGCCATGAACCGATTCTCGTGGTCTCCGACCGGGAGAATCATCGGCTTCAAAACATGACGCTCGACGGCAAGCATATCGGCTTTGCCGCGACCGGATTCAAGCGGCCCTGCCATGTCGACTTTCGACACGACATCGCTGTCGTTCCGGACCTGGTGAGTTTGGTGACTTTGATCGATAAGGACGACAAAGTGATCGCCACCTTCGGAGACCAGGATCATATGAACATGCGCGGTGCGAAAAGAGAGCAGTTCGTGCCAGGTCAATTCGTAACCCCGCACGATGCGATCTTCCTCCATAACGGAGACATCCTAATAGCCGAATGGATCCCAATCGGTCGAATCACGCTGTTAAAGAAAGTTTCGTAGGGACTTTCTAGACGACTCGCCACACCTCGGGACCACGGTTGCCCGCCCCGAAGCTCAACCAGGATAAGGAACCATGACACCTTTCGCACGGCGTCGCTTGTCTTAGATCGTCCGCATCACCGAGTCCGGGAAGCCGAGATCGCGAGAGCTTGCCTTCGATTGCTCGGAAGGCGAGGTGCAGGGCCAGTTTTGTCCCCAATAACCTGCCGAGTCGGTTTCCGACCACGAGGCGGTCGCAGCGAGTAGACGCGTGCCTGCATGTCTGGGTTGAAATGGTCGCCGTCTCCCTCGAACCCGAACGCGGTCGCAGCGCTCGGAAGGCGGGGTGCAGGGGTGCGCAGCATCCCTGCAATAAATCTCTCTAATTGGGGATGGCCGCGCAGCGGTCCGACCCAACTCGAAAGGATGCACCGCGCTAGTTCAGCCCATGGACCAGCACAACGTTATGGGTCACTCCTGACCCATACGTAAAGAACGCCACCGTGTGATTGTCACACGCGGTCAAATTATTCGCGCCTCCCACGAGGATGCCGGTGTCCGTCATCGCGTACTCCTGGTACGTCTCCATGTCGAAGCAAAGAATCCGCTTCGTGTGGGGCACATCCCACGACACAAAGTAGAACCGGTTGTCCGCCGTGCTCGCGGTGACTCCAAGCGAGGATAGGAAGTTGGGTGAGGTCAGCGTCTGGACAACAGACTGCTTGATCGGATCGATCACCTGGCAGTTGCTCGTAACGAGCACCCCGTTGGCAAAGACCATCCTGGCCCCGATATTGAACGTGACCTGATTCGTCCAAGTGATCGCGCTGGTCGAAAGCGTGTCGTAGAAGAGCGAGGTTTGCCCGTTGCCGTAAATCGTAGACCCGTCCCCGCCGAAGACGATATACTGGCCGCCCGCGCCAGTACCAGATCGAGCGACGCCGTCGTCGTACACCCTAGTATTGACTCCTCCAACCGGATCCGTGCAGGTGAGGAAGGCATGCGGCGATCCCGGCACCGCCTCCAGGTCGAATAGGTTCGTCGCATTGAGTGAATAGCTCGCTGCGACGGACCCCGCATTAAGATCGACTCGAAGGATCGCACCAGTCGACGGTACGTCTACATAGGCAAACGAGCCATCGCTTGTCACTGAGATATGGTTCGGCTCAGCTCCAATGGATATCTTTTTGCCGATCACGCCGGTTTGCGGATTGATCGCAACGACGTCGTTCGAATAGTGCGGATCTGACTGTTGAACGGTCGCCCAAAGGTTTCCCGAGACGCGGTCGTAGACGATCGCGTTGGTTTGTACTGGCACGATTATCGTCTGCGTAGCGGAAAGGGCAAGCGTCGCCGACAATTGGTTGCCGTACGGGTCCTCTGCGTTGATCGTGGCGGTCACCGGCTGCCCGACCGCAATTGAGGTCGCCGTGAACACCACCGTGTTTTGACCTGCCGCAACGGTTACCGTGCTCGGCACGCTAACCGCTCCGCCTGAACTGCCGAGCGTAATCGGTGTGCCGTCGGTCGGAGCCGCTCCGTTTAGCGTAAGGGTCCCTTGTGCAGACTGCCCGCCGATCACGCTTGTCGGCGATATCGTGAAGCCGACCAAGGATGCCGGTGCAATCGTCAGGTTCACGCCAATTGAACTGGTCCCTAGGGTTGCCGTGATCTGGGCGGAGACTTGAGTTGCGACGGCAGTCGTGCTGATCGTAAATGTCGCCGACGCTTGGCCGACGGGAATGGTGACGTAAGGTGGGACACTCGCGGCAGAATTATTCGACTTCAGCGAGATCGTCATATTCGTCTGTGCGGTGTCGCTCAGGCTAAGGAGGCCGACAGCGGTTGTGCCGCCGAGGATGCTCGTCGGGTCAATGGAGAAACTGTAAAGCCTGACGGGAACGATGGAGAGCGTTCCGCTCGTCTTCACCCCGCCGAGCAATCCCGTCACCATGGCTGTCGTAGGATTCGTAACGACGCCAGTGTTGATCGTAAATTGCGTTTGAGCAATACCGTAAGGGATCGTGACTGTTTTCGGAACCGTTACCGATGGCTGACTACAACTCACGGCGATCTTGGAACCGCCGAGCGGCGCGTAGCCGTTGAGCGTAACCGTCGCGGTGGCGTTCTGGCCGCCCGCAACTGTGATAGGGGAGATCGATAGGGTCTGGATGATCGCAGGGTTGAGCGTGAGGGAGGCAGTCTTGGAGACGCTCCCTAGCTTCGCTGTGAGCTTCGCAGTGGTCTTCGACTGGACTCCCTTGGTGGCGCAAACAAAGTTTCCGGAGGTTGCTCCAGTGGAGATAGTGATGCTTGGCGGTCCGCCCCACGCGGCGTTCGACGAGCTTAGCTCGATACTCAGTCCACCGCGAGGGGCTGCTGAGCTGATTGTAACTGTCCCGGTCGACGGATTCCCGCCGGTGAGGGTCGTTGGGCTTAGCGTGAAAGCCGTCAGCTTGGGACCGGTGACCGTCAGAGTAGCGGTTGCCGAACTAGAGCCCAGCTTCCCCGTGATCTTGGCCGAGGTATTAACGGTGACGGGAGTGGTCGTGACCGTAAACTTTGCGGTCGTTGCTCCGGTGCCGACGGTCACGCTGCTGGGCACTGTCACCGAGACGTTTGAGGAGGTTAACGTAACCGTCGATCCTTGCCCACTAGCCTTCTTGGAGAGCGTAATCGTCCCATTCGAGCTGTTTCCTCCAACCACGCTGGAGGGCGAGAGACTTAAGCTTCGAACCGTTTGTGCTTGAGAACAAACCGGCGCTATCGTTGCAGCAAAACAAATAAACAAAGCATTACAAACCCTGACAATCCGCATCATCCATCCTCTTCGACAAGACCGCGTGTCAGCTTGACAGGATTGTCTGTGACGCACAAGTACGGCCAACGAAAACGATAGGGTGCGAAATGCGCGGGGCCCTCGCTCGTCAGATGGATGGAATGCCGATCTCAAAGCTCGGCTTGATTAAAGCGGGGTTCTTCTCGCTTCCCGCCATGGCGGTTATCGGGTGGCACTCTTACTTGCCGCATACACCTTCCGTGTCGTCAGGGGATTTCTCAATAAGATTACAGTTGGATAGCGAGGCGAAGCTGAGGGACGAGAGTCAGAACGCTTTAAGCTCCGGGCTCAAAGACATGATGAAAAGCAATTCGAAGTCTTCGAAGACCGGTGGGCACTAGGCCGCCGGACAACCTGTTACAATCTTGCCTCGGTGGGTGACTTCACCCACCGCAGATGCTTTTTCGCTTAGCCCGTCTTCTTCCGATCGCCGTTTCTCTTGCGGCGGGTGCCATCGCCAGCGCCCAGGCGCCGCAGCTTGCCGCGATCCGGTGCGCCCACCCTCCCAAAATGGACGCGAGTCCCACGGAACCGACTTGGCAAGGCATCGTGCCGGTTACCAATTTCAAGGATGCCACCACCGGCAAGCCGGTCCAGGATCAAACCGAGTGCCGAGTCGCCTATGACGACGACTCGCTTTACGTGCTGTTCGTATGCCATGACTCCCAACCGAATCGCGTAATCGGACGGGAGATCGTGCCGGAAGCTCAGTTCAATGGTGAGGACACCGTCACGTTCTCGATCGATCCGTACAACACTCGGAGTGGCAGCTCCATGTCGCACTTTTCCGTCAACGCGATCAACACCCGCACCGAGACGATTGCGGGCGGCCACTCCTCAAAGGCGGAGTGGAGGGGAATCTGGGACAGTGCTACCCGACGCACCACCGACGGATATGTCGTCGAGATGCGGATTCCTTGGCGGATCCTGAACTATCCAAAATCGCTCAAGCCGGTCGACATGGATATCAATTTCGACCGTTACCAGGCATGGACCAAGACTTCCTCGCAGTGGGCATATGTCACCCAGAATTTCAAGCCGGAGCTGCTTGGCCTGCTGAAAGGAATTACACCGCCTACCCACGACGCCCGCTCGCGCCTTCAGTTCTTGGCGTACGACGCGCCGGGACTCGACAACGGGGTGCTCACAAATCGAGCCGGCCTGGATGCCCGGTACGCAATCACGAACGAGCAAACCGCCCTGCTAAGCATCACTCCGGACTTCATCAACATCGAACAGCAAATCGCCGGAGTCGACTTTATTCACACTGAGCGATTCCTGTCCGATGCGCGTCCTTTTTTCACCGAGGGCGGCGACTTCTTCAATCCGATTGGGATGTACGAATTCGGCATACCCTTTTACAGCCAGCGAATCGGGCCAATCAACGTAGGGTCCAAATTCTACGGGCAGTTATCGCCGAGCGCCAAGCTTGGCGCCATGGTGATGAACGAGAGCGATGGCGCGGTCGACAGCTTTTCAAACTACTCGCTGAATGTTGGCTCCACGCTTTCCGGTTCCGCGTTTACGACCACTTACGACCTCGGCTCGGTTCACGATGAGCTGGTTGGAGATACGGTTACCAAGCGGTGGGGAAACTGGTTTGTCCACAACTCGACTGCCATCGAGGACAACGGCCAGACCAGAGAGACGGCGGGCAACAATGCGATTGGCTTTAGCGGTCCAAAACTGTTCAGCGAGGTCCAGCAGATCTGGGTCGATCCCAGTTTCAATCCTCCACTGGCTTATGTGCCATGGCAAAATCGGCGCGGGGCATATACCTACTCCAACTACAGCGATACGATCCCGAAAGGGATGTTCCACGACTGGAACATGTACCTTTACACCCCGGATTTTCATGAGTCGGACGGCACAATCCAAGAGCGCGGAATGCAGACCGGAGTCACGCTCACAACACGCGACGATCAGCAGTTTTCAATCAACAAGAACCTGATCGATTACGCGACGGGAACCGACAACAACTTCGACCTGCAGTACACAGTCAACTCGAGCAATCGGTTCAAGCAGGCGGGGATTGAGTATTTGAGCGGCACGCAGAACAGCATGCCGTCTCGATATCTCAACCTGCGTGGCAGCTATCGGGCGTTTCATAGGATTGACCTGGGGTTGTCTCAGTCGGTGCTCGTGTTTAATCCCGACGCAACCCAGACGATTGCGACGATTGGTTGGCAAATCGATAGCCGTCGCGCCATCACCGCCCGGTTCGTCGAGACCAACGGGCAGCAGAATTTCTTCGCGTCCTACCAAAGCGCCGGGTGGTCGGGAACCGAGATGTATCTGATCCTCGGCGACCCGAACGCGACGACGTTTTCTCGCCGCATAAGCCTGAAATTGGTCTGGGCGTTTTAGAGGCTCCCGATGCCGGAGGGGATGCAGGGAATGATCCGTATCGCAGACTGGCCAAATCCACGCAGGACTTGAGGACGCCAGTGTGGAATAGTGTAATTGCTCCCAATGGCAACGACGCTCGACCCGGAAACCTGTGCCGATACTGAGCCACAGCAACCGCGTTTCCGAGTCTTCTCGATCGTTTTGGGATTCCTGATGTGCTGGCCCGTCACGTGGGCCGTCACCGGCGCGGGCGTCTCCGGAATCTTCTCGCTGATGGCGCAGCCGATCGCCGGCCTCATCGCGCTGCTTCTGCTGAACATCCCACTCAGGAGATTCCTGCCGAAGATTGCCCTTCGCCAATCGGACCTGATCGTTTGCTTCGCGATCATGAGCGTGGCGGGAGCGATCGCCGGCGAGTGGAACGAATGGGTCCAGGCAAACCTATTTAACTTCCCATTTGAGTCGCGCACCAACGCGGTCTTTCGCGACCAGTTCGACAAGCACATCCCGCACTGGCTTGCCATCCAGGACCTCGCCAAGGTTCAAACGATCGAAGGAGGAGGCAAACCCTGGCAATACGCGGCAAGCAAGCTCCCGATCTTCATGCCGCTGTATCTGGTCTGGGGCGCTCTCGTGCTTTCTGCGGTCTTCGCGATGCTATGCATCAACTCCCTGATGCGAGGCGCCTGGTGCGAACGAGAGCGGTTGACTTTTCCGCTTATCCAGCTACCGGTTGCAATGTCGGAAGGAGGCGGCTCGGGGGGAATCTGGAAGAGCCGGCACATGTGGATCGCGTTCGGGATCATGTTCTCGATCGACATGCTCAACGGGCTCAACTACCTGTATCCGAACCTGCCGTCTATCCCGGTCAAAGATCTTTTCTTCATCGATCACGCCTTCAAAGATCCGCCCTGGAGCAACATCGGAGACTTCCGGATCGCGATCTATCCATTCATGGCTGCCATCGGCTTATTCATGCCGAGCGACTTGTTGCTAAGCTTTGTGGCGTTCTTCCTCATGCGAAAGGCGACGCATGTCGTTCTCGCCAGCCAGGGGATTCCGCAGTCGACCTTCTCCGGCACCGCAATTTCGCCCGGGCCGCCTTACTTCGACGAGCAGACGTGGGGCGCGGTGCTCGCGATGTTCCTAGGCGCGTGGTGGGTCTCTCGCGACTATCTCAAAGGCGTGTGGAAGGATATTCGCTTTGGAGCGCCCTCCGAGGACGGGGGGATTTCCCATCGAGCGGCTTTCGTGGGTCTGCTCGTTTGCTTTAGTATCGTGGTCTGGTACGGCCTGGCAGGCGGCTTGCCGCTCCTGTATATGATCCCGTATGTCGCCTTGTTCATGATCTTCTCGATCGTGCTCACGAGGGTCAGAGCCCAACTCGGGCCGCCAACCCACGAGTTCGCCTTCTTCGGCACCAACTCGATCATGCATCGATTCTTGGGCAACAAGTGGCTCTCAGACAAGCAAGCGACTTGGGTCGTGGACATCTTCTTCTTTTTCAACCGAATGACGCGCAACCATCCCATGCCTTATCAGCTCGAGGCGATGAAGATGGGGCAGATGGAGCGGCTGAACCAGCGAAAACTGTTCTTCATCATCGCGGGTGCGACGGTCGTGGGACTGTTCCTCGGCTTCTACTTCAGGCAAGCGAATGAGTATCGCACTGGCCAGATCCCAGGCACCGACATCGGCACGTACTTGAACAACATCTTGAACGACCGGAAGGGACCGGATATCGTCGGCATCACGATGACGATCTTCGGCTTCGCGGTCGTCATGATCCTAGACGCGGTGCGGTTCCGCTTCCCCGGATTCCCGTTACACCCGGCCGGCTACCTGCTCTCGATGAATTTTGGCGTCGACTACTATTGGTCGGGACTGCTGTTGGCGCTACTCGTCAAGAATTTTGTGCAACGCTACTACGGGCTTCGCGGGTACGACAAGTTGCGGAGCGTCGCCATCGGAATTCTGATCGGAGAGTACGGTGCGGAGATGATCTGGATGCTGATGGCGCTGATTACCCACCAGAGCACGTACACTATTTCGTTTAACGACCGATCTTTAGGACGCCAATGAGGCAATCGAATTGATCCAAGAGGGCACGACCGAGCCCTCGAAGCTGAATACGCTTACCGGTCGCAACTTCATCGGCTGGATCGTACTGGCCCTGTTCTTCATCCTGTCCATTGGGACGTCTCTTCAGAACAGCACGTCGGAGGACAGTCCGCGCAATCGCCGCCTGCACGAAAGGCAGCAGGACCTTCTAGCGAAGGCGATGAAGCACAAGTGGTTCCAGCTCAACACGGCAGTAAAACTTAAAGCGCCATGGAAGGAGTTAACCGACCCGTACTTCAAGGATCTCGATCCCGAGATCGGCACGATGAGGCAATTAGCGGGACAAGGCCAGGATCTCATGGCGGTAAAGCTCTATGCCGCGATGAGCTACGAGCGTGGTCGCCAGATCGATATGCGGCTGCTCCAGCCGCTGTCGAGCAGCATTCATCCGGTTGACCAGAGCCTCTGGAAGATCTACTCGTCAACGACACTGACAACGCAATATGCCGAGACCGTAGTCGACAGCCTCCCGGACACCCCAGCCGTGTACAAAGTTGCCAAGGTTCACGCCTTGGAGAAGGCGGGAGTCAAGGATGCGATCAGCCTTTACAAGGTGAATACCGGGAATGTGGCCTTGGCGAGCCTGGCCAGTCTGGCCCAGGTTTGGTTCTGGATTCCAGCCGTCGTCTTAGCCATGGTCTATTGGAAGAGCCGCCCACCGCGCGGCATCCCGATGGATAACCTCACTCCTCGGGGCGCGGATCGTTTGGCGATCCACGCGGCGATGATCCTGGTCTGTTTCGAGGTTGTAAGCATTCTGGCGGCGTTGCTGATGGGGCTGCTTTCGTTCAGTTCCTCGTGGGCCAGTCTCACCGTCGGCTTGCTACTTATGATGATGATCCTTGCCATGCAGCGGTCTCCATTCGATGGCGTGCGAGTCAGCCTGGCCGAGATGGGACTTACAAAGGAAAACTTTGGCGCCAACGTCTGGGTTGGAGTTCTCGGGTTCTTTATTGAAATGCCGATCGCCGTTATTCTTGCCACCGTGGGCGATCGCATCTTTAAATTCTTGCCGGCGCCAACCCATCCGGCGTCTCAACTGCTGGAGGCGACCCACAAGTTCACGGTCGTATTCCCCCTGATTCTGTTTGGCTCGGTCATCGCGCCGATTTGGGAAGAGCTAACTTTCCGGGGTCTTATCTTTCCGGCTTTGAATCGGTTCATTGGGTTCGTCCCATCGATCCTTGTGTCGAGCCTCCTATTTGGACTGATCCACCCTCAGGGACCGGCGCTTGTCTTGTCGCTGGCGTGGGTGGGCGCCGTAAGCTGCGTCGTTTCTTACCGGACGAAGTCGCTTGTGCCATGCATCGTGCTGCACTGCCTGCACAATACGGCGATCTTCGCGCTTACGATCTTGGTTTCATAGAATCCGTCAGGCGGCTTCCGCGGCTGCGACCGAAGCCTGTGGCTGCTTTTCCCGGCCAAAGCCGATCCAAAACGCTGCCCAAGCAGCAGCGGCACACAAGGCAAAGACCGCCTTCGCCTCCTGCGGTATCGAACCCTGGAAACTGAAGAATCCTTCGATCGGAGCCGCGATGAACATCAGTACGACCGAGGTTGAAAGAAGCACGATCGCATCCTTCCCCACGGCCTTTAACGCAGCCGAGCGTCGACGACGGCCTGGGTTGATGATCGCGTAGGCAAGAAGCAGGCCGGATGCCCCCGACACGATGATGCCGCTCAACTCGGTGACTCCGTGAGGGGCGACCGAGCTGATCAGGAATGGCATCTTATGCACCTCTTGCATCTTGTAGGAGAGCCCACCAAGCTGCTTCCCGTTCTCAAACAAAAGATAGACCGATCCCACACCAAACGTTCCCGCCCCAATCGCGCCGGTGATAACGGAGGTCTTCGGGTTGTTGAAAGCATAAAACCCGGCCATGAAAGCCGAGGTGGAGATCCCTCGATCCTCGAACTCCCCGCTCTGCCAGCTCTTTACGAGAGGATCCATGGACTGCGGCACGATCAAGTCTCGCGAGTCCGGCGACCAACTCATCAAAGCAAAGGAAAACACCGACGATCCGAAGAAGATGAGGGCGCTGAGCAGGACGAACCATTTATTTCGCCGAACGGTCTGGGCACTCGTGGCGACGGCGCCGACGATGGTGGACCAAAATGGCTTGCGGGGTGCGCGGTAAAGCACACCGTACGTTCTTCCCGCGAGGTCGTTCAAGTAAGCAATCAGCGGTGCGTTCGTTGACTTGGTTCGGGCGAGAGCGAGGTCGGTAGAGATCCTTCGATAGAGGCGGATAAGCTCGCGAAGCTCGTCGGCGGTGAGTTTACGAACGTTGGTCTCGGCCCGGTCGCACAGGACTGTCAGTCGTTGCCAATCGGTTTCTCTTCTATCGACGAATCCCTGTTCGTTCATGGTGCTCAACCTCCATTATGCGTCGAATACCTACACAGACCCTAATACACGATTACGATCCTCTTACCGGTCGGGTTGCGGAATAGAAGGTTGGGTTTCGGAGTCCGTGGCATTAGAGATTAATGCTCAAAAATTGAGATGTTTTGCCTTCAGACGACCTGGACAGGAAACGGTCGCTCCGAAAAGAGCGTCAGCTATTGGACAGGCCTTTCGAAAAGGTATCGTTTAAACGCAGGTTTCGCATCTGCTTGAGCTCTTTCTCGTAGGTGCGACGAGGGTCTTAGAAATCCTGTCGCTACCGAACGTTTATTAGGCCCCTGGGATGAGCGCACAACCGCACATGTCGGATTTAGAAGACGGCATACCGAGTTATCTAAGCCGCCTGACACAGGCGCCTCTCCTCAAGCCCGAGGAAGAGGTGGCATTGACCCGCGCGGTTCAAGCTGGCGACAAGCAAGCCAAACAGCGGCTGATTGAATCCAATATGCGTCTGGTGATTAACATCGCCAAGACCTACCGCAACCGCACGATCCCGCTCGAAGATTTAATCCAGGAGGGCGCGATCGGTTTGATGCAAGCTGCCGAGCGATTCGATCCTGACAAGGGTTTCCGCTTCTCCACTTACGCCACCCATTGGATCCGACAGGCAATTGGACGCGCGATCGATAACAAGTCGAAGGCGATCCGCCTGCCCGCTCACGTTTCTCAGTCTTTGCGTAAGGTCGAAAAGGAACGGATGCGGCTGGCTCGAGAACTCGGCTACGATCCCGGCCCCGAGCAGATCGCGGCGGCGATGGGAATCAGCGCAAAGAAGCTCTTGACTTTGCTTCAGTCGTCCCAGGACCTCCTTTCGCTGGATATGGCGGTTGGGGATAGCGGGGGTATGACCCTCGGCGGCCTGATTAAGGACGATTCCAACGCGGACCCCGAGGCGCTAATCCTTAGCCAAGAAATGGTCACTGAGCTTCAGAAGATCATGCTGGAGTTGAATGACCGCGAGCAGCGCGTCATGCGCCTGCGATTCCGTCTGGACGGTAACGACGTCCCCCTTCAGGAGGACATCGCAAAGGAAATGAAGCTCTCTCGCGAGAGAGTTCGCCAGATCGAAGTCCAGGCGATTAAGAAGCTGAGAGTACTGGCCCAACGGCGCCGGCTCAAAGACATGCTCAATAAGTAACTTGCGCACCAAGTATCCTGGGGCATGAGCCTGATCGGCCCAGTCGGCCGAAAGCGACCCCGAGCCCGTATCGCGCTGGCGATGCTTTATCTCGTGATCTGCGCCGGTGCGATCACCACGCTCTATCCTTTCGGGCTCATGATCTCAACCGGCCTCAAAGGGCCGACCGATCAGTCGGACAGCCATCTAATTCCCAAGTATTTGGTTGATAACGACGAGCTTCAATCGAAGTACGACCAGGACAAGTACGCGGGAGATGCGTTCCTGGTCGCCTCGTCCAAGGTTGGCTCGAACGCTTCCTCGTCCGACATTGAGAAGTATCGGTCGTTCTTGATGCAACTGCCGCCCGCATACTGGGAAGCGGGGTTCAAGAACGCTCCCAGCCAGGTGACGGGGAAGCTTCAGAACCGGTATCACGTTTGGCTCCGGCAGCGATACCGATCGGTCGACGCGCTAAACCGGGTTTATGTTGAGGAGAACGTCGGATTTCAGACAGTTGGCGTGCCCGCCGAACTGTTCGACAGGAAAGAGTGGAAGCCGACCCCAGGTCCAAAGTGGACCGAATGGTTGGAGTTCAAGGCGACATTGCCGGCCGACTACCGGATTCCGGTACGGACCCAGTGGTTGTGGCAGAAGTTCTTAGCCGCTAAGTTCAAAAATCAGTTCAACGCCTTGCCGTCCGGCTATGGCGGCAAGGCAAGCCGGTTTGAGGAGCTTGATGTTCCCTTGCCGGCGATCGTACACATGGACCCCACATTGTTGCCGCTTTACCTAGGTGAGTTTCAGAATTGGGAGCCCGCTCGATTCCTTGCGAGTTCGGTCGAAGGTCAGTGGATGCTGTTCAACCGGTCTACCGATCCGATATCCATGCCAGTCGCGGCGTTCGACAAGCTGCACGTGCAGACGAATAGCGGAGCAATCCGGCGGGAGTTTGCCGGTCGCAACTACGGCTATGTACTCGACTACATCCTGCTCAACGGACGAGCGGTGTGGAACACGCTGCTCTTCTGCTTCCTCGCGATCGTGACCCAGCTCACCGTCAACCCGCTGGCTGCATACGCTCTCTCGCGTTACCCGGTGAAGCAGTCGGGCAAGATCCTCATCTTCCTCCTGGCAACAATGGCGTTTCCCGCCGAGGTCGCAATGATCCCGTCGTTCCTGCTGCTCAAGGATCTCGGGTTACTGAACACCTTTGCCGCGCTTGTGCTACCGGGGGCGGCTTCGGGATACATGATTTTCCTGCTTAAGGGCTTCTTCGACTCTCTGCCTCAAGAGCTGTTTGAGGCGGGTTCTTTGGATGGCGCCAAAGAGACCACGATGATGACCAGGATCGCGTTGCCTATGTGCCGTCCTGTTTTCGGGTACCTCGCGTTGTTAGCGTTTATGGGAGCATACGGGTCGTTCATCTATGCTTTCTTGGTCGCCCAGGATCAGCGGGTCTGGACCTTGATGGTCTGGATCTACCAGCTTCAAGCGAGTGGGGCGCCTTCCGCGGTAGTCATGGCCGCGCTTACGCTGGCTGCGATCCCAACGCTTCTCGTGTTTCTATGTGCCCAGGGCGTCATCATGCGCGGCATCGTGTTGCCCGGCGAGCGGTAGCAGGTACAAGCCAAAATGAACCTATGACGGTTGCCGATCAGACGATGACTCCCGCCGAGGAGGCATCGTTACGGCACGATTGGAAACTGTTTACGATCCTGACCTTTCTCTTCGGGTTCGGATTTCAGCTCTACAGCGGACCCTTCCAGAATTACCTGCGGGACGTCCTGAACGCGAACGAAGTCACCTTGGGCGGGCTCGAATCTCTCCGTGAGATCCCCGGACTTTGCGCAGCCTTGATGGCGGGCACGTTGATCGCCTTCGCAGAATCCAGGATCGCAGCGGCAGGGCTGGTGGTCGGCGGCATCGGGATCGCTCTGAGCGGCCGGACCCAAACGTTTGTGTCGTTGGCTTCGATCACCGTGTTTTGGTCGATCGGCTTTCACCTTTGGGCGACTGTCCAAAACGCGATCACCCTTGCTCTTGCCAAGGGTAAGGAAGGCGGGCGGCATCTCGGACGCATGTCCGGGGTTGGCGCGGTCGCCACAATCGGCGGACTCGGCGTAGCCACGGCGTTAAGCGAAATCTTTAAGAGAATTCCGGCGACATCCAAGCACGAGCCTTACGACGTGTTTTTTGTAATCGGGGGCGTTTCCATTGTCGTCGCGGGCTTCCTTTGCTCAAAGCTGTCGACGCATGCGGCGAGCGGCCCCCGGCAGCGGATTGTGTTCCGACGCGAATATGGGCTGTATTACATCCTCACCTTCTTGGAGGGATGCCGACGTCAGATCTTTTCGATTTTCGCTTCCTTCGCGCTGATCATCGTCTATCACGTGCCGGTCGAGAAAATGTTGATTCTTCAGCTTGTAAACTCGATCTTGATCGCGTTCACGGCGCCGGCGATCGGCAAACTTGTCGATAGGATCGGTGAGAAGGGACCGCTTACGTTCTATTCGATTGGCCTCATTCTCGTGTTTCTCGGCTACTCGACCTTCCAGAATGTCGGAGCTCTTTACGCCCTGTTCCTGATGGATAACGTGCTTTTCTCGTTCGGGGTCGGGTTTACGGTGTATCTGCACCGGATCGTTCGTCCGGGCGAGCTCACGCCATGCCTGGCGATGGGCACCACGATGAACCACATCGCCGCCGTCACCGTCCCGATCGGCGGTGCGCTGCTTTGGAAGGAAACGAATAACTACCAGTATCCGTTTTGGGTCGGCGTAGGGATCGCATGCATCTCGTGGGGGGCGATGCGGTTCCTGCCGTCAGGTCCGATCCCGGCGAAGGCCGCGATCGGTTCCGACGGCTAAGAACCGTATCCTCTCTGTTTGCCGGCTGCGCCGGAAAACAGAGAGCAGGAGATCTTATTTAAGGGACACTGCGTGCGCCCTAAAACCTCCGCCAGAGATGCGGGACTGGCGCTACGTCAGTAGTGCCAGTCTAGGTTCTTTACGTTTTTGGCCTGGGCTTCGATGTACTCGCGGCGGGGCTCGACTTTCTCTCCCATCAGACGGCTAAACATCTGTTCGATGTCCATCTCATAGGCGGGATCCAGTTTGACCTGCACGAGGCGGCGATTGGCGGGAGCCATCGTCGTGTCCTCAAGGTCATCGGCGTTCATTTCGCCGAGACCCTTAAATCGGGTCACCGAGAAATTCTTCTTCTTGAGGGACTTGATGATATCGTCCCGCTCTTTCTCGGTCATGGCGTAGTGCCGCTCGTTGTTGCCGACCTTCACGACGAATAGTGGCGGCTGGGCCAAGTAGATGTGGCCATCCACCACAAGCTGCTTCATGTACCGATAGAAAAACGTCAACAGGAGGGTTCGGATGTGTTCGCCATCGACGTCGGCGTCCGTCATGATGATGATCTTGTCGTACCGGAGCTTATCCGGCTCGAACATGATCTCCCTCTCTTTGCTTTCCTTACCCTTCTTGCCTGCGCCGTTAGACGTGCCGACCGTCATTTCGAAATCGAGCTGATCTTCTTCAGCCGACCGCAACGAACCCTTACCCATCGTGAGGTCGATTCCGACGCCGAGCGCCGCGATGAGCGACTTGATCTCTTCGTTATCGAGTGCCTTGTCCAAACGGGCTCGCTCGACGTTCAAGATTTTGCCCCGCAACGGCAAGACAGCCTGGGTAACTCGATCGCGAGCGGCCTTTGCCGAGCCACCCGCCGAGTCTCCTTCAACCAGGAACAACTCGCACTTGCCGCGCTCCTTGCTCATGCAGTCCGTCAGCT
>Ga0206974_1128_pt1 | contig 16855 bp, 14 predicted proteins | sample Alteio_BWOrgHeat_84_FD_152920 | JGI IMG/M metagenome (GOLD analysis project Ga0206974, IMG submission 152920) | Enriched cells from forest soil in Barre Woods Harvard Forest LTER site, Petersham, Massachusetts, United States -... | ecosystem: Environmental > Terrestrial > Soil > Temperate forest >... | reverse complement strand
TCATGAAGAACTCCTACATCAATATCTATCGTAAGGAGTCGAAAGAGCCGGATAAAGTTGATTACGAGGATATTCAGAATTTCTACAACACCATTCGCTCGGAATACACCGATCCGAACGACATGGAAGCGCGTCTGTACCGTAATCTTTTAGATGACGATCTTACCAAAGCGGTCGAATCGCTTCCGGAGGATTTTCGCACCGTTGTAATTCTGTGCGACATCGAAGGATTTACCTACGAGGAGATCGCAGAATTCGTCGATTGCCCGATCGGCACCGTCCGCTCGCGCCTTCATCGTGGCAGAAAGTTACTGCGCAACAAGCTCATCGAGTATGCGCGTGTTCGTGGATACAATGTTGACGAAGAACGCCATCGCAAATCCGGATTATGGGATGAAGAAGGCGGCGGTACACTCATCGGCAAAGAAAGCGGAATGCCCATCGAGAACGGACACCGTACGAACGGGCACAGTAAGTAATTACTCTTTCACAACTCTTTTTGTAATAGGCTGGGAATTTCCCGGCCCATTTGCATTCGCGCGAATAATATACGTTCCCGCCGACACACCTCCCGTCTGCCAATCATAGCTGCCATCAACGCGGAAACGATCTACTTCCCTGCCCAGCACATCGAAAATTTCAACATCGGCGGTGGATGCACCAACAAGTGAAATTATTTCTGCCGCACTTAAAGGATTCGGGAACACAATCAGCGACATTGGGTCAGAATGCTGAGAGGATACCGTTGCAATCGGAATGAAGGTAGCGCAAATATCGGACTTATTGCCCGATAGATCAAATGCTGTTATACAGATCGAGTCACCAGCCTCCTGCAAATGAGTGAAGATAGTCGCCGTGGGTAAATTGTGTATATTAGTTCCTTTTGGAAGGACCGAATCAATCGTGAATCCAGTCGTGCTCGTGATAGCAAAAGAATCAAGCCCACGATCCCATGGGCGATCATCTGACAAATAAATAGTCATGCAAACGCAGTTGTCGGTCCAGTCCTGGCTTTGTTGGTATCGGATGAGCGGAGGCAATGTATCTCGAATCGTACAATACGTGAAGGACATAGTGTCGGCATTGGAGGTAGTGCTAAAGATACTGTCTCCAAAAATAACCGTTCCAGAGCCGTTTTGCATCGAGTCAATCGTGCAGAGTGTAAAATGGACCGTATCCGAACGCGGAGTAAACGGTTCGGTCGATAACCGCATATTCTTTAGCGAACTGGCATGAACAAATGAAATTCTTGTCCGACCAACACCGGTATCGATCGCAGTGACATTATAACATCGCGCGTTGCACTGGCTGCTATCGTAGGAGCCGGAACTCACCGTGGTGACTACTGGATGAAAAGGCGGAATGTCCGAAACGACAGGAATGGAGATCGGGCAGAGTGTATTTTTTACCCCGTCAATGTTGGTTGTGATGGATAGATGGATAGGCGATTTTCCAAAAGCAAGAATGGAATCGCGCCAATAGGCATCGACCGTATTTACAGTCACAGCACAAGATTGCATTTGGGAAGAACCATTGCCTGCAACAGGGGCCGGACTTACAATTGTTTGACCGCTCCAGACAGAAAGTGTGGCAGTGTCACTTTTCGAATAATCGTCGATAATGATCGCCTCGACTGGAAAGGTCGTTAGATCGAGTCCCTTCGTCGAATATTTAATGCGCTGTGGGTAAAACAAATATGCATTCTGCGACGCACAGTATTGAAATTCACCCATCCCATACGCTGTCGCACCAATGAGTGCGCTCTGTCCTGCAGCGATCGTATCTGCCGGCCACATTACCTTCGTTGCTTCATCATCGCATGGATAATTCGCATATCCCAGGGCTTGAAAATTCCACGGATTGACAATACCATAGTCCGCGATATCAATCGTTTCAGGAAGAATAAGTCCGAGCGGCCTCGGTGTTGTTTCGTCACTCATATACTGCATTCCAACTGTATCCGATGTTAGTTCTGTCGCTTGAAACGACAGTACAAATGGAGGAACGTTCGGTTCGTAAGGAGGGATTGGCCAATGGCTATAAGAACTCGAAAGTCCACCAACGTACCCATACTGACCATATCGCGTTAACACTTCCGACCAGCCAGCACCATTCACCGCATTATCAAGCACATATTGAGCCTGTGCTGGCAGCGAGGTATCTGTCTTATTCACAAAGGTTACACGCAAAACAATCGTTCCACTTATTCCAAATTCGACCGGATACACATCCTGCACGATATCGAAATTCGCGCGGTTCCAAACAGTTCGAATAGTGTCCTCCGTTTTCGATGTAATGCCATCGTTTAACGATTCAAAATAATAATAATCATGTTCATTGCTGAAAATGCTGTCGCCGATCTTGACCGAAAGGAATGAATGGTTCGGATAGGAAAGCTCATAGCTTCCTGAACCGATCGTCGTGTCCGTCACATCCCCGGCAGCAAAAAAAACCAAGCCGGTTGAGTCCTGTACTGTCGCCCAAACGTACCGATTCCCGGTCACAAGCGTGTGCTGAGCACTGGCTAATGCCGGTAGAGCGAGGATCAGAAGAACCAGAAGTTTACGTATCATTATAGACACTTCCATTCGTTTGCGCTCCATTGCGCTTTTCTAAAACGATATTACCGCTTAATGATTCGCTTGCTGAACAACTGCCCATCAGAGGATGCTCGAAGAATGTAGGTTCCAGGGGAAAGCTCGCTCGTTTGCCAATCGTAGCTGCCCTCAACGTGGAAACGACCCACTTCCCTTCCCAGTACATCAAAAACTTCAACATCGGCGGATGAAGCGCCCGAAAGCAGCACTGTCGTCACGCTTTCCAATGGGCTTGGAAAAACAGAGATCGAAATTGTTTGCGTCGCGATTAGCGAAACGGCCTCAGATGATGGACAATACGTGATGGTTTTGAACGCAACATTTCCGGGCACATCTACGATGCTGATCGAAATGGAACCGCTCTTCATGGAGTCAATGACGCACGTAGTGAACGTATCCACTTTCATTCCGAAGGTATCCGGTTGTGAAAGCGTAAAGCGCATGTTCGTGGAATCCACGATCGTGACTGCCTGGAAGCCTTCATCTTCTTGAAACCCATCCATCACCGAATCCGTCATTACCCACTCACTACATTTAAATCCACAGGTGGGTTGTGCTGCGGCGTTCCAATCGTACTCTTTTAACAATCGAAATCTCGGCGGAAGCGTATCGTAAAATTCGGACGCGCAAAAACCAAAGCAGATCGTATCGTAACTCACATTGCCCGCGCAATCAATAAAAGCAAAATACACGCATTCGGGATGGATCGTATCGAGCTGCGTAACTGTGATGGGCACTGACCCATTGGTGCAGGAAGAAAACTGTCCGATCGTTACGCTCACCATATTATTATTTGGCTCAGCAGCCCAATCGATGCTCTGCAACCCCAGATCTGTGGAAAGATTATCATAGACGGAATCCGTCTGCGTAATATAATTCCCACAATGATTCGGAGGCCCGACGATTAGGTGCGTAGAGTGCCTTGGCGGCGTCAGATCTTTCTCCTGGCAATCGATAGCGATCGGGCATGAATATGCTTGACCGCTTCCACCCGATCTCCCTCCAAAAAGCTGAATGTCATAGCTGGAATCGGTCAGGCAGTTCGCTAAATAATTCTGAAGTACTGTATCCACCCATGAAACGGAAGAAAACGGTCTATCCGCAACAGGTTTTCCAACTAAGTTCTGCCGCTGCGAGTAACCATTATTCGTTACAGGCTTTGGAGATACAATTGTAACAGGACCTCCTTCCACAGAACTGGAGCCATACACGACAGACTGTATCGCAATAGATGAATCCTGCGGGCGGGTTCCGATATTCCAGAATACGGCATCGACCGGAAAACGATCGGGGCTATAGACTTTTGTGTTTGGATTCCATGCAATATGATCGGGATGAAGCATGAGTTCCCCAAACGTCTTGCTCGCAGGCAAGCACGGTGCAGTTCCATAACTAAAGCGACCAAGTTCGATCGTCGTACCTGCATCTGCCCTGCTTGCAGGCCATTGAACAAGCAGAGCCGCATCGCCAACAAGCGGGTTTTGCACCGGTTTTGTCGGAGATCCCCACGTCCATCCGGATGAAACTTCCCGCCAATCCACATACGAAACGCGCCAGGGCGGGATCGTAATCCCCATCGGTTCCGGTGCAAGGCTATCGCTCAGATACCCCACTCCGAGAAGGAGCGGAAAATTCACGCTGTCCGTTGGAAGCATGCTTGAAATAAAATAGGTCGGGATCGGTGTGTTCGTCGAATCCGGGAACGTAACCCATCCGGTATCCATATAGCCATAACGTGTGGTGACCGGCGGGTTATCGTTCGAGGGATGCCCATAGTCGGTAAAGGCAACATCCAGCAAATACTGCGACTGAGCCGACAAAAAACGAATTCTCGTGGTTGCGAATGCTGAACTTGAACACGATCTGTCCGCTGCCTTCAATGGGGAACACGACGGGATAAATATCCTGAACCAGATCGAAGGCACCCGTTCCTTCAGACCACACCGTTTCGATCGTGTCGCCATTCTTCACTGTTTTTCCATTACGCATCACTGTAACGCCGTTGGAGTTTGTCAGATGTGTATTGTTCGTATAAAAATTCCCGTCCACACTGAATGTTACAAAAGAACTGAGCGAAGGCGAAGTGAGCGCCTGAAGATGCCCCGTGCCCCCAAAATAACACACTGAAAATCCCGATCCATCTTTCGCCACATCGGCCTCGACGTAGGCATTTCCAGTTATGATCTGAGCGCGCGAAACGAACGGAATGCAAAAAAATAGAAGGAGCACAAGCCTCCGCAACACTCTTCTTTCCTTCCTGTTCATAGCAAACGTCTTTCTCATCTATTCCTTCACAATGCGCTTGGTAATAACTTGGGCGTTCGTTCCTTCGCCATGAACAACCGCGCGAACGATATACGTCCCCGCCGGAAGCGCGGCGGTTTGCCAATCGTAGCTACCATTCATCCGGAAATGATCGACCTCCCGGCCCAGCACATCGAAAATCTCTACATTGGCGGATGGAACGCCGTCGATAAAAATGCTCACATCCTCAGACGTTGGATTCGGAGAAATGGCAAGTGAGATTACTGCTGGAGAGAAAGTGGAAGTTGATGCGTTCCCCTCAAAAGTGAAACACGTATCAAAAAAATTGCGAGCGTAATCAAATGCTATTATACAAATGTGCCCAGCTCTTTTAGGATCCGTCAGATGAAAGAACACATTTGCTAAAGGGCCGAAAACGAAATCCCCGTTTGGCGAGATAGTATCAATAGTTACATTGATCGTATCGTATATCCTAATGGTATCGACTCCTCGATCCCACGCCTGCGTATCCGAAACAACGATGTTAAAGCAAGAACCGCATGTGTCACTGGCGAACCCAAGTTTTACCTTTGGTGCATTCGTATCCGGAATCGTACAATAGGAATATTGTTCGATCGTAGAATTACCAATCGAATCGGTTACTTTGATCGAAGCCGTACCATTCATCATCGAATCCACTACGCATACGGAGTAGAAAGTCGAATCCGCGCCCACGTGGTTCGGTGCGATGGAAAGCGTCATATTAAGAAGCGAGTTCGCGCTAACCGAAAGAACGGGAATTCTTGTTGCGCCGGTATCGAACGCAACAACATCCGTGCATCGCATATTGCATAGGCTTTTATTGTAGCTGCCGGTGCGGCTCAGCACGGTCGTCATTGGAGTAACGGCAGGCGGTTTTCCCTGACAATCCACCATGACCGGGCAAACATACGTTCCATTCGAACAACTTGTCGCGCCTACCCCGCCAGCTTGAACGGAGAATGCAATATTATAAAGCGAATCCGTCGAGCAATTGGTCAGCACACTTGCAAGGACAGTATCCTCCCACGTAATGGAAGAAGATTGTTTTGCCCCGACTGTAGAGCCAAGCATATTATGCTGATCCGAATAAAACGGAGAATTTGACGCAACGATCTGCACTGGCCCATTTGCGATGCCCGTCACATCATTTGTGATGGATTGTGTACCCATCGAGCTGCTCGCGGGTGTCGTTTGTCCATTCCAAACAATGGCATCTACCGGAAAACGATTGGGAACATACTCCGAACCATTCCATTTAATGTGATCTGTATGAAGCAACATCGCGAAGAGATTCCCGGAACAGATCGGCTCACAGGCGGCGCTGCCATAACTGAAACTCCCGATCACCGCGCTCACCCCCGGATCTAAACCGGTTGCAGGCCATTGAATAAGTAGTGCTTCATCCTCAACAGTTGGATTTTGTGTCGGCTTGGCAGGAAATCCCCAAGTCCATCCTGTCACTATTTCCGACCAATCGGTATATGCAAAAAGCGACGGCTGCATAAGATCCATCGGTTCAGGGGCAAGGCTGTCGCTCAGATATCCCTCGGCAAGCATCAGCGGAAAATTCCCGGTGTCTAACGGCCGCAACGAAGCAATGAAATAGGGTGGCATCACAAACGCGGTCGAGTCCGGGAAGGATTTCCATGCCTTTTCATTGTATCCGAAGCGCGTCGTGATCGGCGCATTATCGTTTGCCTGAGTTCCAGTCGATAGTTCTACATCCGCCAAGTACTGTGCCTGCATCGGCAAAAATTGTTTCTCGTGGTTGCGTATGGTGAACGTAAACACGATCTGACCGGAATTTGCAATTGGGAACGCAACCGGATAAATGTCCTGAATAACGTCGAACGTATCCGTGCTGCGTATGTGCCAGACCGTCTCGATCGTATCAACGATCTTGGTCGTTTGACCATTCATAAGAAATTGGGGCGATGCAGGCTGCGGATTGTTGCCGAGTAGCATCTCATTATTTGTGTAAAAAACACCATTCACGCTGACGGTGAGAAACGATGTTTGAGGAAAGATAATTGGCTGCTGATGAGCATGGTCGGTGTAGATCGTAACCAGACCCCGACCATCGCTCGAGACGTCCGCCTCGACGAAGCCATCGCTCGTCTTCATCTGCGCGCGTAATGCGACCGGAACGATAAATAGAATAACAATGACAACCGAGAGTTTTCGTAGCATACGACACCATCCAAAGATAGTAACAGAGTGGACAAATTGAACTAAATATCCTCCGCTTTGAATCCCACGTTCCCTTACATAAATTGCTGATAAATAAGGTACGCATTCAGCCCCGCAATAGCAGCAACCACAGCCCACGCCAACACTTTCAGCCACAACCGGCTTGCAAACTCCCCCATCAACGATTTATTGCTTGTAAAGAGAACTAATGGGATCGTCGCAAATGAAAGCTGCACCGAAAGCACAACCTGCGATAGCAGCAATAAATTGTAGATTGCATGGTTTTCCGTTTTCACTCCGCCTCCGGTGTTCATTGCAATCACAACGACTGCAGGAACGATTGCCAGGCTTCGTGTAATAAGCCGCCGGAACCACGGGCGCACTCTTAACTGTAAAAATCCTTCCATCACCACCTGCCCCGCAAGCGTACCGGTGATCGTCGAGGCCTGCCCGGATGCAAGCAGCGCCACGCCAAAAGCAACGCTTGCCAGGCTTGTGCCAAGTAGCGGAGTCAGCGTGTAATACGCCTGCTGGATTTCCGTAACGATTGTGCCATGCTCAAAAAAAACCGCGCCTGCCATCACAAGAATGGCGGCGTTGACAAAAAATGCCATGTTAAGCGCGAGAACGGTATCGAACACATTATACCGCAGCGCAGAACGAATTTCTGTAAACGAACGCCCCACCTTCCTCGATTTCACAAGATGCGAATGCAGATACAAGTTGTGCGGCATCACGGTCGCACCTAAAATTCCCAATGCAATATAAAGGCTGCCATTCGTCAGCTTTGGGGTCACAAGTCCGGTCGCGATCCCCGACCACGCTGGATGTGAAAGATAAATTTCGAAGAGATAACATACGCTTATCGTCCCAATAAGTGCGAGAATGACAGCTTCCAGCAGCCGGACTCCTCGGCTTTGCAGAACAAGAATGAGAAGCACATCGAACGCCGTGATAAGTACGGCCGGAAGCAACGCAATATGAAACAGCAAATTGATCGCAATGGCGCTGCCGAGCACTTCGGCAAGATCGCACGCCACAATGGCAATTTCTGCAAAGATCCAGAACAGGATCGCCACCGGCTTCGAGAACCGTTCCCTGCACATTTGCGGAAGATCGCGCCCTGTCACCACCCCTAATCTGCTCGAAAGTATTTGAAGCAGAATGGCAACCAGATTGCTCGCAAGGATCACCCACAGCAGATCGTAATGAAATCGGGAACCTCCCTCGATGTCCGTCGCCCAGTTGCCGGGATCCATATAGCCGATTGCAACCAAAAATGCCGGCCCGGAGAACGCGAACGTCCTGCGCAGCAATCCTTTCGATTTGTGCGGCTCGATAGATGATGTCCGACTTGAAAAATGATCTGAAGGGGATCCGAGATCAGGCTCTCGATGCATAGACTTTATGAAAGGCTCCATCATTCCGCCCTTCCAAAGATCTGCGAGGCCGCTTGTGGCGCAAGCGCAACTGGCTCCTCTTTCACTACAATATTGAATGGCCCGCCGAACGGCTGTTGACCGTGGAACTCGATCGTCGCACCCGGAAGGAGTTCCAATTTTGCTGCATAACGAAGAAGTTCCGGATCGTCCTGTAAGCGTGTAATGACGAGCTTGGAATCCATTGCAGCAGATGAAAGCGGTATCTCCGCAATGTTCGGCATGTAGCCCTCTGCCGTTGGGATGGGATCGCCATGCGGATCGAAATCCGGATGCCCCAGTTTCTCCGCAATACGCTCTTCGAAAAGCGGACTGATATGATGCTCCAATCGTTCGGCTTCCGCGTGGACCTCGTCCCAATGATACCCAAGTTCCCGAACTAAAAACAGCTCGATCAACCGGTGTTTTCGAATTGTTTGAAGTGCAGTACGCTCTCCGAATGGCGTGAGGTGAATTCCCGTTGAAGCATGAACCCGAATGAGCTTTAGAGCCGCCAACCTGCGAAGCATTTTACTTACCGCCGGCGCGCTCACACCCACGCGCCGCGCAATATCCCGCGAGGAAATTTCCCCTTGCGTTTCAGCTTTGTAGATGGCTTTAACGTAATCTTCGATGGATGGAGTGTTCATCATATTGAATTTAACCTCGGTTAACTATCTGCGGTTCCTTTGGTCAACCTACTAAAGCGATCAAATCGAACCCTGCCTGATAGGAACGACAGACCTTTCCACGCCGTTGAAAGCCCCGCTTCGGCGAAAATGACATCAACGGCCTTGCAAAAGGCATTCGGAGAGGTGGCAGAGTGGTCGAATGCGGCAGTCTCGAAAACTGTTGTACCTTCGGGTACCGTGAGTTCGAATCTCACCCTCTCCGCAACGGTTGTTTACTTACCATGAAGTCGGCAGAAGAAACGTATAACGAAGTAGCAGCGAAGCTGGCTGCAGAACACGGCATTGCCATCAGCCAGATGTTCGGAATGCCGGCGCTGAAAATAAAAGGCAAGGCCTTTGCCGGATTTTCGAACGATACGATGATCTTCAAACTCACCGGCGAACCCCACACAAAAGCACTCGCAGAACCCGGTGCAAACCTCTTCGAACCGATGGCCGGACGCCCGATGAAAGAATGGGTGCAAGTTCCACTTTCCACATCGAAGAAGTGGGAAGCATTTGCCAACGACGCCATGAACTACGTTTCCAAATTGAAAAAGTGAATGTCATGTAGAGGTCACAGCCGGATACAACATCGCATGGATCTTGTTTCGGCGGTTCCCACTCCAGGTTCCGTGCACTCCGCCAACGACTCCAAGCAGTGAATAGGCAATCCCTGCATATCCGGCATCCGCACTTGGAAGAACATTCGCAAGCGTTAACGAGATCAGTCCCACGCCGCAGAACATGATCATCTCCCGAAGCTCATGCTTCGTATCCCATAGTTCCAATTCCGTTAGCTTCAGTTCTTTTCTTTGGCGGTACGCATGAACGTACATCCAGACGAAAATCAAATACACAGCGATAAATCCTACTGCATAGATCGTAAATAATTCCGAGACTTGAGCGTAGTTGTTATTGAACATGCCCGAAATATCCTGCCCAATTAAGTTCGCCCACATCGCCATGAAAACGAATTTCAAAGGATACGTATAAAATAAAATAACGAACAGCAGAGCGAGTGTCAGCACGATTGTCGTCATATCCTGAAGACCGTATCGCCGGTGATATTGATAATGCCGGTACCATACGGCCATCAACTGCGCAAAACATGCCGCGAACGGTGCGAAGTCACGCAGTTTTAGTATCAGCTCGTTATAGGTTTTCGGAACTTCTGTTGACACGATGAGCAGCGTAACCGCAAATGCGAATACGGCATCGCTAAGTCCCTCCAAACGCGATACTTCCTGCCCGCGCCAGTGAAATCCCTCCCGCGCACCGATCTTTTTTGTTGATGCTTGTTTGCTGAACATTCTTAAATTATCCCAAAAATAAATCCGCGTAATCCGCATCATCAGCGTAATCCCGGTTCAGGCTCCCTTCATGCGCTGCTCCATTTCTTCGGACGAAACATCCTCGATATGCGTCGCGATCCACCACGAGTTCCCGGAGGTATCCTTCACCCCACCATGGCGGTCGCCATAGAATTGATCGGCTGGCTCCATGATGCTCACGCCGCCCGAGGCGAGCGCCCGTTTGTAGCTCGCATCGCAATCCGGAAGATAAAGATAGAACGAGGCCGGCTGCGATGGCCATTCCGGTGGCCTTGCCTCCGCAAGCATGAGCATGGAGTTGCCCACAAGAATTTGCGCGTGCATAACACGCCCCTCTGGCGATTTCATCACTTCCCTGCTCTCCGCGCCGAACGCGGCAATGAGAAAATCCATCACAGCTTCCACACCCTCGACCATAATATACGGCGTGACTGTGTGATGCTCTTTTGGAATGAAGTTTACTGTCATATTGTACTCCTATTTTTGATTACTAACACGACTCAATGATAGAGCTTTTCAATAACCTCCTTCAACCTCCTTGGTCCCCATTATCGTTTCGGATTTATTTGTCAATAACAATGCGCTTCGTAAACGTTTCGCCCGTTCCCGTTCGGATCGCAACAAAATACGATCCATTCTGTAAAGCAGAAAGATCGAGCGGCGTTTCGGCTCCCAGAATAACGGACTCGCGGTGAACGATCCGCCCTGCTGCGTCGGTGACTTGAATATCCGCCGCACCGGACAAACCCATTGCCCGCATCATAACCACTCCGGGCGTGGGATTCGGTGATATACTGATGCCGCTCGCAAATTGGTCGTCGGTTTCCACTTCTGAGGCGCTGACAACTTTCAACGTATCAATAATAGTATTCCAATGGTCGCCAGCATCGGCATGACCGTTCAGGTTAACCGCATTACACGCAGCATAGATATAGGCAGTACCCACCTTTTGGGGTGCGGTGTATTTGAATGTCCAGACCGCGCTGTCCGCAGCGCCGAACTGGTTCGGCCCAGTGTGTGTCAGGTCGGGATAATAGGGCGTAGTCACCTGTAACCCAGAGTTGGGCCCGTTGAGCGAAAGCGTTGCACCGCTGCTGGTAGTAATGTCGCATCCAGCCGCAAGTTCCGATGGATTAGCAACGGAAATGCTGAATACATAGGTCTTCCCTGCAACGATCTGCGGAGCAGTTGTGGAAATATGAATGACCGTTGCCGCCGATCTTGCGCCATGACAACTCCCACCGCTGCAGCCTGTCCTTGAGTATCCCGCAACGCCAGTGGAAGATCCGGACGCTTCATGAACCGCGTAGATACCAACAAGACCGAGAGGAAGAACGAGAAAAAGTGCTTTCCGTATTCGACGAAAAAGGAAGTGGAATAGACCGTTATCTCTCAACCGCAACCCTCCTCGTAAACGTCTGCCCACTTCTCGTTTGAACGCTTAGAATGTACGCACCTGCGGCTGTCCCTGAAATATCCACGCTATGTTTGCCATCGAGCGTCAGTTCATGTCCGTACCGCACTACGCGGCCAGCCGGATCGGTCAGGGTGTAGGAACCGACGTCTGCCGGTTTAGCATCGTCAATGAAAAGCACATCCGATGCAGGATTAGGATAGACCTGAATTGCATTCTGGGATGTGGCCGGTGCAACACCGCTAAAAGGAAGCACAGTAATATAGGCCGTAATGGAATCCCAGCGATCGCCTGCATCCGGATTCGCGCTATCGCCTGCAACGACGGCATTTGCTGCTATGTAGATCGTGTCGATACCCGGCGTTGGCCGTGCCGTGTATTTAAGCGACCACACCGCTGAATCTCCGGAAAATGCTTGAGGTTGGGTATGTGTTATCGCATCGTCATCGAAAAAGAACGAATGGGTTAGCTGCGTATGCATACCAGGAACCGTATCGAGCATGGCAGGCGCATTGACGTCAAGATCGAAACCTGCCGCCACGTCCAGCGGATTGCTTGGGTTCGACACACTCACCCGAATGGTGTAGGTATGTCCCGCTAAAATCTCTGCCGGCGTAAGGAGATGAATGATGGTCGAACTGGAGGAACCGCCGTGGCAAGGGCTTGTGAATGTTCCACCGACGTCACAGCCCCCCAATTCGGCAGTGCCCTGCACGGCTGCACCCGTATAGTGACTGGCGGCGTCATGAACGCAATATCCCGCAAGCAGCACAAGCGGAAGAAGTACGAAAAAGCTCTTGCGGGTGCGTCGTAAAAGTTTGGAAAGATTCATGGTTGGTCGTGTTCAGCCGTAAAAATCAGTTGTAAGGAATTGTTGGAACAAAGCAAAGGAGTTGTTGAAACAGGGAGTTTCGAAATATCATTTCAATCCCCACCCTATTATATAGACACCCGATGTCATCCGATTATTTCAGGTTCGCAACACCAGAACGGGTATCATCATAAAAAATGGACATGGGTGAGGATCTGCGATAGCAGATAGATCACCGCACCGATAACAACACCCCCCACAAACACCGCCGGGATAATAGAATATTCTCGCACGGTCTCGACCTTCGATAACTCCGAAAGATGATACTCGACATGCACACTGTCGGTGGTGATTCCCTCGATCGTCCCTGCCTTTTTATTGTACCAGCCCAGATCGAGATTAAAGGTCGTGACCTTTCCGTTTTTCAGTTCTACTCGTGAAATATCGGGCGCCGAAGAAGGCCGAATCGTTTGCACCGGGGCGATGGCGCGGCAGCCGCCCAAAAGTAACGCAACAATTACCAATGGCTTCACCCAGCGATACTGCAAAATTGCTCTCACGCTAAAGAGAACGCTTGTTTGCGCATGCTTAGTGTCTCAAATCGCTCGACGAAATGATTTCGGATCGCATGAGCGCATTCCGGAATGGTAATCATTCTGGAAAAAACATCCGATAGTGTTGCCGTTTCGCGCTCCAACATATCCCGCATTTGAAGCCGGTCGGCTTCCGGCAGCGCAAGCAATTCCGGCAATTGCAGATGGTCGCTCGTCAAAAGAATGGAACCATGCTGCAATATCACGTCCCCAAATCGTCGCTGTGCGGAGCCGATGACTTTTCGTCCTTGCCACGTCACTTCATGCCGAGAGGCGCTGGCAAAACAGGCGACCGGAAGCGAGGTCTTTTGCTCCATATTGCCACCGCGAGGAGTCACTTCGAGCTGATATTCGGAATCTCCAAGCGTGCTAATTGCCCCGACTAACGCACTGACAATTTTATTATGCACAGCATACAATCCATCGGCTGGATGGGCGCGGGTGATGACGGCATACGTTAGTTCGTTCGCATGAAGCACCGCCCTGCCCCCGGTCGGACGGCGAACAACGTCAATTCCAGCCTTTCGGCAGGCATCCAGATCGATCGTTTCGAGCTTTTGCTGAAAGCCTATCGAAACCGCCGATGGCTGCCAGGAGTATAACCGAAGTATGCTCGGCAATTCCGGATCTTCGACGCGCTCGCGCGTCAGCGCCTCATCACGCAGCATGTGGTGCACGCCGGAGCGGTCGAAATCCTCTTCGATCTGCCAGGGCCAGGGAAAGTATGAAGTGTGAAGTATGATGTATGAACGGGGAACGCGACATATTCATTTCTGACTTCATACACCATAGATTATATTTTTCACGTGAGACTCAAACTCCTCGACCGCTATGTCCTCCGGCAGTTCTTCACCGCCGCGCTCGTCTCGATGGCGGGATTTATTATTATTTATATCGCGGTCGATCTGATGGAAAAGCTCGATAAGTTTCTCGATCATCATCTCCCCTTTCACATTGTCCTTGAATACTACATCAATTTTACCCCTCAGATCATTGCGCTGATCCTGCCGGTATGTTTGCTGCTCGGTTCGCTGTTTGCGACGGGCAAGATGTCCATGTCAAGCGAGATCGTAGCCATGCGTTCCGGAGGAATTTCCCTTTACCGCCTGATGGCACCCTTTATTGTTTCTTCTGCGCTGGTATGCGCGGCGGGGGTATATTTTAACGGGTGGATCCTCCCGAGAGCCAATGTGAAAGTTGAAGAAATTCTTCGTGATTACGTTCAGGAGGACATCATCGCCGGACAGCAAATCGATCTGTATCTTCAGGACTCACCGACGCGCATCGTTTCGATGTCCGATTATTCCTGGGGCCAACGGCGCGGCATGAAGGTTACCGTTCAGGAATTCGATTCAAAAGACATTACGCACATGACGAGCCGCATCGATGCTTCGATCATCACATGGGACTCTGCCCGCAACCTATGGCATCTGACCGATGCAACCATGCGTATCTTCCAAACAGACACCACGGCAGAGATCACACGCCAGCTTTCGGGAACCGAAAGTTATATCCACTTTAGCTTCCTGCCGAGCGAGCTAAAAGATCGGCTGCTGAAAATGGACGAAATGACCAATCCTGAACTTGCTAAACGCATCAACCTGAAACGGCGCTCTGGCCAAGATGTTGCACAGGACGAAGTCGATTACCAAAGCAAATATGCGCTTGCGTTCACATCGCTTATCGTTGTCCTGTTCGGGGTTCCATTCTCTTCAAAGAAAAAGCGTGGTGGGTTAAGCTTCGAGTTTTCTATCGCCATCGCCATCGCCTTCGTGTATCTCGCATTCTCGAAAGTATTTCAAGCCTTCGGTTATTCCGGCGAAGTACCCCCGTTCGTCACCGCGTGGCTTGCCAATTTTTTGTTCTTCGCCGGCTCGCTGATCGTGATTTGGAAAGCCCAGAAATAGCGGAATCCCAATTCCACAATCAACACCTCTGAATTATTTCTTGCTCCGTCTTGCGCCCACTCCCGGCTTCAGCTTCGACTCATTAAAAAGTTCGACGAGATTTCGCTCCGAAAGGAATTGAATGACCTGCCGCTTTACATCCTCCGCTGTATCGGATTCGCGAAGAATGCTGGCCGTAAGTTCTTTGCATTCCTCATACTGAAGCGACCGGAGCCGCTCCGAAAGCGAGTGGATAGCCGCCGGTGCAACGGAGATTCCATCTATTCCCATGCCGATCAAGAGTGGAGTAGCAAGAGGATAACTTCCCAGCTCGCCGCAAATGGTGACCGGTTTATTTCCTCGCTGGGCCGCCGCAACAGTCATCTGGATGAGCCGAAGCACCGCCGGATGCAATTCCTGGTACAAAGAAGAGATAAGATCATTCCCGCGATCGACCGCAAGTGTGTACTGTGTCAAGTCATTGGAGCCGATCGAAAAATAATCAACCATTGGCACAAAGGACTCTGCCATGATCGCCGCTGCGGGAACTTCGATCATCACGCCAACCGGGATCTGTTCATCGAATTGTACACCATTCCTCTGGAGATCGCGCTTTGCTTCACTCACAAAATCCAGGGCGCGGCGTAGCTCATCCGTAGTCGTCACCATCGGGAACATGATCTTCACGTTCTTGCGGGCCGATGCTCGCAAGATCGCTCGGAGCTGTGCTACGAATAATTCCGGTTCATCTAATGAAATTCTGAGGCCGCGCCAACCCAAAAAAGGATTATCCTCGCGGTAGGTACCACTCAGCACTTTGTCGCCGCCGACATCGAATGTGCGGAGCGTCACGCTCGCGGGATAAAATCGGTCAACAATATCTTTGTACAGCGCATTCTGCTCCTCTTCGGTTGGGAACTCGTCATGCAAAAGCAGAAAATGCTCGGTGCGTACAAGCCCAAGTCCCAGTTGCTTTTTCCCTTCCGAATCGCGCGCGGTGTCGCTCAGCCGTTCGGTTTCCGCGATAGCAGCCTCGCTGCCGAATTCCAGATTCATCAGCAGCGTGACGCCATGCCCATCCGTCGTTCGTGCAACCGGTGCATCCGCTTCAATAAGCGGAATGCCCGCATCCACTGCGCTTCCGAACTCAAAACTTTGTTCCTGCTCGTATTCGCGGAGCGTCGCCGCGTCAGGACATACAATGAGTTCCCCTCGCTCGCCATCGATTATAAGAATATCGCCCGTTTCGATGTGGTCCGAAGCGGAATGAAGCCCCAGCAATGCCGGAATACCCAGCGACCGCGCCAGGATCGCAACGTGGCTCGTAATGCCACCGCCATCGATAGCAAAACCAAGCATGGAAGAGCGAGCAAAAAGGATCGCGTCCGCTGGCGTGAGCAATCCCGCAACAAGGATGGAGGGAACTTCAATTTTCGAAAGCCATTTTCTGCGGTCGAGCAAATACCGAAGCAGCCGCTGTTTGATGTCCTCGATGTCATCGGCACGCTCGCGGATCAGAGGGTTATCGGCCATCTCCAGCATCGCCTTGTGCGAGGAGAATTCCATATCCACCACGAACGCGGCAGGCTTGAGTTCATGCTTGATCCGCTGGCGGATCGTGCTCAGAATAAATTCATCGGAAACCATCATCATCT
>Ga0206974_1127_pt1 | contig 16892 bp, 3 predicted proteins | sample Alteio_BWOrgHeat_84_FD_152920 | JGI IMG/M metagenome (GOLD analysis project Ga0206974, IMG submission 152920) | Enriched cells from forest soil in Barre Woods Harvard Forest LTER site, Petersham, Massachusetts, United States -... | ecosystem: Environmental > Terrestrial > Soil > Temperate forest > O... | reverse complement strand
AAGGGTCATAATCCATAGACGCCAAAATCTCAGGTTCATAATGCCTAACTCCTTTTACAACCAAATTATCAATTGTAAAACTTCCACTCACTCCATTTACATTGCCGTTAAAGAAATCAAGTGCCGTGGTTCCACTTTCAGCCCTGAACACAAATCCATAATGCCCGTTTTGATTCATCCAATTTCCATTGAGCGTGACATCAGTAGTTCCATCTTTTGCTGCCATACCACCGCCTTGATTTGTCGGGTACTGTGGATTCATCGTAAAGTCAAATTCCAGTTCATAGCTATTTCCTGCGGTTGTGTTTATCACTGTTCTTATTCCTGCGTATTGGCTACTTGAGGTAAAGCCTATAGTACCTCCGGTATTGTTGATACTCACCCCACTGTATCCCGACCATCCTTCGGTATTACTATCAAATGTCTCATTGTAAAGTGGAGCATCATCCCCTATTGAAAATTTACGGTCTGATACGACACTCAGTACATTGCCCAAATGATTACTCAGCTCGTAAGATATCCTCCCTACTATCCTTTCTGAATGCGATGCATCTGCTGTTGATGTGGCTACTGTTCCATAATTGCTCTTCACCAGGTGTAATCCATCTGTGGCAGATGTAGCCTCATAAGTAACATTCACATTCAGGGACGGACTGTTATTAATTCCTAATCTTGAACTGCCGTAAATATCATGCTCCAGTACCTGATACTGATCAACATAATTTCCACCACCTGATGAGGATGTTATGAAAGTATACACGGCCATGATGTTACCGCTGGCATCACGTACATAATAAGTGGTGGTCCAGTTGTCTTCCGTCAGCAGAACGCCGGAAGTGGATTTTGGTTTTACTGTTTTGCTGATCCTTTGGCCCATTGCGTCGTAAGTAAATTCCAGGTCGGGTTTTATACTTCCCGATGTTCTTGTTACACTTTTTACCTTGCCGTAAACTGTCCATACTACATCTCCGATCTCTTCGCTCTTGTCTTTGACCAAATTTCCTATCTCGTCATAATCGTATTCAAAGCTTGAGGCATCACTAAAATCTATATCTCCTGAATATTCATAATCCTTCGTGGCGGTGCTGCTGGTGATGGCATCTTTTACGTTATATAATTTATTCTCCGTAACGTTCCCGCTACCATCGGTTTTGTAAGCATACGTTAGATCATCCATCGCTGCGCCGGCATATCTCCTGCTCAGATGGGTGATGTTGCCCATCGGATCAAACGTTGTTTTCAACTCATAGTTCCCTGATGAGCCTGACGGAGTTACATCGTCAAAACTCCACGCGTATGCACTCAAGTTACCGCTTCTTGCAACACGGATACGATTGAGCTGATCATAGCGGTACGCCATTAAATTCGGACTGGCTGTTTGCGCTTCATTTGCATCGTCGGCTTCTCCGTGCAAATAGATGGCTGTTACCATGTGGCTGATATTGCCATTGAACAGATCAGTACCTATGGTGCCACTGCTGAACAGGGAATGTATGCCTGCTGCATGAAAGGAATTCGCGCCGTTGCTGGCATAGCCTATAGGACTATAAGCTCCTGCATAATAGCCTAAAGAAAAACCTGCCGCGTCATCGGCAAAATTACCGTTGATACCGCCGTCTTCACTGCCGTCATTACCCAAATCAAATCCTTCCTGTAAATTGTTGCTGTTCATGCCTATCAGCCAGCCATGCTTGGTATAAGCGTAATCCACTCCCTGGATCTGGTCTTCACCAAGTTCTGTCCGGGCTAAAGGACCATGCAGATAATAAAAATATTTCGATTGGGTTTCCCAGATGATATTGTCATCTGAAGTTTCTGCCTCCGTCAAACGGTTGTCGGAATCGTAGGTATACCTGTGGTAAAACTGATCGCCTTTACCCGCATTGTAATTCACCTGATTCACATTGCCACTGATCACATCATAATCATAACTTATTGTTTTTAAACTTTGGTTGAGGGCTGCCAGATCATTGTTTTGCTGGTATAATGTTTTTACATTGCCATGCTCATCATAATCGTAATAGCTCGCATTGCGGATAGAAGCATTATCGGCATCCCTGTAATCCACAGTACTTATCCTGCCCCTTAAATTGCTTTGGGAAATACCAGTGGGCACAGTAGTGGACGGGTCGTCATAAGTAGTGGTAGTAATTTCTGTATTGCGGTTATTTCCGGGATTATAAGAACTCAATATAGCAGGATAATTCTCGTCATTTAAATTACTCGGGTCATTGAAAGGCAAATTGAAATAAACATCCGCCAGAAGATCGCTTTGGCCTACTTCTGTTATCCTCCCTTGTGCATCATATTTTGTGTAGGAAAATGCTGTGCTGTTGTCGCTGGACAGAAGATCCGGAATGCCATCGCTATTGCTGTCGGTGTACGTTCTTACCCGCTGTTTTGCATTTTGAGAATACCTTAAGCGGCCCTTGTTATCATAGTAAAAAAAGCTTTCTCCGCCGTCCGGTGTTTTCTGATAAGCCAGCTGGTTCAGGCTGTTGTATTTGTATTCTGTGGTGAGCTTATGTTTGGGTTGCGAGTAGGAAGTGGCTGTTGTCGGATCGTAATTTCCGGTGCTTGGATCAAAGCCATGCGTCATATCGGCTGACATGCGGTCAACTCCCGCAGGAGGAACCGTTTGAACCAGGTTTCCTGCCTGGTCGTAGTAATACAAAGTGTAGTGGTATTCCCGACTTTCGTAAGTATAATTGAAGCTTTCTTGCAGCAAACTACCCAAACATTTCTGATGCATGTTTTGCACAGTAGTGCTCATGAATGCATCCAGCGTAGCTTGGTATTGCTGCTGGGCCTGGTAATTGGCCTGGTCAGTTAATTGACTCAAACATTGCGTACGCGCAGCAGATAAAATATCAACAGGTGGTGTAAACGGATTGTTTACGATGATGCTGTCAACCCTAGTGGTATATTGAATGGTTTGTGGGGTATTACAACCAGTCATAACACTTTCGTCATTCCCTATGATGATATCAGTGGGTCTTAATAAAAGGAAGAAACCATTATACTGCTGATTATTGCTATTACCTATTTGGTAACTACTTGGAATACCAGGAAAAATTGTATAGGTTACTGGGATTTTTATTGGGTCTTGGGTAAAATCAATTTGAGAACTGAGGGCCTGTATGCCTACAAAAAGCAAATTATCTGAAGAAGTGTTTTCGTTAACAAAATCCACAGGTACATTACTAGCATCTACTAAACGGGCATAAGGACATCCATTTATAAAGATTGTACTATAATAATCCGATTCTCCGTTTATCTTAGTGACTTCCGCCCTTACATAAGAGCCTTCATAACCTTTAACTGTACTTAAACTTATGTCATCTCCATCGACATACCAGGAATAAGGATCAGTAGAAACTACCTGATTAATTCTTTGTATTATATCGAACACTGAATTATTTTGTTCGGTAACAGTATAGATTTTATCTGTTCCGTTTGGATTCTTCTTGTAAATATAACTAACTCCGCTGGTAGCATCTTGCGCAAGAGAAAGCACACCATTGCATATTTGTGAGTTGCTATTGATAAACTGCTGAACCTGGTATAAATAATACTGACTGGTGCCGCTTGCAGGTGCAGTAGTTGCTGTTGCAACAGCGGAAGCATCGGCATAACTGATCACCATCAATGGGTTTTCACTCATATTAATGGACGAACAATAGGCATTTAAAAGCGTAGTTAAATCATTTTGCTGGGTTTGGCTGACAGAGGTTGAACAGTTTGTTAAAGTGTTGTACCACTGACTTACCATACCTGAGCAGGCTTGTTGCTGCCCGCTGTTGTTCTCCGCTATTTGCTGATTTACCTTATCTGTGATCTGATCTGCCGTTAAAGTTGTTCCGGGATCCTGAACGATCGCATTCGCATCATCATAGTAAGGACAGGAAGATGCCTGGCTATCCAGGTATTTTTTTCTAAGTCCATTGTACAATGTTACAAAATAGTTCCATCGTTTTTGAGAACGGTCCTGCTGGCTCAGATCAGGGAAATAAGTGGAATTGTAATAAGTATAAACATAGTGCCACAAGCCTTTTGTTGCATCAAGAGCATCTCCCACATGAGTATCAGGATAAGGGGCCTGGTAATTGACTAGTAAGCTTATAAAGCCTGCGGAGCTGGCCAGTTGCGGATCTTTTGTACCTGTTGGGATGCTGGCAGGAAGAATAGTTTGGTCGCTGCTGCCATTGAAATATTTTATTTCTGTGCTGGTGGAAACAAGACTTCCGTTTACCGGCATCAGATAACCATTGGCTTCGGCTGTTTCCCAATCTTTAACTCCTGCCAGCTGCGACTGGTATGTATTTCCTGCAACATCTGCAAGGCAGGACTCATAGTGGCAATATTCCCTGTGGGCATTCACTAAACCTTTTACTGCTGTTATATTTCCGCTACCATCTTTTGTCAGTTCTTCTGCCCAATCTTGGTTCCAGTTGGCAGAATTGCTTAAGTTACTGTAATTGTAAGAAAGAGTACTTCCTGATCCGTCTTTTAATACTATTTCTGCTGAAGTCATTTTCGTTTGCACTGTTGTCCAGAAAGTACTGCTGGAGGTGCCTTGATAAGCCCAACCTCCTGGACTTACATCTTTAGCTATCTGATCCAGCAATGAGGTACAGGAAGAAGTGAATCCTCTGGTGACGGCTGTTTGTAAATCTGCGTTGGCCATCGTACAACTTCCGCTTACGCAGGTTTGGTAGTTGGTCCATAGATCTGTTGGGAGTGGCGGACTATTAGTGGTATTGGCAGTGGTAAGTTCAGTTCCCGTCATGCATCTGTAAGGTGAAAGAGCTGCTGCTAAAGTTATTTGTGCCGATGGATCTGTTACTAGTGATAGCATATAATCTATCGTGCTGGCCACGCAATGATCTGCGCAGGCAATATTACACTCATCACAATTTGTTTGCGCTGCATTTTGCGTCTGCAACTGTTCCAAGTAAGTACTGTTGATTCCTGCCTGCACGGCAAGGGCCTGGATATCGGCTGCCATATCGTACACCACTTTAAGCACTTTAACCACCTGGTAGTTTGCGGCATTAGGAAGTGTGGCGGAAAAGGTGATTTTACCCGGAATATCCGTTGAGCCATCAATACTGCAATCGGCAGAACCTAAATTTATTTGCTTGATGATTTCATTGCTTACGCTTTGATCCGTCACCCAGTCGCCGGTAAAATCTGATGTTTCTGATAAGGTAACACGATTACCGTTTTCATCTTCAATGTAAATATCCAGTTCATAATTGCAGCTTTTGCAAACCGGCGTAAAGCCTGTTGCACTTTGGGTGAAAAGGGCCGCACTTAAATCATAATTAAAGGTATACAACGTGTTAGGCACTGTGTTGAGTATTCCCTGGCTGATCGTACTTTGAAGATTATTGTTATCCACTACGTTATTTTTTTCCAGACTGACTGTGATCTCCTGGGCAGTATTGTTAGCCGAGGGATCCGCATTGTCTTCCAGCGCCTCAACAGTGTTGGAGCCAGTAGCAGCAAGAACCGTAGGGCCAGTTCCCGCCAGGCAGGTAGCTATCGTTCTGCCTTCCTGGTCAAGATAGCTGATGCTCGCTTGTCCGTTGGCATCCAGCACCAGATTCTTTTTATAATGTGAGCCATTACCTACATTGCTTCCAAAAAGCATATAAAGTTCAGTGGAAGAAGGACTGCCATAAGAGTATTTGGTTTCATGTCCGCTACCTATGATATGCTCGGCTCCTATCCCGCTTTGCTTGCTTATCCTTCCTGTTCCATCGGCCATATACTCTACCTTTGTATAACAATAGCCGGCCATGTCGGGAATAAAACCACTGAACAAATCATTTGGAACATTATTATTGGTACTGAAATATTGTCCGGCACCCGACGAGTTTCCCACCGGATTCATTGTGCCCTGATCAAAATCCGCTGCACTGAAATCCGCACCCGACAGGTTCTTTGTCAACCTGCTGCTTCCCTGGTAAGAAAGCGTTCGACCTGCAACAGGAGCCGGCAAAACACTTACTGCCTGTACTCCTTCAAAATTGTAAAAGCTTTCTGCCACTATTGTGTAATCGCGACTGGATAAATTGGTAAGACTCTCCCTTGATTTCAAACCTCCGTCATAGTAACTCTTTACTGATTTGTACTTACCTCCTTCAGCATAGGTAGAGGCATAACTCCAGTTTTTGTTAGTTTCATTGGCAGTAACTGTTACCACCAGCGGTGCAGCATAAGCATATTGATTGCCCTGCAAAACAACATCCGGCCCTGTCAACAAATAACCCGTTACAATGGCCCCGCTCATCAACTCTACTTCAACACCGTAATAGGTATAGGTATAACCATGGATAGTTGGATAACGAACATTCACCGAAGAGGACAATATTTGTTTTATGCTTTTCCATTCACTGGAATAATATTCTCCGTTAATGAGTCCATCTGAGGTGATGCCCTTGATCAATAGCGGCAAGCCCTGCGAAAGTTCATCTCCACCATAGCCATTCGGATTGGAATAATCTGCATTGCACTCTAGATGCCAGTAACCCGAGAGATCATGATAATAATAAACATTTTCAACAGATGAACCCGGGTTAGGTACACTACCTGTGATTTTCCACGGAAAACCAAATTGTGTGGCCGCACTGCTGAAATTATATGTTCCTACAGGAAAGCCTGAGCCGCTAATGAACTTGCTTTGAAGGGAATTCAGGTAGGTCACTAGCGCATCATTGCTGTGCAATTGCAGTTTGGAGGTTCCGCCCGAATAGCTCCAGTTGCCGGTAGTTACAATACTTGTGTTCGTTACATCCCGTCCAATTCCTCTTACCCTTATATATATTTTTCCTTCGGGATAGCTTTGATCAATCTGATAATTGGTACCGGTAATCCTGACGCGGGTGGGTTTTTTATACTTAAAGGGGGCGTCCACTTGCGAAGGATAATACTGTAACCCATTGTCAAGCGCATCTATCCATACCCACTCGAGATCATACTCTTCTGCGCCAAGCATTGCATTCCACGCTATCAGACCGCTATTGTAACTTAAGCCAGTAATACCTGCACCAAGGGCATTATATTTCTCAATATCAAAGCCCAGTTTCAAAACAATATCATTCGTCGGTAAATTAGCCGGAGCGGTCGTATTAACTGTTGTAAATCCACTTCCGTTATAACTATACTCAATGCTGACGATATTGATTGTATAATTGTAACCAACATTGTGAAGGTTTACTGCTTCATAAACAGGATTCGAGCCATCAAAACTAACTAGCAGGTCATTGGTTTGGGAAGAGCCGTTGACCGTGTAGGTTATTTTATATTGCCACGACGCACCGCTTTTTAAATCGCTTTTGCTTTCCCGTGTATAATTAAGACTTACCCGCCCAGTATATTTTAAGCTATTCGGAGTTCTTATGTAATAAAGGAATCCGGGATCCCAAGCTACATATTTCGGTCCGACACCGCTGCTGTTATTCACTATCGCGGAGGCAGCCACATCGGGGTAACCAGACTGATAAAATGTCAATCCAAATGAAGACTGAAGGGAAACCAGCAGTAAAAAGCTCACTGCAAAAATCCTGAATTTTAATATTTTAAACATCATCAAAAATTTATATTTTCTACTGTAATCTAAATCTCTTTATTTATTCCTTTTTGCAAAATCATTATGAATCACTTTGTACCCTTTATAAGCCGGGGCAGGAATAATATTTTTCGGATCCTTATCTATGATATAATGATCCACTTCAAATTCATCTTTATGAAGTCCTGCCCTAAGGTTAACATTTTTAAAAACATTCTCTACTTTGTAAAATCCGCTGCGTTTGTCCCTGTACAAATAATCTATTCTTGTAAACACATAATCACTTTCACGGAAATACATGTTTATTTCCTTTACCGGTGTACCTTTTACTAAAAGCCTGTAGTGTTTTTCCCCTGAAATATTTCCAACAAAAATGACTGAATCATATTTATTAAAGGAAGAATCAAGCTTCGGGATCATATCTTTGGGATTGGCTGTCTTTTTATCATTGGGAGCATACATAATGGTTTTTCCCGCCTTGCTCACTGCAATCACATATTTTGTAGTATAAATGGTTTCTAAAATATCCGTTATGGTTTTATAATTGTTTTCGAGCTTCATCACGCGGGAGATTATTTTCTGATCTGCCATTTTACTTTGTTTGCTTGCAAAAACAGATGTTTCTATAGTCATGGAAAAATCATCCACGTCAAGATAAACCTGGTTGACTTTTTTCATATCAGCAGTAAAATCCTGCGCAAAGAAACGGGGAGAAATAAAAATTCCCAGCAGTAAAACAGCGAAGCATTTCAACTTAACCCGGATCTTTATTTTTGAATTTTCTTTCATTTTTATTTCTTCTCTTTTATTGCGGCCCAATTGATTAATGTTCCAGGATATGCGACCTATTTTCACTCACGGTAAATACGCCTTTATTGGTTTCACGCGTGGTGAGATGCAAATTGCCCTGCTCATCGTAATAGTAAAAAGTAGCATAATTATTATTATCGAGAGTGGCCTGTAAACGGAAAGTCAAAGGATCATACACATAAGTGGTAACTGCGGCATCCTTAGGAAAAATGCGGATATCATCAATGGTTGAGCCACTGCTGTTATCTACTCTCAATTTTGAGATCACTGATTTTCCGGTAGGAACCGTAAAAATTCCTTCTACCCTTTGCCAGCCTTCAATCACATCTCCTGAAGGCTGGAAACTGATGACTGTTCCGCTGTTGTTCCATTGACTATTTCCTGCATCTGTAAAGGAAACCACAGCTGTATTAACTGCGCTGGCAGATTTTATCCATGCGCTGAAAACATACTGCTTACCAGCAAATAAATAATGAGGACTGCTAATGGAAATCAATTCTGACGCTGAACGGATACTGTATGAATTTTTTCCAGAATGCGCATCCGACAATAACGCAGAAACAAGATATTGCGGTGATGAAGGATCATCAAAGCTTTCGTAAAAAAGTTCTTTCTGCATGGCATTAGCCGCTACCATTGTTACTAAATTTCCGGTGTACCCGTATTTGGACGATGAATATATTCCCAGTATATCCTTGTTCTCCGTTTCAAATCCATCCTGGTTATATTGAGTGATGATTTGATTTGGTAACCATCTGGAATTTAAGGAAAGAGGATTGCTCCAGTTAAACATATAAAAACGATGATCATATACATTGCTTACCTGATCTCCTTGAAAAACCCCGTCAGACCATAATTTGAGTTCTTGAGTAGGATTAGGATACATTAGTTTATCTTGGCTACTAAACCTATCATCTTTGTAATAATAGTTAGATTGAGGACGCCAAATACCTTTTTGTCCTATCGCATAAAGAGAAAGAGTTGCATCATCTGATTGCGTTGTAAGATTATCCTGTCTATTTCCAGTGCCATAAATATAATCATATTGCCAATTATCACTGAATTGTACGGCTGAAGCCTGAAGAACATTATAAGTGTAATCATATGTTGCGATATAAGAACCCAAGCAAGCACTTATATCTACATTAAAACTCGTTCCGTTTACATAATTAACCTGTATACTATTTGCATCGTGAACACCTATTGATTGTATGCAATAAGTATCAAACCCTAAAGTACAGGTAACATCATTACCCGAATTAGAATAAAAAGTCACTTGCAACCCGTTAATAATGGATCCGCTATAAGTAGGTGCCATATGGAAATAATAAAAATATTTACTCAATATGGTTGCTGATAAGGGAATTCCACCTCCGCTTGTTTCACTGCCGCCATCATTTTGAAATAATGAACTTCCTGACGCTCCATTAATAACGCAATTACTTCCAATGCAGGTTGACGAATTACAACTTTGTAACCTTTGAGTTAAAAAATTAGCGAAATCTGCAGCCAAACCTGTAGAAACACTATGAATATTTACGGTAGGATCTTGCAAAGCAACCACACTACCTGCTTTCGTACTCAATAAATTTCTATTTCCGGAACGAACCACTTTAAAATTATAAGTTGCTCCGGTGTTTAAAAATCCAGTTGCATCAGCAATTGTCACCACAGATGAAGACACACCGGTAACAATAGCTTTTTCCTGCGTATTTTGATTAAATTGATTAACAAAAATCAACTCGTCTCCAGGTTGCAGTACCGAAAGAAAATCCCCCGTTTTACTATTGGAAAAAGTTATTCCATCAGTAGTCTGGGTACAAGAACAATTATTATTATCTGTAGGATTTGGGACTGTCAAGGTTAAGCCAGAACTACCGCTAACAACTGTAGCACAAAATTCCAGTCCGCTGTTTTTGTAAGCAGAACTCATCCCGCTGTAATACCAATGCGCAGGGATGCTGTAATTATAAACCGGACTATCATAATTATTATTCACCACAGCGAGTACTGGTTCTCCTGTCTCTAAATCATATAATTTATTTTCCGTTGAAACAGAGGACTGTCCGTCAGTAGCAATTATTTGCTTCAAAATACCGGCCTTACTGATCACTTTGTTAATCACAATTGCCCTATAATCATTGGCAAAAAATGAGAACGATGGCCAAAATTCCAAAGCCGGAATCCAATAAAATATTAAATCAGTACTGAATGCAATTCCAGCCTGACCACTTTCTGAATAGCTTCGTTTCATATCAGCAAAATAATCATATTCTTCCCCCAGCAAAAGAGAGGCTGAATTTCTTGTCATTCTCTGTGCACCTGAATTATTCGGATCCGTTTCCATGTTACCGCTTGTGATGACCTCTCCCGGATCAAGCTCGTTGTCCAGTTCCATTACGCTTTTATTCTGATATACTATGTTATTGGCTCTGTATAAGTAACTTACCTGACTGATCATCCTGTCTACATTGATCCCTCCGCTGGACTTTTGTCCATAGGTTGTAACTGCCCGAGGCTTTCCGTGCATGTCATTCAGCTTAATGGAGTATCCCTGCGATGCCGTTAAATTATGAGCATCGTACATCCCTATAAAGGGAATAGGAATCCATTTATCAAAAGGTTTTTTGTTGATATCAGTTTGTTCTACAATGACAGGAAAGTCCTTATAAGTATAAAACTCATTGACCACTACTCCTGATTTTGCCCTCGCTGCTATTGAAGCATCAGGACTTGTGCTTAAGGCATTGTTGAGGGCGTTCTGGCTGGCCAGAGACATTACCGTTACCTTGCTGTATCCTACCGATGGACCAGGAAAATAAGGTTCCATCATTGGGAATTCGGTGTACATGTGCTCGGCAACATTAAAGTTCCAGAAATAATCTTTATTGAAGGCCTTTGCATAATGCAAAGTGTTTTCATCACCTCCTACCACAGGTTCATAAGAAGCAACACCGCTGCTTATTATCGTATTGTTGTCATCGGTCGTGGTATAATCATAAGTTTGACCGTAAACAATGGGTTCACTGGTTTTAGGATCAACATCTCCCCACTGGTCGCTGATACTTACCTGTTTGATCCTCGAGCCGCCGCCGTATTTTATCCGGTCGGGAGAATTCAATTTAATATATGAATTGTCAAGGTCTATGCTGCTTCCGTAATTGTTATTGAAACATGCTCCCGTAAATCCCGAAAAAATCTCGGCAAAGGAACCAAAAGAGCTGACGATGCTGCTGGCCTGAACTACCTTATCTAGATCAGAACCTGAAGTATTCGACTGGGAAGGAGAGAATTTCGCATTGGAAGAAATTAAGTCAGGTTGATTAGCTTTCATGTATTGCCAGGAAGCAAAGGCAAAAGGATGATAATAGCTACTAGTACCAGCAGTCCAAAAATCAACTTTGACGCTCTTTATAGTTACAAATCCACGGGTGTAGTAAGTATCTCCACCTATAGTGGTAGTTGTGGAGGCATCCATTCCGTAAGCGGAACTCATATCTATTTCTGCGTAGCCCGACACATAATCAGATACGGATCCCCGCAAATTGGAATGGATCTTAAAATATAATTGATAAGAGCCGTCATCCTGTAATAATCCCGTCAGGTATTTATTCTTAAATTGCGCATCTGCCGTGGAATACGTTGCCGCACTTACCGGTGCTTCCAGATCAAAGTAAACAGTACTGAGCGTCTGGTTGGCATCTACACCGTCGTCCCAGGTATCATTGTCATATATTTTACTGGTGGATGCACTGTAGCCCAGGGCGGATATCTTAAACATTTGGGTAGCTTCCTTATGCTGGACATAGCCATAGTCATCACTTTCATAAGTTAAATTGATCGCACCTCCCGAAGGCAGTTTGATCTGCGTTAACTCCCAGGCGGAGGCCCATTTATCCATTGTTGCTTTATGTTCCTGTGCTGCAACAAGAGGATTTGAACTGGTGGATGTTTTTGAATTAGGTACCTGATCTACATAAGGGAAATATTGCCAGTCGCATTGATTCGCTTGATAATATTCTTTATATCCGCCCCATCTGTCATAATTGTCCTGACTATATGAAGGATTGAAGGCAGCATAGGTAAATTCATAGGGACTCAATCTTCCCCTGTCACTATTTTGATAGGTAAACCAAACTTTTTTCAGGGTTAATTTGCCTCCCGTATTAGTTTCTTCATTGGAAGAAAGGGTAGTAGATTTATCATTGTTAGGTAATGCTGTACCTGCACACTGTGAATAATCATATTCAAAATGTACAGATTGCAATGGCACAGGGCCATTTGAACTTGTTGGATTGTTATATTCCTGCTTGGTATATAGGTCAATACGATCCAATTTATAAGTATAATTCGGGCTATTGCTCACATCATCAAATTCAGTAGCATCTATTCCATCGTGTCTTTTTGAAATATTGAAAACAGCTATATGTGTACTGGATTCAACAGTGGCCAGATACCACATTTCTTTTTCTCCGAATTCAAAAGAGGCTTTGTCGTCAGTTGCTGTGATCTGTGCTCCTTCACCATACTGCGCTCCCTTAAAAGGTCCCCTCCATTGGTAATTACCGGAGGTTTTCACGTAATTGAATTTCACCCAGTAACCAAAATCTCCATCAGAAGGGCCTTCAGTCTCGTCGGCATCTATATAATCCGTACCAAGGATCGAAGTAAGGAGATAACCGGTTGCATAAGCAGGATATTCTGTTCTTTTTAAGAACTGATCGGTACCATCCACCTGGTATTTTTTACCTGAAACCAAGTCCTGGTTAACAGGAACTGTTTTACTGCAAGTCCCGGAAGGAGCTACGGAATAAAGGTACTCTCTTTTTACATTATTATAGGTCGGCAAGGAATAATTGTACCTTAACCCATCTGCATTAGTAGTAGTAATAGCACCTACATGGTCCTTGATAGTAGTCGTTTTACTACTACCTGCTATCGGGGTTGTCCTATTGTTCCTGTCTACTGGTGAAGTATAAAAATTATTGGAATGATAATTATTAACGTTGCTAAGATCATAATAATGGATATTATACTGTGGGAAAGCATTTAAATTATTGATCTGTGCATTGGTTAAACAGAGTACATCCGTATTTCTCTTTACTCTTTCCTGGTTATCACCTTGCCAACGGTTTGCAGACGTATTTACTGAATTTCCATTGTTGTCACTTACAGTTCCCGAAGCCGTACCATCACTTAGCAATCCTTCAATGCTGCCGAGGTTGGCAATAAACTGAACATCGCCACGCACAGGCTTTTCGCCACCGATGTTATCCAGTTCCGATTTGTTCATAAAGGTCATTTCCCCATGTGATTTATAATATATTTTTTCATATAAATCTGAAGGAACCGAACAGGAATTGTTAAACCAGAGCTCAGAATACAATTGGTTATCATCCTCTGCAGTCCAGTCGCCAGATTTTTGATAGGTCCAGTTATAACAACCCGAAATACCCCAAAATTCATCTGTTCCAAATCCTTCCCTGAAATGAAAATCCCCCCCTGCCCCACTGGATTCTTTGTAAGGATGAAAAATATGTCCGTAATCAGAACGGAAAGGACGAAAAGTTCCACCATTGCCCTGCCCGCTGATCTGATAGGTGTCATAGGTCAATTGGGTAGACGGTAAATTGGGCATTTCATCAGTAGCAACACCATCATTTTCTCTTTGGTAATCTGTTATGGCATCTGTAGGTGCCTGCTCTAAATAATTGTAGCCGTAACTGCTGTGGGGAACTTGCTTTCCTGCGTCATTCAGCCATTCCTCAGTCCAAAACACCCCTCCGCCAAAGCCATTGTAAATAGTGGGAGCTGCAACACCAAAAGTTGCGGATCCGGTAAGATTTACTGATGTTGTTGCATAATTCATAACAGGAGTATAAGCAGAGCTACTGAAAGTCATATTCCCCCCTATTCCAAAATTAGAGTGTTTGTTTGCTGTTCTGCTTTCACCCTTTTCCCTTTTCTTACTTTGATTAAAAGAATAATTTACTCCCAAGCCTTCTTTTGAGTTCAATGAAAGTCCTAAACCAAGTCCACCAGAGCGGTCCTTGTCACCATCCAAAGTTTTACTCATAGAAACCCCAGCGCCGATTGATCCCCCATTTTGCGAATCAATTCCAATATCAACGGATCCCTTAAAGTGACTATTTTTCGATCCGAATCCCAAACTACCGCCAATCCCCAGTCCCATGCCCCAGCCTTTGTAATTATTATTATAAACTCTTAAACTAATATTTCCACCACCTATTATTTTAGAAACATCATCCCCTACAAAATCCAAATCATAATTTAAAGATCCACCGATAGTGGTATTGCCTTTCATATCTACTGTTTCATAGATCTGATCACCATTGTAATCATCTGCTAAACCACGCACTTCCTTATTGATAGCACCAGGCGTTAAGCTCCATCCTAATCCCACCCAACTGGCTTCCTGATCCATACTTATGCCGGAATGGTAAGCCATATTGAAAGGGTAACCTCCATTTTTCCCGGGAAGATTGAAAAGCGGAATATTATAAGTAAAATCCCCACTGAAAAGATCCACCATCTGGTTAGTAGTAATAGGTTCAAATCCCTGAGTTTCCGGTTGGGAGGGACCGCTGGTTAGTGCCATCGCCAGAGTAGGAAATATGATTTCAGTTAAGATATTTATTGCTAAAAACGCAGCAACAAATCTTATCGCGAATGATCTGCCTTGACTTCTATTCTCTACTTTTGTTTTCATCTTGCTTTTCATAATGCTATAACTTCAATTGTGGTATATTTTCTATATCTTCTTTTTTAATGCGCAATATCATTTTGCCAACACCAAAACCTTTATCATTAATTTCTATTTGCTTGTCCTGGTTGTTGTTTTCTTTGGCATCAAAGGCAAGAACTATATTGTTATAAGGGGCCAAGCCGTAATTCCTTTCCATGTTGTATAGCCGACAGACCAGGGTGTCTTTCCCTTCTATGAGTTTTATATCATCGGCCATAAAGCCGGAAATATAATTCAGCCGGTCATAATATTCCGCTTCCTCAGTGATACCCGCCTTTAATAAATCGTTGCCTTCATCTGCTTTTATTTTCAAGGTAAAATATTGCAAGTCTTTTAATTCCTTTAGTTTACCTTCTATCCGCTTTTGGTTGATTTCTTCTTTCCCCAGTTCTTTTATAGCAATATATTCCACCGGTTTATACAAAATTGAATACTCAAATAGGCCTACCTTCTTGCTGTATATAAGTCCGTTGTCTCTATTTTCAACCCAATGCACATAATCTGCAGGACTGAGCGATGGAGATCCGCAGGCAAGGGAAAGCATTAAAAAGATTATGTATATTTTGGTTTTTATCATTTTGTCCTGGACTTATTGTGCGCGTAATTCATATAAAAATTTGTTGTCGTCATAGCCAACATTCTTATGGCCATCCTGCATAAGGAAAAGTACCCTGCCATTTTTTTCAAAAAGGGTATTGCTTACAAACTTCTGACGGGTTTTTGCATAACTGAAAATACAATCCTCGGAAATCTTACCAGTGCTGTCTATCTTAAGTAGTTTCAGGCAGTTGTCCTTGCGCCTTACCATACTGCTTTTAATTTCTTTGTAATTTTTATTGTAGCTGTCTTTCTTATTGTCTGCATAGCAGAGGAATAAATTATCATCCTTCATGAAGGAAGCAAAGGAAAGGGTTGTGAAATCAAGAAAATTGGATCCTATTCCCTGTATTTCATGAATCATACGAAACCACGAAAAAGTATTTTCAGCATCACATTTAACTACAATAATTCCTGCTAAAAAATCTAGATCCCACGACATTATTTTAATATCCGCAAGCACATAATAATCACCATTTTTATCCACCTCTATTTTCTTTATTGCACAATAACTTGTTAAATTTTTTAAACCACTGCAAAATCGGGATTCAGTCACTTCAAAAACATTTATCGGTGCATTAAAAGGAATTAGTTTTTCTATCCCTCCGGATTTAATTTCCTTAAAGTAAAGTCCTTTAAATTCTTTTTCTTCTTTTGTTGCAACCAATGAAAAAAAATTGATCTCTTTGTTTCTACAATCCAAATATCCTGTTGTCAATATATCTTCATCATTTGAAATCTTCATTTTTTCATAGTTATATTTCTTTTCCGATACCTCCTTTGACAAAAGAAGATAAGGTGTTTTATTAATTATCGGCATTCCTGAAGTGCTATAAATTGAACTTAAAAGCAAAACGGATTTTCCATTATCATCTATTGCGGCATCAATAATTTCATTGCGTTTTCCTTCAATATAATTATCAAATTCACCAACCCATTTTTCTGTTAGGGAAGCGTCGAATACCCCTGTTTTTCTGTTTTGATGTTCAGCATTAAAACTTACCAGTCGTTCTGTAATAAGAAGGAATTTTGAATTTGGAGAGGTCTTAATAAGGAATCTCTCATGATGGCTTGTTGCGATACTATTAAGAATTGATGATTTATGACTATAAACCCGTTGGCTTGGATTTACGCTAAATATCT
>Ga0206974_1049_pt2 | contig 16998 bp, 17 predicted proteins | sample Alteio_BWOrgHeat_84_FD_152920 | JGI IMG/M metagenome (GOLD analysis project Ga0206974, IMG submission 152920) | Enriched cells from forest soil in Barre Woods Harvard Forest LTER site, Petersham, Massachusetts, United States -... | ecosystem: Environmental > Terrestrial > Soil > Temperate forest >... | reverse complement strand
CTTCACTTTGTAATATTGAAGCCATCATTGATTCAACCGTTTTAACAATTGAGAAAACAGCTTACGATCATCTTTCGGAAATCTATCCTAAATGGAATTTACTTTTTGTTCATCTGCTCCAAAAAAACAGAGCAGCCACGGAGAAACGAATTGTCTCATCTCTGAGTTTACCCGCTGAAGAACGGTATGCACAGTTCCTTAAAATATTTTCAGGAATTGCTTCACAGATCCCGCAGCATATGGTGGCATCTTATCTTGGGATCACTCCTGAATCACTCAGCAGAATAAGAAAGCATCTCTCTGAAACAAAATGAATTCCTGATTTGTTTCATTTTTATTCTTACCATACATCAAGAGAATTCATGACCTCTTGAATTTACTTTGAACTAACATTAGTTAGTCGAAATCAACATTAAAATTTATTGCCAATGATAGCGCTGAATCATGACGGATTTCATAATCAACCATGAAAACCATCATAAAGAATAATCAGCACCGGTAATAATTTTGAACCATGATTTTAACAAGTCTGATGATTTTAAAATGTTAAACTAAAGACTAAAAGAAATTATGAAAAATTCAAAATTAATCTTCTCTGTAATTCTTGCATTTGTACTGTGCAGCTTCATTGCAGGAATCCCATGGATATCTCCGAAGGAAGCAGAATCTTTGGAAAATCCATTTAAAAATAATCCACAGGCAACCAAAGCAGGTGCGGCAATATTTGCGCAAAACTGTGTGGTATGTCATGGTGAAAAAGGTAAGGGAGACGGTTTGGCTTCAAGCGGACTTGATCCGAAACCGGCAAATCTCACTTCAGAAAAAACACAATCGATGAGTGATGGCGCTATTTTCTGGAAGATCACAACAGGAAGAGCTCCGATGCCAACATTTAATACCATCCTTACTTTTCAACAACGGTGGCAGGTTGTTAATTATCTGAGAGAGCTGAAAGCAAAAAATACTTTAGCAAAGAAGTAACACTACATAATTAATATCAACCTCTAATTATTTTAAAACATGAAAATAGGAAAAATTAAATCAACCTTAATTGCTATTGGCTTTTTGTTTGGGAGCAATCTGATATTTGCCCAAACAGATTCAACAGCACCTGCACCAGCTCCAGAGGTAACGAATTCTCCAACCGGAGGATCGCAGAAATTTTTATTGGCAGGTAAAGCCGGTATCACATGGCAAAGCGGAATTCCATCTGTAAATAATCCGGCATTGATAAACAGTTTCAACCCGATCAGTTTAATGCTGATGCCATTGGTAAAATTAAACAACAGACTTTTTCTTGACGGGCAAATTGAAGTGGGTGCAAATCCAAATCCGGGTGGAGGTGCCGGAATCAACATAAATGAGCTTATCCTTTATTACAGGGTTACGCCTTCACTAAATGTGTTTTTCGGGAACTTCAGTCCTAAATATGGTTTGTATTTGGGTGTACTTGATGACTTCACAAACCGTTTTTGCTCATCTCCGGTTGGAATGGCGAGAGGTCCGCAAACGCAGACAGGTATAGGAATTCAGGGTGGTGTGCAAACAGGATATTCAAAAATAAATTATCAGTTATATGTTTCAAACGGACCGCAATTTCAAACAGATTCTGCAAATTTTGGTTTACAGACTTATGGAAATTATACCGATAATAATAAAGGAAAATCAATTGGAGGTTCATTCGGATGGTTACCATTTTCGAATTCGAATTTGCAATTGGATGTCTCAGGCCAGTACACTGCCAAATCAGGAGATATCACAACCGAGTTTGAAAATATTTCAAGTTTTTCGTGGGCAACCGATCTGAATTATTATCATGTATTCAGTCCTGTAATGCTGCGTGTACTTGCTGAGTACAATTACACACAAACAGACAAACACCTTGTTAGTTCAGGTGATTCGGTAAATACACCTTTTGCATATACAAACTTCAGCAATCAGCTTAGCGGATGGTTCGTAGGTTCCACATTGAGAGCAAGCGGATCAGAAAGTACATTTCTGAGTAACCTCGAATTGGGTGCACGATATGGTTCGTATGCTCCACCGAAAAATGCTGCCTGGGGAGGTGATCCGATCAATCAAACTACATTTGTGATGACCTATTGGTTTACATGGAAAACGCCTTTAAATATTTCTTATGATTTGTACAGAGGTGCCATCAATCAGGATGTGGTAACAGTAAGAACAATTTATTTTTTCTAAAAGATTATCTGACTTGATCAATAAAATATAAACATGAAAAAGATGACCCATATAAAAATAACAGTTTTTGCTTTTATAGTAATAGCAATCCTTTCTGTTACAATAGTTGATAGTTGTAAAGTACCGGCAGCTATTTTAAATAAATCGGGTGCACAGTTGTGGGGAGAAAATTGCAACCGCTGTCACAATGCACCCGATCCGAAAACATACAGCGATGACCAATGGGATGCTGCTACTGAACATATGCGCCAAAAAGCAATTCTTACAGATCTTGAAATAACAAAGATCCGTGATTTTCTGAAATCAGCGAATTAGACCTGTTGAAAATGTATATTTAATTTCAAAAGTGTTTTTGTTTATTTATGCGAAAAAAACAGCTGCAATTGCGGCTGTTTTTGTTTTGTTATTTTTTAGAAAAATAAGTTACGTTTGAAATATACATCAAAATGATACATTTTCCGGTAACAAACTCTAACCTTTCAGCAACTCATATCGGACTATTTTTACAAGAAAAATATTCTTTTAGCAAAGACACCAAATCTCAATTTATAAGAGCCGGTATCAACGACACCTATTTAGTAACCGATAATAATGAAAAGTTTGTGTTCCGTGTTTATAGTTTGGATTGGAGGACACGAATAGAAATAGAAGAAGAAATAAATTTATTAAAAGAACTACACCAAAACAAAATTTCTGTTTCATATCCATTACCGGATAAAGAAAATAATTTTATCCAAACGCTGAATGCTCCGGAGGGAAACAGATTTGCTGTACTTTTCACATATGCAAGAGGTGAAAAGCTGCACATTATTTCTGCAGAAACACATTTTCAAATCGGACAACTTATGGCCCGATTTCATAAGCTAACCAATAATCGAAAAATAAATCGTGTAAACTACTCACCTGAAATAATTCTTATTGATTCATTAAAACAAATAGAAAATTTTTTGACCGCTGGCTCAGAAGAAATGAACTTTATGAAATCGTGTCAGAAATATTTATTAAGTGAGTTTGAACATGCTGACATTTCTAAAATCAGACAGGGAATTGTTCATCTTGATATTTGGTTTGATAATATTAACGTAACGGACAAGAACGAAGTAACAATTTTTGATTTCGATTTCTGCGGAAACGGCTGGCTTTGTTTAGATGTTGCTTACTATATTAAGCAGTTGCATAACGTGGAGAAGTATGAGCTGAAAGATTACCAGCCAAAGGTAGACAGTTTTATTAAAGGATATGAATCTGTAATACCTATAAGTATTGAAGAAAAAAGACTTATTCCAATGCTTGGTGTAAGTTTACTTTTTTTCTATCTGGGAATTCAATGCCAACGTTATGACAACTGGTCGAATTCATTTTTAAGTGAGAACTATTTGAAACGATTTATCAACGGCATAGTCAGAAGATATTGTGACATTCATAAACTTGGTGACGCATACAGCACGAATGAATAATCCAGCGCTGTTGCTATGGCATTCCGAAGTTTCGAAATCATTCTGAAATTTATACATTTGAAATAAAAAAAAGATTCCATTGATCATCGTTCAGTATTTAACTCTGGCGAGCTGACACGAAATCTTATTGAACTGAAACTGTTGAATTTTGATCGGATCAAAAGAATGATCTTTTACAACTAATAAAAAGAATACAACATGACTGAAATTGATGACAAATTTTATGACAGGGTGGATGCACACATTGCGCTGTCCAATCAGCAGCTTGCAAGTGGCAGTAAGGGTGAGGTAAGTGCTGCGATGATGTACGCAGTAGCCAGATACAATGCCTGGCTAAGTGCGGGCGGTTGGAACAACGCAAAAGAACTCGAGGAAGCAAAAGAGAAAACCGTTGAATATTTTGTAGAAGAATACCGGAAGAAATTAACGGAGAACCTGGATGACTATATTCGCAACTTTGATCATTACATGAACAAAAAATAAAGGAGAGCATATTTCCTTTAATAATAATAAAAAGAGTATTTACTCTAAGCAAAAAACAAATGAAAAAAATCAGCTACGGAATAGATGCGCCTCATGTGGTGCGGAATCTTTTTATTTTTAGCATAATAGGTTTCGTGGTGAGTATATTCTTCCCGCTGATTCAGATCGGACAGATCGATATTCATACCTCGGGCTTTATATGGATGGGCTTCTCATGCGGACTCATGGGAGTATGGATGCTGTTGTATTCTGTTTATGGAAAACTTAAACACAGAGACCGTATTTTAAATATGATCAACTGGAAGGGAAACGAAATGGTGTTGGATATCGGAACAGGAAGAGGGCTGTTGATGATAGGCGCAGCTAAAAGATTGACATCCGGTAAATCAATTGGAATCGACATCTGGAATATGGAAGATCTTACTCAAAATAAAATTGAACACACTACAGACAATGTTGTTCTTGAAGGAGTAAAAGATCGGGTTGAAATAAAAAATGACAATGCAATGAGCATGAGTTTTGCCGATAATACATTTGATATTGTTATAAGCAATTTATGTTTGCACAACATCTATAATAGTGAAGACAGAAAAAAGGCATGTTATGAAATATGCAGAGTTCTCAAAAAAGGAGGCACCGCGATCATTTCCGATTTCAGGCATATAAGGGAATACAAAAATAATTTCGTTCAGGCCGGACTTCAGACTGAACTTTTACCTGCCGCTTATTTTACAACGTTTCCTCCCTTACCCATTTTGAAAATTTATAAAGGATAAATATACGCTCAGGCAAATACATATATTGTCCGACACCACTCTCGAATTTTTTTGTCACTATCAATAGCCGTAATTTTAAAAATAAATAAAAGTTAATGACCGTATTAAACAAACTGGCTTCCTCACTTAACCGCAGAGACGAAGTGCCCAATCAGGAACTGGCAAAGCAAATTGCAGAGAAGAACGACAGTAAAGCAACTAAAGAATTGGTCGAAAATCTCCATAATAAAAATAAAAATATTCAAAGTGACTGCATAAAAGTACTCTATGAGATCGGGGAACAAAAACCCGCACTGATTGCACCTTACGCAAAAGAATTTATTGCATTACTCAATAACAAAAACAACCGCCTGCAATGGGGAGCCATGACTGCCATCAATACCATCACAACTGAAAATCCTAAATTGGTTTATGCAGCTCTTCCTAAAATTGTTGCTATAACTGACAGCGGTTCAGTTATCACGAGAGATCACTGCGTAAATATTTTAATTAAACTTTGTTCAGTAAAACAATATGCCGGGAATGCGTTTGCATTACTGATCGAGCAATTATTGAATAGTCCTACAAACCAGCTTCCGATGTATGCCGAGAATGCTATTCCAATTATCAACGACAAAAACAAAAAGCTTTTTATCAAGACACTCTCATCGCGATTAGATGAAATTGAAAAAGACACAAAACGAAAACGTGTGGAGAAGGTCATAAAGAAGTTTAGTTGATATTGAATGAAACCGGATAGTAGAACACATAGACTAATCACACACTTGTTTAAACTCAATTCTAAAGGTTATTGTTAATGCAATCACTTCCGAAAAAAAGCTACATTTGTATTTTAAATGAATGAAATCACACTTCATATTGACCAAATAAAGAAACTTTGTGACTCAAATAAAGTGAAAGCGCTTTTTGCTTTTGGTTCTGTTACAACGGATAAATTTCGTTCTGACAGCGACATTGATCTCGTGGTTGATATTGCCGAAAGCGATCCGTTTTCATACTCGGATAACTATTTCAACCTGAAATTACAACTCGAACTTTTGTTTAAACGACACGTAGATCTTTTGGAACAAAAGGCAATTAAAAATCCATATCTAAAAGCACAAATCGACCGGACAAAAATACTCGTCTATGGAAATTGAAATCAAGACTTGCCTTGCAGACATTAAACAAGCGACAAAAGAAATCAATCAATTTCTTCCTGATAAAAAAGATTTCTTTGAGTTTCAAAAAGACCTGGCAGGAAAAATAACTTACTTAACAAAAAGAAATGATTTGTATAAACTAGTTAGCGGCAAGTGTTGATAACGATATAGACTGAAATATGAGTATAGACAGACTTTTATCAAAACCAGAATTTTACTATTGGTATTTAATTCCGACAGTAGTTGGTTTAACTGTGCTTATATGGACTGTAAAACAAATCTCAAAGAAGGCCGATAATAAAAACATTTTCTTGACCATAATAATATTTTTACTAATTGGACTATCTCAATGGGTTCTTATTCAAATATTCTTCTTTGATGCATGGCCAACATTTTTTCCACATTTCGCGACATTCCTTTCGTGCTTACTTGTCTTACTTCTATATTATCTAAATCGCAAGGACAGAGTTCTTAATAAGTAGGAGAGTGATATCAAGCGTTAACACTTACCAATTGCTTTGGTGTTTTTCATTTATAAATTTATACATTTGAATAATAAAAATGTTTCCATTGCAAATACAGTTTACTGAAAGAAATCCCCATGAGATGACGCGAAAACAGGATAGTCGTTTTTATCAAAAATGATAGAATAAAACCAACCTCCAACTCCAATGAACCGGCTAAAATTTATCTCCATGAAACATTTCGCACTCGTTATTCTTTTGCTGAATTTTAGTTTTAGCTACGCACAACAAAACTTCGTTAAATATGTAAAACCGATTATCGGTACCGAAAAATGGGACATACGTTTCCCGGTACCACTGTGCCTTTTGGTGCTGTACAACTAAGTCCCGAAACAGATACCATTTCGTATGAAGCCAACGGAAAATACAATCCTGAAGTTTATAAATATTGTGCAGGATACAAATACGAAGACAAAACCATCGTGGGTTTCAGCCATACACACCTGAGCGGCACCGGACATTCGGATCTCGGTGATTTTTTAATTATGCCCACACAAGGCAAACTGCAGTTGAGTCCCGGAATAGCAGCGGATACAAAAAGTGGTTATCGTTCCGCATTCTCACATGCCACTGAAACATCTGAAGCAGGATATTACAAAGTAACACTCGATGACGATAACATCATTGCCGAGATGACAACAACCACGAGGGTTGGAATGCATCAATATACTTTTTTGAAAGCAGATGAAACGCATATCATTCTCGATCTGATGGCAGGCATTTATAATTACAATGAAAAAAATGTATGGACGTATGTGCGTGTTGTGAACGATACACTCATCACCGGTTACAGGCAAACCAACGGCTGGGCAAGGACGCGAACAGTATATTTTGCAATGGCTTTTTCAAAACCTTTTATCAGTTACGGACAAAAAAATTACGATGCGCCAAAAGCGTACAAAGGTTTCTGGAGAAAATTCGATCAGGCTGAAAACTTTCCGGAGATAGCCGGAAAAAAGATCAGGATGCATTTTGATTTTAAAACAACAGCAGGAGAGAAGATAAAAATAAAATTTGCACTCTCATCCGTAAGTCAAAGTATTGCACTCGAAAATATGCGGACAGAAATCAGGGACTGGGATTTTGAACGCGTAAAAAACGAAGCGCAAAAATTATGGAATACCGAATTAAACAAAATCCAGATCGAAGCTTCAGAAGATACGAAGGTGAATTTTTATACTTCCATGTACCATGCGTTTATTAATCCAACTGTTTATACCGATGTAAACGGCCAATACAAAGGCCTCGATCAGGATGTGCATATGGCAACAGGTTTCACCAATTACAGCACATTCTCGTTGTGGGATACCTACCGTGCGCTGCATCCGTTGTTCAATATCATTCAGCCTTCGCGCAACAACGACATGATAAAATCGATGATGGCGCATTACGATCAAAGTGCGTTGCACCTATTGCCGGTGTGGTCGCATTATGCCAACGATAACTGGTGCATGAGTGGTTACCACAGCGTTTCGGTAATTACCGATGCGATAAGCAAAGATGTGTACACCAGTGATGCGAACGAAGCGCTGAACGCATGCATTGCAACAGCCACACACCGCACCTATGAAGGCATTGGTGAATATATGGATAGTGGTTTTATTCCTGCAGAGAAAAGCAATATCTCTGTTTCCAATACATTGGAATATGCGTATGATGACTGGTGCATTGCACAACTTGCGAAAAAATTAAAAAGGCAGGATGTGTATGAAAATTTTATGAAACGATCGGGCAACTGGAAGAATAATTTTAATACTGCAACCGGATTCATGCAGCAAAAGATGGCTGATGGAACATTCAAAAATAATTTTGATGCGCTCTCAACCAACGGGCAGGGCTTTATTGAAGGCAACAGTTGGAACTACACTTTTTTTGTACCGCACGATCCTGCAGCACTCGTTGAAAAAATGGGAGGGAAAACAATTTTTGCAGCGCGGTTGGATTCTTTGTTTACGATGCATTTGCCCGATTCGTTTTTTGCAGAGACCGAAGACATTACACGCGAAGGAATAATAGGAGGGTATGTTCACGGAAACGAGCCTGCCCACCATGTGGCGTATTTATACAATTACACAAACCAACCATGGAAAACACAATACACCGTGCGAAAAATCATGAGCATGCAATACAAACCAACACCCGATGGTTTGGGTGGAAACGATGATTGCGGACAAATGAGTGCGTGGTATATTTTTTCTTCTCTGGGATTTTATCCTGTGGCACCAGGTTCAAATGAATATGCGATTGGTTCGCCAATGGTAAACAAAGCGGTGTTGAATTTAGAGAATGGCAAAACATTTACGATTGATGTAATTGATCAAAGCGATAAAAATGTTTATGTGCAAAAGGTATTGTTAAATGATAAACCCTTACCAACATTGTTTATTAACTATACCGATATTATGGCCGGTGGGACGTTGACTTTTTATATGGGTGCGAAGCCTAAAAAATAATTGTATTGTTTTATTTATTTAAAAAATGTTTACGTTTGAGTATGAATCTTGCAACAATTTGTAAACTAGGTTATTTGATTTCGGAGTATATGCGTAATGAGATTTTTTATGAACTAATTAGTGTTAAGTTTTAAATGATAAAGACAAATATCAACGGACAGAAACAAAAACAAAATTTGACTGGTAAGCAAAAGCATAGAACTGATATTTCTTCGGGTCAGCAACAAAGCCAAAAGATTATACTACCCCATATTTTTGTTTCTATACAAAAAAGGGTGAAATACATTCATTACAATTACAAATTTGTAAGTCTTACATTCCAATATATAAACCCTGTTTACAAAATATCCAATTCTCCTATTCACCACCCAACAATGGTTATTTTTTAAAGGGGGTAAGTCATATTTTAACCATTAATATTTTAGTAGATGGAACACATACTTAACATAGAAAAACAAGAAGAAGAGTTAAACGCAATTTTTCTTAAAATCAAAGAGTCAAATACAATTCTTTTCCTTGGTGCAGGTGCGTCAGTTAGTGAAAAAAGATATCTTAGCAAAGAAGTAATACAATATTATGAAACGACAATTGGGAAATATCTTGGCGAAGCAAACATTACAAAATGGGTTGATATACTTTCAGCTGATGATAGTTTCAGTCGAACACACTTTGACAATTTTGTTCAATCACTATTACAAAAATTATCGGTAACAGAAGCACACAAAATTATGGCGGGTATTCCATGGCGTGAGATAATTACTACTAACTATGATTTATTAGTTGAAAGGGCTTTTGATGAGATAACAACATCGTCACAAAAAATTTATGACTTAAAGCCCATTAGAAATCAAAGACAATACAACTATAAAGAATCAAACACAGAAGTTAGATATATAAAATTGAATGGCTGTATTTCTGATAAAAGTTTATATCCTTTAGCATTTTCGACAGATGATTTCAGAAAACTTGGAGGATTTTATAAACAGGTTTTGAATGATTTAAAGAATATAAGTTACGATATTCAGTTTTTGAGTATGGGGTACTCTTTTTCAGATGATTTTGGGAAGGAATTACTTGATAAGTTCGATTCATACAATTTCCGAGATAAGAGATGGATATTCAATGTTGACCCTTTTCCAAATGAAAATGCTCTTGCTTTTTACAAGAAAAATAAGATTTGTATAGTCAGATGTTCATTTCAGGATTTTTTCTTGAAATACAATGAATGGGATACGAAGAATGCAAATATTGTTGTAAAAAAGAAAGGGTTATCACTTACTAGTAATAAAGATTTTTATATTTCAGCACCGCCACAACTCCTTTTAAGTTTAGATGGAATTGTTAAACAATTAAATACACATACAAGAGAACGATTCATCAAAGAGGAAGAATACTACAAAGGTGAAGAACCAAATTTTGGTGTTATTACAAGAGGTATAGATGTAATAAAAACCAATTTCATTAAAACTTTCACAGAACAAATTCAAAATGTATTAAATGAAAAGAAGGAGACATTTGTTCCTGTTTTCTTTATTAGTGGCGACTTCGGAATAGGAAAATCAACTTTTACCTTACGGTTAATATATGAACTAGAGCAGCATGCCGATATAGACCTTGTTGCCTTTGAAATATTGGATTTCAATAGAGCTCGAAAAGAACAACTAATAGACTTGATAAAAATTATGAAGTCAAAAAACTTTGTGTTTTTTTGTGATGAAATTGAAGTGGAGAGCTATTTCAAGTCATTAATTGAGATTCAAAGAGATATTAGCATTGAGCAGTTTCAGGACTGCAACATTTTCTTTATTGCTCCAATCAGGGAAAATATCCTTGAAAAATTTAAGTTAAATAGAAGTATTCCAAACTCGCATGAATTAAAAATTTCAGGCAAATTTAGCATAGAAGAAATTGATGAACTAATTGAAAAACTTAAGAAATCAAATCTTGTCGAAATCAGAGATGCAGGTGAAAAAAAACAATTAATTTCTAAAATAACAAAAGACTATAACTCTGATTCTTTTGTTGTTTTAATGTCTACAATAACTAATGGGCGACATGAGAACGATTTAATTCATTGTTACAACCAACTTTCCAAGGAAGCACAACAAGCATTCTTATACACAGCACTACTTCACAAGCATAAACTGTTAATGCCAGCTAGTTGGCTAAAACAAAATATTAAGATGGATTGGGATGAGTTCATTAATAAAATTGTTAAAGCGGAAGGCAAGGGCATTTTAATTCAGGAATTTGTTTCATCACATGGCACTCAACCAGATTTATATTTTAGGACAAAACATCCACTTATAGCTGAAAAACTTGTTGAACGATTCATTCCTAGCAAGGACAGACAGTTTAAGTTTTATGAACAAATGTTAAAACAAGTAGAACTTGGTCAGACCAATTCATATTTGGTTAATAATTTATTGAAGGCTTTGGGAAGAAACAGTGAATACAATAACACACAGATTGATAAACTTTATGATGCAGGATATACAAAGTTATCTGACGACCCTTATTTCCTTCTGAATTATGCTATAAATCTTCAAAATAGAAGAACGAAAATTCTATTACAAAGGCAATAGAGCACATCCTTTATGCTGAGTCTCTTTTAGATTTTAGAAATCATAAATTCATTCACAGGAGGGCGGTGCTGAATTTTGAATTAGCAAAACTTTACTTCGAAGAAGAAATGCAACTTAATTATACCCATTTCTATATTAAAGAAGCTGAGGATTTGTTTGTTTTAAAACAACTTCTTGACCCATTTTCAGCATTTAGTTATGTCGATTATATAAAGTTAATTGTATGGCAACTTGAGAATATTGAGTACGACTTAGAAGATCAAATGCAAAAGCAAATTAGCATCGAGGATTTATTTGACTTGGCAAACAGAACTGTATCTGACGACATTGAAAGAATTGACAGTCTTCAAACAATTTATGCAAATTATCTTATCAAGCGAACAGACAATAAAGACTATAAACAATATTTAGATGAACTTTATCAAAATACAAGATTAAGACCTTATGCTTGTATTCTATTAAATAACTACCATTTAAAGAGGGAGGAATTCGAAAGATGTGAGTATTACATATCAGAAATGGAAAGTATGCAAGAGAATTTTGAAGTTATAAAATTCCTCTTCAAAATTTATGGGCGTAATTTACATGATGCGAATACACGAGTAAAATTGTTAAGACTTGTGAGAGAAAACACCCAATTGGAGAAGGATAATCCATTGCGCTACAATTATTTTAAATTCATGGCTGAATCATACAACTTTAACTATTTCGATGGCAGAAATTACTTAAATAACATTCAAACAAAATATCATAATCTGAATCCTGAATTCCACTACGAGTGGAAAGACCCTAACGGTAAAGTTTTACTTTTTGATGCAATTGTAGTTAAGAACTCAGGCGAAAGATTCAAGGCAATTAAAATTTCCTCAATTCAGTTGACGGCTAGACTTAGAAAAGGTAATTATGACAAGTATGCTGTTGGGACAAAAGTAAATGTGAAGTTACATTTTTACTTATATGGTTTATTGGCGGAAATAACACAATTAAAAGAATAAGATAATAAATACAGGTATCGTGGACGTGCCGTGATGAATTTTCATTATAACATTCCCCTCTCCACATTATTTAAAATGTTTTAAGATTTGTTGTTTGTCTTCATTTCCCCGTTGTCGCTGTCAGCCTGACCCGACAAAACTGGGTGTCGTCAGTTACTAAATTTTCATAATCATCAAATTCCTGTTTACTTTTACAAAATAGTTATTCAACGCAATTAACAACCTACATGAAAAAATTGACCTTCATACTGACTTTCTTTTTTACGGCAACGCTATGTTTTGGGCAAGCCAATTACCTGCCGGAACGTAAAGCTTTTAGGTTATCTCTTGTAGTTGACGACACTACTTTTTACAGTGTAAACATTAAAGCTTCTGCATTTGTGTTGCCCGATAATACCGTTCAACTTTACTCCGGAGAAAAAGTTTATGTGGAAGTGGAAATAGAGGGAAATGAAATTAAAAGCATGAGATCTGTAAAAGAAAACAATAATCCTGCTAAGACACTTACCATTTCCTTTGTACAGCACACCGAAGGAAGAAAGCATGATCAAATGGTGTTGGAGATCGCTAATCCGTTTAAAAAGAAGCTGGAGTATACGGCTCATATATTTTTGATGAAACAGAATAAATGGGTTGGAACAAATGTTTTACCCGTTTCCGAAAAAATCACGGCCTTTGAAAACTGGCCCGACATCATAACCACCATTGCACTTTCAGGCTGGATGTTTAAATAGAAATGTGGAGTTGCATTCACAGTTGTTGTAAAGCAAAAAATGGAATAAAAAATATCGAATAGTGAATGACGAATAATGAATAATGAGGTAGGGAATTCGATGTTCAATATTCTATGTTCAGCATTCGATATTCAATACAGCGTTGTCGAAGACAGCCTGCCCGCCAAAGTGGAGTGATGTCCACTACAGAATTTCCATCGACATTACATTCTGCGCAAACGATAAGTTTCGTTTGGGAAAAGAGTAACGGGTTTGATTATTTAAAGTAATAATCTCATATTTATTGAGAAATTAAACGACCCGGAAAATTTGACTTCACAGCAAGGTAACACAAAAAACAGTTGGCTATTGACTCCGATTTTTGGGGTGGCTATTTTTGTTGTTCTCTATATTGCCGCTACACTGTTGTATCCCGGAGGTTCGCAGGTTGATAAAAATTCTGTTGGCTTTAGTTGGGTAAATAATTACTGGTGTAATCTGATAAATGAAAACGCGGTAAACGGACAAACAAATCCTGCCAGACCTTTTGCCATGGCAGCAATGTTTGCACTGTGTTTGACACTCTCCATATTTTGGTTTCATTTTCCGCAACATATACCTTTCAGAAAGTTGAGCAGGCGCGTCATTCAAATTTCAGGCGCACTTTCAATGATCATTGCATTCTTCTTGTTTACAGATTTTAATCACGATCTGGTTATTAATTTTGCAGCCACTTTTGGACTTATTGCGATAGCAGGAACTTTTATCGGACTCTATAAAAGCAAGTCGTACCGGTTATTTTCGTTCGGGCTTTTCAATTTGCTTCTGATCGGATTAAATAATTATGTTTACTATACGAAAGATTTTATTACTTATCTGCCGGTAATTCAAAAAGTAGGTTTTGCAACTTTCCTGATCTGGATTTGTTGCATTGTTCTGAATTTATATCAAGTGGCAAAAATTAAATCATAAAGAAGAAAAAAGTGCGTTAACAGGATACTTTTAACAACACGCATTTGTTTGAAACACTATAGAACAGTAACAAACGATAAACATAAAAATAATTCAACCCATGACAAAATATATTTTATGCATCGGATTTTTTATTGCATCAACTATTTTATCCGCACAAAACGGCTATCCGAAATATTATGAAATGGTAGCTCTGGATGCAAAAGCAGATTCGCTTTATAAAGCAAAGGATTTTAAAAATGCCGCCCGTTTTTATCTGGCTACTTCAAATATTATTGTTGAGAAAGCCATCACTATGGACTATTCAAGTCTTCATTATGATGCTGCCTGTTCGTGGGCGTTGGCAAGTATGCCGGATAGTGCGTTTGCCGAATTGGATCTGATCACATCGAAAATGAATTACAACAATTACAAGCATTTAATTAAAGACACCGATCTGAATTCGTTGCATGCCGACAACCGTTGGAAACTTGTTTGCGACAGAGCTATGGCAAATGAAGAAGGCAAAGAACGTTATCAAAAATTATATAAGGACCGCACAACCTTTCAGGGAGCATCAAAAGAAATTATTTTCTATCCTCACACTGAACAAATGAGAAAGTTTATTGACAACGATTCGTTGCCGTTTCTTTCGGTTGATCACGGAAATTTCAGGATCTATTTCCGTGGCAACTCCAATGTAGTAAACTATTTGCCCCAGCTCAGGCAGGGGCTTGATTCTGCTTTCAGGAAAATTCTTGAAGTGGTAGGTATTACCGGTTATTACCATGGACTTAATCTGGTGATGGTAGATTCGGCAGGTGAATTGAAACAACTTACCGGCATGTATGTTCACGGTGGTTTTTCACTGCAGGGGAATGATGAAATATTTTTTGTGTACAATACAGATCGAAAGTTCGGATTCAGGCATGAGATTTTTCATTTCATCTCCAACGATATCTGGGGTTTTAACAGAAAATCAAGGTTGCTGAATGAAGGAGGTGCTGTGTATACTGAAGGCGTTTGCTACGAGGATTATTCGATGTACGGCATAAGTGCATATTTGATGAAAGAAAAGAAACTCTTCACATTTAAATCGTTGATCGATAATTTTCACGACATGGAAATGCAGAGCGAAGAAATTGCGTATTTCGAGAGCGGTGCCATTTTTAAATACTTGTATGAAAAATATGGAATTGAAAAAATGAAACAACTATGGATAAAGGGTTTTGATTCTTTTGAAACAATTTACGGAATGCCACTATCGCAATTCGAAAAAGAATGGAGGGATTTTATTTCAACAGTTCAGCCTCCGAAAAATATGAATTGGGAAATGATCACAAAAATAGGATGCGGGTAAATGACAACAGGAAAAATATAATTCAGCAAATACGAAATGTAAAAAATGAAAGTCAGTAATTATCTTTTTGAATTTGAAGACCTGAACTGGTTTCCGGATACCATCAGGGAAAGCATGACGGATTGTTTACGTTTTATAATAACAACAATAGATATTTATCAACCTGTTATTCCTTTGCTGAAAGAAGGTTTACATAAAACAAATACAAATCAGATCATTGATCTGTGTTCGGGTGGAGGCGGAGCCATTGAACAACTGAGGAATAAACTGAATCAGCAATCAAACAGCAACGTAAAAATTATTCTTACAGATAAATATCCAAACAAAAATGCGTTTGAACTCTTATCAGCAAAATCAAAAGGTAATATTTTGTTTTCAGACATACCTGTTGATGCAGCTAATGTTCCCGCTACGTTAAAAGGATTCAGAACTATTTTTTCAGCATTCCATCACTTCAATAAAGCATTTGCGAAATCGGTGATACAAAATGCTGTGGATACAAAATCAGGCATTGGTATTTTTGATGGCGGTGATAAAAACATTTTCGTAATACTCGGCATGATATTGATTCATCCAATAATTTTTATTGTGTTCACGCCATTCTTCAAACCATTTCGCTTTTCACGATTACTTTTCACTTATCTTATTCCAATTATTCCTTTTTGTCAGATCTGGGACGGTGTTGTTTCTATTCTTCGCTTATATAAACCGGATGAACTTTTGGAAATGGCAAAAGAAGTTGACCATGAAAAATATTTCTGGAAAGCAGGCAAAATGAAAAACAAATTTGGGATTCATGTGACGTATTTGATCGGCTATCCGGTTGTAGCGCACGATCCGTCAGTGACGGAATTTTCATAATCATTGTTTTTCACATGAACAAGGGTTGGGGCGCGCGAAGCGCGCCCCAACCCAAAATGAACCTGTCATTCTGAGCAACGCGAAGAATCTGCAGAAGAAGATAAAGATTTCGCAATGCGGTTATAATCTTCAATGCGTTCTATATGACAAACTAGGTTAAAGCTGAAAATCATTCATAAAAGCAGGTAATAATTGTCCCACCACAACTGCAGATGCTTCGTTCCTCAGCATGACAGATTGCAATCATAAAAAAAACAGAGCCGTTTTCACAACCCTGTTTTCAATGCTAAAATTTATTTTATAAATTATTTCATCTCCATGTCCCACATCATCCTTGCCTGAATGCCTGTATTCATCGATGCTCTGCGGATCATCTCATAATATTTATAATCGGCACCCAATTGTTTTTTTGTGAAATAAATGCTTGCTTCATCACCAAAACTTTTCAGAATATTATTGAACGGATCTTTCTGTTCAGGGTAATTCACGAATTTAT
>Ga0206974_1126_pt1 | contig 17099 bp, 9 predicted proteins | sample Alteio_BWOrgHeat_84_FD_152920 | JGI IMG/M metagenome (GOLD analysis project Ga0206974, IMG submission 152920) | Enriched cells from forest soil in Barre Woods Harvard Forest LTER site, Petersham, Massachusetts, United States -... | ecosystem: Environmental > Terrestrial > Soil > Temperate forest > O... | reverse complement strand
GGCGGTAACGGCTTATAAAAAGAATTCCTGCTGCGGAAATAATATTCCATTCCGGGAGGAAGTACAAACCACGAACGGTGCACCATATTTGATGGTGATTCGCAATCACTCGTCACTCTGAATTTTTCATTTCTGTCGAGATGCACAAGCTGATGATACGGACATGGCGCAGTCTTCAATCCCGATGCCGGAACGAACATGCTGTCGCTCTCACATAATTCCGTTGCACGAAAACCACTCTTGATGCAAACAGGAATTTTCCGCATTTCATCAAACGGTGGTTCAAACCAGTTTCCATTCGGGAGCAATCGAAAAATTTCAAACATAATCGGTGCAGCTGTTGAGATACCTGTTAATCCCGGTCTTCCTTCACCGTCTGCATTTCCGATCCACACGGCTACTACATTTTTCGGAGTGATGCCGATTGCCCATCCATCGCGGAAACCAAAGCTCGTTCCTGTTTTCCATGCGATGCGCTGCGAGGAGGTGAATTGCGTCCACAGCATTTCTTCTCCCGGGCGCATCAACTCTTCCATCGCTTCAATCGTTTGATAAATCGCTGCTGCACTCACAATACTTTCGGATGGCATTTTTGTCCATTCCTTTTTTGAAGTATTCTGTTCGGCAATATATTTCGGCATGTGCAAGTCGCTCTCATCATAATGTCCGTTGTATTTTTGGTAATGATTTAAGATGCGTGCAAAACTAGAATACACTCCTGCCAGTTCCCACAAACTGTTTTCACCGCCACCAAGAATCAGTGACAAACCATAGTGTTGCGAAGGTTGGTTGAGTGTGGTTATTCCTAATTTTTTCAGCAGAAAATAAAATCGTTCCGTGCGATATGTGTTTAACATCCGGATGGCAGGAACATTTAAAGACCTTGCTAATGCCTTATTTGCAGGCACTGCTCCGTCAAATTCAAGAGCGAAATTTTTCGGTGAATATCCCGCGATCTGTGTTGGAATATCCGGGATCAATGTATGCGGCAACAAAAATCCGTCATGCAACATAGCTTCATACAAAATAGGTTTCAATGTACTTCCCGGACTTCGCGGTGCTGTGATCACATCTACATGCGAATCGTAATCGGGATGATCGGGTTTATAAATATTTCCGATATACGCCATCACATTTCCCGTTTCCACATCAAGCACCAGTGCAGCACCGTTGAAGATCCCATTTGCTGCAAGATGTTCGTGGTGGCGGTTCAGAATTTCATCTACCTGTTTTTGCAAACGGATATCTATTGTTGTTTTCACGACAACGGATCTTTTGTTCCCGATTTTTCTGTTTTGATTCTGGACAGTAGAAATAAGATGAGGTGCAAATTGCGGAATTGGTAACGGTTCATCTGGAATATGTTCGAGCTTCGAAAGGGTGCACGTTGTTTCATCGATCAATCCTTTTGTTTTTAATTTATCAAGAAGATGATCACGTTTTGATTTGAGCCACAGGCGATGTTTGCCGGGATGAACAAGCGAAGGACTATTGGGCAACACGGCAAGGCTCGCTGCTTCGCCCCACGAAAGATCATCGGCACTTCGTCCGAAATAGCGCCATGCTGCGGCATCCAGCCCGATCACATTTCCACCGAACGGAGCATGTGCCGCATATAAATTAAGTATCTCATTTTTTGAATATGAAAATTCGAGACGCAGTGCAAGAAACATTTCATATACTTTTTGAAAAATATTCCTGTCGCGGTTTCTGGATAAACGGATCACCTGCATGCTTAGCGTACTTCCTCCGCTTACCACATGATGCGAAAGAATATTTTGTTTCACGGCTCTCAAAAAGGCAAGCACATCAACACCGGGATGAGCATAAAATCTCTTGTCTTCGTAAGTGATCAATGCCTCACGAAATTTTTCCGGAACATGGTCATTGATAGGAAAGCGCCACTGCCCGTCATCCGCGATCTTTGCCTGCAACAATTTTCCGTTCTTATCCAAAAGCACAAGCGAGTATGGCTGATGAAATAATTTTTTCGGAAGTGAAAAATAAAAAAGGATAAACAACAGCAATAAACCTCCCGCGAAGAATTTGTATTTTCTTCGCAGGAGATTTGTTATTTTTTTGTGAAATGTGATTTGAATTCGCATGCAATTATTTTGCAGCAATATTTTTTGCTTTGCTTCTCGGCACAACTTCAACCCACATTCCTGCTTTGCGCGCATTGATATTTCCATTGTACATCGCTTCACACGCAATGCTCGGCAAATAAAACCGCCCGAGGTAACTTGCATTTAGCAATACATAATACGTGTGTCGCTTGTTCGCATCAATATTGAAAAATGTGTACACACGATCATCACGGATATTCACATAACGCGATGGTGACGATTGATAATTATTCGTTCCGTCCATACGTGAATTGTGAATTTCCCAACCTGATGGAAATACCGTACTCAGTGCCATCTGCTCGTAGTTGCCCATTATTCCGGGGTTCGTGACATTGTATTCCGCAACGAAATCAGTACCCTGTTCAATGCGTGTCGGATCAATTTCTTTTCCGTCTTTGGTTTTATATTTCACATCGATCAATAAATTATTTGATGACGAGATCTGATCACCAACTTCCGGTTGTCCGTTCAAAATGATCCGTGCATACAAAATTTGTTTTCCTTTGTTAATGACTTCCACTCTTCCCGGAGTTGTTCCGTTTACTTTTACCGGAACCTGCGCCACCAGTGATTTGGTATTGTAGTCATTGGATGCTCCACCATTCAAACTATACGTAACACGAATTCCTTTATCCATTCCGGTGCGTCCGCAGAATTTTGAAATCGCAAGCAAACTGTATGCAGTTGTTTGTGTGCTCATCCAATCGTTGCTGCTAAGTGATTTTGCAAGACGTTGTACAATGAGTGTTGCCTGTGGCCGCATGTCGAGCATGTTCAGCACTTCAAGGATCATCGCTTCATCACGGTCGTTTGAACCAAATGTATATCCGAGTTCACGATACGGTTTCACATTTGTAGGTAAGCCGTTTATCAATTGCAACGCAACTTCTTTTTGTCCTGCAAGAACATAAGCTGCAGCAAGTCTCCACTTCGCTTCATTCGAAATGTTTTTTATTTCTTTCATCCTGTTCATCGCTCCTAGCTCAGGCGATTTTGCAAGTGCAAGTGTGTACAACCTGTATGCCTGTTCAAGGTCGTTGTGGTAATATGCCATCGACCACGAAACGGCTTTGTTGCGCTGGTAGCGTTTCCATTCCGAAATAAAATTAAACGGCAATGCATATCCGAGATTTTGCGCTTCGATCATAAAATGACCACCATAATTTGTTCCCCACTCACTTGCATAATTTTCTCCCGGCCAGTACGACAATCCACCTTCAGATGTCTGAAATTGCTTGATGCGCTGAATACCTGCTTTGATATTATTTTCAATTTCCGCTTTGCGTTGCGGTGAGAGATCGAGCATATCGCCAAGCGTTAACTGTGGAAATACGGATGACGTTGTTTGTTCGATACAACCGTATGGATAATGAATCAGATAATTTAATCGCTTATCAAGATTGATCGGTGGAATGGCTGATATTTCAAGCGTTGCTGTATTTGTTCCCACCATCCCGACAGGTTTATAATTGGCATTCCATTTTGCTCCGCCTTCAACAGTCCCTTCAACCACATCGGTTAAGAACGGATTCGGATTCCGCACATCGAGTTCCACATCATAACTTGACGATTCATTTCCGCAACGAGCGATCACTTTTACTCTTCCAACACCAAGCATCGGTTTCATCTTCATATCGAATGTTACCATTTGCTCACCCACAGCATTGAAAATAATACTTTTTGTATTGCCACCGGTAACAGTGAAAAAATTATTTGCAACAACTTCAACGGAAACGTTTCTCACTTTTTTCTCCATGGCAAAAACGGTCACGGGAAATTTCACCGACTCGCCCGGACCGAGCACACGCGGCAATGTTCCGAGTATCATCAATGGTTTTTTAACAGGAACTGATTGGTCGGTATATCCGTAAGCACCTTCGTTTCCTGCAACAACCATTACTCGCACCGCACCAAAATATTGCGGAAGTGTGATCGCATGTGTTCGTGTTTTTCCGGCAGGCAAATAAAATGGTCCGATAAATTTCACAACAGGTTTGAAACGATTTGCCTTGTTCGCTCCCGATTTTTTATTGATGCCCTGATCACCTCCGATACTTAAGATGCGTTCCATTTGCACACTGAAAGCTCCGATCACAAAATCGAATAGATCCCAGGTTTGCACACCGAGTGCTTCGTGCGCATAAAATGCACTGTGCGGATCGGGAGTTTTGAAACGTGTGAGATCGAGCAATCCTTCGTCAACAATTGCCAACGTATATGTCATTGGTTTTCCGCTTGCCTCCGAAACCGTGATGTTTGTTGACTCCTCAGGCCGCATTGATGCAGGCATGGTTATCTTTGGTTTCAGTATTGTATTATCATCTTCAACGGTAATTCCGGTCATTCCATACATGCGGATCGGAAGATCATTATTCGTTTGAGCATGCGGTTGCAATAAAGTTACATGCACAAAAACATTCGGCATCATGCTTCTGTCGGCAGTGAAACGGAATTGTGTTTGACCTGTTTTCACATCCACCCAATACGTCTTCACCACGTGTGTGCCTGATTCTACACTCACCAGCGCGCGACCTTCTTTCCCTGAAGGAATATTCACGATCACATCTTCCCCAATTTTATATTTCTCTTTATCGGAAGTAATGGAAAGCATGGTCGCTTCTCCCGGAATTTGCCGCTGGTCGCGTGCATACCACCCCGGCCAGTCGATGTAAATAGATTTCCCTGTTGAATGACCTCCGTCTTCGGTGTCTTTTATTTTCAAAAAATATCTTCCCCATTCCGGATAATTTATCCGCATGTTCCATTTACCCACACCATTTTTTAATTGTATCACCTGATGCTGCACAGCCTGCCGGTACTGGTTATCCGAGTATGACGAAAGATCTTCTTCGGAGCGATCCCACCACCAGCGCCATTGCACTTTATACAATGTTACTTCCACACTTTTATCTTTTTTAGAAAGTGTGCCATCAGGATTTACTGCAACAATGGAGATTGCATTATTTGTATCCGTCAGAATCATATCGTGATCGCCCTTCGATTTTGGAAGCAGCATTCCTATGTAGGTATCGTAAGGATGATACGGAATCGAGAAGCGGTCGATACTGAAATTTCCTCCGGGTTCAAAAACTTTAGTAACAAAATTTGCATTCAGCATTCCGGGAGCATCTTCACCGCTGTTCAAGTCTTTCTCAATTTTTGCTCTTCCGTTTTCATCGAGTGCACCATTGAAAATTTCTGAATTCTCTCCTGTAAATCTTCGCGAAGGGTCATCAAAAATATATCCATAGAATTTTTTGAATTCTGTTTTCGCTTTGCTGAATGATACTTCCACCGTGGCATTCAGGTTAGGTGCTGTTGCACCGTGCAGCCATTTTGCCTCGAGTGTTCCGTTGATGCCTTCATCTTTAGCAATGTATGGTTTTGCGAAATTCAGATTTATTTTCAACCGGTTCGGCATCACCGTTTCGATGCGGATATTGCGCTGGAATGTAGCTCCGCCAACTTTCACTTTTGCCACCCACGAGCCGGTGAGTGCATCAGGTTCGGTGCAGGTACTGAAGTCGTAAAAACCATTTACGGATTTATTGCGGATAATTCGTTTGTACAACTGACCAAGCGGATTGAACAATTCAAATGAAACCGGATGATCGGCAGGAATTATTTTTTGTTTGTCTTCGAGAATAAAGGTGAGATACAGCGAATCGCCCGGCCGCCATACTCCGCGCTCACCATATAAAAATCCTTTGAGGCCTTTCTGGATCACTTCTCCCGAAACATCAAAACGGCTTAATGATAAAGATGAACCTTCATCGAGTTTTAAATATCCACGTTGTGCGCCACTCTTTGCCACAAGTAAAAATGGTTTGCGTTTCAGTGTGAGTGTTGCCCAACCGTTATTATCAGTTACGGCTTTGGTGATGAGTTGTTGCTGAAAATCTAAAATCTCCAGACTCACTCCCGGCATTGACCGCGTGGTGCGAAGATTACTCACCGATAAAAACAATTCACCGTTCGTTCCTTTCTTTGCAATTAATCCAAGATCTGAAGCAAGAACATTTCTATTTTGCCAGCGGCTATATTGGTAATAAGATTTCGAACACGGATCGTCACGTTCGTTCCAGTTATAATCACCATCATATTCTTCATCATAATCTTCCCAATATGAGTTTGTATTTTTATCCCATTCCTCGATCGTCTTTTCCATATCATCATCTTCTGCTGACTCAATATTATTTTTGCTGCCGTTACAGCGGTAAAGCGAATACGATTTCTTGAAACTGAACATCACATTATATATTGCTCCCGGCTCAGCTTTGATAATTTTTCCGAGGTCGAGTGCAAACTGATTCGGCTTGCGCAGGTCAACAAGTTTTCCCTTATCGAGACGAATTGTTTTCTTGATGATCGGTCGTGCCACACGTTTCAATTCCTGTCTTCCATCCAGTTCATTTACCTGTAAAAACTGTGCTACATTATTTTCAAAAATTTTGATGACCGTTACATCAACCGCTTTCAAACTGACCGCGGTAAACGGAAGAATAAGTTTGTCGCTGTTCGGCATGATCACTCCTTTGCCAACCATTGTTACAGCCGGTTTCAGATCGGCAAATTCGAGTTGCTGCGATGCTGCCTGAGGCATGACATAACTCAACGTATTTTTTATTCCCGCATTCACTACAAGGTTATGAATACCCAAAATTCGTGTTCCGGGATAAACCCTTACCTCATTTTTTTCGATGATGAATTTAAGATCAGAAATTCCGTTGAGCGTTATCATTCCGTTGAGATCCTGATTGAGCAAAAGCGGATCTGAAAATAAGATGGAGATATATTGTTCATCACCATCTTTTATGTTTATGTCCATCACTTTAAAATCACCAAGAGCAGGCACCACAACTTTATTTTCTCCTTTCAGATCAACACCAATTTCATTTCCGTTCCATGCCAGAATAATTTCCGATTGTTTCTCCTTCCGCATTATACTGTCGATGAAAAAATGATGTGTATGATGATCTGCCGCATGTTCCCAGAAAATCTGAAGTGCTTTCCCTTCCTGCGTTCCGCTCACGATCTTTTCAATATCTTTATCACTCTCCACATCGGCAGTGAGCAATGTTCCGGTGAGACGTTGCACGGAAATATTGTTATAATCCATCGATTGCAACTTGACATCATTCAACTCAAATGACTGCTTCATCGTTTCGAAATGAAAAGAAAAAAGTTGCAGATCGGAAGGAACCGTTACGAGTTTTCCAAGTTCGAATTCCACTTCATATTTCTCTCCGGATGGCAATCGCTTTGCAGGTTTAAATTCGATCGTGTTGCCATCTATCCATCGTGCTTCGCCTTTTATTGATGGCTCGAAACTGAAGAGATCTTTGAGTTTGTGGATCTTTGACGAATCCAGAAAATTGGATGTGAACTGAATACGGATGGTAGCATCGCGTGAGATCGTTCCGGAAGTGTATGCCGAAATGTAGGCACCGAAGGCAGGATTGAGCTTGGCATGACCGGTGTGTTTCACAGGTTTGAGGGTGAAGTAAATAGTAGCAACAGAAAGGACAGCTACAGCCATGTATAGGTTGTAGGGATAGCCGAAAAGTTTTTTCAGCGGAGAAACATTTGTTTCCATTTTTTTGAGTAAGAAATTATGAGGGAAATTTAGGAATTAATATGAATCATTTTACAGATTTGGGTAATGAACGTAAAATATTTTTTAATTGTATTGAATACGCAAAAATTATTTTTAATTGCAACATGATCATTCATCAGCACACTTTACTATCCGAAGATATTTTTGAAAAAGAATTTGTGTGCAACCTCGATAAATGCAAAGGTGCGTGTTGTGTGGAAGGCGAATATGGTGCACCGATAACTGAAAAGGAAATAAAGACTCTTGAAAAAGATCTGAAGAATATTCTTCCGTTTCTTTCCGAAAAAGGCAGGAATGCAATTGAGAAGAACGGCATCTGGGAAAAAGATAAATATGGTGATATCGTTACCACCTGCATGTCATCTGGTGAATGTAATTTTGCTGTGTACGATGGAAAAGGAATTCTTGGTTGCGGAATTGAAAAAGCCTTCCGTGCAGGGAAAACAAAATTCCAGAAACCGGTTTCATGTCACCTCTATCCTATCCGCATTACCAATGTAGCTGAATTCGAAGCACTGAATTATCATAAATGGGAAGTATGCAAACCGGCATGTACACTCGGAAAAAAATTAGGTGTTCCGGTTTATAAATTTCTGAAAGAAGCTCTCATTCGCAAATACGGTAAAGAATGGTATAATGAGCTGGAAGAAATTGCAGAGGCGCTGAAAGAGGAGTGATTGTCACTGCCACTTTATGAATATAGAATAGCGAACATTGAATTTCGAATTACGAATTACCGATTCCTCCAATACCGCTTCCCGTAGCTGCAAAAAATTTCTTCATCGGTTTTTATATCACGCAGTGCAACAAGACAAACTTGCTGGTTTTCGTCTAATGTAATTTTTGCATTGTTCGTAAAACCCGACAGCAATGAACCTTCGGCATCATTGGCATATTTGGCAAAACAATTTACATGCATTGAATCCAAGATACTTCCATCCAGCATCGAAATAAAATAACTGTCGGTATGATTTTCTGCTCTGAGTTTTGCCTGAGCATTGGAGAGTATTTTCCCTTTGAAAATAGCAATGACTTCATCTTTGTAAATATCTATAGCTGTAAGCAAACCATTGCCTGAAAATGGAATTTGAGAAATACGCGTGTATAAATAATCGGTTTCGGGTGCGTCAATTGTTCGGAGTTATTTTTCACAAATGGGTATTAAATTTAAGTGCAATATTTTATACGTGAATTATAATGAAGAAATCAACTCCTCATAATCCTTATGGTTTCCTATCCAAAACCAAATATATGTTTCATCAGACTTTATTGTTAATGCCCGGTAATCTAATGTGATTCTCAGAGAATAAATTTCCTGCTTTGCATGTATTTTCTTAAAATGTAAACCGGAGGAGGTGGGATTTACTTTCCATATATGATATGCTTTTTGCGCAGCTTTTTTTATATGCGGTGGTAAAACAGAATATGCTTTTTTAAATCGCTCTGTTCTTACAGAATTCATTTCAGATTAAGCGGTTTTGTTTTACCAGTCTTATATTCAGCCAATGCTTCTTTAGCCAGACCGGATAATTTTCCCTCACTCTTATCGAACGAATAATCCCAATTAATTTCATCAATGATTAACTTAGCCAACTCATCCTGTTCCTTTGACGGAAGTTTTTTTAGTTGTTCAACTGCTTTTTCTAAAAGACGTGTCATAGCACAAAATTAAGTTAGTTTGATGAAATAAAACAAAAAATGATTACAGACTGGCTCTTATAATTATAAACCATTCAAAGGAACTATGAAATGGAATAACGAACAATAGAATATTGAATGTCGAAGTTCTCTCTCCTTGGCTTTTACGATCACTTTCAACTTACAACGAAATAACTTTTGCCTTTTTACTTTCTCTTAATACCCCAACACTTTCATCATCGAATCAGATGATTGCTCGGAAGCAAAAACGGTGTACGAAAATGATCCGTCTTCTTTTTTATCAATAACAATATGCTTCGGTGCCGGAACAAGACAATGCTGAATTCCTCCGTAACCGCCAAGTGATTCCTGGTATGCACCGGTATGGAAGAATCCCATGTACAACGGTTCGCTGTTGAGCTTTGGTAAAAAAACCTGGTTTGTATTTGTATCACTGTTATAAAAATCCTGACTGTCGCAGGTAAGTCCGCCAAGGTTGATGCGCTGAAATTCCTTCTCCCAGTTATTCACGGCAAGCAAAATAAATTTCTGTCCGATGCCCCACGTATCGGGTAAAGTGGTGATGAATGAAGAATCGATCATATACCAGAACTCCTTATCGTTTTGTTGTTTCTCGCCAATGATGGAATACAATACACCTCCACTTTCGCCCACGGTAAATGATCCGAATTCGGTGAAGATATTTGGTGTTTCAATATTCCGCGAGTCGCAGATTGTTTTGATATAATACACGATCTGGTCGATCATATATGCATAATCATGCTCCACACCGAGTGAAGTGTAGATCGGCATTCCGCCACCAATATCCAATGTATCAAGGTCGGGACAAACTTCTTTCAGGTCGCAGTACACATTCACCAATCGCGTAAGTTCACTCCAGTAATACGTAGTATCTTTGATTCCCGAGTTCACAAAAAAGTGCATCATCTTCAGTTTGAACTTCGGGTTATCTTTTACCTTTTCAGTATAAAAATCGAGCACACGTTTATAGCTCATTCCCATCCGCGAAGTGTACACAAAAAAACCGGGTTCTTCTTCGGTGGCAATACGGATCCCTAATTTCATTGGCTTTACAGCATGCTTTTCCAGAAGATCGAATTCCTCAGGATTGTCCAAAACACAAACAAGATTATCGAAACCGTTGTTCACAAATTCGATCATATTTGATATGTACTGCGTAGTTTTAAAACCATTGCAGATGATATATTTGTCTTTGCTGAATTTTTTCTCATCATGCAATTTCCTCAACAGGTCGAGATCGAATGCCGAAGATGTTTCTATATCACAACCGTTCCTCAGCACCTCTTCGATCACAAAAGAAAAGTGAGAGCTCTTGGTACAATAACAGTAATTGTAAGTACCTTTATAATCGTAGCGTTCGATTGCCTGATCAAAGATCGTTCGTGCTTTATTTATCTGTGAACCGATCTTAGGCAGATACGTGAACTTAAGCGGAGTGCCGAATTCCTTTATCAGATCCATCAGGTTCACATCGTGAAAAAATAAATTGTAGTTACGCACTTCAAAACCGTGGCGCGGGAAATAGAACGTTTGATTGATCAGGTCAATGTACTTGTTCTTTACAGGTAAATTTGTCAATTTAAGTAAGAAATTATTTGGTGTTAGAATTCTATTTTTTTCGTTGTGCAAGTTTAGAAAAACGAAAGGGATTTTTAACGTTAAATAAATTCTTTTTTTGTAAAAAAATGTTGGATGAAAAAGGTTGTCTATTTCTTCGGCAAAAATATCTCAGCCATCATGCATCGCGCACTTCCGCCACCATTAGCTTCTATGGTATAAAGCGGAACAGAGATTATCCGTGCGTATTTACTGAGTTTCGCAACCTGATCGTGGAGCAATGAAGAGGATGCCTGTTCGCTCATTACCAGAAGATGTTCACCTTTTTTATTTTCCAGCTCAAGCATATTGCCTGCAAAATGATGAAGCTGTTGAAGTGAAATTTCAATGATTTCTTTCTTTGTTGAATTTCTGATCCGTTTTTTTTCGTTCTTATCTCCGACTGCATCCATGCAGATCACCATAAATTTTTCTCCAACACACATCACCACATTCGTATGGTAAATAAGTTGTCCGCTATTATCACGGGCATTAAATGCAATTAGTTTATATGAAAATTCCTTACAAAAACGTTCGAGCAATTCTTTGTTTGTACGTGGCGAAAGGCATGCATAACAAATCTTATTGTCCCTGTCGAGAACCATGCTGCCGGTTCCTTCAAGAAATTTATTTTCCTTTTCGGAATTGGTAAGATCAACAATTTCTGTGAGTTTGAATTTTTCAGATATCCGTTCAACGATGTCAGCGCGCCTTTCTGTCCTGCGGTTTTCAGCCTGCATCGGATACAAACCAATATATCCGTTTTCATGAAAAGATATCCAATTATTTGGAAAGATCGAATCGGGTTTGTGCGGTTCAGGAGTATCTTCTTCAACCAACACATCAATATCATTCTCTTCCAGAATATTCACCATATTGTCAAATTCATCAAGCGCTTTTTGCTGTGTGCCTTCTTCTTTTGCCGATTCATCCTGAAACGAATTGCTACCTGCCGTTTCTTCATTGAATGAAAAACGAACAGGGCGGATCATTAATATGGTAGATGTGTTTTGCATTTATTTATTCATTATTACCGTTCTCGACCTCGCTCGAACTGACTGTATCAAAGATAGAACGAGATCGAATATTTCCGTTCGAATTTTTCGTCAGGCAACAATTTATTTATTCCTTCTTTTTCTTCGATCGGAATTTGTGAACCGGTTGATCCTGCAATGCCGCACCATGGTTCGAGACAAATAAATTCTTCACAATTCTTTTTGCACCAGATACCGAAATAAGGAAAATCCTTCCAGCTCATTTCAATTTTGAATGATGAAGTCTTTGAACACAAACTGATCTTCTCCGACATTATATCTTTAAAAACGATGGCATCTTTTCCAAACAATTCATTTGTCAGATCAAGTCGTTTTGAATTTTGCAAAACCGGCTCTGTCTTTCCATTCAACAATCCATCATTCAATAAAGATCGTTTACTATTTTCTTTTTTCTCAAATTCGATGTAATAGTCGGAAAGTTTTTTTGAAGGCAAGTTAAAACCCGGATGTGCACCGATGGAAAAATACATATTTTCATTTCCGGTATTCAATACTTCATAACCACATTCAACTGTATTTCCAATCAGGGTATAACTCAACTGCAGATCAAAACGAAACGGATATTTCTTCTGTGTTTCTTCCGTTGATTGTAAACGAAACACCATTTTATTTTCACTTTTTTCAACTACTTCAAAATTCATATCACGCGCAAAGCCATGTTGAGGCATTGGATATTTTTTTCCGTTAACAAGGATTTCATTGTTGAACGGTTTTCCAACAACAGGAAAAAGAATTGGTGCACTTCGAGCCCAATATTTTTCATCACCCTGCCAGATATGTTCGTATCCGTTTTGAACAATACTTTTCAACTCTGCTCCTGACGGGCTCACACCAACTGTAAGAAATTCATTAGACAAACTCTTCATTATTCAATAGTAAATAATATTCTGCTTATCTAATATTTAATGCCCTTCAAAGGATTCCTTTTTAAGAAAATATTTAGTAATTCTTGATTTACATTTGAGCGACCAAATTTTATGGCAATGCGCAACTACTTACATATTCATATTTTCTTAATTCTTGTATTTTTTTTCTTAAGTATCAAAACTCATGCTTCACATATTGGTGGAGGTGAGATCAATTACACATGTACTTCAACTCCGGGGATTTGGCTTATTACAACCCGATTTTATGAAGATTGCAATGCACCTATGATTTGCAACGGGTTGTGTGGTACATGCTCTTTCGGTTTGCAGATCACAGGTGCTGATCCTTTATGCAATGGTACCAGTTATGGTTCGGTAACCTTAAGTCTTGTGAGTGTAAAAGATATGGGAGGATTGAATGTTAAAAGTATTTGTACGAATAATGGCTGCAGTACGGCAGGTACTTTCTCACCAGGTTATGAAATTTTTACTTTTCAGGGAATGGTGAATCTTGGTCCCTCTTCCGGAATTCCTACAACCTGTTGCAATGTCAGGTTATCTTTTACTCAATGCTGCTCACCAATTACTTCAAATACGGGCAGCATTAGTGGCAGCAATAATTTTTATTGTGACGCAGTAATAAACAGATGTGCTTCTCCGTGCGACAACTCACCTAAATTTACAAATTTTGAAAATTGCATGTATAATGGAAAAGTCTATCAAAGCTTTGGCGCAACAGATATTGATGGTGATTCATTAAGTTATAGTTTTACTCCATGGTTACAGAATTTAGGAACATCTGCCATATATACCACACCTTATACCTCCTATCCTTACTTAGCATATGCCGGCAACATTACAGATGCAGCACCAAACGGATTTCATTTTGATACTCAAACAGGGTTTATGCAATTTACTCCAAACATAGCTTCAACTTTTGAAGGATCTATGGGGATTACCGTAAAGGAATGGAGAACAATTGGCGGAATACCGGTAAATATAGGAACAGTTAACAGATACTTTATTGTATATATGACAAGTACGCCAAATAACTCAATGCATATTGCTACAAATCCATTGTCACCTGCAAATGAACCTGCAACTGATTACTACGTTTGTGCAGGTTCATCTTTATGTTTTGATGTGATCGCAAAAGATACAAACTATACTGTACCGGCATTGAGCGATACTTCCTTTGTTCTTTTTGATACTGCGATGTTTGTTCCGGGAATGACAGTAACAAATAATTATTCGTCAGTACGACCAAGAGAAGATTCGAAACATTTTTGCTGGACACCCGATACCGGTTATGTTCGTTCTCAACCTTACACATTTACTGTTTATATAAAAAATGCACATACACCTGTGCCTGCATGGGAATCGAGACCATTCCGTATTTTTGTTGTAACACCACCCGGAGGATCGATCGTTAAAACGGTTGACATCTGTAAGAAATGGCAACTCACATTTTCACAACCTTCAACTGTAAGCGGAAGTATGTGGAAGATCTGCAAAACAACAAATTCATTTTCCACTTCAGCAATTGATTCCTTTATAAATATCATCTCTACTCCAATGCTTGGTTTTTCGGGTGCAGGAAAATTTCCGGTAACAGCATTGGCTGCCAATCAGGGATGTTTTGTAAATTTTGTGGATACGATCACAAATGATACACCCATAAATATTTCTGTCCGAGATACTTCTTTCTGCAAAGGAGGAACTGCAACATTTACCTATGCTGCACACAATGGTACTCCAAGATCATCACCGAATTATACCTATCGCTGGTACACCTATCCCGATACATTTTTTACTGTGTTAAATGATCCTTTCCTTACATTAAATTCATTTTCGATATCTCCGCAATCAACTAAACGATTGATATTGGAAGTGCGCGACTGGAATGGTTGCCGTGCCTTCGATTCAAGCGTTTGGATAAATGTTGGAAATCCTGTTTTCAGTTTACCCGATTCGATGCGTATTTGCAGCGGAACCTCTTATATTATCGATAGAGGAAACAACAATGGTAATGTAAGAAATTACTCATGGAGCAGTGGTGAAGTTAGCCGAACGATTACACGAAATGCAACTACCGTTGCTGCACTCACCATCACCGACACGATTGGTTGCAGCAATACCGATACGTTCCGTTTATTTGTGAATTTGCCTGTCAATGTATTTGCGGGAAATGATACGAATGTGTGCTATGGTTCACCTTTAAAATATAAAGCGAATATTATATCCGGAAAACCTCCCTTTCAATATTTGTGGAAGAACAGTTCGAATGCTGTACTCTCATCAAGCGACTCGTTACAGATCTCATCTCTGCTTGATAATCAAAAATATTATCTGAGTGTAACCGATTCGACAGGTTGTTCGCAAACAGATTCAATTCAGGTTACAGTTAATCCACTGCCGGCACTTATCATTCATCAAACACCCATTCAGGCATGTAAGAGCACACATTTTTTAAACCTTCCAAGTTTCAGCGGAAATATAACAAGCAACAGTCAGAATGGAGGCACAGGAGTATGGATGTATCCGTATTCACCGGGAGCAATTATTAATGGAACACCTATACAATTAGTTACAGATAGTTTAAAAAATCTTCCTTCAGATACAATAAATTATTCTGCTGCAAATGACCAATTCCAAAATTATATCGCTTGTAAATATACTTCTCCCTCTAATAAAGGAGGATGTTCGAATTACGATTCCGTTCCGGTAACAATGTATGGCGTACCATATGTTATTGCTGGATTTGATGTAAGATGGTGTAAGAATTCCGGAATATTCAGACTGAAAAGTGATCTTACACGACAGTCTCCTTATTCATTATGGATTCCAACTCCGTATGATGCAACAGGACAATTTGGAGTATGGACAGGCAATGGTGTGAATGCAATTGCCAACGGCTCAATTACTAATTTCGAATTTGATCCTGCAAAAAGTGGTGTACTTCAATCACCATCAAAAAATATTCTCACCTATACATATACAAAGCAATATTCATATGTAGGATCACCTACTTGTGTAAATCAGGATACAGTTGCATTCGAAGTCATTCCAACTCCGATTGTTTATGCAGGTGCATTAGCAAATGTGATGAGTACTGATCCTGTATTTAATATCAACTTTAAATCTGGCTCGTCAACAACAGGCAGTGGTGGATTCTGGACCTACGCTCCTGTTATACCATTGTATGGAATTGACATTGCACTTCCCGATTCACAAAATCTCGATCCTTCAAAAGTTACGATCCCAACTCCGCAGACACAGTGGAACTGGAAACTTTTTTTTAATGATATTTCAACCGGTTGCCCTGCAAAAGACAGCTTGTATTTAACAGTTGTAAAATCTTCAACGGGTGTAAATAATCAAAATGCATTTGATCACTTCAAACTGTATCCGAATCCCACAAACGGCTTTCTGAATATAACATTTACAACTGATGAAAAGCTGATAAACATTGAAGTGGTTGATATACTTGGAAAAGTTTCAAGATCATTTTTATCCGATCATTCAGCAGGACTATTTCAAACAGAAATTGATCTGAGTGAACTCCCTAAAGGAATTTATTTTGTGAAGATAAAAGCAGGAACAAAAACAGTCGTCAACAAAATCACCCTGGAATAATTTTTTATAAATATACTTGTAATAAATAAAAGCATTATGTCAAAATTGTATAAACCTCTACTTGTAATTTGTATTTCATTCTTTTTTCATTTTTCTTTAAAAGCGGATCATATTGCCGGAAGTGATTTAACATATACCTGCACAAGCACACCCGGTGTTTATCAGTTGACGTATGTATTTTACAGGACATGTTCGGGTATAGCAATATGTCCATCAGGTTGCAATTCTACATGCACTTTTACCCTCAACATAAATGGTGCTGATGCAACTTGCAATGGAACTTCATTTGGAACTGTTACATTGAATTTAGTCAGCGTTTCTGATGCAGACTTTAATCTCTTATGTCCAAATTCAAAAAGTATATGCAATAACATGGGGTGCGTAACTGCAGGGGCTTATTCTCCGGGTATTGAAAAATATATTTTCCAGGGGAATGTGAATTTAGGATCAGGTTCAGGAATTCCAACCTCATGTTGCAAAATAAATATATCTTATTCTTCGTGTTGCAGAAGTGCTGAAATTG
>Ga0206974_1125_pt1 | contig 17193 bp, 16 predicted proteins | sample Alteio_BWOrgHeat_84_FD_152920 | JGI IMG/M metagenome (GOLD analysis project Ga0206974, IMG submission 152920) | Enriched cells from forest soil in Barre Woods Harvard Forest LTER site, Petersham, Massachusetts, United States -... | ecosystem: Environmental > Terrestrial > Soil > Temperate forest >... | reverse complement strand
TTCGATTCGTCTTGTGATTTCCGCAATGTCTTCCTTCGTCGCCAAATTCTTGCCCTTTTCTTGAATGTACGACGGCAAGTATTTCTTGACTATTAATACGAGAACACCGACGCCAATGGCAAAGGCAATCTGAATGATGAGAATCGCAGTATTCATACTTTAGCACCTTTAATTCTTACAGGGCGGACGGTCTAGACCATAAACACCTCCCGCGCGCAAAGGCAGGATATGCTGGAATTGAGCTGTGGTTCTAATGGTTTGTTGGGGTGTCTTTGGTTTCCCCAGAATACGTGACGATTGCGCGGGCGAAATCCAGCAATTCTTCGGCAGTGAGATCTGCCTTGCACTTATTCGTGCGTAGAGAACAAAACTCAAATCGAGGATGCAACGGATTCAACACGACGTGATCGAGTGTTGGAACTAGCGTTTCGTCCCGTCCCAACACCGGTGCTCCGGCGATGAACTCCAACAGTCGGAAATCAAGTGGTTGGCCCGTATACGCATCTTTGCCTTTGCATCGCTGTACAGCCTCGTGAATCGCTTTCCGATAAATAGCAGGTTTTATCTCCGCTCCAAGTCTATCACGGTCGCGTCCGACATGAGCGTTTGTGATGCGGTCGAGCCAACGACCATACGTTTCTTGTTGAATTCCCGCTTCAATGAGGAAATCGGGAACCGGGTAATCCTTCGCGCCTCGGGCCATGTTTTTCTTTCCTTGAGCAAGATATTCATCATCTCGGCGAAAACAAGCGTCAATTTCGCACAGGGTGTGTTACCGACCACCAAGGGTGGATTCCGGCCCCGACCTCATCGACCAACAAGGCTGCGAACCTCGGCCAGCACCTGTTCACCAGGAATCGTTTGGACGCGACCCGATCGAACGTCGTCACGGCGACGAACCGCCTCGGCGGCCCAGAGCTTCTGCACCGCGTCCACTTCGGCAGCACTCAAACTCTCGACGAGTCTCTCCGCCAGGAGTGCCCGCGATGATGAGGGGAGCTGCATCGCCTCTTCCGTCAATTGGTCAATCGTGAGTGACATGATGACAGGCTAAACGCGCGCGCCGAAAATTCAAGCGCCGGATTAAGGCAACGGCGCCACTTTATAAGCTACGCCGAAACAATGTTCTTTGACCCGGAATGTGAAAAAGAAAGGAAGTGCCCTGGCTTCCGCGGGATGCTACACAAGCAGCATGAAAGATCTGGCGGGTAAATTCGCAATCGTAACCGGTGCATCAACGGGAATTGGTGCGGATTTCGCAGAACTGCTGGCGGCGCGGGGTTGCCGGCTGCTGCTGGTGGCGCGCACGGAGGCGAAGTTGCGGGAGTTGCAAGAGCGCCTGTCGGAAAGTGCGCGGGTGGAGGTTCAATTTCTCGCGCTGGATCTGGGATTGCCGGAGTCGCCGATGAAGGTGTTGGAGGCGATCCAGCGGCAGAATCTCGCGGTCGATTTCCTGATCAACAACGCCGGGTTTGGCGCGGTGGGCGATTTCACCGGCGTCCCGTGGGAGACCGACGAGGCGGTGATCAATTTGAACCTTCGCGCGCTGCATCATCTGACCAAGCTGTTCGTGAAGCACATGCGGGAACGGGCGGGCGGCCATATTCTGAATGTCGCGTCCGTGGTCAGCTTCCAACCGGCGCCGCACTTTGCCACGTATGCGGCGACGAAGGCGTATGTGCTGAGCCTCTCGGCGGCGCTCAATGTGGAACTGGCGGGGACGAATGTCCGCGTCAGCGCGCTTTGTCCCGGGGCGACGCGGACGCCGTTCTGGCAGGTGGCAGGCAGTCGCATCAACTGGATGCGCGACTTCAGCATGATGGAGAGTCACACGGTGGCGGAGTATGGGATTCGTCTCATGCTGTCTGGGCGCCCCATCGGCATTCCCGGCCTGATGAACAAGATCATGATTTTCAGCAGCCGTCTGCTCCCGCGCAGCGTGGCCACCCGGATCAGCGGGTTTTTGATGAAGGAATAGACTGATGGCCTTTCGCCGGTTGCAATGCGGCGGTGTGGAGGAATAGAATGGCGCCTCACACGGAATGAAGATGACAAGCCGATTGAAGCTGAAGCGCGCATCGATGCTGGTGGCGGCGCTGCTGGTCGCAATCGTGTCACGCGGGGCGGACGAGGCGGTCACGCTGACCGACGACGATTCGGCCTACACACTCGCCAACGGTTTCATTTCGGCACGGGTGGCGAAACGGTCCGGCGATTTGATCTCGCTCAAACAGGGTGGGCTGGAATTGATGGGCTTTGGCTCGGGGCATTCGGCGGGTTACTGGTCGCACGCCCCCGGGCGCGGAACGCGCACCACCAATTCCGTGACGATCAATCCGGCGGGCAACGGTGGTGAACGGGCAGAGGTTTCGGTCAAAGGATTTTATGAGGGCCAGCCGTTGGGTGGGGGGCCGGGCGGCAGCGCCGTGGCGGACATCGAAATCCGCTACACGCTGGGGCGCGGTGAACACGGGCTGTACACTTACTCGATTTTCGAGCACAAGCCGGAATTTCCGGCGACCTCGATCGGTGAGGCGCGCTTCGGCGCGAAGCTCAGCGGGAGCGTGTTTGATTTCATGACCATCGACGCGCGGCGCCGCAAGGTGATGCCCAGACCGGAGGACTGGGACAAGGGCACGCAACTCAACATGAAGGAGGCGCGTCGCCTGAACACCGGACTCTACGCCGGCTACGTGGAGCACAAGTACGATTACTCGGCGATCCAGTTCGAGATTCCCGCGTTCGGCTGGTCGAGCACGAAAAATCAACTCGGCTTGTGGTTTGTGAATCCATCGATCGAGTATTTGAGCGGCGGACCGACGAAGGTGGAGTTGACCGGGCATCTGGACAACAACGCCGGCGCGGCGCCGACGCTCCTGAACTACTGGCGCGGCAGCCATTACGGCGGCAGTTCCTGCACGGTGGCGCAAGGCGAGGCGTGGACGCGGGTGATCGGCCCGTTTTTGATCTACGTCAACACGGGGGCGAACCACGAGGAATTGTGGAAGGATGCACTGGCCCGGGCGGCGAAGGAAGCGGCGCAGTGGCCTTACGCGTGGGTTTCCGGCGTGGATTATCCGCTCAAGGATCAACGCGGGACTGTGAATGGGCAGATCGTTTTGCAGGATCCCCAAGCAAACGGCGCACCTCTATCAAATCTGCTGGTTGGCCTTGCACATCCGGATTACCCGGCTGCCGGTGGCGGGCGGCGTGGCGGCAATCAATCCGTGGACTGGCAACTGGACGCGAAGTATTACGAGTTCTGGGTGCGGGCCGATGAACAGGGCCGCTTCACGATTCCCAAAGTCCGTCCCGGGCCCTACACCCTTCACGCGATTGCCAACGGCGTGCTGGGCGAGTATGCGCAAACCAGCATCGTGGTCGAGGCGGGCAAATCACTCGAGCTCGGCCGGTTGGAATGGCAGCCCGTGCGCCATGGAAAGCAATTATGGGACATCGGGACGCCCAACCGGAGTGCGGAGGAGTTTTTCCACGGTGACCATTACTGGCAATGGGGATTGTATAACGAATATCCGCACGAGTTTCCGGAAGACGTAAATTATGTCATCGGCAAGAGCGATTTTCACAAGGATTGGAACTACGCCCAGTGCCCGCGTGCGGATCGTCCAAATGGCACGCCTTGGTCGATCACGTTCGATCTGGCCGAAACGCCGAAAGGAAAGGCGACACTACGCCTCGCGCTCGCCGCTGTCAGCGCACGGAGCATTCAAGTGACGGTGAATGATCAACCCGCCGGATCGGTGACCGGGCTGGTCGATACGGCGACGATCCGGCGCGATGGCATTCGCGGCTATTGGAGCGAGCGGGAAGTTAACTTCAACGCAGCCTTGATGAAGGCCGGCAAGAATGTGTTGAAGCTCACCATCCCGCCCGGTGGAACCATGAGCGGCGTGGAGTATGATTACGTGCGGCTGGAACTGGACGAGGCGGCCGGGAAATAGCTGCGCTTTAGTCCTTCCCCAGCGCCTCGTAGGTAATCCGGCGGAGTTGTTCCAAAGTAAACGGCTTCGAAAGGCAGGCCGCGCCGGCTTCCTCGTGAAACGCACGAATCTGGCCGCTGACAACGTCTCCGGTCATGAATACGATGCGCCGGCAGGCGCCTGGATCGAGGGCCTTGATCCGTTCGTAGACCTGCTGTCCGTTGAGACCCGGCATTTTCCAATCACAGAGAATCAGATCGTACCGGTGGGAGCGGAACAGGCTTAACGCCGCCTCACCGTCCCCGACGGCGTCCACTTGATGTCCCTCCAGCGTGAGGCCGGATTCAACCAGTTCCAAGATGTGCGGTTCGTCATCCACGACCAGGATGCGTTTTCCGGAGGCTGAACGGGCTGGCCGGACGGCCGGAACGGCAGAGGTCGTGGCCTGGACGGAAGGCTCACCCCGCAAGATCGGCAGCTCGATGATGAACGTGGCGCCTTCGCCCACCTGGCTTTCCACACGAATGGAGCCACCGTGCTCCTGAATAATTCCATACGATACACTCAAGCCCAGCCCGGTGCCCTTGCCGACTGCCTTGGTGGTGAAAAAGGGATTAAAGATCTTGGCGATGTTGGCGGCAGAGATCCCCGGCCCGGTGTCGCGAAAACTGACACGCACGAAATCCCCCGCCACCTCGGTGACGACCGTCAAGGTTCCCTCCCTCCGCGAATCTTCGATCGCATGGCGGGCATTGTTGACGATGTTCAAGAAGACCTGCTGCAATTGGTTGGGATCCGCCCAGACCCTGGGCAGATTCGGTGCGAGCTGGCGGTGGAGGGCGATGTTGCCCGTGCGAAATTCGTACTGGACGAAGTTGAGCGTGTTCTCGATCAACTCGTTGACGTCAGCGGGCTTTTTCTCGGGTGTGTATTGCCGCGCAAAGCTCAGGAGGCTTTGAACAATTTTATGGCACCGCTGGGCGCTGTTGACGATGTTGTCGATGTAAATGCTCTGGCGTTCGCTGGCGCCCATCTGCTTCATGAGATCGGCAAAACCAATGACGGCCGTGAGGGGATTGTTCAACTCATGGGTGACACCCGCGACGAATTCGCCGATGGCGGAAAGCTTTTCCGATTGCAGGAGCTGCGCCCGGGTGGTCTTGAGCGTCTCCACCGTCTGCTCCAGCTGCCCGCGCGAGGTCCGGAGGTTGTCCGTCATTTGATTGAACGCCGTGGCCAGCGCACCACATTCATCCCGCGAAGTGACGAGAACCCGGTGTTCGAAATCGCCCCGCCCAACCGCGTCAGCGCCTTCGCGCAGCAGCCGGAGCGGTTGAGCGATCCGATAAACCAGAATCCAGATGATCACGCTGCTGAGGATCATTCCCGCGACGCCGACGCCGATCAGGACGCGCTGGGTGTCGCGCAGGACCCGGATCGGTTCCTTGTACGAGGAGAGCAGAAGATAGCCGGGCACCACGCCGTCGGACGAAGGCAGTTGTCCGGCCAGCACTTGAAAGCGATCATCGCCAAGGTCCAGCGGAGCGGGCTGAATCCAACCGGGAAGCGCAAGCCTGGTACCGTGGTTGGCGGCGGAGAATTCGCGGAAGACACGGATGAACGCCTGCTCATGTCCCGATCCAGCCAGGGTGCTCGCCATGATGTCCGAGTTGGCAAACAATACCACTTCCTTGCCCGTCAATTGCTTGAAATCCCAGGCGGCCTCCGGTTTCAACCGGTCCACAAAGGTCAACACGCCCCCGGCTCCCGGCTCACCGTCGGTGCGGATGGGCACGGAAACCACCTCGAAAAAACTGGCTGCGGCGCGGATGGTGGAGGTGACCGGCTCTCCCGCGAGGGCAGCCTTGATGGTGGTCGCGAGATAGGGCTCCAATTCCTCAAGGCGGATGGAAGGATCGCTGGCGGCGCCGGCCAGGATTTCCCCCGAGGACCGCGAAATCAGGATCGCGCCACCGCCCAACTCCTCCAGACGATATTTGGCGATGAAATCCGCCGCTGTCTTGCGATCGCCAAGGGTGGCGATTCCCTTGACGCGGGGCTCATTCGCCACATTGACATAGCGTTCGACCAGATAACGCTCGCGCTGCTGGTGCACGGCGCGGAAAACGCGGTCCGCCCGCGTCAGCGAAGCCTCGGTCTCCGTCTGCACGCGGTCGTTAAAGCGCTCCTTGACGATCCACAGGGTGGCGAACAGAAGCAGCGCCATGATGGCCAGAATCGGGAGCAGAACCCTCACCTCGAACCGCAATGGAAAGCTGGCTTTCTTTTCCGGCATGAGCATCGGCGGGGTTCAGTAGGTCGGCAGGCCTTTGATCCCCAGATCAAAGTTCATCACAACTTTTCCGGTTTCCGGTATGACGACGTTCTTGACCTCAGGAGGCATCCGTTCATGCCATGCCTTGAACCGGTAGGTGCCCGCGGGAATATTGGTGATCGTGTAACCGCCCCGCGCGTCGGTGACCGCGTAAAAGGAATTCTCCATCACCAGAATGATGCAATGCATCTGGGTGTGGATGGAACAGAGCGCGTCCACCTGACCGTGCTGGTCAAACGTCACCACCTTGTTGGTTTCGCTTTTGTAGAAGCCCAGATCGAACTGCTTGGGTTCCGAGAACGAAAAGACGTTGTGGTAGATCTCATCGTGATTGGGCCAGCGGACCGTGGTCCCCACCACGATCGGAAGGACGTGGGGTTTGAAAGTGGCATCCTTCTGGGTGATCACCTCGACGGGCAGCTTGGGCGGCACAGGTTTTACCGACATTGGTTGATCGATAAAGACAACAAAATCCTCCATGTGGCTGTAGTCCACCCTCTCGACGAATTTGAACTTCCGGCTCTCGTAGAGGCCGGAGGACGGACTGTGAACCGGCAATTCCTTGCCATGGGCGCGGACGATGCCGCTGAGGTCACCGGCCCGCGACGATCCCAAGGACAAAAAGAGGAACTGGGTCAAAATCGACAAGGGTAATTTTAGGTGCGAGTGCATTTTTCAAAACCGGAAGGCCGCCTGAACACCGAAAAAGTCCTCATGGTCCCGCGGCTTGCCACCCAGTTCATGGCCGCGATTGATGGTGTATTCACCCTTGATCGTCAGGTCCCGGCTGACGCGCCAGCCCAGGCCCAGGCTCAGTCGCCAGAGGCCGGTGGTGAGATTGCCGTAAAACCGATCGCCAAACTCTCCGGCGCCTACCAAAGGAAGGCCGCCCGGTGCAACAATCTGGCTGACGCGACCGGCGGCGTAAAAATGTTCGCCGACGCCTTGTAGTCCCTCGACGGAATAGAACCAGGCCTTCCGGCTGTTGTTGCCGGTGGTGTCGTTGTCCTTGAAATGAAGGCCGCCTCCTGCCGCACTCAAATGCCCTCCCGTCCAGCGGATCTGGACATCGCCTTCTGCAATCTCCGCATGAAACGTAGTGGTGGTGGCAGGCGCACCCAACTGCTCAATGAATCCGTTGCCAAACCAGAGCGCGGATGTGACGTCCTTTTTGACATCCAGATCACCGGTGCGCATTCCGCTGACGCTGGTGTGCAGCCAGGGCACCGGATCGTATTCCAGACGCAGAGTCACGGCCTTGTCCGCATTGAAGTCCCGCAACGTCGGGTAACCGCCGTTTTGGACCGCGAAAACGTAGTGGAATTTGTCCAGCGCGCCGTAAAGTTCCAACCCTTCGTCGACACCCCAGAAATCGGTCAACGAGTGGGAGATCAGCGGATCATAGATGGCATCGCGCACCTGATACTCCTCGCCAAACGGGATGTACATCCGCCCGAGACGCAGATTCAACAGCCGCTCCCTGCCCCACAACGCCGAGGCATCCTCCCATTCGAGATAGAACTCGCCAATCCGGAGGTTCTCGTTCGGATCCTCGCGTTGCGCCAGGACAATTTCCGAAAAGGCGTAAACGTTCGTGTACAGATTTGCCTCAACGAACAGCTTGGCCTCATCCAGCACAAAACCGCCCTGCGCAAACTGGCCCTGCGAACCCTGTCCGTAGAACCCGACCGCACCCTGGCCGCTGAGCATGATTCGGCCGGTCGAAAGCGTCTTGGTGAGCGGTCCAGATACAAGATCGTCGGCCCGGGTCGCTGGGGGATTCTCGGCAGTCGGCCGCGCGCTGTGCTCCAAGTCCTCGACCTTGCGACCCAACGAATCAATCAACTGCCGCTGGCTTTCCAACTGCTGCTGCAGGGCGCGATTCTGTTCCTGCAACTGACGCATCTGCTCGCGCAACGCGCCCAGGTCATCCGTCGTGGCCGAATGTGCGACGCCGCCAGCCAGGATCAGCACCAGCGAAACAACCATCTGCAATCGGGCATGTTGCGCCGACGATCTCATTCAGTCTTTCGACGATGGCACATTAGGCCGCCACCGTATTGCCGCCAACCATTTTATCGCTTTTATCACGCAAGAATTGCACACCTCCGCCCAGAAGCTTACCATGGCCCAACAGTGCGACATCCATCCTCAAATTTTATTCCCATGATTCTTCGCTCTTTCCTCTTCGCGTGCCTGCTGCTGCCCATCTCCGGGTTCGCCGCCGAGCGTCCGGCGCAAATCCTTCTCTGGCCGGATGGCGCCCCGGGTTCCGAGGGCAAAACCGAGGCCGAGGTGGATGCGCCCGGGCGCGTTACCAAAGTCCACCATCCATCCATCACCCCTTATCTGCCGGCGAAGGACAAAGCCACCGGCGCCGCTGTCATCATCTGCCCCGGCGGCGGGCACTCCGTCCTGGCGATCGATCACGAAGGCTACAACGTCGGCGAATGGCTCAGTGAACACGGCATCGCGGGCTTCGTCCTCAAGTACCGCCTCGCGCGGGAACCCGGCTCGACCTACAAGGTGGAAGTCCACGCCTTGCAGGACACACAGCGGGCCATCCGCCTCGTGCGCGCCCGGGCGGCGGAGTTCGGAATCGATCCCGCCCGCGTCGGCGTGATGGGTTTTTCCGCCGGCGGCGAACTGGCTTACCTGTCCGCCATGCGCTTCGACAACGGCATCGAGGGAGCGACTGATCCCATTGACCGGCAGAACTCGAAGCCCGCGTTTCAAGCGCTGATCTATCCCGGCGGGTCAAAAAACATCGTGCCCACCAAGGACTCACCACCGATTTTCCTCGCGTGCGGATTCAAGGATCGTCCGGACATCTCGGAAGGCCTCGCCAAGGTGTATCTCGATTTCAAGAAGGAAGGCGTCAACGCGGAGCTCCACATCTATGGTGGCGCAGGACACGGCTTCGGAATTCGTTCGAGCAACACCGGCCCGGTGGGAACATGGCCCGTGCGCTTCCAGGAATGGCTCGGTGACCGCGGGTTTTTGAAGAAGTAGGCGGAGCGGCGGTCAAGATTCGAGATCGACCGGGAAATCAGGGCAAAGAACCGATCGGACAAGTTTTCCCTTCGTATCAAAGAAGCTTAACTGGCCTTGCAAATCGCAAATCCAGAACTCCAATGCACCCTTGCGAAAATACTCTGCGCGCTTCTTCTCGATTTCATCGGCCGCATTCGACCACGACAGAATCTCCACGCAAATCTCCGGCGCCACCGAACAGCTGAATTCATCCTTGATGATCGCAAACCGCTCCGCGGACGCCCAGACGTTATCCGCCACAAACGTCCCCTCATTCGTCTCCACGGCACATTCGGTCAAAACCTCACCTTGCGGGAGCAGTTTCTTGAGCGTCACCGCCATCTTCCCCTGATAGTAGCCATGACGGTTGCGCGTTGGACTCATAATGATTTGGCCGTGCCGGTTGAGTTCAATCTTGTACGGCAGATCCGCCAGATTTCTGTCCTCACAAACTTGCTGCCAGTTCATGGTAGAAGGCTAATTCCGTGGGATGTTTGTAGCAAGCGCAACCTTGGCGACGTCAAAGCTCATTCCAAGGGCTCTCGGACGGCGTACAAATCCGGCGGCTCCGGCAGCATCAGCGCCACCACCATGCCCACCGGGAACAGGAAACCCGCGTAAAGCAGGGCGTGCCGGAAATCGCCCACGTTGGAAAAGAGCCCGAAGAACACCGTCCCAAAGGCGGCGCAGACCCGCCCGATGTTGTAACAGAATCCCGCGCCTGTGGTCCGCAGCAACGTGGGGAACAGCGGCGGCAGGTACATGGTGAACAATCCAAACACGCCCGAGAAAAATCCCACCAGAGGAAACCAGAAATAGACGAGGGACTTGTAATCATGCGCCTGGCCGAAGGTTCCCATCATCGCCAGAAAGAATCCAAGGAACATGATGGCGATGGAACGGCGGTAACCAAACCACCGCGCGATCCAGCCGCAGAAGAAATTGCCGCCGATGGAAATGCCAATGACCAGAAAAAACGCCACGCTGGCGATCTTCTGCCGCGCCTCACTCGACCACGATCTCAATTCCTCGAGGTTGAGGAGATGCTGCACGTGCCAGAACATGAACGCCCACCACGCCGTCAAGCCGCACGCGCACACGATGATCGTCTTGATCGTAAGGGCACGGATACCCGGACCGAAAAGATCACCCACGCCGGGGGCTTCGCCCTTCGCCTCCCGTTTTGCCGCGTGCCATTCCTCCGGCTCAGGCACCTGGCGGCGGATCCAGAACACCAGCAGGGCGGGCGCAATGCCGACCAAAAATACCCACTTGGGGTTGTATTCCATGTGCAAGGCGCGCATCAGAGTGGGGAGGCCATATACCGTGACGCAGGCGATGAGGACACCGATGTTAACCCCAGTCTGTAGAACCGCGGCGATCCACGGACGCCATGCCTTTGGCCACGTCTCAGACAAAAGTGCGGAGCCCACCGCCCATTCACCGCCAATTCCCAACGCGGCGAGAAAACGGCAGATCATCAAGTGCCACCAATTTTGCGCGAAGAAGGACAGTCCGGTAAACGTGGCGTAAGTGAGAATTGTCAGGCTCAAGGCCCGGCTCCGGCCCAGCCGGTCCCCCACCCGGCCAAAAAATCCGCCGCCCAACGCCCAACCGATCAGAAACGCCGCCTGAATCCAGGAGCTCTTTTCCTTCACCACCGCGTCGCTGGTGTTGGTCGCATGGGTCAGCTGCATGACAAACTGCGCGGCCACCAGTGTGTACAAATGCATGTCCAGGCCGTCGAAGAGCCAGCCCAGCCACGCGGCGATCCCGGATTTCCACTGCTGCGGCGAGAGTTCCCGTAAATGGCCCGCCTCGCGAACGGGTGCGGTGGATGCGGCGCCTTTGGCCGCGTCGGAAGAAAGCGATGTATTCGTATCGGGCATGGCCACGGGAATTCCCAGAAAGACTACACGGCTCGCCCAATGAGGCAACCGTCAAATCTTTTGTGGACGGAAGAAATTCAAATTTGGGCTCGCGGGGACACTCGCCCTCCCGTTAGATGTTTTCATGCTCCCCGAAGATGACCACGTTGGCAGACGCAAGCCTGCTTCCGGCGTTCACATCTCTTTTGGGGAACCGACCATTGTGTTCGTGACCGTGTGTTCCGAGAAACGGGTGCCGTGGGTGGCGCAGCCTCTGGTGCATGATCTGCTCAAGCGGGCATGGACGGAAGCAGATGCCTGGCTGGTCGGCTACTACCAGCTGATGCCTGACCACATTCATTTCTTTGCCGCACCGCACAACCTTGATATTCCGTTCAATCGTTGGATGGCCTATTGGAAGCGGCGCTTCACCCAAAAGGCGCAACTCGCCGGGAGGGCGAGCGTCCCCGCGAGCCCCATTCAAAATCCGGCAAATTGGCGATGGCAATCGCTACATTGGGACACACGCCTGCGTCGTTCTGAAAATTACACCCAGAAGTGGAATTACATCCGCGAAAACCCAGTCAAAGAGAAACTCGTCACCGATCCCGCGGACTGGCAGTACCAAGGAATGTTGAACGTCCTGCGGTGGTGAAGCGCGGCAAACGCCCCGCAAGTCCCAAATCAAATCCCCGATGGAAACAATTGAACTTTCCTGTCGTGGTTCACCAAAAACCAAACCGCGTCGTAAAACACGTAAATCCAAAGGCCAAAAGAATTGTCATCCTCTGCCACACCACGCCAAAATTTGAATGCACCACTTCCGCGTTCCTCGTAAATCACAGGTATGGGGAGGGAATTTACCAACTTCTGTTGATTCGCAAACTGGTTGAGTGGAGTGATCTGAAATCCCAACTCTGAGCGGATTATCCGCGGGTAAAAATGAGCCAGCAATCCCTTGGTAATCTTGACTAGACACGCTTCAACCGGCACCGGACCGAGTGTAACAGACGGCTGCTTAATTCTTCCAATCGGGGAATCAATTTCCACACAGACCAGGCCCTTACCGAATTGGCTTTTGAGGCGAGGCGATCGTTTAAAGGTCGAGCCAACAACTTTTTCCCGCCAGATCCGGACCCCGTGCGGTGAAGCGTTGGCCGCTGAACTGACAAACACTCTGAACTGCTCTTCATACTTGGAATTGGATTGATTGCAAGATTTGCAGCAAGGAACAGTGATCAGATTGTTCGGCAACGGGGCCGGAAAAAGATTCTTCGGCGGAACGTGGTCCCGAGTCAAATCCACCTTCGTTCCACACAGATAACATTCCTGATCAAGTTGCATTTTCGAATTGCGTCCCAACATTGCACATTCTCGACTCGTCAGCAATGTAACCAGACCTGCCAGGGTTCTAGATAGTGGGCTCGTCGAGAGCCTCGCCCTCCCATTGCCTGATCAGTCATCTTTGTTTTCAAGCCCGCCCGCCGGTCGAATTCCGCGCGATTTGATTGCTGGGGCTCGCGGGGACGCTCGCCCTCCCGTGATCAAGCATTTCACTCCAGCCGGCAATACGCCGCCAGTCCCTGCAATCCACCCTCGCGCCCGAAGCCGCTTTCCTTGTAGCCGCCAAAGGGGCTCGTCGGGTCAAACTTGTTATAGGTGTTCGCCCAGACGACGCCGGCACGGAGCTGGTTCGCCATTTTGAAGATCTTGCTGCCTTTGTCGGTCCACACACCGGCGCTGAGGCCGTAGGGAGTGTTGTTGGCGCGTTCGATGGCCTCATCCGGCGTCCGGAAAGTCATCACGCTCAGAACCGGCCCGAAAATTTCCTCCTGCGCCACGCGATGGCTCATGGTCACGTTCGTGAGGAACGTCGGCGGATACCAGTAGCCGCGCGCGGGCAAGGCGCAGCCCGACTGTTCGACACGCGCGCCCTCATTCACGCCGCTCTGGACAAGAGCGCGGATTTTGTCGAGTTGCGACCGGGAGTTGATGGCGCCGATGTCGGTGTTCTTGTCGAGCGGGTTGCCGACGCGCAACGTGCGGATGCGGTCGCGCAACTTCCGGACGACCTGCGCATAAACGCCCTCCTGCACAAACAACCGCGACCCGGCACAACACACGTGACCCTGGTTGAAGTAAATGCCCGCAATGATTCCCTCGACCGCCTGGTCCAGCGGTGCGTCTTCGAAAATAATGTTCGCCGCCTTGCCGCCGAGTTCCAAAGTCAGCCGGGGAATATTTGGAGCGCCGATCTCCGATCCGGCGCGTTTCGATTCGTCCTGATTCGCGCCGGGTCGGAGACCTGCGCTCCGAGCCGCGACGGCCCGGGCAATCTGTTTCCCCACCTCCGTGCTGCCCGTGAAGGCGAGCTTGTCGATGCCCGGGTGATTGACGATGGCGCCTCCCGTCGCCCCCGCGCCGGTGACGATGTTCACGACGCCATCGGGCAACTCCGCTTCCTGAAAGATTTGCGCCAGACGCAGCGCCGTGATGCTTGTCGTCTCGGCCGGCTTAAGCACCACGGTATTGCCGCAGGCCAGAGCCGGTGCGATTTTCCACGCCGCCATCAGCAACGGAAAATTCCACGGGATGATCTGGCCAGCGACACCAATCGGCCTCGGAGTGCGGCCGGGGAAAGCGTACGGCAGCTTGTCCGCCCAGCCCGCATGATAGAAAAAATGCGCAGCCACGAGCGGGAGGTCGATGTCCCGGCTTTCCTTGATGGTCTTGCCACCATCCATCGTTTCGAGGACGGCCAGCTCACGCGCTTTCTCCTGAATGATCCGGGCGATGCGATAGAGGAATTTGCCACGCTCCCGCGCGGGCATCTTGCTCCACACATTCTCGTACGCTCCACGCGCCGCCTTCACCGCCAGATCCACGTCGTACTCATCACCCGAGGCGATCTCGGTCAATTTCTCCTCGGTGGCGGGATTGATTGAATCGAAGTACTCGCCGGAATGCGGGGCGACAAACTCTCCGTTGATGAACAGTTCGTGACGCGGAGCGATGACGTACGGCTTGGAATCTTCCGGAGCAGGCGCGTAATCCCACTTCGCTGCAAAATTCAGGTGGCGGTCCTTCAGTGGAACAACGGGGCGGGAGACGGTGGCTCCATTTCCAACCGATGCGCGAACGACCGGCCGCCGGGTTTTCGTTTTAGAGTGTGCTTTGGAACCGGCCATGATTTTGGTGATCCTTTCAGGTTTTAATGATGGCGTCAAAGTCCGTGGAAACAGTTCATTGATTGACGCTCACTTCTTCGGCGCCGAAGTCAGGCTGGCCAGAAACTCCTTCCACAACTGATCCATCTCTTCTCCGGTGGATTCGCGAAACAATGAAATGGTCGGTTGGTGACGGTACGATGCCTCGTTCAACTTCACGATGAGGTCTGCACTCTTGTTTCTTTGCAGCCAGTCGAGAAACGCGGCGGTGGTCAGGTAGCCGTCGCGATAGGTGGCCTTGTCGGCATTGATCTCGGGCTTGCGCACGCCGGGTTCGAAGACGTAATCACGGATGTAGTCCGCGATGCCTTCCGTAAGCCAGCCCTCCCCGCCGCCGCCATAGGCCTGGACCACATGGTCAATTCGTGGATGACGAGCCCGTAATCGCGCGGCGTATGGGTCATCACCCAGTCGGCGGCAATCATGATGGTACCGTTGCCGGTGGTGTAGCCGATGAAATCCTTGATCTTCCCCGGCACGAAATGAAGTTTCACCACGGAAAAGCGCGCGGGCATGGCGCCTTTCCAGAGCACCTCCCCGATGCGCGGATACCATTCCTCCGCCAGCGCCTTCGCCCGGCGGGCAAAGAAGGCGCATTCGGGCGTCGCGGAGTAGTCGACCTCCACCCGGGTCATCAACCGCGCTTTGGGCAGCGGCGTGGGCGAGTGGAGCGTGAACTCGCGGATGGCCAGCGGTGCGCGGCCCTGCCCCGTGACCCGCAGACGTACGGCGCGGACGGGTTCCTTCAATCCCGTCACACGCGCGTCGCCGTGAACAAAAGCCGCCGCAAAGGTGAAGTTCGATCCATCGACGGATGTTTCGAGCGAGCCGTACTCCAGCCGATTTTCGCCGTCGCCCGTTCCCGTGGTCACCGTAACGCCAGTCAACTGGGCAGGCGCCGGCAGAGTGAGCAGAAAGTCATCGCCGTCCCTGGCAGGACGAAACGAAAGGAACCACGTGTCGTCACGACCATCGCAGGCCAGTTCGGGCTGGTGGTCGGAGCGAAGGCTCAGGCTGGTGCTGATCACCACCGAGTTGGAGGTATCCGCGGAGAAAACGGCGAGCGGATGAAACAGGAGCGCCACTCCCACCCAGAAGCCTAGCTGGCGCTGCAATCCGTGGCTCACAGCTTGACCCGCTCCTTCTTGAGCAACATTGCGATCATCTGGTTAATACGGCGGGCACGAGTTTCCTCCTGCTTGGCACCGGTGATCCACTGGACGTATTCCTTTTTGTGGGAGCGGGCGAGTTCGTCGAAAACTGCCTTCGCCCGGGCGTTGCCCGCCAGCGCCCTCTTCACGGCGGCAGGAACGGGCACGGTGCGCGGTTTGTCGTCGAGTTTCATCGGAAAAGCCTCATGGCAGCGAAAAATATTCCGCCGCCTGATAATTCCCATCGACCGCCTTGACGATCTGCATCAGCACGTCGTTGACGAGGGTGCTGGCGCCGAAGCGGAAGAGATCGGGCGTGAGCCAGTCGTCACCGAGCGTTTCCTTGACCATGACGAGGTAATGCAACGCCTGCTTGCTGGTCCGGATGCCCCCGGCGGGCTTCATCCCAATGCGGACACCCGTGGCCAGGAAGTAATCGCGAATGGCCTCCAACATCACCAGCGTGACCGGCATGGTGGCGGCGGGCTGGACCTTGCCGGTGCTCGTTTTGATGAAGTCGGCACCCGCTTCCATGGCGATCTGGCTGGCCAGGCGGACGTTGTCGTAAGTGACCAGTTCGCCGGTTTCGAGAATGACCTTGAGATGCGCCGCGCCACAGGCCGTCTTCACGGCGGCGATTTCATCGAACATCTTCGCATGCTCGCCCGCGAGAAAAGCGCAACGGTCGATGACCATGTCGATCTCGTCCGCGCCATCGCCAACCGCGCGCCGCACTTCCGCCAGTTTGGTGGGCAACGGATACTGCCCGCTGGGAAAACCTGTCGCGACCGACGCCAGGTGCACCGGCGAATCAACACCCAGAAACCGCCGCGCATGCCGCACCATGTTCGGATAGACGCAGACCGCGCCACAGCAAGGGACCTGGTACACCGGGTCCAGCGGCTGGAGGGCTTTCCGGCAGAGGAAGGCGACCTTGCCGGGCGTGTCCTTTCCTTCGAGCGTGGTCAGGTCCATCATCGACACGGCAAGCTTCAGACCCGCGAGTTTGGCTCCCGCCTTGATGCTGCGCCGGGTGAACGACGCCGCCCGCTCCTCGACCATCACCTGGTCCACCGTCGGAATCTCCCACGCCCGCCCGCCAGAATTTCGGGCGCGATTGGGTTCGATGGCCATGGACTTCACAGCAGCAGGATAAATGGGCGGAGCGCGCTTTGTCGAGCCGGGAGCCGAGCCGGGGAACGCAGGCTTCCGTCCGCTTGACCACCCTCGATCCCGACCGTTCCACATCCCCTTGGGACCAACGCCTACGCCGCGCTCCCCCAACGCCACCGATTTATTATCGTGCCTCGCGACGGCGGGTGCTGATATGCTCCGGCATGGCGCAACGAGTTTTGATCATTCCGGACAAGTTTAAGGGAACCCTGACCGCCCAGGCCGCCGCCGTGGCCATTGCCGCCGGCTGGCGCAAGTCCCGGCCCGATGACCTCCTCGAACTGGCGCCCATGAGCGACGGCGGCGATGGCTTCGGCGAAATCCTCAGCCAGTTGATCGGTGCCCAGGAGCAGACCACGAAAACGGTGGACGCCGCGCATCGACCCATCACCGCCCAATGGTGGTGGGAACCGAAGGGCCGGACGGCGATCATCGAATCCGCTCGCGTCATCGGCCTGGCGATGC
>Ga0206974_1124_pt1 | contig 17364 bp, 15 predicted proteins | sample Alteio_BWOrgHeat_84_FD_152920 | JGI IMG/M metagenome (GOLD analysis project Ga0206974, IMG submission 152920) | Enriched cells from forest soil in Barre Woods Harvard Forest LTER site, Petersham, Massachusetts, United States -... | ecosystem: Environmental > Terrestrial > Soil > Temperate forest >... | reverse complement strand
AGCGAGGCGACGGTGCCGATCTTCAATAGCTCGGAGAGGCCGCCGCACCATTCGGGGTCGGCCTGGACGACGGAGAGTGTGCCGGCCTCAAGATAGCGCTGGACTTCCCAGCGACCGTAGAAGTGTTCTCCGGACGCGATGGGGACGGTGGTGCCGCGGCGAATGGCGGCGAAGCTCTCGATCTTTTCTGGGTGGGTGACCTCTTCCATCCAGTGCGGGTGGTATTGCTGGACCTGGCGGGCCCATTCGAGGGCGTAGTCCTGGTCCCAGCCGCTGTAGGCGTCGAACATGAGCTCGGTGGAGTCGCCGAGGGTTTCGCGGAGGATGCGAACGAGCTCGACGTTTTTTTTCATGCCTTCGAGGCCGGAGCCGGGGCCGTAGCCGATGAACCACTTCTGGTAGCGGAAGCCCTGGGCTTTGAGGTCCAGGCAGCGCTTGCGGACGGACTCGGGCTCGAGCGAGGAGCCGAGGGCGGAGACATACATCTCGACTTTGTCGCGCGAGGGGCCGCCGAGGAGGCGATAGACGGGGACGCCGTAGAATTTGCCACGGATATCCCAGAGGGTGTTGTCGACGGCGGAGATGGCCATCATGAAGAAACCGTCGCGGGAGTGGCGGTTGGAGCGGTACATCTGATCCCAGAGGGTTTCGCCGGCGAGGGCGTCTTTGCCGATGAGGAAGGGACGAAGGTCGGTGTAGACGACAAGAGCGGCATCGCGTTCAATGGGGCCGTAGAGGCCTTCAATTACGGTTTGGGGACCGCCGGCGCAGCGGATGCGCAGATAGATGGCTTCGGTTTTGACTTCGCGCTGGCCGTTGGGCTTGTCTGTGTAGGGCGCGGGACGGAGATCGTCGTAGATGTCTTCGGGGTTGACCTGGGGCTGGTGGTCGATGCCTGCTTCGGCGGTGTAGTGGCCGTGGAGCTCCAGGAGTTCGACCGTCTCGATCTTGAGCGGTGCATTCCCTGCCCCGATTGCTGGGCTCGGTTGGGCGATCGCCGCGGCGGGCCAGGCGCTGGCTGCGGCTCCGGCGATCGAAGCTCCGGAGAGACCCGTGAGAAAGCTGCGGCGGTTGAGCCGGGGCTCGCGTGTGGATTGCGTCATGCAGGTTTCTCCGTGGCATGCAGAATTTTGGCTGGCCGATTTGAGGCCGATGCCGGGGCGGAGCTAGTTTATCGCTTTTCTAAGGGGGATTGTGCGAACGAGATTGACCGTGAGCCTGGTTCAATCGAATATCTCCCGGCCATGACACGCTCAAGCGACAGGTTAAAGCGGTACGCTCGAGCGCGTCATGGATGGGAGGGTAGTCAGCTTGCGTTGTAGTTAGCCTGCGTTGTGGTTAGCTTCCGTGCGATTAGAAACGAAAGCCACCGTGGCATTCCTGCTGATCTGTAACTTTGGTCAGTTCATTGTTGGCTGCGTTCAGTGTGCGGCTGTAGCAGTTGCCGAGCGAGTCCTTGAAGACGTAGCTCTGGGTGGTCTTCTGTCCTGAGGTGGACCCGAGTGAGAAGCCGGTGGGCGAGGGTACGAATACCGCGGTGTCCTGCGAATTGACCTGGTTGCTTACGCTCGACTGGAAGATGGGAAATCCTTCAAGCGTGTCAGCGTCGCTGCGCAGGAAGTTCTGCGAGATGGAGCTGGTTTGCTCGATATCTCCGTTGGTTTCGAGGGTCTCGAGGAAGCCGCCGGTGAACGGGTACGAGACGCTGGTTTTCTTGGCGTTGACCAATGGGCCTACCTGGGTGGTCGTCGTTCCATTGATGGTGGACGTTTGCACAATGCTCTGGCCGAATTGGGTTGCCGTGTCGGTAAGGGTTTGCGCATTGCTGAAGTTGACGTTCTGCTGGATTTTGGTACTCACGCGGCCATGGGAGGTGTTGACGAAGCCGGCGATGGTGAAGTTCTGCGCGCTGGTCACCGTGACGACGCCGGTGATGTTGCCGCTGGCATCGGTGGTGACGTTGTTGACGACGGCTGGATTTGGCGCGGCTAAGTTGTTCTCGGTAACTTCGCCGGTGACTTTCCTGCTTCCGTGATCTTCATAGACGAGCAAGTTGGCTACGGTGCTGAAGTATTCGAAGGCGTTGAAGACGGTTACGCCGATGGTATGGGGTTGGCCGTTGCTAAGGACGCCTGCGAAGGGCGTGAGGTCGACGCGATAGGGCAACAGGTTGAGGGTTTGCACGCCGGGAATGGGCGACCACAGGCCGGGATCGATGCCTCCGGTGTAGATCCAGGGAAAGACGGGCGCTACGCCGGCGGGTGTGCCGTCAATGCTGATGTTGACCTGGCGGAAGGCGGTGTTGCCGCAAACGCCAACGCTGTTGCCGAGTGCATCGGGCAGGCAGAAGAACCACTGCTCTTCCTCATTCTGGCTCTGTGCGATGACGTCGAGATAGGCGTTCTCAACATTGGTGGGCAGGGTGAAGGTCTGGGTCAGCTCGGGCGTTGTATTGTTGAGCGTCGCAGTGCCGCCGGTGTTTGGCAGAGGCAGGACTTCATCTGCGGTGCGCGGCGCGGGGTTGAGGAAGTTGGCCGGGTAGAACTCCAGCTTGAAGGTGCCGAAGATGATCGAGTTCAGGCCATCTTCTCCGATGATGTTGCCGAGGCTTGCGAAACCGGTCTGCGGGGTCTTGAAGAGAGACGTATAGTCGGTGAGATCACGCTCGACATGCCAGGTGTCGGTCTGGGTCTGGAGCGGCTCGGCGGTGGTGCCGAAGTAGATGTTGACATCTCCGAGGAAGAGCTGGCCGGTACGGTCGAACTGCACGCCGGGCTGAATGGAGAAGTCCGCGGTCAAGATGACCTTTGCCCAGGCTCCGGGGCACTGCGCCGGAGGCGTATAGGTATAGTCGGCGTTGTTAAAGTTTTCAAAAGCCTGGTTGCTCAAGAGAGTCACGACGCAGGGTTTGGTGTTGGGTCTTGGCACAGGGGGGTCTGCGATGGCTTCAAGCGAAGAGCCGATCTGGAATTGGCTCGATGCAGCGGCGCTGTTGCTGGATTGCGCGTGAACGGTGAGGGATGTGGTCATCGCAAAAATGGGGATTGCCAATAGAACACTGGCCTTCATACTCATCTGTCCCATGGTGATTTCCTCTCTGATTTGCTCTCAAGTAAGTCCCGAAAGCGTGGCGAGGATACCATGCCTGCCTAAGGACGCGCCGCCGGTCTATAAGGGATTCGTAATGGCCGCATCGGAAGCTGGCGGAAAGGCCGTCCTTCGCCGAGACGTGAAGCGATTTGCCTTTAGTCTTGCGGTGTCGCCGGCCGGGGACGGATGCCTTCGCCGATGGGAGCTCCGCTGTAGTGAAGACGGGCGTTGAGCCACTCGGTCATCTGGCGTTCCCAGTCGGGGACGTTGGGGAGTTTGTGCCAACCGCCGGTGCCGTGTTTGCCGCCGGGGATGCGGATGATGTCGCAGCGGACGTGAAGGCGGTGCAGGGCGGTTTGCAGATTGGTGGCTTCGCTGAAGGGGATGTACTCGTCCTGATCGCCGAGGATTTCGAGGAAAGGCGGATCGCCCTTGTGGACGTAGGTGATGGGTGAGGCTTCGCGGATGGCTTCCTTCTCGCCTTTCTGGGCGATGAGCGGATCGAGGAGGCGATGGACGTCGGCGTTGAGAGGGACGAACTCGAAGCTGGACTGGGCGTAGAGGCTGACGACGGCCTGGACTTTTGCGGATTCGTGGTCGACGGGATCGGATGCAGCGGAGTCGGGGCCGGAGTTGAGCAGTCCGGCCATGTTGCTGAGGAAGCCGCCGGCTGAGCCGCCGATGAGGGCGATCCTGTTAGGGTCGGCGTTCCAGTCGTGGGCGTTGTGGCGCAGGTAGCGGATGGCGCGCTGCGTGTCTTGGACCATGTAGGGATAGGGATATTTGGGGGCGAGACGGTAGTTGATGGAGAAGACGGCATAGCCGGCGGGGGCGAGGAAGTCGGCGACGTAGGCTTCGCTGCCGGCTTTGCTGTCTCCACCGTGGTAGCCGCCACCGTGGATGAGGATGGCGATGGGATGCGGGGATGCGCCGGATTTGGGGGCGTAGTAGTCCATGGTGAGGGGCTGGTTGTCGGCGGCGCCGTAGACGAGGCCGTCTTGCGTTGGAGTGCGCTGGGATGCGGCCTGTAGAGGGAAAGCACAGAGCAGCGTGCATGCGAGTGCAACGACGATGGGGTTTGGCTTAAGCATGGTGGAGACGGGAGTTTCCATGGAAATCCATGCTATCGCGAAGCTTGCCTTGCGGTAGGCGCTATTCTTGATCCTCAGTCGCCGGAGGCGGCGGGGGCGACTTTGCAGGGGCCGTAGTCTTTGCTGAGTTTTTCGACGACGAACTCCTGCGTGCCTGGGGTGGCCTTATCCTGCTTCTCTCGCTTGCCGTGGAGCTTGACGCGATCGCCGACTTTGACGTTGGCGGGGCTGCTGGCGAGGATGTAGATCTTCTTGTCTGACTCGTTCTGCACCTGGATGCCGCCGGGACCGCTGGTGACGCAGCCTTTTACGGTGTGGTGCGAGTTGTTTCTTTCCACTAACACCACGGTGACGACAATGGCGGCTCCAATGGCCACGGCTACGCCGACGACTTCTCCGGTGCTGGGGCCGATGGACTCATGGCAGTTGGTGGGCGCGGTAGCTCCGCAGAGCAGGAAGGAGCTGAGGGCGATCATGCTGACGATGCCGGTGGAGCGTTTCATGGCTGTCCTTTCGCGTTTCAGTGGATGGGTTCGTGCTTCATCGCAAACTGACGCGCCCGGAACTTTACAGCCATGTAGGCGTGGTTGGAGAACGGTTACATAGAGAGGAACGTGAGTCAAGGAGGAAATTACTTGCCGACTTACTGAATGGGCAGAGAGCTTGACTGCTGCAGAGCGATGCGGAGGGGAGATTGAGTCGGAAGGTAAGTAGATTCCCTTCGGGAATGATAGTCGGAGATGCAACGAAAATTGCGAAAAGCAGATCCTTCGCTACGCTCAGGATGACAACGGCGGTGCGGGCTTTTGTGGTTCCCACCCTTTGCAAGTGCGCAAATGGGTGGGGCATCCTTGCCCGGCACAGTTAGGCTCGGGATGGGTGTTCCTTCACACAAGCCTTCAGTTTCTCTTCCTGCTGGGTGATCTGAGAATTGAGTTTGTCTATCTGCTCGATCAAGAATGCTTTCTCGCCTGGCGCGGCCTTGCGCAACTCTTTCTGGAAGGATGAGCGTTGCTTCTTCAGACCTTTGATGTCCTCTGCAAGTGGAAGGCATTGCGATGAATAGTCAGGCATGGGTTTACTCCTTGCAGCTCGAGATTCTGGAACTGCGACGAGAAATAGTGCGCGAAATCATCTGGGTGTTTCAGATTTGTAGCAGTTGCTTTGGAGTCGAACAGATCCGTCGCTAAGAGAGCCGTGAAGGAAGCGTATAGATTTTACAGATCTCTTTCGCCTTATTTTCGCCTTTCAGGTATACTGTTTCTCTATGGATTTTCAGCTGGTGACGAACTATAAGCCGCGGGGGGATCAGCCGCGGGCTATTGAGGAGTTGGTGGGCGGGATTGCGTCCGGGGAGCAGCACCAGGTGCTGCTGGGGGTGACTGGGTCGGGCAAGACGTTCACGATGGCGAAGGTAATTGAGGAGTTGAACCGGCCGGCGCTAATTCTGGCGCATAACAAGACGCTGGCGGCGCAGTTATATAACGAGTTCAAGCAGTTCTTTCCGAATAATGCGGTTGAATACTTTGTGAGTTATTACGATTACTACCAGCCGGAGGCTTATATTCCTTCCGGCGACTTATATATCGAGAAAGAAGCAACGATTAACGATGAGCTGGATAAGCTGCGGCTTTCGGCGACGCGGTCTCTGTTTGAGCGGCGGGACGCGATTATTGTGAGCTCGGTGAGCTGCATCTATGGTTTGGGATCGCCGGAGGCTTATTACGGCATGCTGCTGCTGCTGGAGAAGGGGCAGCGGATTGCGCGGAAAGATATCGTCCGGCGACTGGTGGAGATTCTGTATGAGCGGAACGATCATGACTTCCGGCGCGGAACGTTCCGGGTGCGCGGGGATGTGATCGAGGTCTTCCCTACGTATGACGAGTTAGCTTACCGGATTGAGTTATTTGGAGATGAGATTGAGTCGCTTTCGCAGATCGATCCGCTGTTTGGGACGGTGAAACAGAAGTATGCGCGGCTGCCGATTTATCCCAAGAGCCATTATGTGGTGCAGCCGGAGCGGAAATCGCAGGCCATCGAGACGATTGTGGCGGAGCTGACGGATTGGGAAGCGGAACTGGAGAAGCAGGGGCGGATGGTGGAGGCGCAGCGGATTCACCAGCGGACGCGTTTTGACCTGGAGATGATCAAGTCGATGGGGTATTGCCACGGGATCGAGAACTACTCGCGGCATTTTTCGGGGCGGCTGCCGGGTGAGCCTCCGCCGACGCTGCTGGATTATTTTCCGCGGGATTTTCTGCTGTTCATCGACGAGTCGCATGTGACGGTGCCGCAGGTGCATGGGATGTGGTTTGGGGATCAGAGCCGGAAGCAGAATCTGGTGGATTACGGGTTCCGGCTGCCATCGGCCAGGGATAACCGGCCGCTGAAGTTTGAGGAGTTCGAGACGCGGATTCACCAGACGATCTATGTTTCAGCGACGCCGGGGCCATATGAGCTGACGAAGGCCGCGGGCGTCGTGGTGGAGCAGGTGATCCGGCCGACGGGGCTGGTGGATCCGCAGATTGAGATACGGCCGGTGAAAGGGCAGATTGACGATCTGCTGGGGGAGATTCGCGACCGGGCGAAGAAGAACGAGCGGGTGCTGGTAACGACGCTGACCAAGCGCATGTCAGAGGATCTCGCCGGGTATTACACCGAGGTTGGGGTGCGCTGCCGGTATATGCACTCGGAGATCGAGACGCTGGAGCGGATCAAGATCCTGGCGGCGTTGCGCAAGGGCGAGTATGACGTGCTGATCGGGATCAACCTGCTGCGCGAGGGTCTGGACTTGCCCGAGGTCTCCCTGGTGGCGATTCTGGACGCGGACAAGGAGGGGTTTCTGCGTTCGACGGGATCGCTGATTCAGACGATTGGGCGGGCGGCGCGGAATGTGGAGGGCCGGGCGATTCTGTATGCCGACAAGATGACGGACTCGATGCGGCGTGCGATTGACGAGACGGACCGGCGACGCGAGAAGCAGGTTGCCTATAACGAGGAGCATGGGATTACGCCGCAGTCGATTCTGAGCAAGGTAGAGAACTCGCTGGCGGCAATTCTGAAGGCGGAGTATGGGGATCCGCTGGACGAAGCGGCTGAGAGCATGACGGAGTTCAAGAGCCAGGCGGATTTGGACACGCACCTGGCGGCGATGGAAACCGAGATGCGCGACGCGGCCAAGAAGTTCGAATTTGAGAAGGCGGCGAGGTTGCGGGACAAGATTAAAGAGCTGCGGGATAAGGAGTTCCTCTTCGGGTGAGGTCGGCTATGGGCTGTCCCAGGAAGGTGCACTGAATGTGGGGCAGCGGGCATGGGAAGAGAAAAGGGCCGACAAAACCGATTTGGCGGGGCGCCCGGGCAACCTTAGGCTGCAAAAAGCTCATCCTATGTGACCAGTTGGTAACTATAGGGAGCTCTGCCTGATGCTACGATTCATCCGGCCCAACACACGTATGGACACGATCCTGTTGGTTGACGACAGCCCTCTGCGGGCTTCCATGCGGAAGTCGCTGCTAGAGGGCGTCATGCCGTCTGTGGCTCGGGCGCTAGACGCGGCCGAGGCGCTCTGCATGGTAGAGACGCCGGAGTTTGCGAAATCGCTCGCGCTGGTGGTCACCGGGCATGTGATGCCGGGGATTTCCGGTCCAGAGTTTGTGGCGGAGTTTCGCAGGCGGATGCCGCAGGTTCCCGTGCTGGTGCTGGGAATGGCGGAGCACTTCCAGAACGAGTATCAGGGGATCGACCGCGTCTACTTCTCGCGAACGAAGGTACCGGACGAACTGCGGGCGCTCGCAGCGCGACTGGTCAGGGTGGATGAAAAACAGACGGCGTAACGGCTGGCCCTGTTTAGATAGTTGTCGCGGTACCGCATGGTAAGAGCTTTATCTCTATACCCACTTCCCTTATTTGAAGATTTCGCTCTTCCTCCGGTTAGTCGTTTTTCCGCATCTGCTGTGCGCCTGACAGAATCAATTCCAGGCCTTCCCGATAGCGCCGATCGAAGCCTTCGAAAAGAATGACGCCGCTCTTGCGCAGGAGGGGAAATTCGCGAGCGTCCAGCTGTGCGTTTCGTTTCGCAATGTCGTATCGCGGGGAGCGCTCCTTCGGGCGGGGATAGACGGCCTGCTCTTCCGCTACGAAGCTCAAAGTGTAGTTGTAGATGGTGCTCAGCAGGACGACGGCCTGGCGAAGTGTGAAGCCTGAGTCGAGAAGCCGTGCGCCAATGGATTCGACGGTGGTCATATATTCGGTGTTCGTGAGCCTGGTGCCTGCGACCATGCGAGCGCCGTCGCGGTAGGCGAGCAGCGTGTTTCTCAGGCCATTGCCGAAAGTGGCGGCCCGGAGCTTCCAGTCAGCGCTGGTGCGGGCTGGCACTAGATGCGGAGTTCCCTCGGCCAGAACCATTGTCGCCATCTCATCGATGAGTTCTTCCTTACTCTTGAAGTGCCAGTAGATGGTGGCGGCCTGCACCTGCAACTCGGTGGCGAGACGACGCAGCGTCAACTGCTCGAGTCCGGCTTCCTGCAGCAGCCTGAGTCCGGCGTGAGCAACCATACTTCGATTCACTTTCATGCATCGAGAATAGCAGCTTTGACATCTGGCAATTGAACAGTGTTAGATTTATTGAACAATGTTCTATTTTGATGACCAGGAAGAGATGCCGATGAAAGCAGCAGTGATCGAGAGAGCAGGCGGAACACCCGTTTATGGAGATTTTTCGGAGCCGGTTGCTGGAGACGGGCAAGAGATCGTGACCGTAAGCGCTTCGGCACTGAGCCGTTTCAGCAAGTCGCGCTCGTCGGGCGAGCACTATAGCTCCGATGGGGCATTTCCGGCGGTTGCCGGAGCGGATGGCGTTGGACGCACGGCGGATGGGCGGCGCGTCTACTTTGCGCTGCCGGAGGCTCCTTACGGCGCGCTGGCGGAGAGGGCGCTGGTTCGGACCGAACGGTGCGTGCCGGTTCCGGATGGGCTTGATGACGTTACTGCCGCGGCGATCGCGAATCCGGGCATGTCGGCGTGGGCTGGGCTTGTGGAACGGGCTCATCTGCGACGCGGAGAGACGGTGCTGGTGAACGGCGCTACGGGTACGGCGGGGCGAATCGCTGTGCAGCTTGCCAAGCATCTGGGCGCGGGTAAGGTGATTGCGACTAGCCGCAATGCGGAGGAGCTGGAGGCGATGAGGGCTCTTGGAGCGGACGTTGTGATTCCGTTCGCGATTGACGCCTTACATTCGGAAGCGCTGTATCCATCTGGGGCGAAGGAGTATGAACGGGCGCTGGAGGCAGAGTTCGCGAACGGGATCGATGTGGTGATCGACTACCTGTGGGGTGCAAGCGCCAAGGCGATTCTCGTTGCGATTGCAAAGGCGGTCGACGATGCGACGCCGGTTCGATTTGTGCATGTGGGAGGAGCGAGCGGCGAGGAGACGATTGAGCTTCCGGGAGCTGCGCTGCGCTCGTCCGCGATCGTGTTGATGGGGAGCGGCGTGAAGAGCGTCCGGATGGCAGTGCTGCTGGATGCGATCCGGAACGTCTTCGAGGTCGCAGCGGCGGCCCCTCTGCAGATCGCGACCAGCGTTGTGCCGCTGGCGGAGATTGCGTCGGTTTGGGACGATGCGCCTGGAAAGCCGCGCGTGGTATTCACGGTCGGTTAGTTGGGGCGTATTTAGATCGCGGTGATGTGAACGCTGCCATCGGAGGTATGGATGGTGAGCGGAACTCCGCCGGCGTTGAGCTTGCCGCGCAGGTTGTGGTGGCCGGAGTCGTGGCTGTCGAAGTGCTCGATGCTAACAGGAAGAACGCAGTCGACGTGTCCGTCGCTAGTGGAGACGTCGAGGTCGGCGGAGAAGTCTTTGGGCAAAACTACGGCCACTTTGCCGTCGGAGCTCTGGATCTGAGAGGCGGATTCGAGGCGTGTGCCGGGCGAGAGGGCTACGCGGACTTCGCCGTCGCTGGAGCGCAGCTCCAGTGCCGAGAAGTTGCCGTCGACGTTGAGATGGCCGTCGGAAGTCCGGGCCTGGATGGTGCCGGAGCTTTCGTGGACATGGATGCCGCCGTCGGAGGTTTGCAGGTGGAGCGCGCCCTGGACGTGGGTCAGATCCACGGAGCCGTCGATCGCTCGAATCTGGATGGATCCTTCGATTCCCTCAGCGGTGACGCCACCATCGACGGAGTGAGCTTCGAGCGCGAGCTTGGCGGGTGTTTCCACGGTGACGTGGGTTTTTGCCCCCTCGTTCCAGTGCATGGCGAAGTGGATCGGGCGGGGTTTTTCCTTAAAGAGGAAGAAGACGTGTCCGCCTTCCTGATGCTCCTCGAGGCGAAAGTCGCTTAGATTGCGGGTGGAGTCGACCGCGATGCGCAGGGTGGTGCAGTCGCCGCAGGTGTGGATCGCGATGGCGCTGTCCCCGGTTTCGATGGTCAGTGCGGCGGCGCCGGAGAGGGTGTACTGCTTTTGCCAGGAGTGTGCCGAATCCTGCGCCATGGCGCTGAGGGACATGGAACTGAGGGTCATGGCACTGAGGGCGGCGATGGCCGTGACGGGCAGAAGGATATGGACGGCACAGGAGCGGATGAAATTGCGCATGGTTCTCCTCCGGACAGGTGGAAGTACGCTGCGGCTAACGGAGTGGTTCCGTATTTGAGGGAATAAAACGGCGGCTGGCGAGTTTAGTCTCGTGGGGGAATACACACTTTCGCCAGCGACTTCTCCATCCTATGGATGAGACGCTGGTCAAGGTTCACTCCTACTATCACTAGTGTCAGTCACTAGTGCCAACGGGGCTTTGGGTCGTTATGCCGTAAATGAGGCGCCTCGAGACGGCATGTATGTTTGGCCACGCAGTGGGCTGGGTGCGACAATCGATAGGGACCTTGCGGCCGCGAGGATGCGGCGTTGGGATGGAGTTGCGGGTAGTTTATGGCGGCTTTTGGCAGTTTTGCGCTTCTGATTGCGCTGGTATTGGCGGCGTATAACCTCTTTGCGGGCGGCGTAGCTTTGCGGCTGCTGGCGGTGGGTGGGACTAATTCGACTGCCTATCGGGTGGCTCCGGAGCGACTGGCCGAGACGGCCCGGCGGGCGGGCATCGGCACGTTTGTCGCGGTGATTGCGGCAGCCTTTGCGATGGTGTGGTCGGTCTTCCACAACGATTTTTCGCTCGAATATATCGTCGAGCACTCGAATATCGCGCTGCCGATCCCTTATAAGTTTGCTGCCCTGTGGAGCGGCCAGGAGGGCTCGCTGCTGCTGTGGTCGCTGCTGTTGGCGGTCTACGGTTTTGTGCTGCGGGTGACGCACAAGACGGACGTGAAGCTCTATGCCTATGCGGGGACGATTCTGGCGGCGGTGCAGGTGTTCTTTCTGCTGCTGCTGAACTTTGCCGCGCCGCCGTTTGCGGGGGTGCGCGGAGGCGTGGCGCCGCCGGATGGGAACGGGCTCAATCCTCTGCTGCAGTATCCGGAGATGGTGATTCACCCGCCGATGCTGTACCTGGGATATGTGGGTTTTACGATGCCGTTCTGCTTTGCGCTGGGCGCGCTGATGATGCGCTACCCGGGCGAGAAGTGGATCCACATTACGCGGCGCTGGACGATGATGACCTGGATGTTCCTGACGGTCGGCATCTTTCTGGGCATGCATTGGGCGTACGCGGTGCTGGGCTGGGGCGGCTACTGGGGATGGGATCCGGTTGAAAATGCTTTGCTGATGCCGTGGCTGACGGGAACGGCGTTTCTGCATTCGGTGATGATGCAGGAGAAGCGCGGCATGATGAAGCAGTGGAATGTGTGGCTGATCTTCTCGACCTTTCTGCTGACGCTGCTGGGTACGACGCTGACGCGCGCGGGACTGGTGAGCTCAGTGCATGCGTTTGCGCAGTCGTCGATTGGGACGTGGTTTTTCTGGTTCATGGGACTGTCGCTGGGCGTTTGCCTGTTCACGTACATTCTGCATCGGGATCACCTGAAGAGCGAACACAGCGTGGAGTCGCTGGTGAGCCGCGAGTCGAGCTTCATGTTCAACAACCTGGTGCTGCTGGCGGCGTGTTTCACGATTCTGTGGGGAACGCTGTTCCCTATCCTTTCCGAATATGTGGAAGGGACAAAGAAGACGGTCTCCGGGCCGTACTACACGCATGTCGCGGTGCCGATCGGGATCTTTCTGCTGTTTCTGACCGGCGTTGGGCCGCTGCTGGCGTGGCGCGCTTCGTCGTTCAGGAGCCTGCGGCGGAACTTCATTCTGCCGGGGATTGCCTTTGTAGCGACTGCGGTGGTTTGCCTGGCGGTGGGGATGAAGCCGTGGAAAGAAGAGGCGGTTCTCTACTCGCTGATGACGTTTTCGCTGGCCGCGGCAGTGATTACGGCGATTTCGTCGGAGTTTCTGCGCGGGGCGGGTGTGGTTCATCGGCAGACGGGCAAGAACGTGCTGAGCTCGATGATTCTGCTGACGCGGCGAAGTACGCGGCGCTACGGCGGCTACCTGGTGCATCTGGGACTGGTGATCATCTTTATCGGGTTCGCGGGCTATGCGTTCAATCGGACGGCGGAGAAGCCGATGGCCTTTGGCGACACGATGGAGATTGGCCCGTACACGTTGAAGAACCTGGGCAACACGCAGGAATCGAATGCGAACTACGACTCGGAATTTTCGCAGCTCGATGTCTATCAGGGCGGCAAGAAGATTCTGGCGCAGCCGATGTCTCCAGAGAAGCGCGTGTATGCGGTGAATGGACAGCCGCAGACGATGGTGGCGAATCATTCCACGCTGCGCTGGGATCTGTACCTGGTGTATGAAGGGCGCGACCAGGCGACGGGATTGCCAATGATCAAGGCGTTTCTGAATCCACTGGTGTCGTGGATCTGGATTGGGCTGGCGGTGGTGGTCTTTGGGACGGTGGTGGCGATGTTGCCGAGTGCGAGTCCTTCGCGGGCTACGGTGACGGCTCCGGCCAAGCCCGGGGCGCTGGCGGGACATCCGGCGGCGAGCCTGGCAGGGAGCGGCGACTGATGTCTTCTGCGGTTTCTTCGGGAAAACGAGCGAGTTGGGTTAGTAGGGGCTGGCGGCTGCTGACGGGGCGCGCAGCGCTGGCCGTGCTGGCGGCGGTGATGGTGACACTCTCGCTGGCGGTAACGGATTCCACGGCGCGCTTCGATACGCTTGGACGCAAGCTGATGTGCTCATGCGGCTGCGCGCAGGGGCTGATGGGCTGCGACCATGTGGGCTGTCCGAATCGCGAAGGCGAGATGGACCAGCTGCGCACGGGTATTGCCGCGGGCATGGCGGACCAGGCGATTCTGGATGGGTTTGTGGACCGCTGGGGCGCGACGGTGCTGGCGGCGCCGACGACGAAGGGCTTTGACCTGGTGGCATGGATCATGCCATTTGCCGTGGCTGCGCTGGCGCTGGCGGGGACGATTCTACTGGTGAGGAACTGGGCCAAGAACCAGCCGAAGGTAGCGCCGGTGAAGATGAGCTCGTCGCAGGCGGCTGCGGAGGGCGCTATGCGGGAACGGATTCGCCGCGAGACCGACACGGAGGGGCAACTATAACCATGTCAAACGATGCGGGGATGATTCTCGGGTTTGTGCTGTTTATCCTGCTGTTTGTGTATATCTTGTGGCCGGAGAAGCATTTGACGGCGCAGCGGCAGAAGACCCGGCTGGACTTTCTGGAAGAGCAGAAGGAGCAGGTGTATTTGAACCTGCGCGATCTGAACTTTGAGTACCAGGCAGGCAAGTATCCGCAGGAAGATTACGTGGTGCAGCGGTCGATTCTGGAGAAGGAAGCGACGGCGGTTTTGACGGAGATGGATGCGATACAGGGGTCAGAGATCAGAGAACAGAGAACAGGGGTTCGGGGCTGACGACGCGGCTGAAGCCTGCGCTTAGCTGATCTCTGTTCTCTGATCTCTGTTTTTGTTTAGAAAGGTTTTTGCGTTGAACTTGAGGACTTCTTTTTTTGGGCATGCGGCTGCGGTGTTGATGCTGGCCGCTGGGATTGGCGCGAGTGCGCGCACGATTCATGGCGTGGTGACGAACGGGACGAACGGGAAGATGTCGGCGGGGGACAAGGTGACGCTGCTGAGTCTTGCTGCGGCGCTGGATGAGGTGGGCCACGCGACGACGGATGCCAAGGGGCAGTTCACGCTGACGACGCCGGACGAGGCGCCGTTTCTGATTCGCGTGGAGCACCAGAAGGGCGCGTATTTCAAGAATGTGCCTCCGGGAACGACCGAGGCGGCGATCACGGTGTTTGACGTGGCGGCGAAGGTGGAGGGCGTCTCGACGGAAGCCGACGTGTTGCGCATTGAGAGCGACAATGGGCAGTTGAAGGTGACGGAGAATTACTTCGTCAAGAACGTCTCTTCCCCGCCCCGCACGCAGTCAAGCGAGCATACCTACGAGGTGGTGCTGCCACCGGACGCGACGCTGGATGGCGCGGCGACAGTGGGACCGAGCGGCGTGCCGACGGCGGCGACGCCGGATCCGGTGCCGCCGAAGGGGCATTACGCATTTACGTTTCCGATTCGGCCGAATGAGGGCGAGAACGGGACGCGCTTTCAGCTGACGTATCACGTGCCGTATTCGGGCAGCTACAAGTTCAGCCCGAAGCTGATGCAGGATACGGACAACGTGGCGGTGATGGTACCGAAGGGAATGACCTTTGAGCCTGGGCCGAATGCGATGTATCAGCCGGTTCCGGATAATGTGGCCGGGCAGACGTATCTGACGCGCAATGCGAAGCCGGGGCAGCCGCTGGAGTTTACGGTCTCCGGGACGGGAAGTTTCCCGCGCGAGACGCAGGCGGATACGACGGGCGGCGCGGGCGCTGCTGGTGCACAGCCGACGCAGGGTGCCCCGGGCAGTGGGCCTGGAGGCGGGCTGGGAAATCCGATCGATACGCCGGACCCGCTGAGCAAGTACAAGTGGTGGATTCTCGGCGGGCTGGGACTGGCGCTGATAGCAGCGGCGGCGTTTCTGCTGCGCAAGCCGGGTGGGACGGTGGTTGTGGCTGAGGCGCAGCCTGTGGCGGCTGTGGCGTTGCCGGTTGCTACGGCGCCGAAGGGACAACTGCTGCTGGAGGCGCTCAAGGAAGAGCTGTTTGCGATTGAGAGCGAGAAGGTGGCGGGGGGAAGCTTTCGCCAGCTGAGTATGTGGAGTTGAAGGCGGCGCTGGAGACGGTGTTGAGGCGGGCGCTGGAACGATCGTAGGACGGGGGCGGGTGGGGTTGGTGCTCTCCCACCCTTCGCAACAGCGCGAAGGATGGGGCACCCTTTTTCGGGGCTGGTTGAATTTTTCGTGCCGGGTCGAGCTCCCCTTCCCACATCTCAGAAGCGAGATGTGGGGCACCCAGTTTGGGTCTGATCTGCACTGCCAATTTTCGTGCCTGGATGCATTCTTTCCCATTTCTTGCCTTGGGGTGGATCGATGAAGACGCTGATTCGAACGCTGGTGTTGCTGGCGCTGATTGTTTGGCTGGGCGCGGAGATCTTCTTTCCTGTGGTGGCGGCGGTGACGTTTACGCAGCTGGCGCCGGATACGCACGCGGCGGGAACGATTGTGGGCACGCTGCTACGCATTCTGCATGGCATCGGGCTGGTTTCGGGAATTGAGCTGCTGGCGTTGCTGGCGCTGGCTCCGGCGTGGGGCATCTTCAAGGCGCGGCCTGCGCTGGCGGCGATGATTCTGGTGCTGGTGATGGTGGGGCTGACGGCTTACTCGCAGTACGGGATCATTCCTGCGATGGAAAAGGATCGGCTGGCGGTTGGTGGAGTGATGGATGCGGCGGCGCAGGACAATCCTGCGCGTATCGATTTCAACCGGCTGCATCAGCGCAGCACGCATGTGGAAGGCGCGGTGCTGCTGCTGGGACTTGTGTCCGTGGTGCTAGTGGCTGGGGCGGGGACGAAAGACTAGGGGCTACGGACCAGGGCTAGGTGCTAGGGAACAGGGTCCCGGGAGACGGTTTTGACTTCGAGACGTGATTTTTGCCAGGGTGTTGGGGCGTTTGCGCTGGCTTCGGCGAGTGCGGGCGTGGCTATTGCGCAGACTGGGGCGAAGCGGCGGCTGGGGCCGGTGACCTCGTATTCCGATGGGCGGCCGGTGGCGACGCTTCGCATGCATGCGAAGGATGCGGGGCCGATTCTGCATCATGGCGCAGGGCCGGCCAGGTGCGATTACCTTGGCATGCGCGAGGCGATCATCTTTCGCGATGGAGATACCTACTACCTGCATTACGATGGCGCGGGGCCGACGGGATGGCTTGCCTGCCTGGCGGTGAGCAAGGACCTGAAGCACTGGGATCTGAAGGGGCCGGTGCTCGAACTGGGTGCGCCGGGAACGGATGATGCGGGAACGGCGACTTCTCCGTGGACGGTCTTTGATGGGGAGTGGTGGCACATGTTTTATGTGGGCTGCCGGACGACGACTCCGCCGCCTGACCGCATACCTTCGGTGCCGTATTTCACACTGGCGGCGCGGAGCAGACATCCCTATGGGCCGTGGGAGAAGCAGAAGAGCTTAGTCCCCTTCCATACACAGCCCGGGACATACTATGCGGATACGGCGAGTCCGGGGCAGATCGTGAAGCAGGCCGATGCGTACCTGATATTTTTCAGCGCTGCGGCATTTCATGACGCAGGTTCGCATGGGAAAGTGCTGAAGAGGACGCTCGGGATTGCGCGGACGAAGGATCTGAACGGGCCGTGGCAGGTGGATGCGGAGCCGATTCTGCCGCCGGAACAGCAGCTGGAGAATTCAGCGCTTTACTTTGAGCCTACGATTCAGACGTGGTTTCTGTTTGCGAACCATATCGGGATCGATGACGGCGGCGAGTATACGGACAGCATCTGGGTCTACTGGTCAAAGGATCTGCAGACGTGGGACGCGGAGAAGCGCGCGGTGGTGCTGGACCGCACGAACTGTGCGTGGGCGGTGAAGTGCATCGGAATGCCTTCGGTGGTGCAGGTGGGACAGCGGCTGGCGATCTTCTACGACGCTCCGGCGCGGGATACGGGGCACATGCAGCGGGATATTGGACTGGCCTGGCTGGAGCTGCCATTGAAGATTCCGGGGTGAAAAGTTCGGGAATGAACAACCGCTTGCCAAGCGCCTGTTTAAGATCAAAAGATGGGAAAGCGTAGGGCGGGAGTCGCCACTCCATTACAACCTATCCGTTTGCGCGCGTA